>JAAUXY010008137.1_pt1 | contig 13210 bp, 9 predicted proteins | sample 7278121 | NCBI WGS metagenome assembly JAAUXY01 (sample SAMN14350117, study PRJNA611818) | marine sediment metagenome | isolation source: surface marine sediment (1.8m) | place: French Polynesia: Moorea | collected 2018-08 | reverse complement strand
GAAATTCTAGAATCTCAGCAGAAGGTGGCCAAGAACATTTATAGTCTTGGTGACGATTTCGAAATCGTTGCCGACGTGCTGTTCAAGATTCGTGATGTTGCAAACGCGATTTCAACCCTCGCCATGAACACCCGTATTGAGGCGGCGTCCTACTCCGGCGAGGGTGGTCAGCGCTTCGCGGGTATTGCCGACGAAACCGGTAAGCTGGCCAACCAGACCAACGACATCGTACAGGAAGCTGACCGCGCGATTCGCTCGGTGAGTAACCGGATGGCGGAAACCAACCGCAACATGGAAGATGCCACCCAGTCACTGGTGAAGCTGACCGGCATTGCATCAGACGTACGCGAGCGTTTCGAGCGCATTCTGTCACTGTCTGAGCAAACCCGAAATTATATGGGCGACATGCGCCAGCAAATTCAGCAGTCCGGTAACTCCTCGAGCCGCGTGACCGAGTCGGTGAGTGAGATTCTGGAGCGTACGCTCAGTACCCAGCGTGCTGCAGACCGCATGGACGCAGCCACCAACGACCTGCGGACCCTGTTTGACCGGCTGCGTGAAGACACCCAGCGCTTCAAGCTCGCCGATGACGAGGGTGTTGAACCTACCATGCACGACGTGCCGACCTTGCAGGCGGGTGGTGTCGATACCGAGCCCACCGTCGAGTTTGTCGATGTCGAGGATTTTGAACTGGCGAAAGAGCACAAGAAGGCTAGCTAATGATGCGCGTTGCCGAATATCCCAGCATCTCCGATGAAGAACTCCCGCGCTGGGAGAACTGGATCGAGAACACCACCGGCATTGTGCTGCGTGGCCGCAAGCATGTGCTCGAGCAGGGGATCTACCCTCGACTGCTCGCCTGCGGGATAGCCAGCCTCGAAGAGTACCGCCGCCTGATCGATCTCGGTCAGGGTGGTGGACTTGAGAAGGCGGCGCTTATCGACCAGCTCACCGTCAAGGACTCGAGCTTTTTCCGCAACGAGCAGGCTATGAATGCGGTCGGTGAATACCTGCTGCGACTGTCCCGCGAGGTCGAGAAAGAAGACTACGAGCTGCGAGTCTGGTCCGTCGGCTGCGCCCTTGGCCAGGAAGCCTATTCGCTGGCCATGGTGACCGCCGAGTTTTTTGAGTATACGGACCAGCGCTGGCAGGTGCTTGGAACCGATATCAGTCCCACGGCGGTGATTCACTCCCAGCGCGGTATCTACACTGACAAGCAGATTTCAGGCATCTCCAAGCAACGGAAGATGGCCTTTTTTGAGCAGGTAGAAGATGGTTGGGCAATCGAGCCCGGGCTCAGGCAGCGGGTTCGATTTGGCACCTCCAACCTGAGGGATCTGGACAACTGCCCCTACCGGGGCCAGGACGTGATCTTCTGCCAGAACGTATTGATTTATTTTCGCGAGGAAATGGTGCACCACATCCTGGACCATTTCGTCGAGCGCCTTAATCCCGGCGGGCTGCTGGTGCTGGGTGCAGGAGAGGCTCCGGACTGGAATTCAAGTCGGGTAGTTCGTTGGCTGCCCGGCCGACTCAATGCCTATCGCGTATGCTAATGGACATGTGCTATGACACAACACTTTGACTTCGTTGCACTCGGCTGGGTTGAGAAATACCTGCGGGAGGAGATGGATACCGCGAGGCATCATCTTCACGCCTACCAGCACGAGCCCGACGAGATTCGCCACCTTCGTGAAGCGCTGCGAAACGTGCACTCCGCCACCGGCGTGCTCAGGCTGTGCGCGTTGGACCCGGCGGCGCTCCTGACCCAGGAGATCGAGCGTGTCATAGGCCAGCTGATTATCGGCAAGATCGCGGGGGAAGCTCGCAAGCTGGCGATGACGGAGCTGGCGGCCGCGATGGAAGCACTGCCCGCCTACCTTGCCAACGTGCGCGCCAAGCGCGAAGTCTCAGCCGGCGTGATCGCCAACGTCATCAATGACCTGCGGCACTTCGGCAACCGGCCGTCCTTGCCCGACTCGCTGTTCTTCAATCCGCCGCTGAAGCCAACGGCTGGTATAACCAGTGGCCAGCACCCGGCCGCCGACGCCAAACTCAAGCAGTTTGGCGCCCGTGCCATGCGTGTCTGTGCCCAGTACTCCAAGTCTGCGCTCAAGAAGGATCGCGACGCTCTGAAGCAGCTGTTCGCGGTGGGCAAGCATGCCACCCCGCTGCTGGCGGGTTCGCCCATGGAGCCTTACTTCCGCTGCCATATGGGCCTGATCGAGGCGCTGGCGCAGCCCTACGGCAAGAGTGACGAGGTTATCCTCGACATCTTCAAGAATACCTTTGCTTTCCTGAAGTCGCTGGCATTGACTGGTGAATCGGCCGTCGAGGACGCCAATCCGACGCCGTATATCAAGAAGATGCTGTACTACATCGCCAAGACGCCGGCACCGACCTCCCTGCAGCAGGGCCTGCGCGACACCTTCGGCGTACAGAACGTGGACGACGTGGGCGTGGCCAGCGCCGGCCGTCTGATTCAGGAAGATGACCTGCTGGAAGCGCTCAATCACACCATGAGCCAGCTGCTCGAAGTGATGGAGTTCATGACCTCCCAGCACCGTGAAATTTGCTCCAGCAACCAGGTGCTGGTTGGCACCATGGTGCCCCAGTTGCGCCAGGTAGGCCTGCAGTTGAAGGCCATCGGCCTCAACACCCACGCCGACACTATTTCTGCACAACATGAGGTCCTGAAGGATCTGTCAGAGCGGGAAGAACCGGCTCCACAGGCCGACCTGCTCGACTTCGGTGGTGCCCTGGTGGCGGTCAAGGAAAACCTCGAACACAAGCTCAAGCATGGACTCTCTGCCGAGGGTGACAGTATGGGCCACGATCTCGATTCCGCGATCATGGCGCAGACCTTCCGTTGCCTGAACGACATGAAGAGCAGCATCAACCGCGAATTTGCCCGCCAGGAGCTGACGGCCTTCACCGCCGAGAGCGGCTCCGACGGGGTCACAGTGGCCATGCTGCGCCCGGTTCACCGCGGCGCTTCACTGGTCGACAATGAGGATATCCAGGCCCGGGTTGCCGAATGGGAAAAGGGCGAGCTTCCCACCCGTGACGAGCTGCTGGAACTGGCGCAAACGCTGCTGTTGGAAATTCCCGAGAACTCCTACGCGGAGCAGGCTGCTGCCGATATGGAGCAGGTGGTCTCGGTGCTGTCTCTCATGGAGGACAAGCAACGCGAATCCCAGATTCTCAACCAGTGCATCAAATTTATTCGCGACTCCATCGGCCTCGGCGGCCTGGTCAATGACGCCGGCGTGGCGTGTTTTGCGGAGGCCATTGCCGCCCTTGAACAGTTCATGGAGCGTCGCACCGAGGACCCGCTCGGTAATGCCGATGACCACCTCGATCGTGCCGAGGCCCGGGCGCGCCTGCTGTCTTCCTATGTAGAAGAGCGTGCGACGTCACTACCCGCCGCCGACAATGTCGTGCAGTTCAGCAGCCAGACCGACGAGCCGGCCACCAGCCTGGAAGTGGAAAGCAGCGGTGGTGCTGCCGCGGATGATGAGTTTGGCGCTGAGGTCGAAGACAAGGGGCCCGCGTCCAGTGTTTCCATGGAACTGGAAGAGCCCGACGAAATTCAGGCGGCAGTGGCAGCAGCGCCCACCCCGGAGCCGGCGGCAGCAAAGCCGGTGGTCCAGGACGACGGTACTGGCACGCCCTGGCGTGAAGCACTGGAAATCTGGGTGGCCATGGATATCGATCGTGGCCCCGACGCGCCGCTTGAAAATCCGGACGCAGATATTGACGAAGAGCTTGTTGAAATCTTTGTTGAAGAGGCTCGCAAGTACCTGCGCAAGCTGGAAGACGCCGCGCCGCTGTTCGCCGAAGAGCTGGATAACGAGAAGTATATCCTCGATATTCGCTCCGTATTTCATACTATGAAAGGCAGCGCCCGCACCATTGAGCTGCATGAGTTCGGCGAATTCATGTACGACATGGAGAAGGTCTACAACGCCTTGCGTGACGGCTACATCAAGGGCACGCCGGAAATGGCGGAGTTGCTGCAGGCCGTCACCGGCAAGCTGCCGGCCTTTGTAGACCTGCTGATGCAGCGTGTGCCGCTTTACACGGCCGACTTCAGTGTCCCGCACCAGATCGCAGCAGCCTTCTCCGAGAAGCGCTTTGATCCGCTAGCCTGCCAGGTATCCACCGGCCAGGCGAGCGACGACGCTGCCGCGGCCGAGGCGGCCGCTGGTGAGGAGCCTTCAGCTGGTCAAGAGCCTTCAGCTGGAGAAGCGCCTTCAGTCAGCGAAGTTTCCGTAGCCGAAGAAGAGGTCGTCGCGGAAGCTGCGGACGGCACGCCGACAGAAGAAGCTAATGAGGAGGCTGCTGCTACAGACGCAGCCTGGGCGATGGGCAGCACAGACGACATCATCGAATCACTGTCCGCCAGCCTCAAGGCTGCTCCGGTAGATGATGCCGGCAGCATGCATGCTGCGAGTTCGCTGATACTGTTGCACGCCGTGATTCCGGTACTGAAGGAACTGGCCGACCAGGGCATCCTCGGCCTCGACGATAACGGCCTTTCGCATATGATGCAGCTGCCAGCGCTGCAGTCCGCCGCTGCCAATGCCGACAGCGGTACCCTGGATGCCGGTGGCGATGCCCCCGTGCTCTGCAAGCTGTCCAACTCCAGTGTAGAGGGGGTCAAGCGCTACCTGAAAACGCTGGAAAGCGAGGGCAGCGATGGCACCACGCACGCGCAGCTGGAAGTGTTTGTACGGCAGGCGCTGGAGCTACCCATCGCCACCAGTAGCTCAACCGAGGCCGCACCCGCTGACGACGGCGATGAGCTGGCCGATATCGAGCTCCAATCCGATCCCTACGGCAGCGAAATTCCAGGGGGGACGGCAGATTTTAATCCGGAGGACATTCCGATAACGGAACCCCCGGCGGGAGATCCTGACGCCTTCGAAGAACAGATGGTGGAAGGAGATCCCCTTAGCCCAAAGCTCGATGGCGCCTCCGAACCAGAGCTTCCTCTGGGGAGTGAGAGCGCCTCCCTGGCTGACGAAGACTTCCTGGATCTGGGTCTCGGAGAAGGCCTCGACGACTTCGAGCTTGGATCAGGCAGCCTGCCTGCGGGCTCGTTTGACCTCGATGGGGAACTGGAGGCGCTGGGTGCCGACGGCGATATTGAATTCGATCTCGGTGAGGACGACCTGCCCGGTCTCGAGGTCGAAGAAATCTCCATGGACGTTCCGGTTGAGGAAGTCACCTTTGAAGCGGTAGCCGAAGACAGTATTGAACTCTCTGCTGAAGAGCCCGTTGAAGCACCTGTCGCGGAAGCAATTCCCGTGGAAGCTGCCAGCGAAGCGGCGCCTGAGCCGCTAGAGCCTGAGCCGGCCGCACCTGAGCCAGCCGAGCCTGAGGCGGCCACGGCTGAGACCGCCGAACCAGAGCCCGCAGCACCAGAACCTGCCTCCGACAATGTCGTTGAGTTCCCGGTCAGCGACATCGACATGGAACTGCTCGAGATCTTCCTTGAGACCATCGACGACTCGATAGAAACCGTAGACACCGCCGTCGCCGGCCTGGCTGCCGATGACAGCGGCGCTGTTAAAAAGCTCAAGAACACCCTGCATACCCTCAAGGGTGGCGCCAATTCCATTGGCCTGCGCAACTATGGCCAGTTGGTGCACGAGTTCGAAAGCGAGATCGGCAAGCTCGAGGTAGAAGGCAAGCTAACCAGCTCGGAAGGCCAGTCCGCTGTCTATACCCAGGTCGACCTGCTGCACGAAGCTACCCAATTCGTGAAGCACAACCATATTGACTGGGGCGTTGAGGCGCCCGAGCCCGCCGAGGCCAGCGACGAGGCACAGCCCGACACAGATGATGAAGATCTGGTGCAGGCGGTTGCCCGCGTTGACTCGATTCGCGTTGGCACCTCCAAGATCGATCACCTGCTCGACGTTGGCCTCGAGGTGAGCATGAGCAATGTGCGTACCCGCCGAGCACTCGACAACGCGATGCAGGATCGTCTGTCGGTGCAGGGTCTGGCGCGCCGCGTTGAGGAAATTGTCGACAAGCTGTCATTGCAGCTCGATACCGAGATCCAGGCCAAGACCGAGGCGGTGCCTCAGGGTGAGTCTTTCGACCCGTTGGAGATGGACCGCCTGACTGAGAAGCAGGGCCTGGCGGCGATTTTGCGTGAGGCCGCCTTTGACCTCCATGAAGAGGCCAAGGAACTGGGCGATCACGTGCAGACTGCGATGAGTGAAGCGATGTCCTCTTCGCGCCTGATCGAGGGCAGCCAGTCCGACCTGCGCCTGCTTCGGCTGGTGAACTTTTCACGCCTGGCGCCGGGCTTCCGCCGGCTGGTCAGCCAGGTCAGCCGCCAGCTCGGCAAGCAGGTCGATTTCGATCTTACCTGTGACGACGGTGGCCTTGATGTCAGTGTGTTCGAGCAGGTGAAGACCGCGCTTGAACACATGCTGCGAAACGCAGTGGACCACGGCATTGAGATGCCGGACGATCGGCTCGCCCGCGGCAAGTCTGAAAGCGGCAAGGTGTCTCTGATCATCTACCGGCAGGCGGCTGAATTTGTAATTCGCCTGATGGACGACGGCAAGGGCCTTGCTCCCGAGACGCTGCGTCGCAAGGCGGTAGAGCGCGGGATTATCGGTGAGGACGAGCGTATCTCTGAAGATGCTGCGCTGCAGCTGATTTTCCACAGTGGTTTGTCCACTGCGGACAAGGTCACCGATATTTCCGGTCGCGGTGTAGGGATGGACGTGGTGCAACAGTCCATCGCCCAGATCGGTGGCTCGGTTGAAGTGAGTTCCAAACCCGGCTTCTACACACAGTTTGATATTCGCGTGCCTGCCAGCATCATGGTGAACGGTGCACTGCTGGCGGCGATCGGTGATGAAGAGGTGGCGGTGCCGCTGACGTCGCTGGACGGTTCTGACTTCCGGCACCGCGACGATGTTGCCAGGGCCATCGCCGATTCCGACGAGCGCCTGAGTTTCCGGAATGAGCAGTACGAGGTGCGCTACCTGGGGACAATGCGTGGTGCGATCCAGGTGCCGACGCACGATACCATGTCCGAATTTGTGCCGGTGCTGTTTGCTCGCCACGGCCGACGCCGGGTAGCTTTCTACGCGGACTCGGTGACCAACGCTGAGGAACTGGTGATTCGCAGCCTCGGCGCACAGTTCACCGGAGTGCCCGGTATTGCCGGCGGTTCGCTCAAGTCTGACGGCCAGCCGGTACTGGCGCTCGACCTGAATGAACTGATCCGCCAGGTGGACTACGCTGACAGCCTGCGCGAGGAACCGCTGGAAACGGACGACCATCGCATCGTGGTGCTGTGCGTCGACGACTCGGTCATGATGCGCCGCACCTACGAGAAGCGTCTCGCCAGTCTCAACTACGACGTGGTGACGGCGGAAGACGGCGAGGCCGCGCTGGACTACCTGGCAGACACGGTTCGTCCGCCGGACTTCATTTTTACCGACCTCGAAATGCCGAATATGAATGGCTTCGACTTCATCGCCAATATGCGCCGTCTGCCGGTAATGGCCGACGTGCCCACGGTGGTGGTTTCGTCCCGCGATGGAGACAAGCACCGGGCAGAGGCCAACAGGGTAGGTGCTACTGACTTCATGCCCAAGGGCTCAAACAGCGCGGAAGGCATGCAGGCAATGATTCAACGCTATCTGGGCGGGCAGGCGCTGGCCAGCTGAGATCGGATTGTTAAGAGCGAAACGGACAAAGGCAGACTAGAGCATGGCTAAAGCACCAGAAGACAATCTTGAGATCGCGATGCTGCCGCTGTCTGATGGTCGCCAGATCATGGTGCCTCTCCATGCCCTGGCCGAGGTGCAACAGGTCAATTTCGCGGGCCGCCCCGCGGGCGACCTGGGTGAGTTCACCTGGCGAGGCTACGAGCTAGAGATCCAGTCCCTGGACGAGGTGTGCGGTTTGAGCGCCCCGGACCCCGAGCGCCTCACTACGGTGGGCGTATTCAAGGCTGACAAGGATATGACGCCGCCGTTCCGCGCGCTGGCGTTCTCGGGGACCGCATCACCGGGTCGGGTGGAGGCGTCCTGGTTGACGCCTGTGGACCTGCCGGCAGAAGGCGTGTTTCTGGGCGCGACCCGGATGAACAATGACCTGTTCCTGATTCCTGACCTGCCGCGCATATTGTACGGGGCGAGCTGACGTCATGATTCCTGGAGCGGATATTGTTTCAGCCAAGGAAGTTAGCCTGGCTCTCCCTGGCGAGACGTTCGATGTTGGCATAGCGTCGGGGATAGTGCCGCTTCATGAGTTCTGCAACTCGGTTGAGGTCGAGAACACCGGAGTGCACCACGACGTAGCGTCCGGCGCGTCGGTCATAGCTGATGATCACGCCGTCGTGTTTGCACAGGCGGCTTTTCACGTAGTGGAACGTCCGCTCGCTGCAATCCGTTGCTGTGCTGAACACCTTGGGGTCGTCAGTGTGCACCATGTGCAAAGCCAGCAGCACAAGATACTTCCGGTGCGGACTTTTGGCGGGTACGGACTCGAGATCCCCGGGGGTATCTGAATGAGTGTGTTCAGTTTCTTCTATTGCGCCACCGATGCCGGCCGTGTCGACCCTGCTGCCGGTAGCACCTCCTGTCTGGGAAGCCATGGCTCACCTCACATTGGTACATCTTCTCGAACCATGCCACCTCTACGGGTGTTGAAGTTCAAGGCCTCGCGCAACACGTTAACCCGGGGAATCACACCGGCCGGGCGTACCAACGCACCTACAATAACGCCGCCTTCGCACAGGTCAAGGCATTTTTGCTGCGCTGAAGCAACATTGTGTCTCCCTGGCAACAGGAATGCATTGTCCTGTTGTACGGCTGCCCACCCACATAAACAGGATGTTTGAATATGCTGCTGAGCAAGGTTAATTCGCGCCCCCCGCGCCTGCCGCTGCCTGAGCAGGAGCTGCGAGACGCTGTCAGACATGGCAAGGTCACCGGTATCGTACTGCGCGGTGTCACTCCCGAAGGTTTTATCGTCGAGGGCATGTACCAGCCGGAGGGCGGATTGCCGGTGCCAGCCGTCATGGTCACCCGGGCGGGGACAGAAAAAACCATCAAATGCCCGGATCGGGCGCTCGCCTGCCTGCGGCGCCTCGGTGTGGAGGAGTTCGAGGTCGATGTCAGCCGCTGGGACCCCAGCGCGGCCTTCAACCCGACTCGAGAATCCTATCTGTCACGGCGCCGTCGGCAGCACCATGAAACAACCCTGGAGCGCATCGAGACCCTGTTGTCGCTGAGCCGCGCCGAGGCCGGCGTGTCTGCTTTCGGCGGCAATGCACAGCAGCGCCTGCAACGCATCACCAGCGCCTTGCAGGCAAAGACATCCGACGAGTACGACCTGAGGGCACTGGCGCTGTGCTGGTGTGACGCCAATATCTCCCGTTTTCCCGTGCCGGAGCGTGCCGAGAAAGCCCTGCTGCGCTACGCGAGGAGCATGGCGATCGATGCGCCAGAGCTGGAGGAACAGCTCACGGAATACTGTAGCGAGGAATTCAAGCGCCGCTGCAAGAACCAGTATCTGTCCTCACTCGATCTCGGGGAGACCGGTTAGCCCTCGCGCGGGTACATGGTCATCAGCCGTTGCGCGAGCCCCTCAGGCGTATCGACCACGGAGGCGATTCTGGCCGATAGCGCTGCCTGCGGCATTGAAGGAGCCTCGCACGTCTCCGGGTCCTGAACCCAGATGCGGGTTCCTATTTCCGCCAGCGCGGCGAGCCCACGTGTGCCGTCGCGGCCGGCACCGCTCAGCACGATCGCACCGCCGGGTTTGAGGCCCGACAAGGACAGGAACAGCGAGTCGATATTCGGCGTCTCCGGCGTTTGCCAGGGATCGCGCGTGCTGTAGACCTCACCATGACGCCCGAACCGGAGCTGGCTGCTGGCGGGCACAATCAGGAGCTGCCCGGGGTTGAGCCAGTGTCGCCCCAGCGCCAGCGAGCAGCGAATCTGGTTATTTGCCGCGCCGATCAGTGCCAGGCTGCTTTCCTGGCGCGGGTCGATGTGTTGGGCGTAGACGAAAGCGATGGGTGGCACGTAGCTGAGGTGGCGCAGGAACTGCTTGATAGCGCCGAAGGCACCGGTAGAGCCGGCCAGGACCCAGACAGCCTCGACATCGCTAAAGCGACCCGGCTCTGAGAGCGTGGCCGCTGCATCGGCGTGGCGCAGGTCCGCAGTCCAGCGATCCAGGGTGACAATAATGCGCTCACACCAGGCGTTGTAGGCCATGAGGTCGGCCGGATCTGGCCGATTGCTAAGAGCGAGTAGCCGTGGTTCGAGCCACAGGGTGGCGTCAGCAATGGCATTGCTATCGTCGCAGTCCACTACCCAGGCATCTACAGGCTGTAGACCTTCGGGCTCGAGGCTCTCCGGGCTGACGCGCAATACCCGGTAGCCGGCGCGGGCGATGTCACCCGCCAACACCGGCGAGGTATGGTCGCAAATGAGCCCAATAAGGGGTTCACTCTGCATCGATCTGGCCACTATTCACTCCGGTCTAGCAGACCAGCGTCAGGCCAGTGAAGCAACGGAATTTTCCCAAAAAGGGGAAGAAACGAACGCATTCTGGGACCCAGTCTGCAGCACGTCACGAAATAAATACCTCTGCCTCCTATTGGCCAGGCATTCCGTGTATATTCTTCGCATGTTTGACCAACTGGCGATTTGACCCGATGGCACGTCCCGTTGACCTGGCCTGCTTCAGCGCCCACTACCTGGCGCTGCTGCGACGTTTTCCCAACCAGATGCAACCCAACTCCGCACTGGTAATGGCGGCGCCCGACGCGCCGGGCGTCCTGGTATTTGCGGCCAGTCACAATCATCACTACCTGATGTTTCACGATCCGGGCGGCTTCAGCCAGGGTGTATACGAATTCGGGTTGCCGATAGAGTTCTTCGAGGCCGTGGGCCCCAGGCATATGGATACGCTGGGAAAAGGAGATAGCCTGCGCCTGGCGCTATCAAACGGCGAGTACCGCCTGTACCAGGGTACGGAAAACAACTTTATCTTCGATGCCAGCGCCGACAGCGATATCGTGTTCACCTGGTCAGGTCGCATCACCCGGGCCCATGATCAGCTCAGGGACGCCTTTGACGCGATCCTCTACCTGCACCAGTCCGGCAACACGGTGCCGGTAAAACAGGCTCTCAGTGCTACCTATTTCTCCGAAGTGAATTTCATACGCACCCAGTTGACCCGGGGCGGCTCGGTGCTGGTGGGACACCGCTGGGTACGGCTGCCGGACGACAGTGTGCGCTGCCTGAGCCAGTTCACTACCGGCAAGGACGATGATGCCCGTGTGGAAGCGGTGCTGTGCGTCGATGCCGATATGGCACTGGGCTGAAACGGCACCGACAACCCAGTTCACAGTCTCGCGGCTTTGAGCTGCCAATTTGTGAATCCGGTCAAACTTCAGCTTCCCGCCCGTGGACTTGCCGTGTTCGCAGGCCCATATTCCTCGCAAACAACACCTATAAGGCGTGCTACGTGCGAGGCTATAACGAACGCGAGCTCAAGGAGCTTGTGCAGAGCGAAGAGGTAAAACACCCCCGGGTGGATTCAGACGGAGGCGGCTATCAACTGCGCTTCGATCTGGGCCTGCGCCTGCGGGATGCCAGCCAGCAGGAAGAGGCCGACGGTACCCTGACGACCTTCCGCGGACAGCCCAAGCGCTTCCGCAGTCACCGTACGCTGATCCAGAACATGAAGAAGCTGGGCATCGCGCGCTGGCACTGCCGGCTCGACGCCACCGAGGGCTGATCAGCCCATGCTCTTCTCGCCTGATTCAACACTCTGGTAAATCAGGGTATTGATGGTCATTGGCCCAACACCGCCGGGCACCGGGGTGTAGGCTGACGCCCGCTCAGTAATAGCAGACAGTTCGATATCGCCAACCCCGCCAGGGTGGTAACCCGCGTCAACGACCACCGCGCCATCCTTGATCCAGTCGCCGCGAATGAACTCCGGCTTGCCCACAGCCCCCACCAGGATATCGGCCTGCCTGACCAGTTCCGGTAGATCGCGGGTGCGCGAGTGACAGATGGTCACCGTGGCATTTTCGTTCAGTAGCATCATGGCCATCGGCTTGCCGAGGATCGGTGAGCGGCCGACCACGACCGCGTGCTTGCCCTCCAGCTCGATGTCATAGGCCTTGAGCGTGCGCATGATGCCCTGCGGCGTGGCGCAGCCGTAGGCCTCCTCGCCCATGGCCATGCGGCCAAAGCCAAGGCAGGTCACCCCGTCTACGTCCTTGGCGAGGTCGATAGCATCGAAACAGGCGCGCTCGTCGATCTGCGGTGGAGTGGGGTGCTGCAGCAGGATGCCGTGCACCTCGGGGTTGTTGTTGAGCTCTTCGATCTTGGCCAGCAGTTGCTCGGTGGACGTGTCCGCCGGCAGCTCGATGGCCTGGGATTCCATGCCGACCCGGCGGCAGGCATTGCCCTTCATGCGCACGTAGGTGGCCGAGGCCGGGTCGTCGCCGACCAGGATGGTCGCAAGGATGGGCGTCTTGCCCCCGGACTTCTGCTTGAGGCGCTCAACACGTTCCTGCAGTTCGGCTTCGGTTTTGGCCGCTAGCGCTTTTCCATCGAGGACCAGTGCGGTCATTTTCGGGGCTCCTGAATCGCTGGGAAGAGGGCGCGGATTATCGCACGGGCCCGCTGTGCACAAAAGCCGGCAGCCCGCGTTTCAATTGACGACCCCGGGGGCGGCGGGTATGATTCGCGCTCCTGAAAAGCAGGGTCGTTTCGGGGCATCGGGGTATAGCGCAGTCTGGTAGCGCGCCTGCTTTGGGAGCAGGATGTCGGGGGTTCGAATCCCTCTACCCCGACCATTCCGAAGACCTGCTCGGGAAGCGGTTCGCAGCATACCTGGCGAACAGCAGTGGTGGCCGTAGCTCATCAGGTAGAGCACCGGATTGTGGCTCCGGAGGTGGGGGGTTCGAGACCCCTCGGCCACCCCAATTCCACACCCTGATTTCGACTCGGCAGCTTCGCTGCACGGTCGTGCGTCCATCGTTATGGGGGTATAGCTCAGCTGGATAGAGCAACGGCCTTCTAAGCCGTCGGTCGCAGGTTCGAATCCTGCCGGGCGGGCCATTTCCCTCGGGGTCTATTCCGGAACATCGGGTTACGGTTTATTCCGATCACATGGGTAACACTTTTGGGGAGAACGGATT
>JAAUXY010080423.1_pt1 | contig 13211 bp, 11 predicted proteins | sample 7278121 | NCBI WGS metagenome assembly JAAUXY01 (sample SAMN14350117, study PRJNA611818) | marine sediment metagenome | isolation source: surface marine sediment (1.8m) | place: French Polynesia: Moorea | collected 2018-08 | reverse complement strand
GTGCTGGTACTGGGAATGGCGAGCCTGCGGAGGCGGGCTCGTCCGCCGGCACGGTGATGCCGCCGGAAGGGTGACAATCCGCGTGAGTAGATTCGAGTGGATCGAACTGCCGACCCGCGGATTTTCAGAAATCTAAGTGGTTGATTCAATTCATATTTATCAACGAGTTACCGGGGCGTCCGTTGCTTGATTCGCATCACTTCTCATAACAATGCACAACTGTTCCACGCAAAATTCACGCGGTCCCTCTTTCGTTTGGTGCGTCATGCTGGCTTCAAGACAAACCTCTCGCTGGCCTCGCATAGGATGACATCGTCTTGGCAAGGTTAGCGCGTCATTGTGCGCTCGATGTTGAGCCGAGTGTTCGATTGCAGCAAGCAAGATGATTCTAAGCTTTCTTGCCTATCACTAAGCCTACCCAAACCCGCGGGCGCACAGTGTCAGACTCAAGTACTTCGGACTCAATCGATCGCCGCAATACACTAAACGGCTACAATGTTTGACCCAAGATAGTCCGCTAGCCGATCCAGTAATCGTAGCGGGATATTGTTGGAATTGTTATCCATAATCGTGCCAGTGTTCACAGGGCTGCGGCCAGGACAGAGGCCGGAGGTGTACTCGTCCGGGTTGCCGAGCATATGACCAAATTCGTGCGACGCCACAGCCCCGGTATCCGATGTGTCCCAAGTGGTCATAGTGCTCCCCGCGGGACCTTGGCGGACGCGAACCTCGTGGTGCTCCCCGGCGTTGACCCACTGAACGTCGAATGTGAAAGGACAGGTAAGCTCGCCGTTGCGTGCGGCGCCCCCAACGTTACTCCAGCGAGTCTCGATCGTGTTCTCCCAGGTGGTTCTCAGTGGGGCCATAGTGGCGTTGGTAATACCTGCGTCCGGATTCAGGTCAATCCGAACAATGATGTGTGTCCAAGTTTGCTCGTAGGCGGCGGTCCAGCCATAGATGCACTCTGAGACGTCGAACGAAATCTGGCTCCTGGCCCACGATTCGAGCGCATCTCGAACAGAGCCATTACCGCGAACGATGTGGTCACGAACGGAGATTTCCCCGCCAGCCAAGATAATCTGTATTCTGGTCAGAAAGCCCGCATGCCGTCGCACGACGCCCTTAACGCTCAAATCCCTCATTGCCGTCTCGCCTGTCTGCCCCGCTTGCTAGTGCCGTGTTCGCGCTTCGGGTTCAAACACTTATTCTCGATATCCCCGAAATAGTCGACAAGCCTTCTTACGCTGGCCGGCACTTTCTTTCCTTCGTGCTGATAGGCCTCCTCGTCAACTAAGAAATAGTACGTCTCTGTCTCGTCGCCGATACCAATAGTGATCGCGGCAACGAGCGAGTCAGGTACAAAACGTGCTTCCGACTGAGGAATCAAGTCGTCGATGGCAGCTTCGAATTCGCGAACGGCATCGAGGGTTGCTGCTCGACCCAGGTTTTTGCCGGCGTCGGCATCCCGTTTGCGACCTAAAGAACGGGACATGGATACCCGAGCGAGGCCGGGTGCCGACAGCACAACTGATCTCTCGATCTGCTCGCCGTGGACACCCCCTTGAACTCGGAAGACGACGCTGACGTCGTCGGCCAGTCGCCCCTTGTTGAGTTGTTTGCGAAGTCGTGAAATCACGGAATCCGTACTGTTTTCGCGTGGCATTATTTAATCGCCTCTTTGAAAGCGTTATTGCAGCGATACCAAGACGGGAATCTGGCCCTTGCCACTCGACAAGCAACCCATGGCCTTGCCAAGCACGGTTCCAAACGCCCGGACCGGATCCGTAGCCTTCATGGCATGACCCGGCATCTTCGAGGTCGTTAGCAAGTCGCCAACCTCAACGGCATTCGCGGTCGCGTCGAGATTGCACCAAACCTTGCCGGTTAGCGCTACAGGGACCCCTTTTCTTCGTTGATAATCTAGTATCACTCCGGGTCGGTAACCTCCTGCGCCGGATACGACTCCGGCGACTCGCTTGTCGTAGTCGCTCGTGCAGGGCCGCATGTTAGCCAACTCGTCCATCACAAGCACAGTGCCAGGCTCGATGTTGCCGTCATCTGCGGCGTCGAAAAGCTCCGCGCAGTCGGCGCCCGACAGCCTAATATCTCCGGTGTTTCCATCCATGTGAATCGTTGCTTGGTCGAGCGTTCGGTTGTCGCCGCCAGCGGGAAACAACACTAAATCGCCGTCCGCGCCGTTCCCACCGAGCCACGCGTTGGCGCCGTCCGGATCGAGTCGGATACGATTTTGCCCTGCTGAATCTTTGAGAATGACGTCACCGCCATTGGCACCGATATCCACGCGTTGAGAGCCTGAGTCACCGTAGAGGACGATCCGACCGGCTTTGTCTTGGCGCCCGAGAACCAGGCCGGCGCTGTTGGTGTTGAAGCCTAGCACCTGATTACCAGCTTCGTCCCGAATCTCGATGTATCCCTTACCGTCTAGGTGAAATCTATGGACACCACCTTCATCGGCAATGATGAGGCGTCCACGATTGCCCTTGCTACCGATCAAAACCTGCGCTTTTCTTGCTGTGACACGAAAGGCTTCCCGTTTCTTATCGTCGTATACGATCAGATCTCCGCTGTTTCCCTTGTCTCCGATCTGTAGACCCGCGGTCCTTCCGGAGAAATGAAAGGCGCGCGAAGTCTTGTTTGTCGCACTCGACTTGTGCCAAATTGTTAGACTGCTCTCGCTCCCGTCAAAAACAAGCGAGCGTTTGCCGGGACCAAGCTTGGGTCCAACCCAGAGATCATTGTCAGCAATGACGTCGCCAGCCCCGCCCATCAGCCAAATTCTTTCCTGCTGGTCGCCGTCCCGCACGCGTATGTCGCCGTTCTTTCCACTACCGCCAGCGAGGATTTTCCCTGTAGCCCCCCTAAACGCGATCGTCGCTTCTCCGGAACTGTTCGTGATTAACACAAGCCCTTGATGGTAATCAGTCATCGTTTTCCTCCCGGTCTCCCCCAGCTCTAGTGCGTGAGGGCGATCGATAATTCGCCAAATTCGTTGGTTGGTCTGGAATCAGTGATGTCTCTATCGCATTCAAAAAATGTCGTCTGTCCAGAGTTCTTGACCCACAATCGTTAGCGAACTGATGGCCCCTTGCATATTGGCATCGCCCCACAAGTTGTTTTCATGTTGCGTCGCCGTAAGAGTAATCAAAACCCCGCCAACAGTTATCGTTCTGTGGCGGAGAGCTGCTGCATGCCCCGACAAGGATTAGGGTCAATGCCCATGCAAAACCGAAGCGCAGCTTCGTGGTCATTGGTTCCTCCTTTCCGAAGCTTTCAAATGACACCGAATCCTGGGCAGCCCGGCAATCTTGGGATCCTTCGTGGCGTAGCAGAATGCGGCGCGGAGGAAGCGAGGACCCGTGGCTTTGCGTCCCTGGCTTTGGCCAGGTTTGCCTTTATCAACCAAAAGATGATCGCATATGGTCGAAAATCGTCAATTCGGGATTCTACTTAACGTACGCGTTGGGTCAGTAGCCGTCGCAAGTGCTCAAAAACAGTGAGTGGCTGGTCACAGGTGAATACCTACCGACTGGCAAATCGCTGCGCGACTCGATCACAACCACCACAAGCAAGCGGTCAGATTTCTCCTGCGCTCAGAGACCGGGAAAAGGAGATCTTGGGAAATTTAATCGGTTGATCCGATTTTGATTTGTTGACCAGCTATCGAGCCGTCCGTTGCACGATTTGCGTTGCAAAGTACGATGATGCGCAGCCGTCCTACGCAAAATTCACGCGACAGTTTCGACTACGCCGGTTAAGGTTGAGAAGCCGCCTTCTATCCGCGATCTGAGCGCACGGTCTGAAAAGATGGTCGTGTCGCTGAACTGCCGGTTTCCTTTGATTCAAGAACAAATTTCGGAACCACAACTTCCCGCTTCGGATTTTGAACGCGTAGCCGATGCTCCGGCGGTCATTCGGCCCCGAACCTGGGAACTGCAGCGGCAACACGTATTTTCAGTTTGGCTATTGACGATCCCTCGCCGTTTTTTTCAACGCGCTGCCGAAGTGCCTCTTGCGCAAAGTGCGTCACTCTGGATAGCGATGCACAGTTTATCCGCGCAAATATCGCGCACAGTTTTCGCCTTTTCAGTAGCGACTTACACCTGCTGGAGTGTTCGTAACGCTACGGCAGTCATACGGCAGGTCCGGCTCCTCGCAAAAATCCGGCCACTCGCCGCTTGATTGCCAGTATTCCAGCAGGCCGTTCAATTCAAACAACTCGAACACTGCAGGATTGCTGCGGAATTCGTGCAGGGACGGGCGAAACAGCGAACCCCGGAACCAGGAATCGTCGCTGGCAATTCTCTCTCTCGCGAGCTCCATGGCATCGTCGTGGAATCCTGCGGCAGCCATAAACTCGAACACGAAGTTGTAGGCAATCCGGTTTTCTGCTGCGGCCGCCAGCAACCGGGTCACGACGTCCCGGTACTCGCTTTCACCCCCATTCTCGGCTACGTCGACGAACTCGCCGAGCAGGGAGTTCATTTGCATGAGTGGCGTTAACTGCAGCCCGTCCCGCGGCTTGAACTCACGTATCCAGACCCGGGCCGCGTCATAATCCTTCGCCGCCAGCAACCTGGGAAACTCCAGTTGCTTGTACATATTCGGCGCCCAGGGCAACCTTTCATCGGTTGCCGACGCAATCGCTTCCGCTTTGTCCCAAGCGCCGGCCATATGCAGCGACCAGAGATACAATCCTGCCGTATTTGCGGACAAGGGATTGAGTCGATAGGACTTCTCCCACATACGAACCGAGTCATTCATGCGCCCGAGTTCGTGATAGAGCATGCCCATGCGAGCGAGTACGGCCGGGCTGTTGGGCGCGCCAGCTAACAAGTCCGTGAATTCGACGACACTCTCGGCGACCGGCTTGGATCTCTCTCGCCAGTCTGCGATCGCCATCGCCAGTCTCGCGTCGACCGAGCACGGACTGAGCTCGAGGGCTCGCCGTGCTGCGCGGCGGGCAGCGGGGACCGGTGTACGCGGGTCTCCGAAATCGTATTGGATCTTGTTGAGCTCGGCCATGGCCAGCGTTGCCCAGGCGTCGACAAACTGCGGATCACGCCTGGTCGCACTATCGAGATACGCAATCGCACGCTCCAGGTTCTCTTTCGATCCGTCACGATACAGCGCCCGCGCCTGCAGATAGGTGTCGTAGGCTGCCGAATCGGGAACGTGGGACTGTCCGGTACCGCCCTCGCAATCGTTCGGGTCGTGTCGTCCCAGCTCGGACAGGATTGCTATCGCAACTTCATCGCGGATCGCGTAAATCTCCTCGTCAGAATGCTCGACAACCGTTGACCAGACAATTGTCTCGCTCGAAGCGTCGATCAGGTTTACACCCACGCGGATGTTGTCTTCAGTCCGCCGCAGTGCGCCGTCCACGATGTGAGTCGCATTGAGTACCTCTGTTATGGCCTTGAGGTCTTGCTTTTGGTCGCGAAAGCGAAAAGCGGACCCGCCGGCGATTACCGACACGGATTTGTTTTTGGCCAGGGAGAACTGGATTTCGTCCGCAAGCGCAGCAGCAATGTGATCGTCGGTCGCGTTCGCGCTCTGGCTGTCGAATGGCAGAATTGCCAGAACGACTTCGTCACTGTTATCGGCGCCATCCAGCCCGGTTACTTCCGGTTCGCGAAACGCCACTGTTACCGCAACCGCTACGATAACCACTCCTGCGACAGCAGCTGGCACCTTTTGCCACCACGGCCGTGATGGCGAACGGCGCAGTGCGCTCCCGGTATCGTTCTCGCTCAACGGACGAATATCGACGACCAGCCGGTAGCCGCGCTTCGGTACGGTTTCGATATCGTCGGCGGCGCCGCCGGCGTCTCGCAACGCGCGACGCAACCGGGAAACGGCTCGCGTCAGTCCCTCGTCGGCACCAAACTCTGTCGCCCAGAGCATATCTATCAGTGCCTCTCTCGACATCATGCCAGACGAACTCGATGCGAGCGCACACATGAGATCCATCACGCGAGGCTCGACACGCACTTCGCCCGGGTCGCCCACGAACAGGTTCCGGTCCGGATAAACCCGAACATTCCCGACCTTAAATGGCCGCAATGGCTCTTTCGACTCACCGGGCATGAGAGCACCGATTCCCAGCATGACGTCCGCCACGACCGGGCGGCACTCGAATGACGTTACCAAATGCCGAATCACAGCGTCCAGACCAGCCGTGGCGGTGCGTCGTCATCTTTATCCGGACGAAAATGCGACGAAAACATCTTCGGACCCATCGGGATGCGAAATAAACGCAGCTATTCCAGTCAGTTACAGCGGGTTGATTATCGTCGCAAAAATGTCGGCTTGTGATCAGGCGCGGGCGCATGACCGGGATGATACTTGGCTCCGTCACTCACCTGCGGAGACGCACAATGAAAGGTCCCAGACTCGTGCTTGCCTGCACGCTCGCCGCCGCAGCGCTGTCGCCCGCCCTGGCCGGCGCCGACGTTCGCTTCCCGTACCGTACGCTTGAGCTCGAAACTCCGGAGGGCGTCGAAGCGCTGCTCGAACGAATCGAGCGCACGGCGCAACGGGCATGCCGAACAGAGCCCATCCTGCCGCCCCATTACGGTCGTGCCCGGGCCATGTGCGAAAAGACATTGATCACGGATATCGTCGCCGGAATTGACGATTCGCGCCTCTATGTCGCTGCGCGTCAAAAGCTGGGGCCGATGATTCCGGACCCTGATGCCGATCGGGTCGCTGCGACGGAATAGGTGAAGACGACTCCCCGCCAGGGAATACCGACCGGTTAGCCCATTAACGACAAGAGGAAATCAACATGAACAGGTTTACGATCTTCATCATTACGCTGCTGATGTTCGGAAGTGCATCGGCAGAGAAACAGGCGGACGAGGGCCAGAAATTCGCGTCTCTCTTCCGGCATTCAGGCTGGAGCGCCGCCTCGCCGCTGTTGCGATCAGACGGCGCACAGGTGCCGGGCGGATGCCCTATCGAATCACCAGCGGGGCGGTTTATCTTCACGGCGAGAAGGCCCGGGGGCGGTGACCTGGACATCGCTGTGAATGAGCGGGCTGCGCTCGATCAGCCGTTCGAACCGGGCGCCGTGTTGCCGGGTCCTGTCAATGACCCGGGCATGGCGGATGACTTTTGCCCGACGCCCCTGCCGGACGGCGGTCTGTTCTTCGTCTCCCGGCGTAACGGAGCCTGCGGTGGCAGCGGCGCCGACATGTACAGCGCAGTGCAGAACCCGGCGACCGGCTGGAGCGAGCCCGAAAACCTGGGCTGCGATCCGCACGGGCCGAATACACCCGGTACCGAATTCAGCCCGGCAGTGGTCGAGACGGTTTGGGGAACGTTCCTGTTCTTCTCGACCGACTATTACACGGGTAACCAGGACATCTATAGAAGCCGCATGCGGCACGACGGAACGTTTGGACCCGGTGTTCGGCTGCCGTATCCGATCAACACGGAATACGACGACCGGCAACCGAATGTGAGCCAGGACGGACGGGAGATCGTGTTTGCCTCGGATCGCCGCACGGCAGATACCGCTAGCCCGAACTTCGATATCTTCTACGCCAAGAAGCGCTGGTTGTTTGGACGCTGGCGCCGCGTGAACAACCTGAGCGAGTCGGTTCCGTTCGAGACACTCGATGCGAGCGAAACACGTCCGTCACTTTCGTGGGACGGCGAACGACTGGTTTACGGCAGTGGCGGTGTGTGGCTGAGTGAGAGAGATTACTAGGGCCGCACGACCGGCAGCTATCAGTGAGAGCCCCTCTTGTAGTGGGGCTCTTTTTTTCAGCTTGGCCGGCAAGGCGGTTTTGCTATTTATTTCAACAGGTTACCGGGGCTTTCGTTGCGTAATTTTCAGTACTTTTCACGACTGTGAACAGCTGTTCCACGCAAAATTCACACCAGCACTTGAGTGCCTTACTCTAGACCGACCTGGTCGCTTCCTGACTGCGATGTAGACTACTATATCGATGCTCTTGCGGGGCCAGATTTCGGTGCAAGTCAACAGCCTCGATGCTCGCAGCAGACAATACGAACAACAGAGCAGATGGTATTTTCGTCACCCAAGTGGCAGCCGTGAAACAAGCGGATCGCATTCGACAGTTCTTACTGGATAACTACGTGGCTCCCGCACGTAAGGATGGGCGAAGTGAAATCACGGTTCGGGCAGGTGATATTCACAAGAGGATGGGGCTGCAGAGCGCTATGCCGGCAGTTTGCAGCGCTATTGGAGGTAAGAAGTTCCTGGAACTAGCTTCCGTGTCATTGCGCCATCGAGCGGGCCCGTCCAGCGGCTCCAACGCCTATTTTACGTACGACCTCAAAGCCAAAGCCCCGCTGCAATCCAAGCCGGCCAGATCGAAAAAGTCTTCGGCGGTCACACGATCTCGTCCAAAGCCAGAAGTCAATTTCAAGAATACTTTGGTTCTGATCTCTTGCGTAAAGAGCAAGCGTGGCACAGCTGCTGCCGCAAGAGATTTGTACACGTCTCACTGGTTCAAGCAAGTGCGCAACTTGGTCGAATCGGCTAATGCGCCTTGGTTTGTGCTTTCAGCGTTACATGGTTTGGTCGAGCCGACGACGATAATCTCACCGTATGAACATAGCCTCAAGACTGTTGGAGTGTCCGAGCGGCGGGCTTGGGCTAGCGACGTATGTGAGAAGCTGCTGCCGATTGCGACCAAGTATCGTCGAGTCATAATCTTCGCTGGGACACGTTACCGCGAATTCCTTGTTGGCCCACTGCAAGAGGCCGGACTGGAGGTCCGTGTGCCGATGCAAGGCTTGACACAGGGAAAGCAATTGTCATGGCTTGCAGAGGTGTCAACCGCGCGCGGGCGATCCGTTTGCCACCGTCCTGCGCCCAGGCAGCGTCGTCTCAACGATCTGAAGCGCTTCTATAGGCTCCTCTCTAAACTTGCTGCCTACACAAGTGGGCCGCGCTTGCTGGAAGACTTGAGCAAGTTTCGCGACTGGCCGAAACGCGGTGTTTACTACTTCTACGAACCACATGAATCCCGCCTGGACACTGGGGATGGGTTACGCATCGTTCGGGTTGGGACACACGCGGTGTCGGCAGGTGCAAAATCGACACTTCGACAGCGACTTAGCAGTCATCGCGGTAACTTGGCAGGCGGTGGCAATCATCGCCGGTCTATCTTCCGTGTGTTGGTTGGCCAGGCGCTATTGGAGAGGGACGGTATATCGAGTTGCCCTTCGTGGGGCGTAAAGAATGACATAAGGAAGACGAGCAATATTTTGGGTGTTGGCGTAGAGGCGTTGAAATCAAGAGAGGCACCAATCGAGCGAGCAGTAAGCAAACACCTCTCAGCAATGCCATTTTTGTGGTTAGCCATTGACGACGAGCCGAGCCCAGAGAGCCTTCGGTCATACATCGAGCGCAACTCAATCGCATTGTTGAGCAACGTCGATTCGCAAGTAATTGATGCGCCGTCTGCCACATGGCTAGGCCAATATTCAAACCGAGACGCGGTTCGTACATCTGGCCTGTGGAATCAGCGACACACGTCCGAGGGTTATGACCCTGAATTCCTGCGAATCCTAGGTGGGCTTATCAGTGATATAGAGGCTTACAAGTGAGGAATCGAGACGCGAGTATAGTGTCGAGGGGCGGAATTGCACTAGTACTGTAAGTTTCAGACGTGGAGACAATTGCTTGTCGCTGTACTGGTCGTGTGCCCCTGGTCTACCCCAAGTTCACTAGCGCAGGTCGCCAGTCGCCTACTACTCATGCAACTTTGCAGCGGTTTTCAGGTACGAGTAACGTAGAGCCATAATTGAATCAGTGCTCATCGCCTCGAGGTTCTAGCCCTTCCAGACTCATAGCTCCCACCGTTGGGACCCACCAATGAGGTTATACGCCCAGCGCTCTGCCCTCTCATCGGCGTGGATAACGTACTCTTGTCCTCGCGCTTGAGACTGGAAGTAGTCGTTTTTCCATGCCTTGTCCGTGTGATGACTAATCTGCAGGTGTCGAAAGAGCTTCGGGTCTAATGACCAGCGGCTTCTTGAGAAGCCTTGTTTCGTCAATACGAGCGCGTTGCGGAGCTTGAATACGCCGGCACCCGGCAGATTCGCGCTATCATCCAGCAATTGGCTCGCCAAATAGATCGTGTTGGTCGACTGCGCCAACCTCTGAATGTTTGCGTGAGGATGATCATGCAACCACGTCGGTAGCTCTGCCAATCTGTGCGCGTTGACGATGTCACCGATCTTCAGGTAGCCATAGATCGCATGGAAGCTATTGGTCTTGGGTCGGAAACTCAGTCGACCATCGATCTCATCCACATATCGGAACCAACCATAGAAGAGGAACAGATCGCCGACCTGCACGTTTTGGCTTCTGAGGTGGGTGGACGCTCCCCGGATCTGCCCTAACGACGGTAGCCAACCAGCCTTCCTCTCCCGCATGCCTGCGATCAGATCAGGATCTACATGGGCGCCTTTGCATTCAATCTTCGCCCGCGCGTTGAGATCCGAGATCACGGCACGGATCGTCCTCCCACCGGGTGCAGGCAATGATCCATAGTCGATAGAGTCCAGAGAACTCGGGATCGGCAGGCTGAGCATCGTACCGTCCGGCAGTATCGGGCTGGCGTGACCACCGGCGCCGCCATCGAATCCCTTGCGACTCAGGATGATCCTCAATCGAAGTGGCTCCAGCTATCGTCATCGTCCGGCCAGTCATGTGGCGATCCGACGATCGGACCCTCAGGCGCATGTTCGAAGACGTATTCGACGAACTTCCGAATCTTCTCTTCATCATGAGTCGGTGCGCCATACGGAGACATGCCAATCAGTACGGCCGGGCGCAGATCAGCAGGGATGTCCAGAGCGTCCCGACCGAAGTACACGAATCTTCTACTGATCAAGACGAATCCACCGTTCACATCTTTGTTCCTGGAATCGCCGACGCGACAGCCGCTCGAGCCGTCCCAATGGTTCGGATTAGGCATTTGCTCAAAATCTGAGGGTAAGTGCGCGCCTGGGTGTCTGGGCCGGTAGATATTGTCCCCGGCTCGCCGCACTCCCTGATCCGAGTCCGGATCGCATTTCTTGTCGGCGAAACGATCGTCCTCGAAGTACTCGGCGATCGTGAGTTTCTCATCGATAAGCATGAGGTAGATCAATCGCTCGTATCCGGGTCGATCGCCACACAGACTGCTCGATGTAAATCCGGCGATCCACTCCCCTTCGGCCCGCTTCTGCCGCATCTTCGGCTTGCAAGTGGCGAGCGTAAGCGCGCCAAAGAAAGGACTCGGAGCGAATCCGGCGTCGTGCGTCAATTTGTACGAGTAGAGCATATCCAGAGCGCGCCTGTTGTCAGGCTTGACGACAGCGCCAAACAAGTAGCACCTATGGCTAGTTACTGTCAGCGATGAGCATTATTCCCTCGCTCACGTTGGAGTTTGCGTCATAGGCAACAGCAACCCTTGATCCGAGTGTGGGTCGATAATTTACATAACCAAAGCCGATGCGCGTTACTTCTTCGTCATCCCGGTGAAGTACCAACTCATCATCAGCGAAATCCTGCACTTCGCCGACGAGAATTTTTCCCTCCAACTTCTTGTCTTCCCCGATTACCCAGAACAATTTGCCATCAATCGGGCCTATCTCCGCGATTAGTTTGCCGCGCATCCCGCTAACATCTGCATGATAGACGACTGAATCTGACGTAAGCGACGCTGTCGTAAACGAAACTTCCTCATCGGACCTAGGTGTTTCGAGAAAAACCCCGGCGCGCTCGCGGTGCTCTATGGACGTCAGGGCCAGCTGCTGCAGCTTCGATAAGGCTAATTGGTGCGTTTTATCGTCATACGCAGCGTCTAGTTTAGAAACTGCGAAAAAGACAATTGGGGCCACAGCAAAGAGTACAACAACTGCTCCATCTGCAAATCGCCACGATCTCCATTTCGTAATCGGTTCAGCGGTTGCTGACCTTGGGATAGCTCTAAATACTATGTATCCCACTGCCAAAATTAAGACAAATAGTCCGATAACCACAAATGCACTAGCCGGTATCTCAACCTCTCTCGTCACGAAAACGTAGCCGAGAAGAAACAGACTCACTACGGCGGCTGCGCTCGAAAACACGTCACTAAAGAACATTCGTCTTTGTGTCGTTGCGGGCACAAGTTCCGGCTCCAGTTCCGGCTCCAATTGACCAGCTTTGTCTCGCTCATCGAAGACTCGCTCAAACTGCAATCGTCGTTCCAAAATTGGCCTGCTTGCAGCCAACAGCGCGCTGCACAACTTGCACTCGTCTAGGTGATCTAGGCGGTCCTCTGTCAAAACTATATGATGCGGTCCAGTTGCGGCATCGTTGTCGATCAAACGCGTATAGTCGTCGGTGAAGTCGTCGGCAGCAACGAATGCCTCAATTTCGTCTGGCGTCAGACACTCATCGCCCGGTAAAGGCAAATCGGCCGCACCCCTAAGATCGGCCTGCATAACCTCCTCGGCCGAAGTACCTAGTCGCTCGGCCGCGGCCTCAGCTGCGCTAAAGAAAAGTGGACTCGACCGATCCACTTCTTCGGCTTGCTCAAGACTAATACCCTTGCGCTTCGCGCGGGACTCAAGGATCTTTTGATACTGTTTGTCGCTATCTTTGTCCATTGTCGCAACAGCCTTTTTTGATTACGGCGCTTTCATTACATACAACCTCAAAAAGCGGACATATTTACAGTCTTGCGATGAGATTTATGTTTTCGCCTTTACTTTCAACAGATTAAGCAAGTTTCGACGCAAGCGGTGTATGCGCACAGCGGCATTCGAGTAGGACCAACCGAACTTTTTTGCAATCTCGGACACGGATTGACCCATCGTCAGTGAGTCAGTAAGCGCCTGTTCATCGGGGCCAAGCTCATCCCATATTTGACTCACGATTTGTTCACTATAAGCCAAGTGTTCGGGCGTTACTGTTGTCGCCGCGGTTCGGCTTTGCTCAGACGCCCTGCCAGACTGTCGCTGGCTTTTCTTTACATAATCAATTGACACATTCACGGCAACTCTATTCAAGTACTTCCTGAATTCGGCTGGTTCTTGAAGATTCTCGAAGTCGCAGTATCGAAGCAATCTAATGAAGACCTCCTGACAAGCGTCTTCAGCGACATTGCGCTCACTTCGCAAGATACGTAAGACTATCGCGAGCACTCGGCCCCATAGCATTTCATATAGCGCCATCC
>JAAUXY010077546.1_pt1 | contig 13211 bp, 12 predicted proteins | sample 7278121 | NCBI WGS metagenome assembly JAAUXY01 (sample SAMN14350117, study PRJNA611818) | marine sediment metagenome | isolation source: surface marine sediment (1.8m) | place: French Polynesia: Moorea | collected 2018-08 | reverse complement strand
TTCGAAAACTCGGAAGGCAACCTCGGCATTGCCAACGCCCTGCTCGAGCACATGGCCGCCAAGCTGCCGGTGTCACGGTGGCAGCGGGACCTGTCCGATTCGACGGTGCTGCGCAACATCGGCACGGCACTGGCTCACTGCGACATAGCTTATCAAGCGACGTTGAAAGGCTTGTCGCGACTGGACGTCAATGCCGACGTGATCCGGGCGGATCTCGACGCCAGCTGGGAAGTGCTGGCAGAGCCGGTGCAGACCATAATGCGCAAGTACCAGATGGAAGAGCCCTACGAGCGCTTGAAGGCAGCGACGCGAGGTGCACAGCTGAACGCTGAGCTCTTTCAGACGATGCTCACCGATCTCGATCTCCCCGCCGAGGCTGAGGCGGAGCTACGCAAGCTGACACCGGCCGGTTACGTCGGCGCAGCCGCCGCGCTTGCGGTGAAACCGCTGGATGACGCGTGATGGCGGTCCCGATCCACGTCATCGAAGCCAGCTGGGAGGAGCATCGGGACACGCTCCGCCAGATTCGCGAAGTGGTTTTCATCGAGGAACAGGAGGTGCCAAAGGATATCGAGTGGGACGGCGCCGACGAGGACAGCATCCACTTCCTCGCGGTCAACGAGCTTGGTCAATACATCGGCTGCGCCCGTCTCCTGCCGAGCGGCCAGATCGGGCGCATGGCCGTTATCCAGGCTCATCGAGGTACCGGCATCGGCGCACTGCTGCTGGACGCCGCGGTTGAGGCAGGCAAAGCCCGCGGCTTCGATCGACTCTTTCTGCACGCCCAGCAATATGCGGAGCCGTTCTATCGCAAAGGCGGCTTCCTGCCGTTCGGCGATCCATTCCAGGAGGCCGGCATTGATCACATTGCCATGGAGATGAAGCTGCCGCTCGCCTTCAGCGGCAAGGTGGATCCGGCTGATGCGAAACCCGCGGTGCGCGAGCAGCCGGTGCGCCCTGCGCTGCAGTATGACGAATCCAGGGCTTTCCAGTTTGATGGTCTCGAAGAATCCGCCGCCGCGCTCAAACAGGTCATCGCAAGCGCCAGCCGCCGCCTGATGATCCTGAATCCGCACCTCGACCACGAGCTCTTCGACCGCAGCGACGTTGCCGAGGCGATCTCAGCACTTGCCCGCAGCGCACCGCGCGTCGACATCAGCATCATCATTTTCGACAGCAAGCTCATCGTCGACCGCGGGCACAAGATCGTGGAGCTGGCCCGGCGTCTGGATGAGAAAATCAAGATCAAAATCCTCGACGAGGCAGCGAACGCCGAGACGTCGACGTTCGCCTGTGCCGATCTCGACGGTTACTGGCTCATGCCGAGCTATGAAAAGTACACCGGCGTTGCCGACCTCGCCAATCCGGTCACCAACAAGCGCCTAACGGAAGCCTTCGCCACGGCGTGGGAAAAGTGTCGCGACGACATCGAGCTCAGAACGCTGCGGTTGTGAGCTAGGCGCTGCTGAGCAGGGCTTTCAGCTCCTCGTAGTCGTTGGCGAGCGGATACTGTGGAAACTCCGCGCACACGTTGTCCGGTGCTTTGTAGAAAAAGCCTTTGTCCGCTTCTTCGAGCATCGTGACGTCGTTGTAAGAATCGCCGGCGGCAAACACCTCGTAGTTGAGCGCGTGAAACGCCTGCACCGAGCGGCGTTTCGGATCCGGCTGACGGATCGTGTAGTCGACAATGCAGTCGTCCTCGATGACGAGCTTATGACACAGCAGGAATGGCTGGTTGAGCTTGGCCATCAGAGGACCGGCGAACTCATAGAACGTGTCCGAAATGATCGCCACCTGGAAGGACTGACTCGCCCAGCTTAAGAATTCGAATGCGCCGGGCAGCGGGTCGAGCTTGTCGATCTCCCGGCGAATATCAGACATGGTGATCCCCTCTTCGGCAATGATGCCGAGGCGGTATTGCATCAGCTCATCGTAAACAGGGATATCACGGGTGGTTTTCTGCAACGCTTCGACACCGGTGGCGGCGGCAACCGCCTGCCAGACTTCAGGTATAAGCACGCCTTCCAGATCCAGACAAAGAACCTTCAATTTCGCTCCCCGGGAGACCTCTCAAAAAAATTGTATGTGCTCAGCACGCCGCCGAACTCCGCGGCCAATGTAGGCAAGACGACCCATGAAGTCCACAGAATGAGGGCGCTAGCGGACGGGTAGCTCGAAATCCTCGAAGAGCGCCTGGCGTTCCGTGCGCGTACCGGCTGCAACCGCGCGGGCAACGGTCTCCTCATCGAGATGCGGTGCAAACGCTTCGATAAAGTCGAGCATGTACCGGCGCAGGAAGGTCCCCTTGCGGAAGCCGATATGGGTGATACTGGGATCGAAGAGGTGCGACGCGTCCAGCGCCACGAGATCGCTGTCCTGAGTTTCGTCGTAAGCCATCTTCGCGATGATGCCAATCCCGAGTCCGAGGCGGACGTAGGTTTTGATGACATCGGTATCCGTTGCAGTAAAGACGACGTCGGCTGACAAACCGGCGTTGCGAAACGCCTCGTCGAGCTTGGAGCGACCCGTGAAGCCGAATACATAGGTGACAATCGGATGCGCGGCCACATCCTCGAGCGAAAGCTCGGAGACGCTGCTGAGCGGATGATCTTTCGGCACAACCACCGCCCGGTTCCAGCGGTAGCACGGCATCATTACCAGGTCGTTGAAGAGGCCAATGCCTTCGGTGGCGATTGCGAAGTCGACTTCGCCCGCCGCCGCGAGCTCCGCAATCTGCTCGGGCGAACCCTGATTCATATGCAGACTGACCTGCGGATAGTCGTTGCGGAAACCGCTGATGATGTCGGGCAGCGCATAGCGCGCCTGGGTGTGGGTCGTGGCGATGGACAGGCTGCCCTCTTTCTCATTGGAGTATTCCTGCGCCACCTGCTTGATGGCGTTGGTCTGCCGCAGAATTTCTCCGGCCATCGCAATGATGACTTCGCCGACCTGGGTGACGTGGGTGAGATGTTTCCCGCTGCGGGCGAAGATCTCGACGTTGAGCTCGTCCTCGAGCAGTCGAATCTGCTTACTGATACCGGGCTGGGAGGTAAAGAGGCTCTGTGCCGTTGCCGACACGTTCAGATCGTGATGGGCAACCTCCCAGATATAACGCAGCTGCTGAAGTTTCATCCTGACCCACTCTCCCCACAAGTAATGCAGCAAGGTTATAAAAACCCTGGGTAGCATAACCGATTCCCCGAAAAATCAAAGGCGACAATGGGGCGTGTGGACTACTGACGAACTACTGGTTGGTAACGCCGTGCGGCACGTGACCCGTGGCAACGTGATCGGCGGCGCGCTCGCAGTGACCGGTCTGGTCGTCGAAGAAAATGTCCGCCTCGAAGGCGCGCAGGAACTCGGTTTTGTCCATGCCGCCGAGGAACAGCGACTCATCCAGACGGATGTCCCACTCCCGCAGCGTGCGGATGACCCGCTCATGAGCCGGGGCGCTGCGCGCGGTGACCAGCGCCGTGCGTATGGGACTTTCGCCTTCCGGGAACTCCTGCTGCAGACGATGCAGAGCGCTCAAAAAAGCTTTGAATGGGCCGCCGCCCAGCGGCTGTTGAGCCTTGCTGTCTTCCGATGCGGCAAACGCCTCGAGCCCCTCGGTTTGAAAGATCTGCTCCGCTTCGTCGGAAAAGAGCACCGAATCGCCATCGAATGCGAGCTTCAGCTGATCCCCCGCCTGCTGCTGATGGCCGCGAAAGCGACCAAAGACCGTCGCCGCCGCGACGTTCTGATCCAGCGCCTGACGCACGTCTTCACCGTAGGTAGAGAGGAAGAGATCACAGTGAAACGCGTTGATGTAGCGATACGGCGACTGGCCGCCGCAGAACGCCGCCCGGGTGATATTGAGCTCGTATTCGCGGATCGAGTTGAAAACCCGCAGGCCCGTGTCCGCGGAGTTGCGCGACAGAAGGATGACTTCTACTTTATGTTCGTTGGTTATCTTATTGATATTCAACAATTTTTCTACGAGATGAAAGCCATCCCCGCGTTCCAGGATGGTGTCTTCCTGAGCAATCTGATAATGCCGGTAAGCTTCGAGGCCCTGGGCCTCGTAGATTTCGTTGGAGTCGCTGAGATCAAACAGCGCCGTCGAGGAAATGGCGACGGTCAGTGGACGTCGGGTGTCTTCACTCATGCATCCAGATCCGGAATGAGCTCGCTTTCGAGCTTGTTGATCATGTCTTTGAGTTTGAGCTTGCGCCGCTTGAGGCGCTGAATGCGCAGACCATCGGAGTGATGGCTCTCGATGAGGTGCTTGATGACAACGTCCAGGTCGCGGTGTTCAACCCGGAGCTCATCCAGCCAAACCTGTAATTCCGTCTGATCCAACTTCGCCTGGTGCACCTCGAAACCGTGGCATCATACGTGCTTCTCATGGTCGTGTAATCAGTGTTTTGAAGATTCTGCTTTTTGTTGCGTTCCTCACCGCCATCCTGGTGGCACTCAGGCTCATGACCCGTCCGGCGCCGGTGGGTCCGCGCCGCCAGCCCGCACGCCAGGAGATGAGCAGAGAAGAGGCGCTGGCCATTCTCGGCCTGGAACAAGGTCATGCCGATACGCAGAGCATCATCGAGGCGCACCGCCGCCTGATGCAGAAGGTGCATCCCGACAAAGGCGGCTCGGCGCATCTGGCCCGTCAGCTCAACGAGGCCAAGCGCGTCCCGTTACAGAACGATTGAATGTCAACCCTGTGCCATTCGCCCTGTGACCCGGGTCACGGTGGCAGGCAAGCATCTCCACTACCATGACACTCATGTCGAATATTGCCCTCGCAGAGAGACGCAGCAGTCCGCGTTTTCCCTCGGACGGCTTATTGGTATCCGTACGTCGCAAAGGACGTCTCGGACGCATCGATGGCATGGCGCAGGATTTCAATCGACACGGCGTTGCCATGGTCGTGGCGCAGAGCCTGCCGAAGGACGCCACCGTCTACGTCTCTCTATTCAACGGCAGCCGCCGGGTCGACAACATTGTCGGCGTAGTGCACAACTGCACCCTGCTCGGGAAAGAGTACCGTTGTGGTATCCAGTTCAGGACGTGCTCCGACCTGCAGCTCGATCAGGAAGCAACCGAGAACGACCTGGCTGCGATGGAAGCCCACTTCAATGAAAGCCGTAAGGCTTGAGGTAGATTCTGCTTTACCCGCTTTGCGGGGGTTCAGCCATCCAGAGGCCTTGCGCCTCGCTCTCGAGCGCGGTCAGGCGCCGCACCCAGTTGTCCATCAGCAGGAACTCTTCGTCGCTGACCGCAAACGTGTTGCTGATTTCTTTGAGTAGACATTCTTCTTCGATTTCGAAAGCGCCGTCTGCATAGCTCAGCTTCAGCAGATTGAGGAGCGCTACCACCCGGGCGCGGCGGGAATCGAATATCTCCGCGATGCCGTCGAGCTCGAGGTATTCCAGCTCCTCGTCGCCGCCCTGGAGCTCCATCTCACGCTGAAACTCCGCCAGCATCCCTTCTTCGTTGGGATCGAGAAGACCATCAGACACGACGACGTTGTGCGCCAGCCGCAGCAGCGCCTGGCGCTGATCGTCAGTGAGTGAGGAAAGCCACATCGTCAGCCGGCCAGCATCGGCTCGATGAACTTCGTCCAGGACGCTTCACCAAAGCTCGCCACCATGATGATCACACACAACCAGCCGATGCCGATCATGGCTTTCATGACGATGTTCTGATCAAAGAAGTCCTCGATGAGGTGCCACATATCCGTTTTCCAAATTCACGTTAGCAAAACCTTATTTTAGCCTGTGAGCATGCGCTTGGCATAGAGCATGAGCGCCGCCAATCGCAATCTGCCCGACCGACTCACACAAGACTGAGATTATCTCCGACGACGCTGCCATGGAGATCGTGATCGTCGTGCCGCTCAACCTTGACCCAGGCGAATTCACCCACCGGCGTGGTTGCATCGTCCAGATGCACGACACCGTCAATCTCCGGTGCGTCGAACATCGTGCGCGCGACGCCGGGCTCATCGACGAGCACCCGCAGGGTCTGCCCCACACGCTGGTTCAATATCTCGGCGCTGATGCCGGCCTGCAGCTCGTAAACCGCCTCCTGGCGGTCCAGCTTGTCGCGCTCATCCACCTGCCCCGGCAGCGCATTGGCAGGCGCGCCGTCGACGCTCGAATACGTGAAGCAGCCAACCCGGTCGAGCTTTGCCGCGTCCAGAAAATCGAGCAGCGTGCCCACGTCGTCGTCGGTTTCCCCTGGGAAACCGACGATGAAGGTACTGCGGATGGCAATGTCCGGGCAGATCTCCCGCCAGCGCTCGATGCGCTCCAGCGTCTTCTCGGCGGCGGCCGGCCGGCGCATGGCTTTCAGGATTCCCGGCGCCGCGTGCTGCAGCGGGATATCGAGATACGGCAGGATTTTACCGTCCGCCATCAGCGGGATCAGACCGTCGACGCTCGGGTAGGGATACACATAGTGCAGGCGCACCCAGGCGCCGAGATCACCCAGATGCTCGCAGAGATGGTTCAGTCGCGTGGGCACTTCCACACCGCTCCAGCTTCGCGTGGCGTATTTGAGATCAACGCCGTATGCGCTCAGATCCTGGGCAATGACCAGGATCTCCCGCGCACCGTCCTCGACCAGCCCCCGCGCTTCCGCCATGACGTCGTCTATGCCTCGCGATCGCAGCGGGCCGCGCATGTGCGGAATGATGCAGAAGCTACAGTCATGGTTGCAGCCCTCGGAAATTTTGAGATACGCATAGTGCTGCGGCGTCAGACGCACCCGCGCCTCGCCCGCCGGTGCGGGTGTCAGCGCAGGCGGGTCAAAGTGCCCCACCGTTGCGTCAACCGCCTGCATGACCGGCGCCACCTCGGCAGGTCCGCTGACGTGCTTGAGCGCCGGGTAGCGGCGTTTGAGATCAGCAGCATCGGCACCCATGCAGCCGGTCACAATGACTTCCTGATGGTCCTCGAGGGCCGCTTCGATAGCGGCATAACTTTCCGCTTTGGCGCTGTCGATGAAACCGCAGGTATTGATCACCACAACGTCCGCGGGCGCTTCACCCGCCACCACGTCGTAGCCGGCATCGAGCAGTTCCGTGACGATGTGTTCCGAGTCGACGAGCGCTTTCGGGCAGCCAAGGCTCACGAAGCTGACTTTCTTTTCTATCGTCATCGTGCCTACATGAATTGAACGGCGGCGAGTTTAGCGTTCACCTGGAGTCCTGTCCTGTTGATTCGGGTGCCATGTGTCCGCTGGATGAGTTCGGCTACAATGCCTGGCGTGCCCAACGCCTTCGTGACATTCAGCGACACCCTGCTCGATTTAAGCCTCAGCCACTGTCTGCTGACGCCCAACGAACGTCTGGCGAGGGAGTACCAGATTGCCCACGCCAGCGCTCAGCGCAAAGCCGGGCACGAGGCATGGCCAACGCTGACCTGCATGAGCTTCGGCAGGTACCTGTTGTCCGAATACAGCCGTCTGCAGGACGTCAGCCTCGAATGCCCTCGATTGTTGACGCGACACGAGCTCATTGGTCTGGCGCAAGCGTCCGCGCCGGCAGACTCGAGCGCCCTGATCGACACGTTTCTACAGGCCTGGGAGACCGTTGCGCGCTACGAGATCAACCTCGAAGACGCGGGCTTTGCCCACCCGCGCGGCCATCTCTTCCGTCAATGGCACGGCGCCGTCAGCCGCGATCTCGAGCAACACCGGGAGCACAGCAGTCGAGGCATCGTGCTCGAAGAGCAGATCGGCACGCTGCTGGCGGCGGCGGAGCTCGCGCCACGCTTGCCTCTGGTGTTGATCGATTTCGACGTCATCACGCCGGCGGAGAGCCGCTATCTGCAGAAGGTGGCATCGGTTGCCGAGGTTTTGCGGTATGACTCCCTGAATGACGAGCTCCATCGTCTGAACGAAGCGCCGCAACCGGCGTCAGCCGACTGCCGGCTGGCGGAGCCTCGGATATCTGGCGCCGAGGACCTGCGCCGCGAAGTTGCGGCGGCCGCAGCATGGGCTCACGATCACAAGCTGGCGAATCCCGAGGCCACGATCGGGATTGTCGTCCCGACGCTCGCACAGGATTATGAGCTGGTACTGAGGCAGGCGGGGGCCGTTCTGGATCCGCTGCGGGGCAGCAGAAGCCCGAGCTTCGACATTGCCGCGGGTACCCGGCTGGCTGAGCAGGCGATATGGCAGCATGCGCGGTATCTGCTGGCCTGCGCCACCGCAGAATTCGACGCGGACGATCTCACCCGGGTGGCCGACTCACCTTTCCTGGACCTTTCCTACCTCAGCGACGTCTGCGCGTCGTGGCCGCGGCGGTTACGCAAGACCGTGCGCCTCAACCAGCTGCAATCCTGGGTGCAGCACGAACACTTTGACGCGCTGCTGGCACAGATCAACGCGCTACCGCGCCAGGCAACCATGGCAGCATGGACCAGGCACGTGCTGGACGTCCTTGATGCTGCCGGCTGGCCGCAGCAGCAGGCGCTCGGCTCCGTGCAGTTTCAGGCACTGAAAACCATTGAAACTCTGCTCAGCCAGTTCCAGGCAGACCAGGATGCACGGCGCATTGACGCAGCACAGGCGCTGCAAAGGCTGGATCTGCGCCTCGGTGCGCAGGTCTTTGCGCCGGAGCGTCCACACGCTGACATACAGATTCTCGGCGCTCTGGAAACGACCGGGCTCTCGTTCGATGCGCTGTGGGTCTGCGGCCTCGATGAAGGCAGCTTCCCTGCAAAGAACCTTGCCAATCCCTTTGTGCCGCGCACCGTAGCGCAACGTCACGGCGTGCCGCGCAGCTCCCAGCAGGAGGAGCTGGTATTCGCCAGAACGCTGCTGGAACGCTGGCGCCGCGCCTGCCGGGACAGTGTCGTGCATTTCAGCTACAGCACCCGCGGCGAGGACAGCGAACAGCTGGCAAGTCCGCTTCTACGCCAGTGGTCAGACGAGATCGAGGCGGCAGCGGACGTCCCTCATCCGTTTTCCAGACGCGGCGACACCGCTACGGAAAGATTCTTCGATCACATTGGACCAGCGGCGGCAGCGGCAGGCATGAGCGGTGGCACTGCCCTGCTTTCTGCCCAGGCGGCCTGTCCGTTCAGAGCCTTCGCCGAGTTCCGATTAAAGCTGCGCGATCCGGTGACGCCGGGCAATTTCCCCGACGCCATGCTGCGCGGCACGCTCCTGCACGACGCGATGTTTCATCTGGTTCGTGAGAACGACAATCAGGCGGCATTGCAGAACTTGAACACGGAAGACGTGCGCCGTTTTGCAGCTGCCGCCGTCGATCGCCTGAACCTGCCGCTGGCCCCGGATTTCATACCGTACGAGGTCGAGCGGCTGACCAATCTGCTGCTGGATTGGTTGCTCCTGGAACAGGCCCGCGCCCCTTTCACCGTCATCGCTCTGGAAGAAACTTACGAGCTCGAACTCAGCGGCCTGCGCCTGCGCGTGCGCATCGACCGAATGGACCGCGTCGAGGGGCGTGAGCTTGTCATCGATTACAAGACGGGCAACGTCACGCTCCGGGGTTTGACCGAGCGTCCGCCGCGCGACGCACAGTTACCCGCCTACAGTCTGATCCACGACGGCATCGGCGGGGTGTATTACGCCCAGGTGCGCAACGACACGGCAAGCCTGCACGGCGCTGCCGCCGCGGAGGCGCAGATTGAAGGCGCAAGGCTTGCTGACCTCGCCCACGACTGGGAGCAGCAGCGTACCGCCTGGCGCCTCGACCTCACGTCTCTCGCCCAGGACTTCTTGCACGGCAGCGCACAGGTTGCGCCACGTGATGGCGCCTGCGACTACTGCCACCTGCGCGGCCTCTGCCGTGTCGGAGAGAACGATGGTTGAGCGCGAAGTACCTGATCGCGCGCAACGTCAGCGCGCGTTGGATCCTGCGGCATCATTCATCGTGCAGGCGCCCGCGGGCTCCGGTAAAACCACGCTCCTGGCACAGCGTTTTGTCAGCCTTCTCGGCATCGTCGAGCGTCCGGAAGAGATTCTGGCGATCACCTTCACGAAAAAAGCTGCGGCAGAAATGCGCCATCGGGTGCTTGCCATGCTCGATGCCGAGACACCGGCCGCGCATACGGTGCGGCAGCGCGCGCTGGACCGCGGCTGGGATATCAGAGCCAATCCCAACGTCCTTAAAATCCAGACCATCGACAGCTTTGCACTCGAAATCGCCAGCCAGACGCCACAGCTCGACATGTCGACCGGCATGCGGATAACCGAACAGGCAGAGCCTTACTACGAGGCTGCGGTCGAGGCGCTGCTGCAAAGGCTGCATCGACGTGACACAACCGCGCCGGTCATCGCCGAATTTCTCGCCTTTCTCGAGAACGACGCGGGCAGCGCCGTGCGTCTCTTGAAGTCGATGCTGGCGCGCCGCGACCAGTGGCTTGCACCGGTACGCGCGGTTGCCGGCACGGCAGACGAGGACGTCACGGGGGAGCTCCTCGCTGCGGCCGTCGGCGCGGTTCGCGAGAGCGTGGATGCTGAGCTCGACATGCTTCTCGACGCTTCCGACCAGCAGATGCTGGACCGCCTCGCCGCGATCACGGGCGCCCTGAGCCGGGACGAGACGTTGCAGATACTTCGCAAAGGTGACGGTGAGCTACGCAAGCGTTTGACGGTCAACGAGGGCATTGAGGATGCCGGTGACAAACGCGAGTTGAACCAGTGGCTGACGAGCCTCCACCAGCGCGGCGCCGCCGACATCATTGCGAGCCATGGACACCTGCCTGAAGCGGTGACCACCGACGAGCAGCGTTCGCGTCTGCGGCTCGTCTGCACCGCACTGGCGCTTGCCGCCGTTGAGCTCGACAGCCTGCTCAGAAGCGAACGGCTGCTGGACTTCACCGGGCTTCTGCTGCGAGCCAAGGAGGCGTTGCGCGACGATTCAGGACCCACCGACCTTGCGCTTTTTCTGGACTACAAGATCAACCACCTGCTGGTCGACGAATATCAGGACACCTCCCGGGCACAGCTCGAATTCTTCAACCTGTTGACCGAAGGCTGGCAGGACAACGCGGGCACAACCTTCTTTGCCGTCGGCGACCCGATGCAGTCGATCTATCGGTTCCGCGACGCGGACGTTGCGATATTCACAGACGGCCTGCGTCGCGGGCTCGAGGACGTGCCGCTGGAGCCGGTCACGCTCTTTGCCAATTTCCGCTCCGCGCCGGCCCTGGTCGACTGGTGCAACGCAAAGTTCGCGGCTCTCTTTGCTCCGCCCGGGCGCGGTGCCGGACAGCTTGGTGAGGTGCCCTACCACAGCGCCGCGCCCATGGTGCCTGCAAACGCCACCGCGGCAATCAGCAACTGGCGCTTCGAAGACCGCGATGAGGAAACCGTTGCCGTCGTGAAGCACATCCAGTCGCTCGTTGCCGCAGACAAGGAGGCCAGCGTTGCAATCCTGTGTCGCGCCAGGCCGCACGTTGCCACGCTCATGCAGCTCCTGGCAGCGCAGAACATTCCAGTGCAGGCAACGGACATGGAATTGCTCGCCGAGAAGCCGATCATCAACGATCTGTCCAACCTGCATCGCGTGCTGCTGGAACCGCGGGATGAGCTCGCCTGGTTTGCGCTGCTGCGCTCGCCGCTGTTTGGCCTCACGCTGGCTGAGCTCCTGCACCTCAGGGAGCAGGGAATCAGCTGTGCTCACGCAATGACCGAGCCGCCCGCAAAACCAGACCAGCTTGCGCGGCTCCAGGAGATACTGGGCTGGGGGCAGGCGCGTCTCTACGAGCTGCCGCTCCGGGAAGTGCTCGAAGGCATCTGGTTCCGCTGCGGCGGGGTAGATGCTTACGAGGACGAAGAGCTGCTGCACGCGGAGACCTGGTTCGATTTGATTGAGCGCCTGCAGCGCGAAGCATACGATCCCAGACAGCTCGCCGAAGCGTTGAACGAGCTCTATGCCGACAGCACCTCACAAGCCCAGGTCCAGGTCATGACCATCCACAAGGCCAAAGGGCTGGAATTTGATCACGTCATCGTCCCCTATCTCGACCGTCCTCCGCGCAGTGACGACGCGCAGCTGCTGATGTGGCGCGCCGGCACCGGTCTCCTCATGGGAGTGCGCGGCGACGGCGTCCACAGCTGGCTGCAATACGAAGAGAAACAGCGAAATCTCAACGAGGCCAAAAGACTGTTGTACGTGGCGTGTACGCGTGCCTGCACGACGTTGACCCTGACCCATACCTGCGCGGAGGGACGCAAGGCGGGCGGCCTGGCGCGCTGGCTGGAAGATGCCGAGCTGCAGACACCCGGCGACCCTCATCATTCGCAGGACACCCATTACTCGCACCACCCGACGACAAGCCTGCAAACGGATCTCTTCGCATCCCAGGCGATGCTGCGGCGCCTGCCGGACGATTACCGCTGGCAGGCACCGGCCTACGAGGCTGTGCCGGGTGAGGAGCAATTGCCGTCCGCCCCGGACCTGATCAGCCAGCGCGCGGAAGTGCTGCTCGGCAACCTGGTGCATCGCGGGCTCGCCTGGGTGGCAGAGACGCATCCCACGTCGCTCGAGGCACTCCGGTCGCATCTCGAACGCTGGTGCTACGACCTGGCGGCACCCCCTGCCGAGCTCGAGCATCTATGCGATCAGGCCGCGGACCACGTCGAGCGCACGTATGCCGAGAGCACCGGCGCCTGGATATTGGGCGCAGCCGGCACGGCGGAAATGCCGCTGACCGGAATCATTGACGGCGCACCCCGCAACGTCGTGTTGGACCGCATGTTCGTCGATGACGGGACACGCTGGATCATCGACTATAAAACCGCTGCACCGGACGCGGATGTCAGCGTTGACGCCTTCGTCAAACACGAGGTGACACGCTACACCCCGCAGCTGCGTATGTACGGCGCAATTGCTTCGCGCATTTATCCGGAGCCTGTGCGCCTGGCCATTTATTTCACCGCGCTTGGGCATATGGAGAGAGTTGCCGAGGCTTGATGCCCCGCAGAGGGAGCGCGGCCGGAGCCAGCCGCCCGTTGCAATTTGTTGCCGGAAGCGTAGTATCCGCGCCTTATGTGTACACCGCACCGCCATACGCAATCTGCCGCAGCCATCACGAGCTGCCGCACCGCTATGCGTGCGGATTTTTGTTGGCAAGGTTTCTTTAGCTACTTTTACGGCTGACCTTGCCTTTCGCTTGAATTCGGAAGGCACACGCTGCCTTCCACGGAAACCCCGTCGGGCGGCAGGCTCCACGGGGTTTTTTGTGTGCCTT
>JAAUXY010062662.1_pt1 | contig 13213 bp, 11 predicted proteins | sample 7278121 | NCBI WGS metagenome assembly JAAUXY01 (sample SAMN14350117, study PRJNA611818) | marine sediment metagenome | isolation source: surface marine sediment (1.8m) | place: French Polynesia: Moorea | collected 2018-08 | reverse complement strand
TTGATGGTCTTCGACACCGAGGCGTCGATGAACTCCTGGACCGCGGCCTGCATGGCGACGTGTTCCGCGGCGCTCAAGTCCTCGACCGCGACGAAGGCCTCGGGCAGGGCCGCGGCCTCGCCCTTCAGCCGGCGGAACGCCCGATAGGCGTAGTCGCTCACATCCTGCCGGCGCCGCGTGCCGTCGGGCATCAGGATCGCGCGCTTGGTGTGGAAGCTGAACACCGGCTCGAGACCGGAGGAAACGTTGCCTGCGAGCAGCGAGATGGTGCCGGTCGGCGCCACCGAAGTCACCAGCGCGTTGCGCATGCCGTCGCGCGCAATGGCGTCGCGGATCTCGGGCTCCAGGTTTCGGATCGACTCGCCGGCAAGGTAGGGCTCGCGGTCGAACAGCGGGAAGGCGCCCTTCTCGCGCGCCAGCTCGCTCGAGGCGAGATAGGCGGCGCGGCGAAAGGCGCGCATCCAATCGCGCGTGCGCGCGACGGCCTCGGCGCTGCCGTAACGCAGGCCGCACATGATCAAGGCGTCGGCGAGCCCGGTGACGCCGAGGCCGATGCGCCGTTTCGCCTGCGCCTCGCGCCGCTGCTGCCTGAGCGGGAAGCGCGATATGTCGATCGCGTTGTCGAGCATCCGGACTGCGACCGGGACCAGCTTCTCGAGCGCCTCCAAGTCGAGCGCCGCGTCGTCCTCGAAGGGCCTTGTGATCAGTTGCGCCAGATTGACCGAGCCGAGCAGGCAGGCGCCGTAAGCGGGCAGCGGCTGCTCGCCGCAAGGATTGGTCGCGTGGATGTCCTCGCAGTAATGCAGGTTGTTCAGCCGGTTGATGCGGTCGATGAAGATCACGCCCGGCTCGGCGCAGTCGTAAGTCGCGCGCATGATCTTGTCCCACAGCGCGCGGGCGCGCACCTCGCGCCAGGGCGTGCCCTCGAACTGCAGCGTCCAGCTCCGGTCCGCGTGCAGCGCTTCCATGAAGGCGTCGCTGACCAGGACCGAGAGGTTGAACATGCGCAGGCGGTCGGGCTCGCGCTTGGCCTCGACGAAGGCCTCGATATCCGGGTGGTCGCAGCGCAGGGTCGCCATCATGGCGCCGCGGCGCGAGCCGGCCGACATGATGGTTCGGCACATGGCGTCCCAGCAGTCCATGAAGCTGAGCGGACCGGAGGCGTCGGCGCCGACGCCTTTGACCTCGGCGCCCTCGGGACGCAGTGTCGAGAAGTCGTAGCCGATGCCGCCGCCCTGCTGCATGGTCAGCGCGGCTTCCTTGAGGTGGTTGAAGATCCCCGCCATGTCGTCGGGGATGTCGCCCATGACGAAGCAGTTGAACAGCGTGACCCGGCGCCCGGTGCCGGCGCCGGCGAGGATCCGGCCGGCCGGGATGAACTTGAAATCGGCGAGCGCCGCCTCGAAGCGCTCGGCCCAGGCGGCGCGTTCCGGCTCGGGCCGGGCCAGGGCCCGCGCCACCCGGCGCCAGGTTTCCTCGATGGTCTGGTCGACCGGCAGGCCCGCCTTCGTCTTCAGGCGGTACTTCATGTCCCAGATCTGCTGGGCGGCGGGGGAGAGCGATGTCATCGGGTTCGCCGGCTGTTGTCCCGCGGCGGGATCGCGGTCAGGCGCCCGTGAGCGTAAGAAGACCGGACGCGGCGGTCAAGGGGATGTTCATGAGATGTTCGCCTCCTTACAATGGCCGGACCGAGGGATCCAGCGGGCCGGCCTCGGCAGCCGTTCCGCCGGCCGCCGCCGCGAGCCGGCGGCTGGCGCCTTCGATGCGGGTTTCCAGCTCCTTCAGGAAGGCCTTGCGGCCGAGGCCGGGGGCGATCGGCGGCAGGATCTCCAGGGTGATGACGCCGGGGCGCTTGAGGAAGCTGCGCCGGCTCCAGAACAGGCCCGAGTTGAGCGCGATCGGTACCACCGGCACACCGAGTTGCGTGTAGAGGGCGGCGACGCCCGGATGGTAAGGCCGGTGTTGTCCCGGCGCGGTGCGGGTGCCTTCGGGGACCACCACGATGGGCCGGCCCTGATCGGCGTAGCGCCGGGCCTGGGCCACCATGCGGCGCAGCGCCTTGGCGCCGCCGCTGCGGTCCACCGCCACGATGCCGAGCTTCATGAGGAACTGGCCGAACAGCGGGAACCAGCGCAGCTCCTGCTTCATGACGTAGCTCGGCCGCTCGACGAACTGCGAGAAGATCAAGGTGTCCCAGGCCGACTGGTGCTTGGCGGCGATGATGCAGGCGCCCTCGATCAGGTTCTCGCGCCCGATGATCTCGTGACGCAGGCCGCAGATCGCGCGCAGCAGCCAGAGGCTGGACGCGACCCAATAGCGCCCCGAGAGCTCGGTCGCGCGCCGCGGGAAGACCAGCAGCGGCAGGCTCACCACGTGGCAGACTGCGGCCCAGATGAAGAACAGGAGGTTGAAGACGAACGAGCGCAGGGCGGTCATGGCGCCTTCGGCGGCGCACCGCCGCGAATCAGGGCCACCAGGTACTTGGTGTACTCGGTCGCCAGCAGGCCCGCGCTGCCCGGCCAGCGCCACCAGTCGTCCTGGCGGAAGTTGGCGCTCAGGATCGGGTGCGGCACGATCTCGATGTCCGGCATGGCGCGTCCGAACTCGAGCAGGCTGCGCGGCATGTGATAGCTCGCCGTGACCAGGCGCAGGGAAGTGAAGCCCTCCTGGTGCATCCACTCAGCCGACTCGACCGCGTTGCCGCGGGTATCGTCTGCCTCGTAGCCGAGCACGACACAGCACTCCAGGTCTTGGGGTGATTGCTTGGAGAGGCTCAGCAATTCCTCGACATCGACCCCGCGGTAGACGCCGGAGACGAACAGCCGCTTGGCGCGCTGCGCGGCCAAGAGCTCGAGCCCCTGGTGCAGGCGCCCGCTGCCGCCGGTCAACACGACGATCGCGTCGGTCTTGCGTTCCGGCTCGCCGACCTCGTGGGGCAGCATCGCGGCGAACCACAGCAGGCCGATGCCCCAGAGCAGGAACAGGCCGAGCAGCGCGGCTGCGCTGCGAAACATAAAGCTGCGCCGGCGCTGACGTTCGTCGAGGTCGAGAACCCGAGCCATGGCCCGTTCCGGATCGGACTTAAGAAGTGCTGGAGCGTTGCGGTGCCTGCCGACTCCCCCACCCGGCCAGCCCTAGGATACTGGCGTTGGGTGGCTTGGTGGGGGCGTGGGCTGGTGCGAATTCGGTCATAGCGATCACGCTTCAAGGCAAGCGCGACAGGTTGTGCAGGACGGTGAACCTCGCCGTCACCATGGCGACCAGCGCCGTGGCCAGCGGCAGCAGCGCGAGCAGCAGCCACTCGAGAGGCGTGAGCGACAGGTCCGGCAAGAGCGCGGTATCGCTGCGCTCGAGCAGATAGCTGATCAGCAGCACGGTCGCGAGCGCCAAGACGAGTCCGATGCTGCCGCCCTGCAGGCCGAGCCGCAGGGCGTGGCTCTGGAACTGCCGCGCGATGTAGGAGTCTTGGGCGCCGATCAGGTGCAGCAGATCGATCACGCCGCGGTGGATCGCGAGGCCGGCGCGGGTCACGAACACGACCGTCAGCACGGCCGCGCCGCCGACCGCCAGAACGATCAGAATCGCAAGGGTCTCGATGGTTCTGGCGAAGTCGATCAGGTTGCCCAGCCAGCGCTGATGATCGTCGACCACGACGCCGGGCACCGCCCGACTCAGCCGTGCCGTGAGCGCGGCTATTTCCGGTGCCGTCTCGCCGTCCAGCGTGACGGTGATCAGGCTCGGCAGCGGCAGATCCTGTTCGGTCGCTCCCTCCCCGAGCCAGGGCTCGAGCAGCGCGGCGATCTCCTCCTTCTCGAGGATGCGCGCCGAGGCCACGCCCGGCGTCTTGTTAAGCATCTCCATGACCCGTTCCAGGCTCGCCGCGCGGTCCTCGGCGTCGACGCCGCTGTCCGGCGGCGGCAACTGGACGGTCAGGCGGCCGGCCAAACCTTGATCCCAGCGCTGCACCAGCTTCTGCATGGCGATCCCCGCGGTCATCGCCAGGGCTGCCAGGTAGACCATGAAGGCGATCAGCCACGGCAGGAAGCGGACCGAACCGTCGCGTTCGAGCGGGAGGTCTCTTTGCCTTACCAGCATTCAGGCGGCACTCCCCTGCGCTTGCCGCTTCGCCGCCTCGCTGCGCGCCCGCTCCACCGAAGACACCACGGTTCCGTCCTGCAGCCTCAGGATCGGATGTTTCAGGCGCTCGACCAGGTTCTCGTTGTGGCTGGCGACGACCACCGTCGTGCCGAGCTTGTTGAGCTCCTCGAAGAGATACATCAGCCGCATGGCGATCCGATCGTCGACGTTGCCCGTGGGCTCGTCGGCGATCAGCAGGCTCGGGCGGGCGATCACCGCCCGGGCGATGGCGACGCGCTGCTGTTGCCCGCCGGACAGCGTCGGCGGCAGGGCTTGCAAATGATCGGCCAGGCCGACCCAGGACAGCAGCTCGGTCACGTGGTTGATGATCTTGCTCTCCGGCTGGCCTGCGACCCGGAGTGGCAAAGCCACGTTCTCCAGCGCGGTCAAGTGGTCGAGCAGGCGGAAGTCCTGAAACACCACCCCGATCCGGCGCCGCAGCAGCGCTTCCTCGCGTCGCGTCAGGCTGACAATGTCGCGGCCGAACAGACTGACCTGCCCGGCGCTGGGATGGTAGGCCAGGTACATCAGCTTGAGCAGCGACGACTTGCCCGCACCGCTGGGGCCGACCACGAAGTGGAAAGAGCCGGGCTCGAGTAGGAGGTTGACGTCGCGCAGGATCTCAGGGCCCGCGCCGTAGTGCATGGCGACGTCCTCAAATCGGACCACGGTCCCGGCATTCCCTTCGCTCAGCCAGCGGCGAGCATGGCACAGCGGCTGCGAGCTCGTAAAGCACCCCGGTCCCGCCTTGCCTTGCTTCTGGCGCGCCCATATAAACGCAATATTCAGGGACCGTCTGCATCGTCGTTAAATGATTCTCAACTGCCCTTCATGCGGCGCGCGGTTCCTGGTCGATCCTTCCCAGATCGGACCAGAAGGCCGGCAGGTGCGCTGTGGCCAATGCGGCCATGCCTGGCAGCAGATGGCGCCGCCGCCGCTGCAGGAAAGCCCGCCTGCGGCTCCCGCCGGCAGCGCGATTCCGCCGCTCGAGGAGTTCGACGCGGCGCGCCGACGGTCGGACGTCCCGACGGAGTCCGAGGCGCGGGTGCCGCGGCCCTCGAAGGCCGCCATCGCCTGGGGCGCGCTCGCGGGCTTGGTCGTGGCGCTCGCCGCCGGGGCCTGGTTCGGACGCGAGGCCATCGTCGCGCAGCTGCCCGAGGCGGCCCGGCTCTACGAGTTGGTCGGGATCGCCATGGAGCCCGCGGAGCAGATCGGCGAGGGCCTGAAGCTGCGCGACGTCACCTCGGTCAAGCGGCTGGTCGACGGCGAGCGGACCCTGCTGATCGAGGGCGCCGTGGTCAACATCTCCGACGAGCCCCGGCCGGTGCCCGCGCTGAAGGCCATCCTCACCGATGCCGAAGGCCTCGAGGTGGCGCAATGGACCTTCGCGCCCGATGGCGAGGCCCTGCCGCCGGGCGGGACGACGACCTTCCAGACCTCGACCCAGGATCCGCCCCGCGAGGGCAACCTCAGCCTGGTCTTCGTAGAGCGCGAATGACATGGTCGCGGGCTCTCCCGGCTTCTCGGGCGGGTTCTCGCCGCGGCCATTGGCGCACAACGGGCTTAACCAATCATTAATCATCGTTCCATTAACGTGAACGGGTTCACGGCCCGCTGCCGTACCCCGCCGGTTTCACCCGGCACCGGACGGCTTGCCGCGGCGGGCAGCCTCCAGGGATGTGGATTGCGATGACTCTCCGGCGGCCCCCCGAAGAAGGCCAAGACAGGCGACTGCAGCGAGACCCGACTCGAAACATGGCGCGGATCCTGATCGCCGAGGACGACATCGCGGTGCAGTCGTTCGTATCGCGTGCTTTGCTGCACCGTGGCCACGAAGTCACCGTCGTGGACGACGGCGTGCAGGCGCTCGAAGTGCTCGGCGACGCGGAGTTCGACCTGCTGATCACCGATATCGTGATGCCCGGGCTGGACGGGATCGGCCTGGCGCTCAAGGTGGCACGCGACTATCCCAGCCTGCCGGTGCTCCTGATGACCGGCTATTCGGCCGAACGGCAGCGGGCGCACAACCTCGATGAGCTGATCTGCGAGGTGGTCACCAAGCCCTTCAGCCTGCAACAGATCTGCGAGGCGGCCGAGGACGCCCTGGCGATCGGCCACGTCCGGCCGCGCTACGACGCTTAAAGCTCTTCGATTAGAACTGCTGTAACAGACGGTCGATGTAATCGAGCTCGAGCGGCGGGCGATGGCGCTGGCCGCGCCGCCGGCGCAACTCGTCGAGGATCTCGCGCGCCCGCCGCAGCTCCATTTGCTCGGGGATCTGTACGCCTTCCAGCGCCTCGAGCCCGGTATTGCCGGACTGCCGGCCCAGGGGATCGCGTCCCGGACCGGGCTGCATGCCGACCGTGCCCTGCCCCTGTCCCTGGGCGGTGCCGAGCTGCTGCATGAAGGCCTCGGCGGCGGCCTCCATGCCCTGTTGCAGCTGGTCGAGGGCGCGCGACTGCGGGTCGATGGCCTCGCCAGGCTGATTGCGGCCGAGGGCGTCGCGCGCGTCGCGCATGGCCCGCTCGGCCCGGCCCAGGGGCCGGGGGATATCGCCCAGGGACTCGCCGAGCCGGCGCATCATCTCGCCCAGCTCGCGCCGCAGCTGCTCCTGCATGCGGGCGTCGTCGCGGTTTCCCGCTTCGCCCTGCCGGCCCTGTCTCGGCTCGCCCTCGCGGCTCTGCTGACCGCGCTCGCCGCGCCGGCCCGCTTCCTGGTTGCGGCGGTAGCTGCGGTCGAGCAGCTCCTGCTGCTGCTGCATCATGCGCTCCATGTCGCGCATCATGTCCCAGGCGTTCTGGCCTTCGGGGCTCATCATCTGGGCGAGCGGGTTGGCGCGCAGGTTTTCCAGGATGTCCTGCAGCCGCGACAAGAGGTCGCGCGCCGCGTCGCGCGCGCCGCTTTCGGCCAGCTCGCGCGCCTGGTCGAGCATGCGCTGCAACTCGCTGCTCTCCAGCGCCCGCGCGTCCGGCGCCATCTCCTGCGGCTGCTCGCCCCGGGCCATCTGCTCCTGCAGCTGCTGCGCCAGGGCCTCGAGAAAGCGGTCCAGCGCCGCCTCCAGCTCGTCCATCAGCCGGCGGATCTCCTCGTCGGAGGCGCCTTCGGCCAGCGCTTCGAGCAGCTTTTTCTGGATGTCGCGCAGGTCGCGCTCGGCGATCGCCAGCTCGCCCTCCTCGATGCGCAGCGCGGTGTCCCAGAGCAGCTGCTGCACATTGGGCACGGCTTCGGGGCTGCGGTCGTGGATTAGGCGCCGCTCCGCCAGCTTGATGGCGAGCGCCACGACGATGTCGTCGAAGAAGTGGTCGGGCCGCTTGTAGAGGTCGGCGAGCGCGCGCACCGCCGGCAGGCGGGCCTTGGGGTCCAGGGTCAGCTGCTTGCGCAGCTCGACCAGGGCGCGCGCCACGGGATGGTTGAAGATCCGCTCGGGCAGCACGGTGCGCACCGGATCGCTCTCGCCGATCTGATCCAGCGCGTCGCGCGCCACGAGGCTGATCTCCACCGCGATGCCGGCCCAGGGATGCGGCGTCAGATCGTGGTAGCTGATGTTGTCCGCGACCCGGACGTTCTTGCCCGGCAAGGGCAGCGCGAGCTCGAGCGGCGCGATCTCCGGATTGTCGACCCGGGCGATGCGGGCGGTCACGCGGGTCAGTCCGTAGTCGTCCTCGGCCTGGTAGTGCAGGCGCAGGATCGCGCGCTCCGTGCGCCCGGGTGCGGACAGGAACTCGATGGCCGGCGCACTGTCCGGCAGGATGCTGATCGGCCATTCGGCCAGGGTCGCGCGGCCCTGCCGGATCGTCAGGCGGTCTCCAGATGTGACCTTCTGGCTGAACTTGTACGTGCTCGCCGCGACCTCGTCGAAGGGCGCCGGCGCGTCGCCGATCTCCAGCTGCGGCACTGCCGTGCCGCCCTGGACCTGGGCCAGCAGCATGCTGCCGACGGGGACCTCGATCGCCGAATCGGCCTCGGTGAGCGGGTTCAGGAAGCGCGGCGGCAGCCCGGTGTAGGCGGGCGGATTGATCCAGGCGTCGAGGCTGGGCGGCTGGCTCTCGGCCTGTGCCTGGAGCTGTGGGCTCAGCGCGGCGCTGAGCCGGCCGGTCCAATCCTCGATTCCGATCGCCGCGCCCAAGAGCAACAGCAGCACCAGCAGCGACCGCAGGGCCAGGGGGTCGGCTTCGGCCATCACCGGGCGCGGCGGCCCGGCCCGCAGGCCGGCGAGCGCGGCGAGGAGGCGGCGCCGGTGCTCGAGCCAGAGCCCGACGCTGGCCTCGTCGTTGGCGCCGCTCGCCAGTTCGTCGTCCAAGGCGGCGAGCGGCCGGTGCGCCATCCCGCTGTCCTGCTCGAGACGCCGGCAGGCGGCCTCGGGCGCCGGCCAGCGCAGGCCACGCAAGCCGTGCCAGGCCGCGGCGCAGAAGGCCGCGGCGAAGCCCAGCAGCAGCGCGGCGTGCAGCCAGCCCGGCAGCTGCGGCAGCAGGTCGAAGAGGGCCACGGTGAGGAACAGCCCGGCGACCCCGGCAGCGGGCCAGATCGCCGGCCAGAGCCGCTCCAGGAAGAGCGCGCCGCGCGCCAGCGCGAGCGCAAGGCCGAGCCGCGCGGCGGCGCGCGTTTCGGAAGGGTTCTCGCGAGGCGAAGAGCGGATGGCTGTCGCTCCCTCTGCTATCAGGCGGCGCCCCGGGAGACCTTGCCGGGGAGCGGTCCGAGCCAGGCCGGCAGCCGGTCGCGCCCGATCATCTCGTCGTAGTCGGGGCGCGGCCGCACCACGGCCCACTCCTTACCGCGCACCACGACCTCCGGTGCCGGTCTCCTGAGATTATAGCTCGATGCCATGACCGCACCATAGGCGCCCGTTGAACAGATCGCGAGCAGGTCGCCGGCCGCGAGCGGCGGGAGGGCGCGCTGGCGCGCCAGCGTGTCCGTGGTCTCACAAATAGGCCCGACCACGTCGAACTCAACCGATTCGGCATCCCCCGTTGCCTCGGTCACAGGCAGGATCTCGTGCCAGGCGTCATAGAGCGGCGGTCGCATCAGGTCGTTCATGGCCGAATCGACGATCAGGAAGCGCCGTTGGGTCCCGTTCTTGACGTAGAGCACGCGGGTCACCAAGACGCCGGCCTCGCCGACCATGGCCCGGCCGGGCTCGAAGACCAGCCGCGCGTCGAGGCCCTGAGTCAGGTCTCGCACCATGCGGGAGTAGTCGGCGACGTCGGGCGGCGCCTCGTCGCGATAGACGATCCCCAATCCGCCGCCGAAGTCGAGCCGGCGCAGCGGCACGCCCTCTTCCAAGAGCTCGCGGTAGAGCGCGATGACGCGCTTGAAAGCGGTGCGGAAGGGCGCCAGGTCGGTGAGCTGCGAGCCGATGTGCATCGCCAGGCCCTCGAGCCGGATCCCCTGCATCTGACGCGCCACCTCGACGGCCTCGCGCGCGTGGCCCAGGTCGATGCCGAACTTGTTCTCCGCCTTGCCCGTGGAGATCTTCTCGTGGGTGCGGGCGTCGACGTCGGGATTGATGCGCAAGGCGACGGGCGCGGTCACGCCGCGCTCGCGTGCGATGCGGGCCAGCAACTCGAGCTCGGGCCGCGATTCGACGTTGAACTGGGCGATCCCGGCCTCGAGCCCGAAGGCCATCTCCTCGGCGGTCTTGCCGACTCCGGCGAAGACGATCTTCTCCGCCGGCACCCCGGCGGCGAGTGCCTGGCGCAGCTCGCCCTCGGAGACCACGTCGGCGCCCGCCCCGAGCCGTGCCAGCGTGCGCAGGATCGCCAGGTTGCCGTTCGCCTTCAGGGCATAGCAGATCATGTGGTCGAGACCCTCGAAGGCTTCCGCGAAGCGCCGGTAGGTCGCCTCGACCTGACCGAGGGCGTAGCAGTAGAACGGCGTGCCGACCTCCTCCGCCAACCGGTCGAGCGGCACTTGCTCGGCGTGCAGCACCCCGTCCCTGTAATTGAAGTCCGTCATTCGCTGGTTATCGTCCCGATGGTCCTGGTTCTGGTATTGCTGTAGTCGAGGGGGAAGGGCGCGATCCTGCGTCCGCGCACCGCTGGCGGTTCGGCCGGCGCCGCCTCCTCTTCCTCTTCCGGCGCCTCGGCCCGCCGCGCTGTGGGCAGCGGCGCCGGATAGAACTGGGGATAGGTGTACTCGCTTTCCTGGCCTTTCGGCGGCTGCGGCCTGCCCTTCTTGCCGCAGGCGCCGAGCACGACGGCGCCCGCCAGCAGCAGGATGCAGGCGAGGGGCAAGCCGAGCCGGGCGCGCGACGCGATCACAAGAAGCGCTCCCGCGCGGCGGCGATCGCCGTGCGCACCTGCGCCGGCGCCGTGCCGCCGAGGCTGTCGCGGCTCTCGACGGCGCTTTCCACGCGCAGCAGATCGTAGACCTCGCCGGTGATGCGCGGCTCGATCGCCTGCATCTCCTCGAGCGGAAGCTCGGCCAGCTCGCACGACAGCGCCTCGGCGCGGCCGACGATTCGGCCCGTCACGCCGTGCGCCTCGCGGAACGGCAGGTTCAAGCGGCGCACCAGCCAGTCGGCCAGATCGGTCGCGGTGAGGTAGCCGGCCCGGGTGGCGGCGGCGAGCGCCGCGGCGTTTGGGCTGAGATCGCGCAGCATGCCGGCCATGGCGGCGACGCTGAGGCCGAGCGTGTCGGCGGCGTCGAACACCGGCTCCTTGTCCTCCTGCATGTCCTTGCCGTAGGCCAGCGGCAGGCCCTTGAGCACGATCAGCAGCGCGTTGAGCGCGCCGATGACGCGCCCCGCCTTGGCGCGGATCAGCTCCGCCGCGTCGGGGTTGCGCTTCTGCGGCATGATCGAGCTGCCGGTGGTGAAGGCGTCGGACAGCGCGACGAAAGCGAAGCCCTGGCTGCACCAGATGACGATCTCCTCGGCCAGGCGCGAGAGGTGGACCGCCAGGATCGACCCGGCCGCCAGGAACTCGAGCGCGAAGTCGCGGTCCGACACGGCGTCGATCGAGTTGGCCATGGGCCGGTCGAAGCCCAACGTGCGCGCGGTCATCTCGCGGTCGATCGGAAAGGCGGTGCCGGCCAGCGCGGCGGCGCCCAGCGGGCACTCGTTCAGCCTCCTGCGGCAGTCGGCGAAGCGGCCGCGGTCGCGGCCGAGCATCTCGACGTAGGCCATCAGGTGATGGCCAAAGGTCACGGGCTGGGCCGCCTGCAGATGCGTGTAACCCGGCATCGTCAGCTCCGCATGGCGCTCGGCCTGGTCCAGCAGCGCCGCCTGGGTCTCCTTGAGCCCTTCGTCGAGCGCGTCGATCGCATCGCGCAGCCAGAGCCGGAAATCGGTCGCCACCTGATCGTTGCGCGAGCGCGCGGTGTGCAGGCGGCCGGCGGCCTCGCCGATCAGCGCCTTGAGCCGCGCCTCGACGTTCATGTGGATGTCCTCGAGCGCGGCCTCGAAGGCGAATTCGCCGTTCTCGATCTCTCGCAGAATCGTGTCTAGACCCGCGAGGATGGCGTGGCCATCTTCATCGGACACGATCTGCTGCTGCACCAGCATTTGGCAATGGGCCTTGGAGGCGGCGATGTCCTGGGCGAAAAGGCGGCGATCGAAGTCGATGGAGGCGTTGATGCGCTGCATCACCTCGTCCGGGCCGGCCTCGAAGCGGCCGCCCCACATCACGTTGGCGCCAGCCCGTTCCGGGCTGCCCTCGCTCGCCGTTTTTGCCTTTTGCCGCGGCGCGCTCATCTCATAGATCGTCCAGCACTGGTCCCACGCCCATGAAAAACGCCCGCGCAGCCGCCCTCTCCGCCGCCCTCGCCGTGGCCCTGCTCGCAGCCTGGCCCGAGCCGTCGACGGGCGCGGAAAAACCGCCGCTCCGGGGCGTATTCGCCGACAACTTTACCCTCTTGGACGAGCCCGTGCCAGCGCCGCAAGCCGAGCTTACCGGCCCCGACGGCGGTTCCCTGACCCTGGCCGCCTTCGAGGGCCGGGTGGTTCTGCTCAACTTCTGGGCCACCTGGTGCGCGCCCTGCATCCGCGAGATGCCCTCGCTCGACCGACTCCAGGCCAAGCTGGGCGCCGAGGGCCTGGCGGTCGTGGCGGTCTCCGAGGACCGCGGCGGCGCCAAGGTGGTCGAGCCCTTCCTGGCCAAGCTCGGCCTGGCCAACCTGGAGGCCTACCTCGATCCCAAGGGCAGCTTCGCGCGCGAGTTCGCCGTGCGCGGCCTGCCGACCACCATGCTGGTCGACCGCCGTGGCCGCCTGATCGGCGGCCTGGAGGGCCCGGCCGAATGGGACGAGGAAGACGCGGTGGCGCTGGTTCGCCACTACCTCGAGCGGGACCCGCCCGCCGAGGACGAGGAGCCGCTCAAGACCGGCGGCTGAAGCGCAGCTTGAGGGCGATGCTCGCGGCGAGCACGACGCCGCCGCAGGCCGCCGCCAGGGTCAGCCCGCCGCGCGGGCCGAAGGACTCGATCACCGTGGCGAAAATCAGCGGCCCGGCGGCGGCGAGGGTGAAGCTCGGCATTAACAGCGCGCCGACGCGGGCGCCGTAGGTCTCGTGGTCGAACAGCACCAGCGGCAGCGTGCCGCGGGTGATGGTGACCAGGCCGTTGCCGGCGCCGTAGAGGAACGCGAAGCCGAGCGCGGCGGCCGGGATCTGGCCGCTGAACAGGCCGATCGCGAAGCAGAGCGGCAATACCGAGGTCGCCCCGAGGTTGAGGTCGAGCGGGTGCAGGCGGCGGCCGAACAGCACCTCGCACAGCCGCGCCGAGGACTGGCCGATGCCGCGCAGCGACGAGATCCAGACCGCCGCGCTGGCGGCGAGGCCGAGGCTCATCAGGATGGCGATCATGTGCGCCGACATGCCGGCGTTCAGGAAAGAGGTCAGCGTGACGATCACGGCGTAAAGCGCGCCGGCGATGACACGCTCGCGCCGGCCGCCGGCGAGCGGCGCCGCCGCGGTCTGCGCATCGCTGGCCGGTTGGTCGCCGAATCGGGCGCGCGGAATCGCCAGGTGGAGCGGCAGCGTGAGCAGCGCGAACCCGGCATAGGCGAAGAGCGCGCCGCGCCAGCCGAACAGCTCGGCCAGACCGTGCCCGATCGGCCAGAACACCGTCGAGGCGAGCCCGCC
>JAAUXY010168863.1_pt1 | contig 13224 bp, 3 predicted proteins | sample 7278121 | NCBI WGS metagenome assembly JAAUXY01 (sample SAMN14350117, study PRJNA611818) | marine sediment metagenome | isolation source: surface marine sediment (1.8m) | place: French Polynesia: Moorea | collected 2018-08 | reverse complement strand
TCCGGGACCGGATCGGTGGGGGTACTTGTACCGTCTGACGACTCTTACTCGGAACTAAAGGATTAGCTTATTTTTGTTTCAGAATGGTCTTGACAATGGGGTCCACTTCACAGATCACTCTATTCTAGATGTCCGGCCGCGTGCGGGAAACGGACGTTGAAGGGCCGTCTTCGGGAATCAGGCCCGACGGCAAGTCAGCTGGTCTGAAAATGGCCACCGGTGGCAGAATCTCATCGCGTCCCTTCTTAGTAGGCTTTGAAGGGAATTCCCCCTCCCAGCTCTACCACCGGTGGCCAAAAATGCTTGCTACAACGACGAACTTGGGACTCAACGCCCCGGCTCGCAGCCTGAAACCGCGCAGGAGGCGCGCAATGCTCGCTGCCATCCCCGCTTGTAGTCGCTGATCGCCCGGTCGAATCGGCCGGCGTCGATCTCGCCCTGAGCATTCGCCAGCTCTTCTTCAGCCCGAGCCAGGTCACTCCGGGCCTGATCGCAGTCGCATTCAAGCTCGCCATCATCGCTGTCGCTGTCGCTGTCGCTGTCGCTGTCCCCGTCGCTGTCACTATCTTCGTCAGCGGTAGAGTCGCAGCCAGCGGCCGCGGCCGCGGTAGAAGCCTCGGCCAGCGCCGTCTCGGCCAGCAGCAGATCAGCCAGCAGCAGGTTGGCGAGGGCTTGGATGACGGCCTCCGCCACGTTCTCCGGTAGCTCTTCCTCGAGCGACTTCATGAGCTCTCGGGCTGCCCTTTTCTCGGCCTTGAAAACCTCCTTGCCGCCGTCTTTGGTCAGGTGCACATCGTCGAGCCATAGCTCGACGGCAAGGCTGTCGACGATTCGGCGCTTGCCCCTGCGGAGGCGCTTGTCGACGCGTCTGCTGCCGGTTGGCAAAACCGCCTGCAGCAGCTCGATCGCCTGGGCCTTGACCTCACCCGCCAGCTCGCCGCGACCACAGGGAGCGTCGAGATCGCCGGGCTCGGTCAGAAACGGCGCGACGTCGATCGGCCCGGTGATCAGGTCTCCCGAGCCGGCGGGTCCCGGGCCGTCGGCGGCTCCCCAGTAGTTCTCGGTCGCGTCCAGCGTCGCAACGTCGGTGTTTCTAACTCCGTGATCGCTGTTGTCTGAGATCCGGTTCAGGTTGAGGTGATTGCCCCCTGCACCTGAGTTGTTCAGGGCCCCGGTCTGGTTGTGAGTCAAGGTATTGCAGTGGATCTCATTGTCATTCGAGCCGCTCAGGATCTGCAGCCCGAGAGCGCGGTTAGCCACCGAAGACTCACGGATCACGTTCTCGGCCGAGCGGTCCAAAAACATGCCGTCACCGCTAGGCGCCGGCCCGGGCCAGGAAGCGTCGATCTTCGACAAAAGGTTGCGATCGCTGGTGGTCAGGCTGACGCCTCTCTGGAAACCGCCGAGCTCGAAGTTGGCGAAGCTCGAGTCATCGACGTCAACCAGGGAGAGGCCGATCCTCTGAACCTCCGAGAGGTTCAACCCCTGAGCCTGCCCGTCGTGGTCGACCCCGCTCATTCCGCTGAGCGCCAGGCCCACCGAGCTGCCATCAAAGTCGATATCGCGAACCTCGAGCAAGTTGTCGAAAGCGACGGTCAGCGCGTTGCCGGTACAGCCGTTCAGCTTCAGATTAATGAACCGGTGCTGGGCCGCGGGATCGTTGGTGTTTGCAAAAACACAGTTGTGGTTGTCGGAGAGATCGCTGTTGCGAAGCGTGTTGGCTCGACCTCCCTGAAGGATCTGGGCGCCGAACAGACGCTGGTGCACGGTGACGTTGTCGAAGACATTGCCTGACGAACCCTGGCGGAGGTCGATGCCGACGGACTGGCGGTCGCCGCCGATCCAGGAGAAGTCCGAGTCGGTCACCAGATTGTCGTGGGCGTCCTGGCTCAGCAGTCCGAAGGTATGCCCAACCGCCGTGATCTGGTGGAACGTGTTGCCCGCGCTGCCGCCCGTCCACCACAGACTCTGGCGCGTGCCATCGCCGATCTCGATCTGTTGGAATCCGGCATTTCTGACGTTATGGAGCGCCAGCCCGTAGGTGCCGGAAATCGTGGTGAGATCGACGTTGGCGAGCACCGTGCGGCCCTGGGCGTCGAGATTCGACAAGTTGATACCGATGAAGGAGTCGCGGTAGTCATTGCCCTCGATGACCACTCCCGAATCACCATTGACCGCCAGCGAGATATCCGCAGAGCCCGACAGATCGTTGCCCAGGAACTGATTGCCGTTGCCCTCGAAGGCGAATGAGATCGCGCTCTGATTGCCTGAAAAGTCGCTGTTTTGAACGATATTTCGATCCGCGGTTCGGCTCCCCCAATTCGGATTGGCCGTATCAGCGCGAAGAACCACGCCGAGCTGCCTGGCATTGCCGGTCACGCCGTCGATCAGGTTGTCGCGGACCCCGATGAGCTCGACGCAGATCGTCTGCCCCGCGGGCAGTGGCCCGTACTCGGGCAGCCAGGACGCCGTCGTGTCGACGTAGCGGTTGTCGTCGCCGTTCAGGTTATAGAGACCGGTGGCACCACCGTCGGCCCGGGAGCCTTCGACCCGACTCAGGTGAGTGTCGAGAAATCGGATGCGCTGACCGAAGTCCTGCGGCGACGACGCGTCGACGTTCAGGATGGAGATGCCTTGAGCACCATCCGGGAGCGGCCGAGCGTCGCTCTGGATGCCGAACAGGCCGCCCCTGATCGCGATGTTCTGCAGTGTCCAGTCGGAGTGCAGCCGATTCTGAATGACAGCCGTGGCGTTGGGGGCCTCGATCCTGTAGAGCCCCTGCCCGTCGATAGTGATGCCGTCGGCGCCGAGGGTCAGCGCGTTGCCGGTGAAAACGGGCGGGCAGACCAGATCGCTGGTCAGCGTGTAGTCATTGACCACGGTGTCGCCACAGGCGCAGACGGCGATCGTGTCTCCACAGTCAGCCGCTCGAGCGCTTCCTACGAGCAGCAACAGGCTCAAACAGTAGAAGAAGGCAAATCTGGCCTCATACCGTGCTGTTCTCATGGTTCTTTTCCTCGAAGAACCCGGCCCCCTAATGGGCTGTCATCGGGTATGCCACTAAACGCGTGGGGTGTCCTCAGACCGACCGATCGTGGTTAGTTCTAAGGACCGATACAGCAGTTTCCGGGGCTACCGCACTGTCATCCGCTGTCGCTGTCGCTATCGCTGTCACTGTCACTTCCGCTATCGGAATCGCTGTCACTGTCTTCGTCGCTACCGGTTTCGCAATCACTGTCGCCTGTGTTGAGACGACCGGCGATCTTCTTGACCCGGTTGCAGTCGCTGAAGCTTCGGTCGGGATTCGAGAGCAAAGCGTCGAGGTCAGCCAGTACCTCACCGACCGTCGCGCCGTCGTGATTCGGGTCATCGATGCAATTGCAGGGCGCGAGACGCTCTGAGGCGACATTCAGGGCAGCGGCCATCAGCTGAGCCTCAGCCTTCTCGCACTTATCGTTGCGTGGCCTGGGGTTCAGACGATCGCAAAGCCCCATGACATCGCCAACACCTGAGAACGTTTGGTAACCGTTGACGGCCTCGACGTAGCCCGGCAGATTGTCGTGCTCACCAGATGGGTGCGCTCCCTGGCACTGACGTTTCCAGAATCCCCGGGTTCTGACGTCCGGCTCCGCCGGTTGGCACGACGTCACCGTCACCGGAAAGACGCACTGGCCAGCGCCTCCGCATCCGTCGACCGTGCTGCAGGTCACCTCGGTTTCTCCCACCGGGAAGAAAGAACCGGAAGGCGGATCACAATCGACGCTGACCGGCCCCGAGCAGTCGTCCGTCGCGCTGACGTTGAAGACCACTTGAGCCTCGGTCTCGCCGGAGTCGACGTCCACCGAAATCGCTTCACAACCGGATAGGACCGGGGGCTGGGCGTCAGAGATCACGGTCGAGGTCACCGAAGCCTCGTTGCCGAGCACATCGACCGCGGTGACGGTGACCTCATTCTCGCAAGCCGACAGGGCTGCTATCGCCTGAAAGCTCGGATCGACACCGCAATTGTCAGGGCAGATATCGACCTCACCTCCACCCGTGGAATAGAAGATGCGAGCCACATCGACATCGCTCGAGACCGAGCCGGAGATCGGCAACGTTCCGTCGGCCGTACACTCGGCGACAGGATCCAGACTGATCTGGATCTCCGGCGTCAGGACGCAGAGCTGACGACAACCGCAGGTGAAAGTGATCGGCGGTAACTCGGTATCACTGGTGCCACCCCCCGGATCGACCGAAGTGACGGACGGCGTCAACGTATAGGTCGCGGCAGGCGCGCAGAAGGCCACCAGCCCCTGACCGCTGGCAGTGGCTTCGTCGACGGGAGTACCGCCGGCATTGACACGCACGCTGTAGTTGGCCGGATTGCCTTCGAAGTCAGTTCCCGCGAAGAAACCGAAGGGGGGACTGCTCAGGCGCGGATTGAAAAACGTTCCGGAGCTCGAGCCGAAGGTGACCCTTACCTCGCCGAAGCAGTAGTGATGATCGACCGGGATGTGCTCCCCCGGCTCGAGCTCGAAATCGGGGAGCGTGGAGTTGGTCAAGATCAGGGTGCTGTCTTGGTAGTCCTCCGGCGTTGAAGATGTTTCGGTATCCAGGAACCGGAGCTTGAGCTGATTCGCCCGCCATATGGCGGGCTCTTGGGCCAGCGCGGCGAGGACCATCTGCGAGTCACCGACGAAGCTATCGGTCCCCGGGTCGAAGCTGCCGTCGAAACTGACCCTGGTATTTGCACGAGAGTTGCTGAAGACGGCCCCGTCGGCCACCAGGCCGGTGCTCCAGGCTTCTAGTCGCGAGAAACCCGAGATCCCCCAGTCAGCCGGGAGGCCGTCGCCATCGGTATCGAAGTCAGAATCCCGCGCGATGTCTTCCAGACAGGATCCATGCATCCCGACGGGTGGGCCAGCCAGTAGGATGTCGACGTCCAGAAAACCTGGATTCATGACAAAGGTGTCACCGAGGTCGGTTACCGTCCCGCCTTCCGCGAGCACCCCCGGGTTCGGGGCTCTACCCAAGAACGGAGTCTCGACATAGTGATAGGCGTTTCCCAGCCGGAAGCTGGTCAGGCCATAGACCTGGTATTCACGGGGCGGAGAGACGAAGTCGGATCGTAGGAGATTCGGCAACCGAAACGTGCCGTTCGCCGGTGGCAGAGGTGGAGTGTCGTTGACGGTGGCGATCCGACGGTTGTTGAACGGTCCCGAATCGCCGAACCAGAGGGTGAAATGCTCCTCTTCGCCGAGGATGTCGAACTGACCGGTGATCTCTCCGAGATCTTGAGGGTCGACGCCGCCCTCGGCATCGAAGGGGACCTCGCACTCCACCACCTGAATCTCGTCACACTGGACGGTGAGCAGCTTCTGGCAGGAACCTTCAAACCTGATGAGATCCAGGAAGGCGTCGGTACCGACCGTCCTGGAGAAAGTCACGTCGATCTGGACTTCGGAACCGTCTCCACGGACGGCCAGGGTCTCCGTCGTAGTCCCCGCCGGCAGCTCGAAGTCCTGAGCCTGGATCACGTCCTCGGGCTGTCGGCGAGCGATGATCGAACCGCCGTCAACGGTCACGGGCGTGCCGTCCTGATCCCTGAAATGAACCTCGACGATACCGGCACACTCGGCGAAGTCGAGCTCGACGTCCGGCGCCGGCTCCGGGAAGACCGGCGAGGAGGTCTGCCCGGCGAAGAGATAGATATCTCCACCGCCGTCCAGGCGCATGCTGCGCTCGGCGCCCGCGGCAGGATGGACGTGGTACAGCCGATAGGGAATGCCTGCCGTGGAACCCTCGACCGTCAGTTCATAGGTCGCGGTGGTGCCGCTGGTCACCGTGACTGCCGTCGCATTGTTGAACGTCGGCGACGTGCCGATGCTGTCAGCACGCAGAGACCCGGACGAAAAGCCCTTTCCAGCCCCTGGTGGCGAGTCCGAGGATCCACCCAATATCGCCAGGACCGCTGGGTCGATATTGGTGAGCTCGACCCTGCCAAAAATTTGATTGGGGTTCGAAACCGCCTGAGGCAGAACATTCGGTCCCGACACCGAGACGAGGCACAAAACGATCACCGCCAACCTTCGAGGCAGAGCCCTACTGCTATCCCTGGTCCACATGATTCCCTCCTGATAAGAGTCAGAGCCCTCTATTCGCTGTCGCTATCAGAATCACTATCGCTGTCACTTCCGCTATCGGAATCGCTGTCGCTGTCCGAATCGCTATCGGAATCGCTGTCGCTGTCTCCGTCGCCACCGCTGTCGCAGTCACTGTCGCCTCTGTTGATCCGACCGGCGATCTTCTTGACCCGGTTGCAGTCGCTGAAGCTTCGGTCGGGATTCGACAGCAGAGCGTCGAGGTCTGCCAGCACCTCACCGACCGTCGCACCACCGTGGTCCGGATCGTCGATGCAATTGCAGGGCGCGAGCCGTTCTGACGCGACATTCAGGGCCGCGGCCATCAGCTGAGCCTCAGCCTTCTCGCACCGGTCTTGGCGCGGCCAGGGCCTCAGGCGCCCGCAGAGCGCGCCGACGTCGGTCACTTCCGAGAAAGTCTGAAATTGGTTGATGGTCTCCACGTAGCCCGGCAGGTTGTCGTGTTCACCCGAGCCGTGGGATCCACGACACTGGCGCCGCCAAAAGCCCTGGGGCCTGGCGTTCGCCTCGACCGGCTGACACACGCTGACGTTAAACGAGCAGCTCGCCGGGTTGCCGCAAGTGTCGGATGATGTACATGTCACGACCGTCGAACCTTGCGGGAAGAACGATCCGGAGGGTGGATCGCAGACCACCGGCCGGCCGCCGTCGCAGACGTCATCGGCGGCGACTGCATAGTCCACGACCGCACCCGCTTGCCCCGAATCGTTGTCAACGGCCATGTCGACGCAGCCCTCGATCGCTGGGCCGGTACCGTCGAATCGGATCGACGCCGTGGTCGCCGAGGTGAGCCCGAGCTCCGCCTCGGCGATCACCCTGACCTCATTGTCGCACTGAGCCAGAGTGACCGGGTGAGCGAAACTCGGATCCTCACCGCACTCGGTGCAAAACGAAACCGGCGCCCCGCCATTGACAGTGGCAAAGATCTCGTCCACTGAGACCGGCACGCCACCGGTCGACTCGGCTGAGCCGGTCAGCGTCGGCTCCGCTTCAGCAGTGCAGACCAACGGATCGAGATTCACCTGCAGGCCCAGGGTCACATCCTTGATCTGCCGGCATCCGACCTCGATACCGAGCAGAGGCGGTAGCTGTGTCCTGCTGGTACCGCCGCCTGGGTCGACCGACGTCACCTCGGGCGTAAGATCGTACTTGCCTTCCGGCAGACAGGTCGTCACTAATCCCTGAAGCGTCGCTGTCTCAAAGCTCGCGGGTGTTCCCCACGCCTCCTCGACACTGACCGTGTAATCGGCTGGTCGCGACTCGAAGTCCAGGCCGGAAAAACTTCCGGAGCCCCGGATAACCGGATTGTAGAAGTCGGTAGCAGTCGATACGAACGACAGATTCAGCTGTCCGAAGCAGCGCCTTATGGGGGCGACAATCGTCTGATCCGGAACTATCTCGAGAGGGGGTGCGAATTCATCCGTAATCCTCATCCAGGAAGATTGGTAGGTCTCCGGAACGTCAGGAGCGGCGGTGTCAAACAGCACCAGGTAGAGGTCTGGGACATCCCAAAAGCTCCTTTGCTTCAACAGTCCACCGAGAGCAATTTCGTAATCACCCACGAAGGCCTCGACCTCGGCATCGGGATCGAAATCCCCCTCGAAAAGAACCTTGGCAAGGCCTCCGCCAGCGTTCTTGGTAGCACCAGCCGCCGGCGTACTGTCACCGACAGCCTCGATGTATGAGCGACGAAACGAGTACCGCAGGCCGGAGGAACCGGCACCGATGTCGCGGAGCTCTGGGTTGCGAGAAACGTCTTCCAGACAGGCACCGAAAGGCCCCGGCGGAGGCCCGGCCAGGAAAATTTCGCCAGAGACGAATCCTGGATCGATCACAAAGGTGTCGGCGAGGTCTACGATCTCTCCTGCTGCTACTGAAACTCGGCCGTTGTCATCGTCTAGGATCGGTGTGCGGAAATACTCATGTCGATTGCCGGAGCGTATGCTCAGGTTTCCGAAGACCCGATAGTCGACCGCCGGTAAGACATTGTCGGAAGGCACCAGGTTGCGCAGCGCAAAAGGACCTTGTGATGGGGCGGGTACGTCTACCGTATCGAAACGGAAGTTGCCGGCAGGACCGGCGATCGCTTCAACCAGACTGACATCCAACACTCGGTTCTCGATCTCAGCGAGCATATCGATCTCACCTACGATCTCGCCCAGCTGGCCGCCGGCACCGCCCTCGGGAGCCGGCGCGACGATCTCGACAATCTGGTCGCATCCGACATGGACAAAGACCTCGTGGAGGAATCGGATTCTGTCGCTGAAGGGATCCGTGCCGAGGTCATAAAAGATCTCAACTCGATAGAGCGAGCCGTCACCGAGAACGGCCAGGTATTCCTTCCCGGAGCCGGCGTTGATCACTGGATCAAAGGCTTTGATGGAGAAAGTATTGGAGCCTGGAGACGACTCCCGGTAGGCTCGAATCGAGCCACCGTCCACCGTGACAGGCTCCCCTTCGCCAGACTCCCAACGAATATCCAGCAAGCCCGCGCACTCGCCAAAATTCGCGACGACATCGGAAGCATTCTCCTCTACCACCGGATCTGTATCGATCCGATCGAAGAAATACTGATCCTGTCCCTGGCCCGCATCCTTGGGATCCAAATACATGCGAACCCGAAGGTCATAGGGGATGCCGGCCCCGGGCGGACCCGACTCGACGGTGATTTCATAGGGCGTCGACAGACGACCCGCCGAGGCAAACTCGGTAAAGCTGGTGAGTGGCGGCGGTACCAAACTCTTGGCTGTCATCTGGACGAGATGAAAGCCCTGGTTGCCGCCCGGGGGAAACTCCAATATGTCAAGGATTACAGGATTGGTATTGGTGAATTCGATCGTTCCGACGATCTGATTCGGGTTGGTCACGACCTGACCGTAGCTGATTGCGGCGACCAGTGAGATCAGAAAGGAAACCACGATGGACCGACACAACGTTTCACGGAGCCTTGTTCCCATAATGCTTCTCCTTCGTGGCGACACGGCTAATCTTCAGCGAGGCTTGACTCGGCACTACCATTAAACGCGCGACGGACTTGTACAGCGACCGATCGCGACCGTATCTTCGAGCGTCAGGGGCGTCATTCAGACGTCGCTATCGCTGTGGCTCCCAGCATCACTATCGCTGAGGGCCGCGGCCATTAGCTGAGCCTCAGCCTTTTTGGACCGACAAGAAGAGGAGAGCAACCCTGACGTTGTAGTTCACCGACTCACGGCGTCAGTACTGGCTAAGCCATCGACTCGAACCCGATCTGGGAGATAGCTCGAAGTATCGGTCGGTTCGATGGTGGCTTGCGCGTTTAGTGTGATTGCACCACAGTCACAACGCCAGGAGCCAAGTCCGGGCTTCATATGACTTTTCTTGCGTCCCAAAGATTCTAGCATACGGATTGTGAGCGCATCACCACCAAACACCACATCCTTGACCTCGAGATGCTTCCCATAAAGCGAGGCGAGCCGAGAAGCCGTACAAGCTCGACGCACTGGCCTTTCAAGAAAGAATAGATTAAAATAGACCGTACCGCATCCCAAGATTGATTCGATGGCGCAATTGGCCTCTTGTCAAGAATCCATGCCGCCGCCAGTGTCAGACCTTGCTTCGGAGGCCATCAAATGAGTCCACTCCAGAAACACGTCTTGAGTTGTCTTCTCTTTTCTCTTACGGTTGTTTCACCTCTCACCGCTCTTATCGAACCTAAACGGTCTCCGATACGGGACAAGTCATTCCGTCATCCTGATCTCTATATCGGCAATCAACTCCAGCCAGCGCCTGAATCACAATCGACGCCAGCAGATAGAAATCTCGCCGATCTCGGCGTCTCTCCCGCTGGCGCTCACATGGATCGACGCAGCGGAGGCTGGGCCACGCTGATACTGAGTCAGCCCCTGCTGCCGGGTAGCGGCCGCGGCAACAATCTGAGCTGGGTACAGGAGCCCCGGAATCGCCACGAGCTCCGGCAAATGGCGTGGGACGCTTTCTTGGGGTACCTCACGGCCAATCAGTCTCAGCTCGGCATCGATGTCAGCGAGCTGACGTCACCGGGCTCGGTGACCGTCCACAACGGTGGTGACCTGATCCAGATCCACGTCCGCCGACAGATCGGTAATATTCCGGTACGCGATAGCTTCATTACCGGCACTATCAACCGTGGCAACCTGATTATCTTCGGCGCACACAACTGGGGCGGCATCCAGGTCTCGACCACCCCCTCGATCACGCGTGATGCCGCCATCAATGCGGCCAACGACCACCTCGGCGCGGTCGCCGCGGACGCCAGCTGGCGCAAAGAAAGCCTGGCTATCCTGCCAATGGCCAAAGGAGCCGACCCGCGTCAAATCACCGTCGGTGACGGCTACTCCTTCCGCCTCGCCTGGGTCCTGCGACCGGTCTTCGCCAGCGATCCTCTCGGCGATTGGGAGGCTCTGGTCGATGCCCACAGTGGCCAGGTTCTGTCTTTTGACGACCATACCAAGTACGCCCAGTCCCCCGAGGGTGGGCCAACCACCCGTGTGGTCGAGGGCGGCGTGTTGCCGATCAGCAACGACGGCGTGCCGCCGGACGGCGTCGAGCAGGCCGGTTACCCGATGCCTTTCGCCGACTTGACCAACGCCGGCACGACCTCCTTCGCCGACGCCGGCGGTAACCTGCTGGCCTGCGTCGACGGCGATGTCACCACCGAATTGAACGGCCAGTATCTGATGATGATCGATAACTGCGGTGCGATCTCGGAGACCACCTCCGGCGACGTGCTCGATCTCGGGCTCTCGGCCGGCACCGACTGTTCGACGCCCCCGGGCGGCTCGGCCGGCAACACCCGCTCGACGCGCTCCGGCTACTACGAGATCAACCGTTCGATCGAGTGGGGGCGCAGCCACCTGCCCGACAATACCTGGGTGCGCGGGCAGATCCCCGCGACCATGAACATCAACAGCACTTGTAACGCCTCCGGCGGCGCCGGCGGCGTCAACTTCTTCCGCTCCGGCGGCGGCTGCTCGAACACCGGCGAACTAGCCGGTGTGTTCGTCCACGAGTGGGGCCACGGCATGGACGCCTCCGACGCCACCCCCGGCTTCGCCAATCCGGCCGAAGGTATCGCCGACGCCTACGCCGCCCTGCGCCTCAACACCTCGTGCATAGGCCGCAACTTTCGTCCGGGCATTCCCTGCGGCGGTTACGGCGACCCGTGTACCAGCTGCACTGGCGTGCGCGACATCGACTGGGTCAACCGGGCCTCCGGCTTGCCCCATGATATCGCTTGGATCGACGCCAACTGTGGCGGAGGGCCCGGGCCTTGCGGCGGTATAGACCACTGCGAGGGCGCTGTTTTTGCCGAGTCGGTCTGGGACATGTTCAATCGCGACTTCCCGTCGGAATACGGCATGAGCATCGACACCGCTCGCGAGCTGACCACCCGGCTCAACTTCGTCGGTGCCGGCGGCGTCACCAATTTCTATCAGTGCGTCAACGGCACCGGCATGGGCGACGGCTGTAACGCCGACAGCGGCTATCTGCAGTTTCTGGCTGCCGACGACGACGACGGCGACCTGATGAACGGCACGCCGCACATGCAGGGCATCTTCGGCGCCTACGATCGTCACGGCATCGCCTGTCCCACCCCCGCCGTGCAGGACTCCGGCTGTACCGGAACTCCGACCGTGGCACCGACCGTCACAGCCACGCCGCGGGATCGCGGTGTCGATCTGAGCTGGGATCCGGTGGCCGGCGCGACCAGCTACCGGGTATTCCGCACCGAAGGCGTGTTCGGCTGCGGGTTCGGCAAGATCTGGGTCGGCGACACGACCGACACGTCGTTCACCGACACCGGGCTCAAGAACGGCCGAGAGCACTACTACATCGTCACCGCGATGGGTAATGGCGACAGCTGTTTCGGCCCAGCCTCGACCTGCACCGCGGTCACGCCGGCCGTGGGCGCGAATCTAGCGCTCGATCCGGCGACGTCCGGCGCGATCACGTTTGTCAAAAGCGACGGTGACCCCTTTCTTGACAATTGCGAAGAGGCAAGAGTGCTCCTCGGAGTCGCCAATATCGGCAATGTCACCGCGACCAACGTACGAATTGTCGGCGTCCGATCCGCAGATCCCTCAATCATGATAGATGTCACCACCGCCTTGCCGCTGGACGTCAGCGCCAGCCTGCCAGTATGTGACATCGCGACGAGCATGGTCTCGTTTATCATCGGCGGCTTAGGGCTCAACGATCCAGTCGACTTCGAGATCGATTTCACTAGCGACGAGCTGCTTCCGAATGTAGTCACCCAGACGGTGCACCTGGGAGTGCCTGGAACAGAAGGTGACATGAAGACCTTGGCTAACAAGACCTTCTCCTTCGATAATTTCAGCGAGAGCTGGCAGGTCGCCGAGGGTATTTTCAATCGCACCGACACTGGCGGCGGCGACGACACCACCTGGTTTATCGGCTCCTCAGACGGCCAGGACTTCCAGTGCGACCGGATTCGCTCGCCGGTCATCAGTCTGTCCGCCAGCTCGACGATGGAAATGTGGAACAACTGGGATATCGAGCCGATGTCCGCCGGCACCTGGTACGATCGGGCCAATATCGGCCTCCTCGATATTGACGGCAATCGCACTCTGCTGATCCCGGACGGCGGCCGGCTCTACAACGCGGACTCGAGCGGCCCGGGCACTTTTGGCGGGTGCAACGAGCCAGAAGAAGGCTGGGCCGATACCATGGATACCTGGGGCACCAGCTCTTGGTCTGCCGGGGCGATGCAGACCGGTACCTTTGAAGATGAATTCGTCCGGCTGGAGGTGATATATGGCACTGACGCAGCTCTGGCCAACCGAGGCTTCTGGTTCGACGAGGTGACGCTCACCGATATCGATCTGCAAGTCGCCGATACTCAAAGCAATCTTTGCCCTGAATTTCCCTATCCAGAAGTAACAATCGTTTCACCGATAAACGGCACAAATTACCCCGTAGGTTCGGAAATCCCATTTGCCGGATTCGCTTTCAGCGCCCAAGGGCTTGAGTTGACTGACAACCTACGCTGGACTTCTAGACTCACCAATTCCTTCGGCTTGGATGGTTGCCTAGATGGGAT
>JAAUXY010028313.1_pt1 | contig 13226 bp, 13 predicted proteins | sample 7278121 | NCBI WGS metagenome assembly JAAUXY01 (sample SAMN14350117, study PRJNA611818) | marine sediment metagenome | isolation source: surface marine sediment (1.8m) | place: French Polynesia: Moorea | collected 2018-08 | reverse complement strand
GCACCGCGCCGACAACCCGGCGCACCGGCTGATCACCCTGCTGCACACCCTGACAGCCCAACCGCTGGACCAAGGCAGCGCGCATTTCGAACCGTCGACCTTGCAGATCAGTTCGATCGACATCGGCAACCCGGCCGCCAACGTGATCCCGGCGCAAGCGCACGCGACCTTTAACATCCGGTTCAACGACCTGCACAGCAGCGAATCACTGACCGAGCGGATCCGGTCGGTCTGCCAAGAGGCGATGAACGGCGCGCGCGACCCGGCGGTGGGCTTCGAACTGGAGGTGCGGGTGAGCGGGGAGTCCTTTCTGACCCCGCCGGGCGGACTGAGCGAGCTGATCGCGGACGCGGCCGAAACGGTGACCGGCCGGCGGCCGGCGCTGTCCACGTCGGGCGGGACGTCGGATGCCCGGTTCATCAAGGATCACTGCCCAGTGGCGGAGTTCGGCCTGGTCGGCCAGACCATGCACAAGGTCGACGAACAGGTGGCGGTCGCTGACTTGCTGGCGCTGAGTGATATCTATCTCGGCATGCTGCGAGCCTATTTCGCCGCGCCTCCGCCAGGTCGAATGGATTGACGCCGATGGCCAGTCTGCTGCCGGGTGCCCGGGAGATCTTCGGTGGCGTGTACGGCGCCTACCGGTTGGCCCGGCTCGATCCCAAGGGCATGGCGTATTTCGACCTGTCCCCAGCCGGCATGGTGCACAGTTTCTTCGCCTACGTGCTCGCGCTGCCGGTGCTGGCGTGGGAGCGGGTGACGTCCACGAACATCACCGACCTGCCGGAAAGCGTGGCCACGATCGTGGTGATCCAGGTTCTGGGCTACATCATCCTGTGCCTGATCTTTCCGGTGTTCGCCTACTGGGTGGCCCAGTTGATCGATGCCGAAGAGCGCTATCCGGCCCTGCTGGTGTCCTACAACTGGGCCGTCGCCATACAGGCCGCGGCACTGCTGATTCCAATCGGGCTTGGGGCGTCTGCGGGGGTGCCCGAGGCGGTCACCAGCGGGGTCGGTTCAGCTATCTCGATCCTGCTGCTCGTCTATGTGTGGTACGTTATCCGCACAGCCTTCCAGATCAGCGGCTTCGGGGCCGCGGGACTGCTGTTCGCAGATGTGATGCTGACCCAGATCCTGGTCACCGTCATTGATGCTTTTTTAGGTATACAGCCTACTTGACTGTGCACCACGCCTAGCTCGCTAGTACCGAACGCGCGTGAGATACAGCCCTTCCGGCGGCGCGGTGGGACCGGCAGCGCTGCGATCCTTTGCCTGCAGCGCGCGCTCGATGTCGGCCGCCGTCCAGGCGCCGGCCCCGACGCGCTCCAATGTCCCCACCATGATGCGCACTTGGCTGTGAAGATACGAGCGGGCGCGGGTCTGGATGTGAATTTCCTCGCCGCGCCGGCTGACCTCCAGAACATCCAGGGTCTTGAGCGGAGAGCGGGCCTGGCAGCCGACCGCTCGGAAGCTGGTGAAATCGTGACGTCCGATGAGCGTCTGGGCGGCCTGGTGCATGGCCTCGTGATCGAGCGCGCCCGGCCGCCACCACACATGTCCGCGCTCCATGACCGGCGGCGCGCGACGGTTCTGGATCCGGTAGAGATAGTCGCGACCGGTCGCGGAGAACCGCGCGTGGAACTCCGAGTCGGCAGGTTCGGCCTGTATGACGGCGATCGGCTGGGGCCGCAGGTGCGCATTGAGCGCATCGCGAACGGTCTCGGCGTCGGTGTCGCGCTGCAGATCAAAATGCGCGACCTGGGCCAGCGCGTGAACGCCAGAGTCGGTTCGCCCCGCCCCGTGCACGGTCACCGACTCGCCGCAGAAGCCCCGAATCGCATCCTCCAGCGCGGCCTGGACCGACGGGCCTGTCTCCTGGCGCTGCCAGCCGACGAACGGGCCGCCGTCATACTCCAGAATCAGCTTCCAGCGGGTCATTCCAGAACCGTGCCGGGGGCGATGGGAAACCCGCGCAGGAAGGCGTCGGCGTCCATCACCTGCTTGCCGCCGCGCTGCACCTGTATGAGGCGCAGCGCGCCCTGGCCGCAGGCGACGGTCAGCCGATCGTCGAGGACGGTCCCCGGCGCACCGCTGCCGTCCGCCAGCGCGCAGGCCCGGACCTTGATCGCCTCGCTCTTGAGCTCGAATGCCGCGCCGGGCCAGGGCTCGAAGGCGCGCACCCGGCGCTCCAGGACTTCGGCCGGCTGGCTCCAGTCGATCCGGGCCTCGCTGCGGTGCAGCTTGGGGGCATAGGTCACGCCGTCCGCCGGCTGGGGCCGGGCGGGCAGCGTGTCCAAGCGCGCCAGCGCGTCGATGATCAGCCGGGCGCCCAGAGTGGACAGCTTGTCGTGCAACGAGCCGCCGGTTTCGTCCGGCTCGATCGCAATCGCCTCGGACAACAGCATCGGCCCGGTGTCGAGCCCCGGGTCCATCTGCATGATGGTGACGCCGGTCTCGCGGTCGCCGGCCTCGATGGCGCGCTGGATCGGTGCGGCCCCGCGCCAGCGCGGGAGCAGCGAGGCGTGGATGTTCAGGCACCCGCGGCGCGGCGCGTCCAGGATCGGCTGCGGCAGGATCAGCCCGTAGGCCACTACCACCGCGGCATCCAGGTCGAGCGCCGCGAACGCGGACTGGGACTCAGGGTCCTTCAGGGTTGCCGGCGTGAACACCGGCCAACCGGCCGATTCGGCCGCGCGCGCGACCGGCGATGGCTGCACCGCCTGACCGCGGCCGGCGCGGCGCGGCGGCTGAGTGTAGACGGCGGCGATCTCGTGGCCGGCCTCGCCAAGCGCGGCCAACGCGGGGACCGCGAACTCCGGCGTGCCGAGAAAGGCCAGGCGCATCAGGCGGCGTCGCGCGCCCGAGCCTTTTTGACCTTGGCGGATTTGCGCAGGATCATATTGCGGCGAATCGATGACAGATGATCGACGAACAGCACGCCGTTCAGATGGTCGATCTCGTGCTGCACGCAGGTCGACAGCAAGCCGTCGGCCTCGAGCTCCTGCGCCGCACCGGTTTCATCCAGATAGGCGACTCGGACCACGGCCGGGCGCTGTACGTCGGCGTATTGATCGGGGATCGACAGGCACCCCTCCTCCATGACGTGGACCTCGTCGGATTCCCAGACCACCTCGGGATTGATCAGCTTCAGGGGGCTGCGCGGTCCGTCCTTGGGTGACACGTCGACCACCAGCAGGCGCGCGTCCACGCCCACTTGCGGGGCGGCCAGGCCGATGCCGGGCGCGTCGTACATGGTTTCCAGCATGTCGTCCAACAGCTGGCGGATATCGTCGGAAACCTGCTCGACCGGCTGGCACACCTTCTTGAGCATCGGATCCGGCGCGATGATGATCGGCAACATAGCCATGGCCTGGTTTTCGGGCCGAAGCCCAAGCGCTCCCGAATGCTGATTCGCGCAACCCTCCCAATATCTAGGGAACTCAGCGGCTTGGGAAAAGCCCTATCAGAAATCAATGATCGGCTGCCGCTGTTCCGGTGCGCCTTACAGGCGGCTCGTGCTAGGTTGAATGTCAACGCCGGTTTATCAAGAGAGGTTCATGGACCCGAGTGTCATCGCCATTGTGGCCAGCCTGGTTGGGGCGGTCGCGGTGCTTTGTGTCGTTTATCTGGTGGTGCGCGGACAGGGCCGATCCGGCGCACGAGCCGTCGAGGACCTGCTGGCCGCAACAGATCGGCTCAACGAAGGTCAGATTGCCTTGGGCGGACGCCTCGCCCAGCTTGCCGAGACCCAGCAAACCGCCCAGACCCAGCTGCAGCAGCGGCTGCAGGAGCAGGAGCGCGTGCTGTCCACCAAGGTCGAGGAGCGGCTTGCCGACCTGTCTCGGCGCATGGGTGAAAGCCTGCAGAAATCGTCGCAGACCACCCAGACCACAATCACCGACCTGCGCGAACGGCTGGCCAAGATTGACGAGGCACAGAAGAACATTACCGCGCTGTCGAGCCAGGTGGTCGGGCTGCAGGACATCCTGTCCAACAAACAGGCGCGCGGCGCGTTCGGCGAGGTGCAGTTGATCGACCTGGTCTCCCAGGTCTTGCCGGCCTCGCACTACGAGATCCAGGCCACGCTCAGCAACGGCCGACGCGCCGACTGCCTGCTGAAATTGCCGAACCCGCCGGGTCCGATCGTGGTCGACGCCAAGTTCCCGCTGGAGAGCTACACCGCCATGCTGAGCGCGGCCGGCGACGAGGCGCGGACCGCGGCCGCCAAGCTGTTCGAGCGGGATGTGCGCAAGCACGTGCGCGACATCGCCGAACGCTACCTGATCCCGGGCGAGACCGCGGATCAGGCGCTGATGTTCCTGCCGTCAGAGGCGATCTACGCCGAGCTGCACACGCATTTCCTGGGCGTGGTCGAAGAGGCGCGCCGGGCGCGCGTACACATCGTGTCGCCAAACACCTTCTGGGCCCTGCTGACCAGCGTGCGCGCGGTGCTTAAGGACGTGCAACTGCGCGAGCAGACCCATCTTCTGCAGGCCGAGATCGTCACCATGCTCGGCGACGTGGAGCGCCTGGACGACCGGGTCGGCAAGCTGGAGCGGCACTTCAGCCAGGCGACCGAAGACATCCGGCTGGTGCGGATCTCGGCCGACAAGGTCACCAAGCGCGGGGCCCGGATCGGCGAATTGGACTTGAACGAGGGGGCAGGCGACGCGATCGAGCCGCCATTGCCCACCGAAGCCCAGCTCAAGCTGGTTGACGCGGGAGCCGATCGGGCGGAGTAGGCGCGAACGAGGCATATGGAGGTCTAGGGAATGTTGGATCAATTGGGGCTCGACGGCTTTTCCGTCTTTGCCGTTGTGCTCGTCGTGCTGGCGCTGGTGCTCCTGTTCGCCGGCGTCAAGACGGTGCCGCAGGGCTTCGAATGGACGGTCGAGCGGTTCGGGCGGTTCACCCGCTCGCTGCGCCCCGGATTCCATTGGATCATTCCGTTCGTCGACCAAATCGGCGAGCGGCTGAACATGATGGAGCAGGTGCTGGACGTGCCGAGCCAGGAAGTGATCACCAAGGACAACGCGATGGTGACCGTCGACGGCGTGGTGTTCTACCAGATTCTGGATGCGGCCCGGGCCGCCTATGAGGTCAGCATGCTGGAGATCTCCATCATCAACCTCTGCCTGACCAATATCCGCACCGTGATGGGCTCGATGGACCTGGACCAGCTGCTCTCGCAGCGCGACACCATCAACGAGCAACTGCTGAAGGTGGTTGACGAGGCGACCAATCCGTGGGGCGTCAAGATTACCCGGGTGGAAATCAAGGACATCGCGCCGCCACGCGACCTGGTCGATGCGATGGCCCGGCAGATGAAGGCGGAGCGCGAGCGCCGGGCGGCCATCCTGGAGGCCGAAGGGGTCCGCGAATCGGAAATCCTGAAGGCGCAGGGCGAGAAGCAGTCGGCCATCCTGAAAGCCGAGGGCGAGAAGGAGGCCGCGTTCCGCGAGGCCGAAGCGCGCGAACGTCAGGCCGAAGCCGAAGCCAAAGCCACCGCAATGGTCTCGCAAGCGATCGCCCGCGGCGACGTCAATGCGATCAACTACTTCGTCGCCCAGAAGTACACCGAAGCGCTGGGCCAGATCGCCAGTGCACGCAACCAGAAGGTCATCCTGATGCCGCTGGAGGCGTCCAGCGTGATCGGCGCGTTGGGCGGAATCGCCGAGATCGCCAAGGAGACGTTCAGCGGCGATGGCCCGACCAACGGCGTCGGACGCGGCAGCGTGCCGCGCGCCGGGGATCGGGTCTGACGGGAGCCCGCCATGGATCAGATCGAGGTCGAGTTCTGGTACTGGCTGGCGTTCGGCGTCGTGCTGGTCGCGCTGGAAGCGCTGATTCCGGGCACGGTGCTCATGTGGTTCGGCATTTCGGCCGGCGTCGTCGGGTTGGTCGTGTTCATGGCCCCGGACCTGGCGTTCACTTACCAGATCCTGATCTTCGGCGTGCTGTCCGTGGTCTCGGTGGTGGCCACTCGGATCTGGCTGCGCCGCCAGCCGATCCAGACCGAAGACCCCGATCTGAACCTGCGCGGACAGCGCTATGTCGGCCAGGTCGTCGTGCTGGCCGAGCCGATCGAGAGCGGGGTCGGCAAGGCCAAGGTCGGCGACTCGCTGTGGCGGGTCACCGGCCCGGACGCGCCGGCCGGCTCCAGGATGCGGGTGACGGGCTCCGAAAGCGCCACCCTGATCGTGGAGCCGGCAGACTAAAGCGCTCTCTGTTGAGTTGGAATCGGCTTCGCCACTCCTGGCGTCATCTTCCCTCCCCCTGGCGGGGAGGGATCCAGGGAGGGGGGCGGCGCAAGCCGCTTGGCGCGTGAACTGGCAGACGTGCCGTCTTTCCGGCACTTACACACCGACCAGGCAGGCTCCTTGCGCCGGTCCCCGCAGCAGCGCTCAAGACCCTGAAACCAGTGCGAGCACGTGAGCGGCGTCGCCGCTCACCCCCCTCCCTCAATCCCTCCCCGCGTTGGGGGAGGGAGGGAGTGGGCCGCACCCTGTGGATCAACCTGAGCGAATGGTGCGCCGGACTCTGGTCGGGCCGAAGCGTCTGACGCGGTCACTCCTCCAGGAACGCGGTGATCCGATCGGCCACGTCGGCGATCTTGAACAGGCCGTTGACGTGCCCGAACGGGCCGCTGATCGGCACGACCTCCGCCTTCAGACCTTTCTCGCGCAGCTTGGCGGCCCAGCCTTCGGACAGCGAGACCGGGAAAATCAGATCGCCCTCGGCCGGCAGGAACAGGAAGTCGGCCTTGATCCGGTCGATCTCATCGGCGACCGAGTAGGTCATGTTGGCCTTCGACATGTAGAGGAAGTGGTTGGCGTCGCTGATCTTGGCCCTTGCGGCGCCGGCCCCGTCGAGGAACGACTCGATCTGAAATTGACCGGCAAAGCTGGCTTCGGGGTCGACCTTTTCGTCGGCCCAGGCCCGCTGGAACTTGTTCTCAGCCCAGTCAAAGTAGAGCGCGTTCATGGTGACCAGCTGCAGCGCGCTGGACAGTCCGGAAAGCGGCGGCTCGCCGCCATAGTAGTCACCGCCGTTCCATTTCGGATCGGCCAGGATGGGCGCATTCCACATCTTCAGCATGCCGATCACAAAGGGATGGGTGTGCAGGCCGGGCGAGATCACCGGAATCGCCTTCGGCACCATGTCGGGATAGGCGGCGGCCCATTCGATCGTCTGCACCGAGCCGCCGGATGCGCCCATCACCGCGACCAGCTTCTTGATCCCGAGCGAGTCCAGCAACGCCTTCTGCACATTGACGAAATCCCGCATGCCGACAACCGGGAAGCTCATCCCATAGGGTTTGCCGGTGTCCGGATTGATGCTGGCCGGACCGGTGGTGGTCACGTTCGGATCGTGGACATTGAGATTGACCAGCGTGTCGGAGCTCAGCACGTAGTACTTGTTGGTATCGACCGCCTTGCCCGGACCGATGATCGCGTCCCAGTAGCCGGCCTTTTCGTCCTCGGGCGTGTATTTGCCGGCGGCATGCGAGGTGCCGGAGAAATAGTGGCAAATGAGAATGGCATTGTCCTTGTCGGCGTTGAGCGTGCCATAGGCCTCCCAACCTACCTTGACGTCCTTGATCACCTCGCCGTTCTCGGTGGTCAGGCTGGGCATCGAGAAGACCTGCTTCTCGACGATCAAGTCCTGCGCCGAAACCGCCGACGTGAACGCAATTCCAACTAAGAAAAACGCACTCCAACCGAGCGCAAACAACCGCTTGGTCACGATCTCCTCCTGCCTGGTTCTCATGGTGCCGGCGCACTCAGCCAGCCTATTCGCAGGTGCAGCATAGCACCGCGGGTAGAAGAAGTGAGCAAAGAGCGGGTGCCGCTTAACCGCGCACCTTTGGCGCCGGACCCTAAACGGCCCTGCGGGCCTTGAGCGCGGCGGTCAGCGTGCCGTCATCGAGGTAGTCCAGCTCGCCGCCGACCGGTACGCCGTGGGCCAACCTGGAGATGGTCACGTCGCACCCGTCCAATCGATCGCTCAGGTAGTGGGCGGTGGTTTGGCCGTCGACGGTGGCGTTGAGCGCCAGGATCACCTCGCGCACCTGCGGCTCTCCGGCGCGCGCGACCAGCCCGGCCACGTTCAGGTCTTCGGGTCCGACGCCGTCGAGCGCGGACAACGTGCCGCCCAGGACATGATAGAGACCGCGATAGGCGCCGGCGCGCTCCAGCGCCCATAAATCGGCCACGCTCTCGACCACGCAGATCACGCTGCGATCGCGCTCGGCATCGGCGCATACGGCGCACGGGTCTTGTGCATCCAAATTGCCGCACTGACCGCAGGCCAGCACGTGCTCGGAGACCTCGGCCATGGCCCGCGCCAAAGGCTGCAGCAGCGCCTCGCGCCGGTTGATCAGCTGCAAGGCGGCGCGCCTGGCCGAGCGCGGTCCCAGCCCCGGCAGCTTGGCCAGCAGCTTGATCAGATGCTCGATCTCCGGCGAGGCCATGGGCGCGGCGCGGGATCAGCCGAAGGGCAGCTTGAAGCCGGGGGGCAGACCGAGGTCGCCCATCACTTCGGCCGTCTTGGACTGGACTTCCTGCTCCACCTTGAGGCGCGCGTCGTTCACCGCGGCGACGATCAGATCCTCCAGAACCTCGGCGTCATCGCGATCGATCAGCGAGGGATCGATCTTCAGGCGGCGCAGCTCGTTCTTGCCGTTGACCATGGCGGTGACCATGCCGCCGGCGGACTGGCCGGTGATCTCCAGGTCGGCAAGCTGTTCCTGCAGCTCGGCCATCTTGGTCTGCATCTTCTGCGCAGCCTTCATCATGTTGCCGAGGTTCATCATTGCTTCTGGTCCTCCAAATCATTCGGGCCGGCTCCGGCGCGCAGGTCCGGATCGTGGTCGGTATCTTCAGCCGGGTCGTCAGGATCGTCCTCCGGATCCGCATCCTGCGCATCCGCATCGAACGGGTCCATGCCGGGGTCGCCGCGGATCGTCCGGATTTCGCCGATCTGAGCACCCGGGAAGGTGTTCAAAATTCTTTGCACGTCGGGATGCGCGGTGATCTCGGCGCGCAAAGCGTCCTCCTCGGCCTGCTGCTGCTGGGTCAGGGTGGGATCACCCTCGGCCTGGCTGACGGCGACGCTCCATTTGCGCCCGGTCCATTTGTCCAGACACTGGCGCAGGTCATTCGCCAATCTGGGCGGGGCGTCCGGCGCCGGGCGAAACTCCAGCATGCCCGGTGCGAACTGCACCAGATGCACGTTGTTCTTCAGATGCGCGCACAGCACGCCTTCCCGGTTCTCTTCGAACAGCGCGATCACCTCGGCGAAGCTCTGCGGGTCGGGCAGCGCCGCGTGCGCCTGGGTCGGCTCCGGATCGGCCGCGGCCGGCGAAGTTGCCAGCGCCGCGGAGGCGACCGGAGACGACGAAACCGGCGATGCAACGGCCACCGGATCGCTCGGCGCCGGCGGACCGGACGCCGGTCCGGAGCCGCCCCCCGGCGCATCGGATGGCACAGTTTCCCGCGGTTCGCCGCCGGCGGCCGGCCGCGCCGCTTGCACGGCCTCGATCAGTTGCGCCGGGGTCGGCAGATCGGTCACGTAGCACAAACGGATCAGCGCCATCTCGGCGGCCTGCTGCGGGTTGGGCGCTGCCTGCACCTCGGCATGCGCGCTGAGCAAAAGCTGCCAGGCGCGCGCCAACTGGCCCATGCTCAGCGCGTCGGCCATCTCGGCGCCGCGCACGCGCTCGGGCTCGGCCATCATCGGATCGGATGCCGCTTGCGGGTTGACCTTGATCCGGGTCAGCAGATGGGTCAGCTCCAGCAGATCACCGACCACGACGGCCGGGTCAGCGCCGGCCCGGTACATGTCGGCCATCTGGTCGAGACATCCGGGGGCGTCGCCCTGCAGCGCCGATTGCATCAAATCGAAAACCTGCGCCCGGTCGGCCAAGCCGAGCATGGCGCGCACCGCGGTCTCCTCCACCACCGATCCTTCGGCCATCGCAATCGCCTGATCGAGCAGCGAGAGGCCGTCGCGCACCGAACCGTCGGCCGCCCGCGCGAGCAGGCGTGCCGCCCCCTCGCTGAGCTCGGCGGATTCCTTGCGGGCAATGCCCGAGAGATGCTCGGCCATCATGGCCATGTCGATCCGGCGCAGATCGAAACGCTGACACCGCGACAGCACGGTGACCGGCACCTTGCGGATCTCGGTGGTGGCGAAGATGAAGGTGACGTGCTCGGGGGGCTCCTCCAGCGTCTTGAGCAGCGCGTTGAACGCCGCGGTCGACAGCATGTGCACTTCGTCGATGATGTACACCTTGCGGCGGGCCGAGACCGGACGGTAGCGCACGCCGTCGATCAGCTCGCGGATATCGGCCACGCCGGTGCGGCTGGCCGCGTCCATCTCCATGACGTCGACATGGCGGTCCTCGGCGATCGCCACGCAGTGCTCGCACGCACCGCAAGGTTCGACCGTCGGACCGCCGCTGCCATCGGGGCCGATGCAATTGAGCGCGCGCGCGATGATGCGGGCCGTGGTGGTCTTGCCGATGCCGCGCACACCGGTCAGCAGAAAGGCATGGGCGACGCGGTTCTGCGCAATCGCGTTGTTCAGCGTGCGCACCATCGCGTCCTGGCCGATCAGCTCGGCGAAGGTCGCGGGCCGGTACTTGCGCGCCAGCACGCGGTACGCCCCGCCGCCCTCGGCCGCAGCAGGCGGAGCTAGCTCGTCGGACAGCGCCGGCTGGTCTTCCATCCTGTAGGAGTAACCCGGAAATCAAACCAAGGACAGGGCCGCCATCGCGGTGGGCGGAAGGCTGGCGTTGATGCGACCCGGAGCGAAACTCGTTACGGCTGCTTCCTTTCGGACCTGACCGGGTTAGCGAGGACTCCGTCCGCCGCCAACCTTCCGCCTTGTCATATCGCCCATCGGCGGCAGTGGTGCAAGGGGGCCACGCGAATCGGCCCGGGATGGGCGAGAGCACCAATCGGCTTGGCCCGCATGCTCAGTTCGGGCACGATGCGCGCCCCAGTGGCCTGAACAAGACAGCCGAGGGCGGAGGCGGAATGTCGATGCTGGTCGACCGGCGCGACGGGGTGTTCGTGACCCGGGCGCTGGAAATTCACGTTGCGCATGTCTGCAACCTGCATTGCGACGGCTGCAAGCACTACAGCAACTACAATCACAAGGGCATGCTGTCGCCGGATGACTGCCGCGCCTGGCTTGGCGCGTGGTCGAAACGAATCCAGCCAAAGAAGCTGCGCCTGCTTGGCGGCGAGCCGACGCTGAACCCGGACCTGGTCGAGATCATCCGCATTGCGCGCGCGGCGCTTCCGGATACGGTCATTCAGATGACCACCAACGGGTTCTTTCTCGACCGGCACCCGGGTTTGCTCGACACGCTGATCGAGACCCGCACACGGCTCGCCATGACCCTGCACTCGCAGGACGCGGACTACCTGGCCCGGATCGGCCCGATCCGCGAGGGCCTGGAAGCGTTCCACGCGCGCACCGGCGCCAACCTGCTGTTCGAGGACGTGGATGAGATCTGGGTGCGCCACTACAAGGGCGATGGGGCCGGCATGCGGCCCTACAACGACGGCGACGCCCGGCGCAGCTGGGTGAACTGCCAATCCTCCAAATTCTGCATGCAGCTGCACGAGAACCGGCTGTGGAAGTGCCCGCCGATCGCCTACTTGCGCATGCAACTGGACAAGTTCGGGCTCAGCCAGCGTCCGGATTGGTCGCCCTATCTGGGCTATGCCGGCATCGGGTTGGAGGCGAGCGACCGAGAACTGGAAGAGTTCCTCAGCCGCGAAGAGGAGAGCATCTGCGCCATGTGTCCGGCCAAGCCGCCGCGCATGCCCGGAAAGTCGATCGCCTGGAAGCCGGAATACCGGCCCGCGCCGCAACCTTCAGCCTAACCGATCGCGCCCGCCTGCATGCGGCGCTGAGCGCCGGCGCTTTTCCTCGCGCGCGCTCTGTGCCAGCTTGCCGCCGCCATGGAGCATGCCCCCAACGTCTACGCCTCGGGCGGAATCGACCGCGCCAGTCACCGCCGCACCGACGAGGCTTGGCTGGCCCGCCGCCTGGCCGATCCGACCACGCGCGTGGTGCCGGTCTGGCAGGACAAGAACCTGGCCGCCGGGCGCGGAGCGGCCTCGGCGGCGGTGCTGCTGACCGGCGCCGCCGGCCAGGAAATCCTGCGGCTCGGCGCGGCACCGATCTTCCTTGGGCTGATCGACGGAGACGCCTATTTCGCGGTCGATCTGTCGGCCCTGGAGCAGCCGCCGATCGAGCTCGTCATGAACGTTGCGCCCGAACCGGACGTCGGCTTCGTCGACCTGCGCCAGATCGGGCCATTGTTGAGCCACGAGGACGGCGCACTGCTCGCCTACGCGCGGGCGATGTGCCATTGGAACGCGCGGCACGGATACTGCGCGGTCTGTGGAACGGCCAGCGAGAGCACCGACGCCGGGCATGTGCGGCGATGTCCCAACCCGGAGTGCCGGGCGAGCCAATTCCCGCGCACCGACCCCGCAGTGATCATGCTGGTGACCGACGGCGACCGGGTGGTCTTGGGCCGGCAAAAGATCTGGCCGCCGGGCATGCATTCGGTGCTGGCCGGCTTCGTCGAGCCGGGCGAGAGCCTGGAGGACGGCGTGCGCCGGGAAGTGCTGGAAGAGGTCGGGGTCGAGCTGCGCGAGGTGCGTTACCGCTACTCCCAACCCTGGCCGTTTCCGCAATCGCTGATGCTGGGCTTCGTGGCGACCTGCGATCCGGGCGCTCGGCTGTTCGTGAACCTCGACGAACTGGAGAACGCCGACTGGTACAGCCGCACCGCGCTGCGCGCCTCGCCGGAGGACCAAAGCTTCCGCCTACCGCGGCTGGATTCGATCGCGCGCCGGCTGCTGCTCGATTGGCTGGAGGACGGATAAAGGCTGTCCTAAAACGCGGCTTGGATTGCACATCGTCATTGCGAGCAAAGCGAAGCAATCCAGGAGCCTCGGGTTGATGCCCCCTCGACGGGTGTCTTGTGGATTGCTTCGCTGCGCTCGCAATGACGGAGAGAGGGCTGTCAGGGACACCTGCCAGGCCCGGCCGTCTCTATGTTCAGCCGTTACCCGTGCTCGCGGAAAGCGTCGGCCTTGAACGCGCCCAGCACCTTCATCCGGGAGGTGAAGAACTGCAGCTCCTCAAACGCGCGGGCGACCGAAAGATGAGCCGGATGGCCGTCGATCTCGGCGTAG
>JAAUXY010028327.1_pt1 | contig 13227 bp, 7 predicted proteins | sample 7278121 | NCBI WGS metagenome assembly JAAUXY01 (sample SAMN14350117, study PRJNA611818) | marine sediment metagenome | isolation source: surface marine sediment (1.8m) | place: French Polynesia: Moorea | collected 2018-08 | reverse complement strand
GTGTTGGTGCCCGGAAGCTTCCAGGACTTGGGCTTGTCACCGGCCTCAACGGCAGCGGCCGGGGCAATTGCGCCCTGGCTTTCCACCGCATCCTGCCGGGTCTCGAGTGTATCGAGTTTACCCTGCAGGGCCTCGATCTGGGCCCTCAGGTCCTCGATCTCTCCCGCCGATGCAGGTGCGGCGACGGCCACCATGGCGACGGCGGCACCCGAACCGAGCAGGGCAGAGCGCAAATTGCTCTTAAACATGGAACCTCCTCTCCAAGCTCTTTATATCAATATCGTAAGAGGCATCCCGCCACGTTTGACGCGAGAACACGCTCTTTTCCTATGGAAGCGCGGCCGGTTGCAAGGGCGATGATGTCATAGTGCCGTATTATTCGTGTGGCTGTGGCGTTTGCGCAACAGATGGATCATCAAGGGCATAGCAGCCACCGGCCATACGAACAATAACGCCGCCGATGCCCCCCTTTTGGCTCTTCCCGATGACCTCGCCGCGCCTGGAAAACGGCCCAGAATCCATGGCCGGGCACCGCCAGTGCGTTCGATACTTGCAGGTTATTGCGTGTTTACTAAACGCGCGGTCGCCTGCGTCTTTCGATATAGGTCGCGCATGCCATTCGCCGCTCGCAATGCCCGGTTCGGAAGGCCGATCGGCATATCGGTCTAACCGGCGCCGATGCCTCAGCACTTGCTTGAGAGTCTGCCTTCGTCTCACCTATAAGAACCGCCGGTGAGACGCTGTCCGGACAGGACCGGTGACTTCGAAGACAAGAGACGGGAATCGACGCAGGCCGACGGCCCTTGATGTGCGCCGGGTCCTGACTGAGGCTTTCCGGGCACAGGAGGGCGGGCGGCTCGCCGACGCAAGCGATCTTTGCCGACAGATCCTGCGGCAAAACCCAAAGAACGCCGAGGCCTTGCATTTGCTGGGGCTGGTGAGCCAGCAAACCGGCAAATACGCCGAAGCCGCTCGCCTGACCGGGAGAGCAGCGAGACTCGCTCCCGGAAACCCCCAATATCAATACAACTATGGCGAATCCTGCCGCATGGCCGGGCGGTTTCGGGACGCGGAAGCGGCCTTTCGCCGGGCTCTTGCCCTGGCCCCCGCGGTCGCGGATATCCACTTCAACCTGGGGAACGCGCTGCTCGAGCAAGATCGGGCTCAGCAAGCCCTGACAAGCTTTGAGCGGGCAATCCAGCTTGATCCCGAGGACGCCGATTTCCAGCTTGCACGCGGGCTGGCGCTGGAAGGCTGCGTACGGACCGTGGATGCGGTGGCCGCCTATGGCCGGGCGATCGACCTCAGACCGGACTTCGCGGCTGCACTTCTGAACCGCGGCGCCGCTCTCCAAGACCTTGGCCAGCTAGAACCTGCTATTGCGGATCTTCGGCGAACGCTCGCCATCGAACCACGGTCGGTCCAGGCCCTCCTCAAGCTGGGAGCCTGCCTTCAGGATCTTGGGGAATTCCGCGAGGCCGCCGCCTGCTTCGAACAGGTGCTGGCGATCGATCCGAACAACGCCAGAGCGCACTACAATCTGGTGGTCAATCATTCAAGATCTCCCAATCCGTCAGACGTCCGGGCGCTCGAGCGATTGCTCGCGTCCCGCGATACGGACGTGGACGACCGGATCGACTTGTCTTTTGCCGCCGCGAAGATCTCCGAGGACTTGGGACTTTACGACAAAGCATTCGTCTTCTACCGGTCGGCGAACGAACTGGCTGCCCGGCAGAAACGTTGGGATCGGCGGGCCTTCAAGGCGGGCGTCGACGCGGGTATCGAGGTCTTCGACAAGACCCTATTCGAGGACAACCGCGACGCCGGCAATCCATCGGAACTGCCCGTGTTCATAGTCGGAATGCCGCGTTCGGGCACCACCCTGGTGGAGCAGATTCTGGCCAGCCACGAATCAGTCTATGGTGGCGGAGAACTGAACGAAATCAGCCGCTTGGCAACGGAAACCCTGCCAAAGGACACGGGCATCGCGTATCCCGCTGCGATCAGAGCGCTATCGCGTTCGAGCCTTACCAATCTTGCCCGTAAGCACCTGGAGGTTTTGCGCGAGCTCGCGCCGAACGCCGCACGCGTCACCGACAAGATGCCCGATAACTTCCGCTATCTCGGTCTGATCGCGCTGATGTTTCCGCGTGCCCGCATCATTCACTGCCGGCGCGATCCGATGGACACCTGTATCTCGTGCTATACGCAGCACTTTGCCACGGGCCAGGACTTCAGCCATCGCCTGGGCGATCTTGGCGCTTATTACCGTGATTACGCGCGGCTCATGGACCATTGGCGTCACGTGCTCCCGGTCCAACTTCTGGAGATCGACTACGAGACCCTTGTGACCGAGCAGAAAGGCGAAACCAGTCGGATCCTCGACTACTGCGGGCTGGACTGGGATGACGCCTGCCTGAAGTTCTTCGAAACCAAGCGTCGGGTCGCGACGGCAAGCTTTGAGCAGGTTCGCCGCCCGATATACACCTCCTCGGTCGGTCGCTGGCGCAGATTCGATCGCCATCTTGCGCCCTTGAAGGAAGCCCTGGGCGTCAATATAACCGCGCAGCCGTCCTAGCAGAGGGAAGCCTCGGATTGGGCACCGACCAAATGAGAGAATCAGATCGTCCGGAGGATGCGGATCTGCAGCGCATGCTCGCCGCGGCGGCGCAGGATCATAGCGCCGGCCGCCTGGCCGAGGCCGATGCGGGCTATCGCCAAGTCCTGGAGCGCTTTCCGGATCATCCCGACGCGCTGCACCTTCTGGGCCTGTTGGCGATCCAGACCGGGCAGTTCGAGGCTGCGGCGGAGCTGATCGGCAAGGCGATCCTGGCCAGGCCGAGCGACCCCGAATACTACATCAACCGCTGCGAAGCCTACCGGGGCATGGGGCGAATCGAGGACGCCCTGGCGGATTGCCAGAAAGCGCTCGATCTGAACCCGGACGACCCGGGCGCCCTCTATGCAAAGGGGGTCTTGCTGCTGAGCCTCGACGAGAGGGGCGATGCCATCGACCATTTTCGCCGAGCGCTCGACCAAGAGCCGGACTTCGTCGAGGCACAGAACAGCCTGGCTGTCGTGTTGTTGGAGGAAGACCGCGTCGACGAGGCCGTCGCCTATTTGCGGCGGGCCGTTACCGTTGTGCCGGAGTTTGCGGAGGCGCACGGCAATCTGGCCGCGGCGCTGCTCCGCCAAGACAGAGTTGAGGACGCTGAGGCCAGCTTCCGCCAGGCGCTGGAACTCGATCCAGATTTCGGCGAGGCGCTGTTCAACTACGGCCGCTTACTGCGGGTGCAAGGCCGATTCATCGCAGCGGCGGAGAAGCTGGATCGAGCGCTCCAGCTGGAACCGAACAACGTCGAGATTGCGATGGAACTCGGCGGCACGCTGACGGATCTGGGCGACCGTCAAAACGCAGAAAAGCTGTTTCGCAAGCTCCTGGCCGTGCGGCCGGATGATCCCGAAATTCTTCACTGGATGGGAATCTGCCGCGAGGCCCAGGGTGATTTCGGCGAGGCGCGTACATATTTCGAGCGTGCGCTGGCGTCAAAACCGGATCACGTCTATGCGCGATTTCACTTGGCGACCCTTAACAAGGGGAAGGCCGAAGATAGCGATATTGCGCATTTGGAAGAGCTGGCCGCACGAGAAGACTTGCCGGCGGCGGACAGAGCGACCGCCCTCTATGGGCTTGGCGATATCCATGATGCGCGGCACGAGTTCGATAAGGCATTCGCGAGTTATGAAGCGGCCAATCAGGTGATGGGCGGCGCAGAAGTCTTCGAACTCGACAAGCGGACAGCGTATGTCGAGCAGTTGAAGCGGGTCTATGGCCCCGAGCTGTTTGCCGCCAAGGCGGACATCGGTGACGAGTCGACCCTGCCGATCTTCGTCCTGGGGATGCCGCGCTCTGGCACCACTCTGGTCGAGCAGATTCTCGCCAGCCATCCGCAAGTAGAGGGCGCCGGTGAACTCCGAGAGATGGGCTACATCGTCCAAAATCTGCCGCAACTCGTCGGTGGCGACTTGCCCTACCCCGACTGCATTGCTGCACTGGACCGGGCCACGGCGCAGGAGATCGCGAACGCCTATTTGGCGCAGCTCCGGGAGTGCTCGGCCGACGCCCTGCGGGTCACGGATAAGCTCCCCAACAACTTCCAGCGCATCGGTCTGATCCACCTGCTGTTTCCCAACGCGCGCATCATTCACTGCAAACGCGACCGGCTGAGCACGTGCTGGTCCTGCTTTGTCCAGAATTTCGGAGACGGACAGGTGTTTTCCTACGATCTGGGCAATGTTGGCCGCTACTACCGCCTGTACGAAGATCTCATGAATCATTGGCACACGGTTTTGCCGGGCCTGATCCTGGATGTGAAATACGAAGACGTGGTTGCCAATCTCGAGCGAGAAAGCCGCCGAATCATAGCCCATTGCGGCCTTGACTGGGATCCGCGCTGCCTGGACTTCCACATGACCGAGCGCCCCGTCGTAACCGCCAGCTATCAGCAGGTCCGCCAGCCGATCTACACATCATCGCTGGATCGCTGGCGCGCCTACGAGCGCTATCTGGACCCGCTCAAGGAGGCGCTGGGCCTGTAGTCGCCCCAGGTTGGCTCAGATTCGCGGCTGCAGATCAAAGGCGATGCTGACCCGGGGTTTGCCGCCCGTGAACGGGTTGGTGCTGTGCAGGAAATAGGACGGGAAGAACAAGAGCAGCCCTTCCTCCGGACGGACCTCGCGGACCTTTTGACGGTAGGCCACGTTGCCGCCGTAGCGGGTAAAACCGTCGAAGGTGATCCAGCCGCCCTTGTCGTCGTCTTGCTCCGCCGCGTCGGGCGCCTGCGCGTAGTAGACGCCGCTCAACCAGGCGTCCTCATGGTTATGCGGCCTGTGCCAGCCGCCGCTCTTGAGCACGGTTGCCCACATTTTGAAGTCGTAATCCCCGGGCACATGGCCGAAGAACGGGTGGTCCGGGTCCACCCGAATCCCGGCGATGAAGGCGTCAATCGCGCGCCGCAACTGCCGTTCGAAGGCAGCAATCGCCGGCGTCGGCTGCTCCAGGATCCCATAGGCGAAGGCGCGGTCCGAGGTATCGTAGTCGTCGTGCTGCCATTTCAGCGAGGGATGGCTGAGGATGTCGTCGACCAGGCGACGGTTGAAGGCGGCGGTGTCCGCGAAGTCCTGTGGTGGCTGGATCGGAACCGAATAGGGGAAAAACTTGAGGTCGTAGAGTCGATCAAAAGTCGCTTCATCGCCCTGCAGCAGATGGGCGAAGGCGCGATTGGCGATCGTCATCTGATTGTCCGGGAAGTGCTCTTGACACGCGTCGCAGCTCGCCAGGGTTTGCTCTGCCAGGCCTTTCAACAGGAAGCACTCCTGAAGGCCCCAATACGCACGCAAATAGAACGGGTCCCCGGTCAGCGCGGCTTCGAAATGCTCGATCGCCGCATCGAGCAGCCCTTCCGCCTGCAGCATGGCCGCGAGATTGTAGTGCGCGTCTGCGCTGGACGGGTCCGCTTCGACCGCCTGGCGGTATCGCACACGCGCCTCGTCCAACCGGCCCAGCTCCTTGAGCGCGTGGCCAAAATTGGTGAGCGCGTCGGCGTAGTCGGGATAACGCTCCACTGTCTGTTCGTACAGCTCGACGGCCGCATCGAGCTCGCCCAGCTCCTGTAGGACGCCGGCAAGATTGGACATTGCGGCGGGCATATGGGGAGCCTGGGCAAGCGCCTCCTCGAAAGCCTGTTTTGCTTCGGCGAGCCTGTCCTGCTCCCGGAAGACCGTCCCGATGCTGACGAGCGCGCCGGCATGGCTCGGCGACCCCTCGAGCAACGCGCGATACTCAGCCAGGGCTTCATCCAACCGGCCCATCCGCTGCAACGCGAAGCCCAGATTGCCGCGCGCATCCGCGTTTCCCGGATCGAGTTCGACGGCACGCCGATAGCTCGCCGCCGCTGCTTCAAAGCGCCCCATATCCAGCAGCGCGAAGCCAAGGTTCGTATGATGGGCCAGCACGGCGGGCTGCACCTCGGCCGCCTGGGACAGAAACCGGACCCCCTCCACCTTCTGACCAAGCTGATAGGACGCCATGCCCATCAGTTGCAGAGCCTCGGCCTGGGCCGGCGCGTTCGCAAGGATGTTCCGGCACAGCCGCACCGTCTCTGGGAGCTGCCCCGCCTGGTAAGCGCGCGCCGCCGCGGCCAAACTCGATCGGGAACCGTCGTTATCTGGCTGGCCGGAGGTCATCGATCTTTCTCACCGTTGTCAGGTACGGGCAATCTGGGCTGATCCTTGCAGGGATGCCAGACGCTGGATCTTGCCTGCGTGGACCGTGCCGCGCAACCAGGCGGCTGTCAGCCCTAGACGTGCCGGAGCCGGACCGGTAAACCCAGCGGGCACCTGCAATCCTGGAGGAATATGGGCCTTGCCTCGCAAGGGCGCACGCAGCCGGGGCGGCAAACGAAGAGCTGGTACGACCACCGTTCCGCAAGCCCTTGCGCGCGCCACCCAACTGCACCAATCCGGGCGACTGGAAGAGGCCCGGAGACTCTACCGGCAGGTGCTGGCAGTTTCGCCCGATCATCCGCAAGCGCAGCACCTGCTCGGCGTGCTCCATCAACAGACCGGCGATGCCGAAGGTGCCATCCCCTTGCTGCAGAGCGCGGTCGACGCGCGACCCGACGACGCGTCGTTCCACTACAATCTGGCAGAAGCGCTGCGAGCCGCCGGGCAATACCCCGCCGCTGCAGCCAGCTATCGGGCCACGATCGCGCGTGCGCCAGCGGCTGCGGATGCCCACTTCGGCCTCGGCAACGCATTGTTCGAGATGGGCCAACTCGCCGAGGCCGAGGCGGCCTACCGACGCGCCATTCAGCTTTCGCCGAATGATGCCGAGGCGCACAACAACCTCGGAAACGTCCTACTCGCGAGCAAAAAGCCGGAAGAGGCAGCGAAAAGCTACCGTGCCGCCCTCAGCGCCGAGCCCGGCTATGCCGACGCGCATGGCAATCTCGGCCGCGTTCTGCTCGAGCTCAAGCGCCCGAAGGAGGCTGTGGCCAGCCTGAGACGCGCGCTGGAGGCCGACCCGGCCGACGCCGAGTTGAATCTCATGCTGGGACGGGCCTACGGCCGCGCGTTCCTTTGGAGCGACGCCGAGCAGCATCTGCGCAGCGCCCTCGCGGTCAAGCCGGGCGATACTCAAGCGCTCGATGCGTTGGCAAACGTGCTCTTGGAGACCAACCGGGCCGACGCAGCCAAAGCCTGTTACCGAGAGATCCTGGCCGCCGCCCCGGACAATGCCGGCGCGCTTGCCGGCGTCGGCAGCTGTGAGCTGCAGCTCGGCGAATTCCCAGCCGCCACGGGCTCGTTTCGGAGTGCGCTCGATATGAATGGCGCGCTTCTGCCCGCTCTTCTGGGACTGGTCGGCGCGCGTCAAGACCTGTCCGAGTCCGAATTGGCAACCCTGAAGGCGGTCGCACAAGACGAGTCGGCTGCCGAGGACGACAAGCGTTCGGCATGCTTTGCGGTTGCAGAGGTCCTAGACAGACGCGGCGCCTATGACGAGGCATTCGGATATTTTCGCATGGCGAACCAAATCGCAAAGCGGGACAGTCGATTTGACCGGCGCCAATGGGCGGGGTTTGTGAATACCCTCACCCGACGATTTTCCAGGGATTTCTTTGCCGCCCGCAGGAAGCTCGCCAGCGATTCGGATGTGCCCGTTTTCATCGTCGGCATGCCTCGATCGGGCACCACGCTGGTCGAGCAGATCGTCGCCAGCCATCCCGACGCGGCGGGGGCGGGCGAGCTGTATGAGATCCAGCACATGGCCCAAGGCCTGGCGGACAACAACGCCACCGGCCGGCCCTATCCCGACTGCCTGGAAACGCTTGGGCCGGGGCAAACAGCCGCAATGGCGGAGACCTACATGAATCGCCTCCGCGCCGTCTCAGCCACGGCCCGGCGCGTGACGGACAAGATGCCCGGCAATTTCATTCACATCGGGATGATCGCCCTGCTCTTCCCAAGGGCACATGTCGTTCATTGCCAACGAGATCCGATGGACACATGCGTCTCCTGCTATTGCCAGAACTTCCGAGCGCTCGAGTTCACCTCGGATCTGGTCGACCTCGGCGAGTATTACCGGGGCTATATCCGCCTCATGGAGCACTGGCGGGAGGTCGCGCCACTGTCGATTCTGGATGTGCGCTACGAGGAAATCGTTGCAGACCCGGCGGCTCAGGCGCGCCGGATTATCGATTTTCTGGGCCTCGAATGGGACGAGCGTTGTCTCCGGTTTCATGAGACCAAGCGCCAGATTCGCACTGCCAGCGTCTGGCAGGTCCGGCAGCCGGTGTACACGTCCGCAATCGGTCGATGGCGCCGCTACGAGCGTCATTTGACCGCCCTTAAGGACCTGGTTACCGAGGCAGCGCCATAAGTATCGCGGCGCGGCGCAGAGGGTGATTTTGCGCCGCGAGCGGTGTATATGGACGGCCGTCTCATGTGTCCCGGGTTTCCCCAATGACCATACTTGTGACCGGCGCCGCCGGCTTCATTGGCATGCACGTGTCCGCCGCACTGGTGGACCGCGGCGAACACGTGGTCGGATTTGACAATTTGAACGACTACTACGATGCCGGGCTCAAGGAAGCGCGGCTTGCCAAGCTCACGGCGCTGAAGGGCTTTACGGCCTATCGCGGGGATATCGCGGATTCCGAGACCATCGGAAAAGTCATCGACAACCACCCGGATATCGACCGCGTGGTGCATCTGGCGGCACAGGCCGGCGTTCGATACTCGCTCAGCCACCCGGAGGCGTACATTCAGTGCAACGTCGTGGGCCACGGGGTGATTCTCGAGGCCTGCCGCCGGATCGGATCCGTAAAGCATCTGGTCTATGCCAGCTCGTCCTCGGTTTACGGTGGAAACACCAAGCTGCCGTTCGCAGTCGAAGACCGGGTCGACCAGCCGGTTTCGCTCTATGCCGCGACCAAGCGGGCCGGTGAACTCATGTCCCACACCTACAGCCACCTGTATGCGATTCCGGCGACGGGCTTGAGGCTGTTCACCGTGTACGGCCCGTGGGGACGGCCGGACATGTCGGCCTACATTTTTGCGCGCAAGATCTTTGCCGGCGAACCGATCCCGGTGTTCAACCATGGCAAGATGAAGCGTGACTTCACCTATGTGGACGATATCGCCGCGGGCGTCGTCGCCGCTCTGGATCATCCGCCCGCGGCACAGGGCGCCGTTCCACACCGGCTCTACAATCTGGGCAATCACCGCAGCGAGCCGCTGTTGCGCTATATCGAGCTAATCGAGGCCGCCATCGGCAAGAAGGCGAAAATCGACCTGCAGCCAATGCAGCCGGGCGATGTCAAAGAAACATATGCCGATATCGAAGCGAGCCGGCGCGATTTCGGCTTTGAGCCGAAAATGACGATCGACGAAGGCATCCCCCGGTTCGTCGCCTGGTTTCGCGACTATCACGGCCTGTGAGCCCAGCTCCGCCAGACAGCTCGCCAAGATGTGAAGAGCGCTTGGCCCGGCACGCGACTAACTCTCGTTCAGGATCCGACCGTGGAGCGCAGCCTTGCTCAAATCCGCCCTCCTTTCCGCGTTGCTGATGGTTGCCCTCCTGCCCGGTCAGAGGGCGGCCTTTGCTGAGAGCCCCGGCGCCTGTCCCGAGTCGCGGGCCTTCTTGGAGCCGCAGCTCAAAACCAGGCCCGAGGACGGCCGCTTCTATGACACGCAGCGGCGCGCCATCCAAATGCCGATCGATCAGGTCGTCGCCCTGATGGGGGGCATCGAGAACGCCTACACGGTCGCAACCGAGACCCGCCGAGCTGCCGAGAGCCTTCTCGAAAGCCGCTTCAACGAGGCGGAACGCCGGCCGCTATCCGGATCCGAACTGCGGCACCTCGAGGACACCATCGTGAGAGCCGACGCTCTGATTGCCATTCTCGATTGCCGCACCAGACGCGAAAAGACCTGAGCCGGATCCGGTCAATCAGCCGCAAACCGATCGCTCAGCCGTAAAGGGCCTCCAGCCGTTCCCCATAGACGTCTTTGATGACGTGCCGGCGAATCTTCATGGTCGGCGTCATCATACTGTTATCAATCGAGAACGGCTCTTCGGCGATCAGAAATCGCCGTACACGCTCGATCACAGAGAGCTCCTTGTTGACTCGGTCGACGGCATCGGACAGCGCTTCGCGGAAACCGGCATCCGCGGAAAGCTCCGCGAGGCTGCTGGACCGGCCATTCTCTTTGGCCCAGCGCTCCAAGAAGTCGGGATCCGGCACGAGGAGCGCGACGAGATGCGGCCGCCGGTCGCCGAACACCATGGCCTGCTGGATCTCCGGCTGCAGCACCAGGAATCCCTCGACCCGTTGAGGAGCGATGTTGTCGCCCCCGGAATTGACGATGATGTCCTTCTTGCGATCGGTGATTTGCAGGAAGCCATCCTCGTCGATGCGCCCGATGTCGCCGGTATGCAGCCAGCCGTCGGTGATCGCCGCAGCGGTGGCGTCAGGCTCGTTGTAGTAGCCCTGCATCACCAGCTCCCCACGCACCAGGATCTCGCCGTCCTCGGCGATGCGGACCTCCGTGTCCGCGACCGGCGGACCCACCGTGTGAAGTTTGAACCCGAGGGGCGGGTTGCAGCTGATCACCGGAGCCGATTCGGTAAGCCCATATCCCTGCAACAGCTTCACGCCGATGGCGTTGAAGAAGATCCCGATGTCCAGGTTCAGAGGGGCCCCGCCGGAGACGAAATAGCGGAGCCGACCGCCATAGCGGTCGCGCACCTTCTGCCGAACGAGCCGTTCCAGCAGCCGGTCCAACAGGCGTTCCCACAGCGAGAGGCTCTTCGGGTCCTCGTATCGTTTGCTGCCAAGTGCGATCGTCTTGTCAAACAGCGTGCGACGGAAGCCTTGGGTCTGGTCAATGGACTTGCGAATGCGCTGATACATCACCTCGTAGAGCCGCGGCACCGCGGTCATGATCGTCGGGCGGACCTCCTGCATGTTGGCGGTGAGGTGTTCGATACCGTCTGCATAGTAAACCTGGGCAGCAATGGACATCGGAAAGATCTGGCCCGCCATGTGCTCGTAGGAATGCGACAACGGCAGAAAGGACAGGAAGACCTCCTTGCCATACTCCGCGTGGCCGCGCAGCAGCTCGGTGGCGCCGTGGCAGTTATGGAGCAAGGCCCCGTGGCTCAGCATCACCCCCTTGGGCGTGCCGCCGGTTCCCGAGGTGTGGATGATCACCGCCGTATCGGCCCGCGCCGCCTGACATGCGACCTCTGCGACATCGTCGGGCTGGCCCGCACCGAGGGAGAGCGCTTCGTCCCAGCCGTACACGCGAACGCCGCCCGGCTGCTGGGTGATGTGGTGCGGATCCATGGCGATCGCGAAGGCGCAGGCTTGAGCCTGATGCGCGGCGGACAGCAGCCGCTCACCGATCTTTGCCGTCGAGTAGATCGCCCCCTTGGCCCCGCTGTTGTTCAGGATGTGCAGGTGATCGTCGACCGTGTTGGTGGTGTACGCCGGCACCGCGATGGCCCGGGCCGCAAGGATCGCCATCTCGGACACCAGCCACTCCGCCCGGTTCTCTGCCGCGATCACGACCCGATGGCCCGGTTCCACGCCGAGCGCGCGCAACGCCCGAGACAGCAGCGTGACCTTAGCCTCGATCTGGGCCCAGGTTTGTGGCGTGTAGACACCATCCACCTTGGCCCAGACGAGCGGATCCTCCGCGTGCTTGGCGGCTTGCGCGAAGAACATTTCGCTGACGCTGTCCCAGGACTGATCGTTCATCCCCGCTCCCTGCCGAGGCCCGGTTCGGTTGCCATTCCTGTCCGGCCGACCCGACGCGCCGACAAAGCCGACCGCCATCGCCCTCGGCGCTTGCCCCTGCGCATGGCAATAGCCATATCGCCAGCAGCATCAATCAGGACCGTAAATCGAAGAGCTAATCTATGTCCACGCCTCAAGCCCAACAAGAGCAACCCGCCAAAACGGCCGAGATCCTGCCAGAATGGGATCTGGCCGACCTGTATCCTGGACCGGACGCACCCCAGCTTCAGTCCGATCTGGACGATACCAACGCAGCCGCCGCCGCCTTCAAGGACCGCTATCAGGGCAAGCTGGCGGAGCTGTCCGGCGCTGAGCTTGCTGCGGCGATCGGAGAATACGAACGCATCGACGAGACCCTGGCTCGCCTGATGAGCTTTGCCCAACTGCTCTATGCCGGGGACATGAGCGACGTGGAGATCGGGCGCTTTTCCCAGAATGTCCAGGAGAAGGTCACCAACATCTCCAGCCTGGTCCTGTTCTTTACGCTCGAGCTGAACCGGCTGGACGACAAGGATCTTGATGACAAGCTGGCTGATCCTGGCCTGGCCCGTTATCGACCCTGGCTGCGCGACATCCGCGTGTTCCGGGACCACCAACTCGCGGAAGACATGGAGCGGCTGTTGCACGAGAAGGCGGTGGCGGGTCGTTCGGCCTGGATGCGTCTCTTCGACGAGACCATTGCCGCATTGCGCTTCCCGGTAGACGGGCAGGAGCTGACCAGCACGGAGGCGCTGCACCTGCTCTCCGATCCAGAGGAGAGCGTGCGCAAATCCGCCGCGCAGGCGATCGGGCAGGTCTTCGGCGAGAACATTCGCACCTTCGCCCTGATCACGAATACGCTGGCCAAGGATAAGGAGATCGAGGACCGATGGCGCGAGCTGCCCCGCCCGGTGTCAGCCCGCAATCTGCACAACCTGGTCGAGGATCAGGTCGTGGACGCCCTGGTGGCGGCGGTCAGGCGCGCCTATCCGTCGCTGTCGCACCGATACTACGCCCTCAAGGCGCAATGGTTCGGCAAGGACAAGCTTGATCATTGGGATCGGAACGCCCCGCTGCCCGAGCAGAACGACCGCGAGATTACCTGGGACGAGGCGCGCCGCGCCGTGATTGACGCGTACGGGCGTTTCTCGCCGGACATGGCCGCGATCGGCAAGCGGTTCTTCGAGAGCAGGTGGATCGACGCGCCGGTCCGTCCTGGCAAGGCGCCGGGCGCGTTCTCCCATTCCACGGTGCCCAGCGCCCATCCCTATATCCTGCTCAACTACCAGGGAAAGACTCGCGACGTGATGACTCTGGCGCACGAGCTCGGCCACGGCGTGCACCAAGTGCTGGCAGCCGAGCAAGGCCACCTGATGTCGGACAC
>JAAUXY010117270.1_pt1 | contig 13230 bp, 12 predicted proteins | sample 7278121 | NCBI WGS metagenome assembly JAAUXY01 (sample SAMN14350117, study PRJNA611818) | marine sediment metagenome | isolation source: surface marine sediment (1.8m) | place: French Polynesia: Moorea | collected 2018-08 | reverse complement strand
TCCATCCCAATCTCCATCAGGACCGGAATTTGTGACAGGGGAGGGATGGCCTGATGAACTGATGCGTAACGCTAAGACTGTTAAATCTGTCCCGCCTTAAGTGGGAAGCCTTTTGAACCATGGCCTTTTGCTGTCGTTCATGACTGCCAGCATGGAGCGACGCAGAGCCTCAGAACGACCGATATCCGGATTGTCCGCCAACTCCTTAAACATACCAGTGATAAGGGCCACCGTCGCCTTCGAATTCAGCTTCCAGTGTGAGACCAGTAGCGTCCGAGTCCCGGCATAGAAGAACGCGCGAGCTAGGCCTGATAAGCCTTCCCCGCCTGGTGTGTCGGCGGCCGCTGTGTTACAAGCCGACAAGATCACCCAGTCGGCGTTAAGTTTGAGCTGAGCAACCTCGCTAGCGGTTAACAGGCCGTCATCTTCCTCGGTGCCCTCGCGAGGTGGGGTAAGCACTAGCGCAGGCTCGACAAGAGTGAGACCTAGACTTGATGTGGCCAGTTCGACAATCCTGCTCTCATTAATAGGCTCTTTCTTCAACTCTTTCGACAACTCCTGGCTGGGATCATCGATCACGACTGTACGGAATTCTCCCCCCTGACTGAATCCCGCAATGGTCCACTTCCCTGGCTCACCCGGTGCGCGAACTATCAATACTGCGCATTCCTTCTTCTTTGATTCGAACTCCATTTTGAATTTGCGGATCATTTCCTCTTTGGTATTGTCATCTGACGCGACCATCAAACACAAACAGAAGTTACACCTCTCAGGGCCCAGACCATGAGTAGCAAACGCGACCGTTCGGTAGGGCATGAGGTCCTTGTGCTTGACCTGTGTCTCGGTAGCGGCTTCCTGAAGGTAGACGTCTGCAGAACTCCCGCCCAAAGCCTCAGAAATGCTGCGGAGTTCATCCGCCGTTTCCGGGAGCTCTCGTAGCTTTTGGACCTGGTCCGCGTCGGCGATTGAGCACTGGGAAGACAAGCGGGAGAAGAGAGCAACAGTGTCAGGTTTCTCCTTACCCCCGAGGATAGGGTCGCCGAATCCAATGAAGGGTTTCGATGCGGGTGAGGCCTTTGCATACTCTCGAAGGTGCTGCAGGGAAGCTGGAGAGGGGAGGACCGTAAGCATGTATTTCTTCGCAAGCCATGGTACTTCTCGGTAATTGGCAAAATCTTTTGGCTCCACCTCAGTCCTTTCGGTTACCAACACTCCGAAAGGCAAGCTCTGGAGAGGACCGTCCGGGACCAGTAAAACATGGGATACGTCTTCTAACAATGGTTCTGCTGGGGCGAAGATAGTGTTGAATAGGGCATGCGCTGAGTTGAGAGGAAAGGGTGGGATGTCCTTCAGACGTCGCACATTTTTTTTATCCAACGTGCGGCGTAGCTCAGTCACTTGGCCGTTCAAGTCATCTTTGTTGAGGCGGTGCATACTGGGCTGTCCCTTTTTGGGCACCACCCACAGAAATCTTTCTTCAGGGGTCACCAAGTAGCTCAATAGTGCCTCATCGGGGCGCAGCAAGGCTTGGGTTTCCGTGTGGTTGATTGGCTTTGGGTTAGTCAGCGCAAAGTAGTCGGGATACTGCTTTTTCAGGTCGTCATCGAGCTTTTCCAGTTTCTTGTCCAACGATTCCAGTTGGTCGCGCATATTTTCGACCAGGGCTGGATTTCCCTTAGTTGCTGGTTGACTGATCGCTTTCACCAGCGTGCCATTCAACGCATGCCAGCGGTCGATCGCGTCCTGCCGAGCTCGCACCAACCGTGCGAGGTCATCGTCTCCGGCTGCGAAGCGGGCTGCCATGCGTGCCAGCGCCCGAGCTGCAATGGCGGTGGAGGCCAACTGGCCGATCTCATAGGCCTCGGCTGTGAAGTTCGCCCGTTCTTCTGGTTTCGCGCGGCTCGCCTGGTGGAGCAACGAGACGTGGCGAGTAAATATGAACCTTACATGCTGACGTTCGCTGCGAGCGCCTGCGGAACGGGTATCCGCGGCGTGGTCGCCGTGTTTTCGGTAAATCTCCGTCGCCCGCCGAGCGAACGCTAGGGCGTCATCGACTCGGTTCTGAGCCTCATAGAGCGCCGCCAGGTTGTTGAGGCTCGTGGCCAGGTTGGGGTGTTCAGGCCCTAAGGCTTTCTCGGTGACGGTCAGGGCGCGCTGGTAGCGCGGTTCGGCCTCACCATAGCGACCCTGGGTCTTGTACAGCAGCGCCAAGCTGTTGAGGCGGGTGCCCACGGCGGGGTGTTCAGGCCCTAAGGCTTTCTCGGTGATGGTCAGGGCGCGCTGATAGCGCGGTTCGGCCTCACCATAGCGACCCTGGGCACGGTAGAGCGCGGCCAGGTTGTGGAGGCTCGTGGCCACCTCGGGGTGTTCAGGGCCTAAGGCTTTCTCGGTGACGGTCAGGGCGCGCTGGTAGCGCGGTTCGGCCTCACCATAGCGACCCTGGGTCTTGTACAGCAACGCCAGGTTGTTGAGGCGGGTGCCCACGGCGGGGTGTTCAAGGCCTAAGGCTTTCTCGGTGACGGTCAGGGCGCGCTGGTAGAGCGGTTCGGCTTCCTCATAGCGGCCCTGGGTTTCATAAAGCGCCGCCAGGTTGTTGAGGCGGGTGCCCACGGTGGGGTGTTCAGGGCCTAAGGCTTTCTCGGTGACGGTCAGGGCGCGCTGGTAGAGCGGTTCGGCCTCACCATAGCGGCCCTGGGTTTCATAAAGCGCCGCCAGGTTGCTGAGGTAGGCGGCCACGGCGGGGTGTTCGGGGCCTAAGGCTTTCTCGGCGAGGGCTAGGGCGCGCTGGTAGAGCGGTTCGGCTTCCTCATAGCGGCCCTGGGCGCGATACAGCTCCGCCAGGTTGTTGAGGCTCGCGGCCACATCGGGGTGCTCTGGCCCCAACACCTTCTCCAAAATCGCCAACGCGCGCTTATAGAGCAGCTCGGCCTCGGCATAGCGCCCCTGGGCACGGTAGAGCACCGCCAGGTTGTTGAAGCTCCGGGCCACATGGGGATGCCCCGGCTCTAAGACCTTCTCCAAAATCGCCAACGAGCGCTGATAGAGCGGCTCAGCCTCCGCATAGCGCCCCTGGACGCGGTATAGCTCCGCCAGGTTGTTGAGGCTCTGAGCCACATCCGGGTGCTCGGCCCCGAGCGATTTCTCCCGGATGCCTAAGGACCGTTGATAGAGCGGCTCAGCTTCCGCATAACGGCCCTGGGCGCGGTAGAGCAACGCCAGGCTGTTGAGGCTCGTGGCCAGGCGGAGATCCACCGACCCGAACTTTTCAGCCTCCCGCAGAGCAGCCTCAAACTGAGCCACAGCCTCGGCATAATTTCCTCGTTGATACGCCTCGTTGCCGGCTTGCATGTATTGCTCCCACGAGTCCTCCTGAGCAGGAACAGACGCGGGCGCATATGCACAGATGAGATGCAATAGCACCGGCAACCAGACTTTTCTAAACACATTCACAGAGGGGGTTTATTCATCGAGCCGATCTGCTTTTCCAGATCAAAACAACTGCACGATATCGTGATTGGCTTGTTCATCAATCGCTACGAATTTGGGCTAGCAATTTGAAACCTACAAGTCCACATCTACAACATCAACCGTTCGAGATTATCGATCAAATGGCTACTTCAAGCCGATCGTTCTCCGTGTAAGGATCGATTTCCACCGTGATCTTTTTGATCGTAGTGACCGGAATCTTACGGCGAGCTACCGTTTTAATCTCAACGAAGCCTGCCGCTTGCAGTTTAGACAGTGTGCGTGTCACATTTGATGCTGCCCGTCCGGTCATCTCGGCGAGCTCAGCAACTGACTGAGGTTTGCGGTCTCGGATGATGGCAAGAAGATGGCGGTTCTCTGGCGTCAGGAGCCGGGTCAGTGCGGCCACCGAATTGAAACTTATCGTCGCCGCGTCAGCGGGTGCGCTTCGTTCACCCCGTGCCACAACTTTCATTTCCTCACGCAGCGATCTTAAACTTTGGATCTTTGGCATCGTCATTTGCTTTTCCTCGTCTCTTCGACTTCAAGCACTGTTGTCGGAATGCCTCGTTCCGACAATACACGCTCAACTTCATCAAAGAAGTCATCAATCAATGTTTCCGCATCCTTAAAAGGGTAGGGTCTGCCGCCGTCCTTCTCCGTTCGGTGCCAATGATCCGTAGCCGCGGGTTGCTGCTTCAACCTGGACCCACGCGCCCGGATTTGATGAGCGTTGTCGAAACCGATGAGGCGCATTCCCTTCGGGTCGTGAAGCGTGAAGGAATAGGCGAGACCGTGTGGACGCTCTTTCGACCGCTCGACACATTTAATTTCGAACTTGATCCAATAACCCCCTTCAAAGTGGTGAATGCGGCCATCGAACGCGAGCAGAAATTCCAGTGTGTGATCCACGAGGTCATTGCCATAAATTATCCTATCCTCATCGCATAATATACGAACGATAAAGCTGAAAATCAAGGGTGCCCGACTAACCTTAAATGTCGGCACCCCCGCCCATCAATGCCGTCAACTTCTGCATCAGCGGCACGGTCGCGTTATCCGCAAAGCGCCGCCCCTCCTCGATATAGCCCCACACGGTGGCCTCATGCCGCCAACCCCCCTGACGTTTAATCGATTCGAAGTCTACCTGGGCTCGAGCCGCCGCCGTGGCCAGTCCGCGGCGAAAGCTGTGACTGCTGAGCTCCCCGGCGAACTCAAAACCACAGGCTTCGCCCACGGCTTTGAGCACGACATTGATGGCGCCGGGATGAAGTGCCTTCGGTTGGACTTGGTCCCAGCGATTGACCGCTCGAAACACCGGACCGTGGTCGATCGCCGCGGCCTCGAGCCAGGCTTTTAAGGCGCGCACCGGGCACGCCACCCCGCTGCCGTAGGGCAGAGCCCGACTCAAGCCTTCGCCGTGGGGGTCGGTTTTCGAGCGCGGCAGCCCGATGCTCACCCCTTCGGCTTCCCAGTGCAGATGCTCGACCTCAATCGCCACCAGTTCGCTGCGGCGAAACGCGCCGAAAAACCCCACCTGGATGAGGGCGAGATCGCGAGCGCGCTTGTTCGTTTCAGGAAGCTGGCCGAGATAAGCCAACATTGTGGCCTCGTGTTCCAAGCGCAGTACCGGGGCTTTGCGCCTCGGCCGAGCGTAGGTGCGCCGGATGCTTTCCAGCGTTTTACGCACGGTGGGATCCGCCGCCGGGTCGGCAAAGCCTTGAGTGCGGTGCCACTGACCGAGCGCCGTGAGGCGCACCGCCAGGGTGCGGGGATTGAGTATCTCGGCATAGGCCAGCAGGTAGTCGCTCAGCGTCTCGCGCGTGGTGGGCAGCCGCCCGCCCCAGCGCTCGAAATGGCGAATCGCCGCGCGATACGCACGCCGCGTGTGCTCGGCGGTAGCGGCGTGCAGGTAGGCTTTCCGATAGCAAATGGACCAAAAACAACGTTAAGGAAATTCATCTGGATTTCGAAGCTGCCAGAAGTCATTGCGGTTTAATCCTTCCGCTATGTTGAACTTGTATTGGTGATGTTGTAGATGTGGACCAGCGGGGGTCGCTTCCCTTCTCCGGAATGCTTCCTCCTTGGCCATCCTCTCGATGACTATTTGTGTAAAGCAAAAAACCGCCTCTTCGGCGGTCTTTTTTTATCCCTACGGGCATTTCCTGTAAATGAGGAAGTCGAAGGAGTATTTAGGTATAAGCCCCATTCTCATGTGAGCGTTCCGGATACACCGGATGGATGGACGATCCGTATCCATTATTCTCCTGATCGGGAAATAAAGTCAATCAGAATCGACATACACTCCATCCCCTTCCCCACGGCTATGCTGATGTTGCCCCTTATGACAGCTTCGCTAGATTTAGGCCTAAATGGCTAAATTCCAGCCCTTTATGCTTTTTGTTTAATAACGCGCTAAACTCTATAGCGTAGCCGGCCAGTCGGTAGAGCTACGAAGGTTTGAGCAGACGCGAAAACCAGAGCTCCATTGGCTGACTCAACTACATTACTGCCGAAAAATGTCAAGCGAAAAAAACGTGAACGTCGAGATATAGTAAAAGCGGACAATTCTATTTGCTGCCAACAGGCGTCGGAACCACCGAGGCGACGGTCTCTGCTCGACACGTAACTGGCGAAAGCCGAACATATACGCATCCGTGAACGGCCGCTTGCCGTTGGAGCTTGCATATGTAGGTACTTTAGGGCGGAGTTCAGGTAAGTCCCGGCACCGGGCCACTCATGGGCACGAGATGCGAAAATCAATCGAGCTTCTCCATAGGCACCCACTGTTCTCTCTGGGTAGCCTGTTTGTCGTCGGCACCGCCGTCGTGATCTTCAGCTTTCGCACGTTATCCCAAGAAGTCGACGCGGAGTCCTCCCGTCAGTACGCTTGGGTCTTTACACGCGCCCTCGACAAGGCTCGCACTGTCTACTCGGCGAATGTTGCCAATCGGATGCGTGAACACGGCGTTCCGGTGCGCCATGACTACAAGGATCACGCCGCGGCCATTCCTAACCCAGCCACCTTCACGATCGAGCTCGCCGACGAGGTGAGCATAGAAGATTACGGAGTGATGGCCCGGTTGTACAGCGACTATCCGTTCAAAGGGCGAGTTAACGGCGGGCTTCGAGACGGCTTCGAGCGGGATGCGCTCCACCATCTGCGCGAGAGACCCGACACGCCGTTCTGGCGGATCGAAGAGCGTAGCGGTGTGGAATCGTTGCGCTATGCCCAGGCGATTACCATGACCCAGAGCTGCGTCGACTGCCACAATAGCCATCCACAAAGTCCGCGCAAGGACTGGCGTGTGGGCGAAGTTCGTGGCGTTCACGAGATAGCTCTCCCTCTCGGCAGCACCGCGGCTACCATTCGGGCCGGGGTCCTGACGACAACCCTCATCATGCTGCTGCTCACAGTGGCTGGCCTCGGCATACTGGCCAGCGTCGTGGGCCGGCTTCGGCGGTCTCTGGCAGCCGAGCGGACGGCACTCCGGGATAGCCAACGATCCAACGAAGAGCTCCGGAAGACGAACCAGGCCGTCCAGCGCTTCGTGCCATACGCGTTCCTCGAAGTCATCGAACGCGTCTCCGTGCGAGACGTGGAGCCTGGTGATAGCACCATGCGCGAGATGGAGGTCTTGTTCTGTGACTTGCGGTCCTTCACTACTCTGGTCGAGGGGATGAACCCATCGGAAGCTTACGCCTTGCTCAACGCGTATCTCACGGTGATGGAGCCCCCGATCCATCACGAAGGCGGTTTCATCAATCAGTACCTCGGCGACAGCATCATGGCCCTATTCCCCTCAGGACCTGACGCCACGCTCCGTGCCACCGTGGGCATGCTCTCTGGGATGCGGCAATTCAATACTGGACGGGCCGAGCGCGGCCAGTCGCCCTTGCATGTAGGGGTGGGCATCAGCGCGGGACCGTTGATGTTGGGCACGCTCGGGGGAGGCTACCGGCTGGATCAGGGTGTCGTCGGGGACGACGTGAACCTGGCTTCCCGTCTCGAGGGCCTCAACAAAGTATATGGCTCCCAGGTCCTCATCAGCGAGCAGTGCCGGGCGCGGCTCCAAGCGCCCGACAACTTCGAAATCCGAGAGCTCGACCTTGCGCGCGCCAAAGGCAAAAACCGAGCGGTGCGCATCCACGAGCTGCTAGATGGCCTGCCTGAGGAGCAACGGGCGCTGAGGCTGCGCACCGCATCGGACTTCGCCGAGGGGCTCCGGCTCTACCGAGGCCAACACTTCTCGGAGGCCCAAACTCAGTTTGCCAAGTGCTTGGAGGTCGACCCCCAGGATGGGGCGGCGCAGTTGTATGTGGCCCGGTGCGACGGCATGCTCATGGACTCACCCGGTGAAGATTGGGATGGTGTCACCGTGTTCACTTGCAAGTAGCTCGCGTACTTCCTCGGTGCACCTTCGGCATGAGGCGCTCTGTTGCAAAGACAGCCCGCGATCTGGTAAAAACCCTGATACCAATATCAGTGCGTCTACAATACTGGACAATTTAGCGTCATTTTCGGATCCGTTGCTAGTCAAACCCCTGCTTGCCCAACCAATGGGGAGAGCTTTTCCTGAACTGTCGCGTCGAGCCGATCTCGTACTCCCCTCTCAGCCAGGATACGATACGCTGAAACCGGCGTCGCAATCCCTTTAAGCGACTACTTCTTTAATGCCTCAGCCGTAAAATAACCCTCGACCAGGCGGTGGGTAACATCGCTGACTACGATCGTATTGGCAACGGCCACACTTTGTAACCGATTCGCCACATGGACGGCTTCGCCCAGCGCCAAAGGCTCCCGCCGTTCCCCCTCTTCGACAATGTCCATCACCACGAGACCCGTGTGAATCCCAACTCTCACGGCCAGCGGGCTCGGCAGTATCGGCAAATTATGGCGCGTAAGCGTTTGCATGGCATCCATGATCCCTAGCCCCGCGTGTACCGCCCGCTGAGCATCATCTTCGTGGGCGGCAGGATAGCCAAAATAAACGAGAATACCGTCGCCGAGATACTGCGCAATATAGCCATCAAACCGCCGGACGACCTCTGTACAGCTCTGGCGATAGATCCGCATAATGTCTCGCAGCTCTTCCAAATCGAGCTGGCTGGCCAGCGCGGTCGATCCCACAAAGTCACAGAATAAAATGATAAGCTGGCGGCGTTCAGCTTCTTGTAAAAAGGGGCGGGTCGAGGTGACATTATCCTTCAGAATACTACAACAACTTTGTTGATTCGGCGCGGGTTCTGGAATCGCCTCGACCTCTGCTTCTTCGATCACGGGTGTAATAAACCGATAACCCCGCCGCAGTTCTGTCGAGATAAATTGTGGCACCTTTGCAGCTTCACCCAACAAGCGGCGCAGCTCCTGCACACTCGTCTTCAACACCCCATCATTCACTGCAGCATCCGGCCACACGGCGTCCAAAATCGCGTCTTTGGTCACCAACTGCCCGGCATTTGCCACGAGATAGGCAAGCACGGAAAAGGTCTTAGGACGCACTGCCAAACGCTGAGTCCCCTGCCATAAACACGCTTCGGCTGTATCCAGGTAAAAAGGGCCAAAACGACACTGTTGAGGTTGCAAGATATGACTCCTCATGTAATGCCCCAAGACATGACTCCAATAACGGCGAACGATAGCGATCGGCTAGTGAAATCGTCGACATGATGGAATGACCACCACTGTTCTATCCATACAGCCACCATGAAGGAGTATAAGAGGTGATGGTATGATTAGAAGAACCCAGACCAGGGAGGACGGATGCCAAAGCGCACCAGTACGCACGAGGTGATCCTCCACGGGCGCCCTGCGGGAATGTCTTTGTATCACTGGTTGTATCAGGAACTTCGCAACGCCATCTTGGCAGGCCGACTCCCTCCAGGGTCACGGTTTCCTTCCACCCGCGAGTTGGCCCGGCAGTGCCAGTTGGCGCGGAGCATCGTGGTGACTACCTTTGAACAGCTCCACGCGGAGGGTTACATAGAGAGCGCGGTCGGCTCGGGCACCGTCGTTCCAAGCATTTCCCGGTAGAGCTCCTTCGGGTCCGTAAAGATCCAGCGAAAGGGACCACACTTCCTCCGGTGACTACGACCCTCTCCAAGCGCGGTTATCGCTTAGCCACGAGTCCTTTTCCGCGTGATACGCCTTCTGACATCAGCCGCCCTTTTCGTGTTGGTGAACCCGCGCTCGACGCTTTTCCGTGTGCGCTCTAGAGCCGGCTCACCGCGCGCGTACAGCGGCAGGCGCCACGCCTCCTTTTCGCGCATGGCGATGGACGGGGCTACGCCTTCTAGGAGGACCGTCCATGAAGCGTGCTCATTATCTTTTTGGCCGAACTATCATCTGACTGTCGGATGTGGGATTCGGAACATCTTGAGCAACCGCATCCATATCAGGGAGGATCGGGGAGGCCCGCTCTAACTAGGGTAGCGATGCAATGACTATGTCACCCTTTCTATCCGATCCAAAATTTGACTTTAAGGCTTTTAATTCAAATCAATAATATTGTGATTTTTCTCACATACATTTTGTAATTTTACTCACATACATTAATTCTAAAAACCAATTAAAGTTTCCGTGAAGGACCAGCGGGGGCATTTGAACATGAAATTACGGTTTCAAACTCCCGGAATTTACACAAAATCCTTTTGTAAGAGGAGTCTTGTTATGAAAACGAAAGTTGTAGCACTGTTGCTAACTCTGATAGCAGGTGCGGCTACGGCAGGACAGAGCAGCCCGCCTCCCGGCAAGGTCTACTACGACGTTTGCGACGTGGAGCTCCACGACGCATACGGAAATGTGGCGCCTGACGACCGACACACGGTAACTAAAGACAAGGCGAACCGCCTCGCAGAGCAGTCCACACGGCCGACACCTATACCGTCGCACAAGGAGGTGGCAGATGCGCAAGATTGACGTCGCGATCATCGGGGCGGGTCACGCCGGTCTCAACGCGCTCAAGGAAGTTCGAGGGGCCGGCTGTAGCTGGGTGCTGATTGACGGTGGCCCGCTGGGCACCACCTGCGCCCGAGTCGGGTGCATGCCGAGCAAGGCGGTCCTCGAACTCGCGCAACACCTCAAGCCCGAGAGTCTGGCCGACAGCAATCCCTCTACCAAAGCGCAAGCTCCGCTGGAGCGGGTGCGGGATCTGCGCGACCTCTTCGTCGATCTGGTGCTCGCTAACAGTACCGATAACATGACCGAGGGTAAGGAGCTGCTGCGGGGCCCTGCCCGCTTTATCCAGCCGTATTTACTCGAGGTGAATGGCGAGTATATACGCACCAAGCGGACCATCGTGGCGACGGGTTCGCGCCCGGTAGTTCCCGAGGCGTGGCTCACGCTGGGCGAGCGCGTACTGACCTCGGATAGCCTGTTCGACTTGGAGCACTTGCCGGAATCGGTGGCAGTCGTTGGGCTTGGCGCCATCGGTCTAGAGTTGGGTCAAGCCTTGCATCGGCTGGGGGTGCGGGTTACGGGCTTCGATGCGCAGTCATATATCGCCGGTATCGTCGATCCCGAGATCAACACCGTCGCTGTTCAGACCATCGCCCGGGAGTTTCCACTGCATCTCGGGGCACCGGTTGAAGTAACGTCCGAGGCCGGCGGCGTGCGTGTCAAGACCGAAACCCAGGAAGTGAGCGCGGAGCGAGTGCTCGTGGCCGTGGGTCGAGTCCCCAATATTCCAGAGGGACTTTCTCAGCTCTGCGAGACCAACCAGCACGGCGTGCCCCGCTTCGATCCCCGGACGTTGCAGGTGGGCGATCTGCCGATCTTCATCGCCGGAGACGCCACCGGCGAGCGGATGAGGCTCCAAGATGCCGCGGAAGAAGGGCGTGTTGCCGGAATCAACGCGACACGGGAAATCCCAACGTCCTTCCCACAAAGGGTGCCAATGGCTATCGTCTTCTCGGATCCCAACGTTACCCAGGTCGGCGCCCAGCTGGATGAAGTGCCGGAGGCTATTGTCGGTCACCAGCGCTTCGGGCCGGTTGGGCGCGCACTCATCATGGGCCGGAACCGCGGACTGATTCGCTTGTATGCAGAACGCGGGAGCGGGCGCCTGCTCGGCGCGGCCATGGTCGGTCCGCGTGTCGAGCACCTGGCGCACTTGGTGGCCTGGTCAGTACAGCAGAACCATACCGTGCATGAGATGCAGCAAATGCCTTTTTATCACCCCGTGATCGAAGAAGCGCTGCAGGATGCCTTGAGAGACACCGCCCGGCACGTGTTGGAGAGCTCTTTTGCAAAAATGGCCTGCAATCCAGTAAGACCGGCGGCCTAGCTGACACCAGAAGAACGGTATCTCTCTTACAAGTTTTAGAAAGTTATAGATTTGCCAGGGCAATTCACTCATGCCCTGGCAGGAATACCGCTACTGCGCGGGATGGGCACAAAGATAGTGGTGTATTTATTATCAACCACACAGGAGAATCTTCAATGAACACTATTGTAAATTTAAACGCGCCTAGGCGCGTTACCTCTATGATATTGGGCGTAATCTTATCCCTCGGCAATGGGCTGTTGGATTTCCATAATACAATCCACGCCGAGGAATTTAACCCTGCAGAGGCCGAGGCCACCTCCGTTAACCTCAATGGCCTTTTCTTCAATAGGCATTCAAGTAAATGGGATAAGGATGAATGGCTATAGGCCAATGCAAGGCGTACGAGCCGGCAACGCTGTAGTCACCTCCGCAGGGTTCGACATCAAGGCGCTGAGCAAACAGGCCATCGTCAACTGAGGGATCACCCGTGGCGCCAGGTGTCATAATCAGGACCTTCGATGGAGTGAAAAACGATGCACTACCCAGCCAGTAAGCCCAAGCGGGGATCGTATGAGTGGCAGTTCTTACTTGGCGTCCATCTGCTCATGCTTTTGATAGTGGGCACATCCGCCCAGGGCCAGCCCCTCGGCGAGCCTGGCATCACAGTGACGCGGGACAGCGCCAACGGCCCCGGCGTCGCGCACGCACCACGTATCTACAGCTTGCGCGAGACCGGTCTCGAACAAACCCCCGAAGGCCGCAAGCTGCTGACCTACCTCATCGGTTGCGCCCTGCCGTCGGGGATCACAACCCGTATCACCGTTGCTGGCCATGACTATGAATATCCCGGGTCGATGGGCCTTGCTCCTGGGTGGTTGCAGGGTGCGCTCACCGAGACCGAGGAACGCTGGCTCAGCGCCTGTCTGTATGCCCGCACGAACCATTTTGGCGTTTCTATCCAGATCTCGATGCGGGCTGAGGGCCCGGACAATCCCCACCTGATCGCCACAACGCAGGAAAAGGAAGAGTATGCGATCTTTGAGGGCGGTTTCTTCGGCAATCTCTTCGCCCCGGGCTCGCCGGCCTATGTGTGCTCCGGCAACCCCAGCCAGGCCGAGCGGGCCGATAGGATCCTCACTCAGCGGGTCTGCACCCAAGCCTCCGGCAGAAGACGCGCCGATGGCCGCGACCTTAGCCGATGTGGTTTCATCTTGACCGGTCCCTGTAGTGATCCAGCAAGCCTTCGCGTGAATGGTGAGAGCTACTCGGAGGTTATCAGGGTGTATCTGAAACCCTAGGTGATCAGGTAGCGGGGTGATGGTGACATCGCCTCGCTACCTGATCAATTAGCATGGACATTCACCCATTTTATTGTAAATAAATGGATAACAGACTTCTGACACGCTTTTGCGTTTTGATGTCTAATCTTTTGATTTTATTAGAAACAAAAAGGGACATTGACAGATCAGGGCAGGCGTATAGACTGTATTGTGAAAAT
>JAAUXY010100175.1_pt1 | contig 13243 bp, 11 predicted proteins | sample 7278121 | NCBI WGS metagenome assembly JAAUXY01 (sample SAMN14350117, study PRJNA611818) | marine sediment metagenome | isolation source: surface marine sediment (1.8m) | place: French Polynesia: Moorea | collected 2018-08 | reverse complement strand
CTTCTGGCTCTACCCAAACTGCCAACTTCGTTGCTAAGGCGGCCACGAAGTTGGCACTCCAACCCAGCCTCAACACGAACCGACTGGAATGGGAGAAAATGAGCCCGTGATGAGCACCTCGCCACCCGTCGAGACACATCGAGGGCAACGCTGGCCAGTCAGCGTCGCTCCGATGATGGATCGCACCGATCGGCACTACCGCTTCTTCATGCGGCAGATCACCCGCCACACGCTGCTCTATAGCGAAATGGTGACGACCCCGGCAATCCTCAAAGGAGACCGCGAGAGGTTTCTGGGTTTCGATCCGCGCGAGAAGCCTCTGGCCCTCCAACTCGGCGGTGACGATCCTCGACAGCTCGCACAATGTGCTGCCATCGCAGAAGAGCTAGGGTACGATGAGATCAATCTCAACGTCGGCTGTCCGAGCGATCGGGTCCAAAAAGGACGCTTCGGCGCCTGCCTGATGGCCGAACCGGGTCGAGTCGCCGACGCGGTGGAAGCCATGCGCCAGGCGGTAGCGTTGCCGGTGACGGTCAAGCACCGCATCGGCATCGACGACCTCGATCGCTATGAGGATATGCGCGCCTTCGTCGAGACCGTCGCCACCGCCGGCTGCGACCGTTTCAGCGTGCATGCCCGTAAGGCCTGGCTATCCGGCCTATCACCGAAAGAGAACCGCGAGATCCCGCCCCTGCGCTACGAGGATGTCTACCGTCTGAAGCGCGAGCTGCCCCATCTGGTGATCGAGATCAACGGCGGCATCACCTCACTCGACGCTACTGAGCAACACCTGCGTCACGTCGATGGGGTCATGATCGGCCGTGCGGCCTACGATCGACCCTACATCTTCGCGGAGGCCGACCGACGGTTCTTTGGCGCGGAGTCGCTGCCCCTCACCCGCCGGCAGGTCGTCGAGGCGTTGATTCCTTATCTGGAGCACTGGCACCTGAGAGGTACCGCCGTCGGCCACGTGACCCGACACGTGCTGCAGCTCTTCGCCGGGCAACCGGGGGCGCGCGCCTGGCGTCGTCATTTGAGTGAGAACGCGCCGCATGCCGGCCCCGAAATCCTGCGCGATGCGCTCGAGCGAGTGCCTGAGGAAGTGCTGGACCAGCCAGCACTGGCTTTGGCCGGACGAGGGTCAGCGACGCGTCAGACTTCCACTTCGATATCGTCGCCGTCGACACGAACCGGATAGGTCTTGACGTCTTCCTCGGCCGGCGGCCCGGAGTGCGCACCGGTCTTGAGGTTGAACGACGCTGCATGCCATGGGCACTCGACTTCGTAGCCCTCGACGTACCCCTCACTGAGCGGCCCCTCTTCATGGGGACACAGATCGTCGATGGCGTAGAACTCGCCACCGATGTTGAACAAAGCAATGGTGTGGCCACCCACCTCTACGCACTTCGCGCACTTGTCTTCGATCTCGGAGGTCTTGGCGACCCTGACGAACTCTCCCATGGCTATCTCCTTGGATCGGCGATTTCTCGTTGCTGCCTATAGCGGTCAACGGATCTTAAGCCAACCAGCGACCGGGCGCCAGAACCCGGGTCATCCGCTCAGGGCTCGCGACGCCGTGACGTCGCATCCAGGCCTCGGCTACCGCGATCAGCTCGTCGCCGGCACCAGCACCCAGAATCTGCCCATGCCGGTAGCGGCAAGCCGCGGCATGTAGCTCAAAGCCGGCTGTCTTGAAGCCCGCCTCCGCTGCGACCAATTGCTCGAGGGTCGTGTTTGCCCGCGGTAGCGACGCCCCGGAGCGGATCAACATTGCTAAAGCCCGGCCCCATCCGAGCTTTTCTGCTTCGAGATGCCGTCCGGCTTCCAGGGCGATCTTTTGCAGCTCGCGTCCGGCATTCGAATCCCTCTCATGCGAAGCGGCGGCAGCGGTCGCGGCACGGCCCATCAAGCCTAAAGCCTCCGCACGCAGCAGCTGAATCTTGAACAGACGGCTGCGCCGTATCTTGCCCCACCGCGACTTGAGAATCTCCCAGGCCTCCGAATCTCGCCCCTGGTAGAGGGCGATTTCCACCCGCCCGAGAAGATGAAAATGACGCAGGCGGTGAAAACTCCTATTCGACCAAAGCTCACTCGTCCCCTGGCGCTCCAGCAGCGCCTGTGCGCGGTGAATCTCTTTGGCCGCCTTCTTGGGTTGATCGGCAGCGAGACGTACGAACCAGGCCACTCGGCTGCGCAGATCGGTTTCGTCGTAGAGGTTGCCCTTCTCCGTCAGGTCTTTCAGCATTCCCGGCATTTGGCCCCTGACCTGCCGGAGTCGCCCCTGGAGCATCAGTGCGTAGATCCGTAGTACCGACACCCGGCTCGCTCCCCAGAACGAATCCATGCCGCTGCGACGCCAGAGGCGATCGGCGCGTTCGAGCAACTTGCTAGCCTCACAGACTCGGCTCTCGAGAAGCGCCGCGAAACCGGCAGCATAGGTTGCTTCAGCACGCACACCCGGCGAGTCGAGACGATCCGCCAGACGGGTGACGGTCGCCAGGCGTGCAGCAGTCTGTTCGCGCGCGACGATGCCCCGCAACGCCGACGTCACCGTTTCGATCGTCAAGGCATGCAAAACATGTCCCGGCTCGCCGAGGCGTGTCGCCAGCAACAGGTATCGACCGCGAAATTCCATTGCGCGAGCCGAATTGGGCATCGAGACGATCAAAGCCGTCCCCAAAACGTCGAGGTGCCACATATCCTCCGCGCTCAATCGGATCGCTGGCTCGGATCCCGACGGCGGGTCGCTGCCTCGCCACCGCCACAGCCGCAACAGCAGGCGCCGAAACGCAAACGAGATCCACACCCGCGGCGAATTGCGCGGCACCGCCAAGCCGATCGACGCCAATACGATCTCTAGCGACTTTCGACAGCCTTCGAAGTCGCCGCCGAAGAACTGCTGTTCGCACGCCAAGCGCTGGAGCTCGAGCGCTCGCCGGCCATCGCTGCCCTCGGCCGCTTGCAGATAAGCCCTGCCGGCTTCCAGACGCCGGCCGACATTGACCAAAGCGTCTCCGAGCTCGACTTGAAGCCGACGCCACCCGGGGCCGCTACCGCGTGCCGACGTCGGTAGCAGCTCGAGCGCAAGCCGGTAGAGGCCGACCGCTCGATCGAAGGCCAGGGCCTTGACCGCCTTGCGGGCCGCGACCGCGGCTAGCTCGGCTGCCCGCGCGCTCTCACCCGCGGCATGGTAATGCAGAGTCAAAGTCTCGGGATCCACCGGAGTCGAGACCTCGAGGGCGTGTGCCAGCTGGCCATGGAGTCGTGACAGGCTCTCGCCATCAAGATCGACAAGCACCATCTCCCGAATGCGGTCGTGAGCGGTCTCGAGCTCTCTTCCCGGCGTGCCCCGCATGCGCAGCAGGTTGCCCGCCAACAGCAGCTTGACCGCTAGTTGCGAGCTGTCGGCCACGGACTCTTCTCCCGGTGAGCTGGCCAGCCCAGCGGCGGCCACCGCGGTGTCGAGAGCCACAGGCCGCCCCGCGACCGCGACCAGCTCCAAGAGTCTTCTGGCATCCGCGGGCAGTCGGCTCAGGCGGCTCCGAATGAGATTCTCGAGACTCAAGCCGCCGGGTGCCAGGTCAGCCGCGCTGTCGACAGCTCCGCCACCGATATACCCCAGCTCGGAGCGGACATAGCGCACCAGCTCGCCGATGAAGAAGGGGCTGCCGCCCGACTCATGCGCGATCGCGCGTACCAGACCAAGAGCCGGCGTTCGGCGATGCCCCAATAGCTTCAGGCCCAACTCACAGGCCTCCGAGAACCAGAGCTCGCCCACCTCGAGCTCGCGAACCCTGGGGCCATCTTCGGAACGGTCCAGGAGCTGCTGCAGCAGGGGTTTGCTGCCCGCTGTACCGCGGTCACGGAAACAGCCGACGAGCATCAGGGGAGGCGGCGCCGGTAATGCCAGAAGGTCGGCCAGCATCTCGGCACTATCCAAATCGCCCCATTGCAGATCGTCGATCACCAACAGCACAGGCGAAAGCTGAGTCAAACGCACGAACAGCTCGCGCAACGCCGACCTGGCGCGCCGCCGTAGCTCGCGCTCGTCGCGGATCTCGAGCACCTGAGCCGGCGCCGTCGCGACCGCCTCGACTCTGCGCAATGCCGGAAAAAGTCGGGCCAGGGCCTGGACGTCGGGCGGCATCAACGCCACAGCCTGGTCATAAGGGAGCAGTTTGAGATACCGGCTCAGGGTATCGATCAGCGCATCGAGTCCCTTGAATGGCACAGATTCCCGCTCGTAGCACCTGCCGCCGAGAATCACGGGTGTCGTCTCGCGGTGTCGCACGCGGTCGACGAAACGCCCGACTAATTCGGTCTTGCCCATGCCTGAAGCACCGCTCACGAAAACCGCGACCGCCTCACCCCGCCGGGTGAGCTCGAATGCCTCGTCGAGGGCCGCCAACTCCAATTCGCGGCCGACGAAATGTCGGGCTCGGCGCCCCGTCACCAACTCCGGCAATCCCATCCAACCACCACCCAGACGCTCGAGCACCTGTTGCCCGGTCGGCCGGGCCGATGGTTCCTTCGCCAGCAGCCCCTCACACAGTTCGACCAGATCGTCCGGCAGATAAGGTACCGACTTACGGGGCGAGGGACCGTCACCCAGCTGTTTGATCTTCAAGACCTCGAGCACACCGCCGGAAAACGGCAATTCTCCGGTCAGCGCTTCGTAAAGCACCCCGCCGACGGCGTACCAATCGCTGGCCTCCGTCACATCGCGCCCGATCGCTTGCTCCGGCGACATATAGGCCGGCGTCCCCCGCACTTCTCCGACCATGGTCTGGAACATCGGGCTGCCCAGGTCATAGACCAGGCCGAAGTCCAGAAGCACCAGGCGCCCTTCCGCGGTGACGCGCAGATTGGTTGGCTTGATGTCGCAATGCAACTTGCCAGCGCGGTGAAGGGCGCACAAACCCTCCGCTAGCTGACGTAAAACAGCGCGCAAACGCTTGAAGTCATGCTCGACGACGGGCGCCGGTAACGGGTGAACCTGGGTCGTCTCGGAATCTTCTTCGGCGGTCGTGCCGGCGTATTCGATGAAGTTCTGCCCTTCGACCAACTCCATGGTGAAGAACCAGCGCTGGTCTTCGGACTGCAGCTCGAAGAGCTGAACAAGATTCGGGTGAGTGACGTCGGCCAGCGACCGGAACTCGTTCTTGAAATGGTAGATCGCCGCCGGATCGGCCCGGTGCAACGTCTTCAGCGCAACGGTCGTCTCGAGCTTCTGATCCCACGCTCTGAAGACATCGCCGAAAGCACCTGAACCGAGCTTCTGCTGGATCAAGAACCGGCCAGTGCCGATGGAATGGAGGGGCGTTGCGCTGGTTGTCATTCGAGGAGACGGAGGCCTCGGGTCGGAAGACCCTTCAGCTCGCCGGAGAATGACCGCGAGAAAACACCTGGCGGATTCGCTGGATGTCCTCGCTTGATGTCCAGCCTCCGTCCTCCCTTAGTTCACGAGAGGACGCGATCACATGCCTGAAGGCACGTGATCGCTTAAACTAATATCTGCATCTTAGCATGCGACATCCACATATTGGCGTGGACTCGCTTACCTATTCTTCTCATCCAGCCAGCTAGACGACCCTCCGCGGCCAACGACTTCGATCAGTCGCCTTCGCTGGTCCGGGTCTCGAGCCCCCAGGAGTCGGCCAGCCAATCGAGCAGCTTACCTTCGCCGCTGACCACCGTGCCGGCGGCGGCAATGCCGAACAGTACACCGTAGATCGCCTCACGGCTCTCCGGCCGGTCTACTGCCTTTGCCAGGCCCTCCAGGGCCTCCTGATCGAGTTGTTGGTGACCGCTGTCGTTGATCAACTGCCAGAACTCGTCTTCGCCAAGATATTCGGCCGTCTTTTCGAGACCGGCGACTTCGGCGGGCGAGTACTCGCCGTCGACACCCACCAACACCCTCACCAAGGCACCGAGCGCCTGTTTCTCTCCTTCGGTCATCTGATCGAGCTTCATATCGGTCTTTCCTCGGGGTAAGCAGAGTGAATCCTCCGCGCCAAGATTAGCACTTGGCTAGCACGAACTGCGAGCCCTTGATTAGCCGCGTCTCGGAGGGAAACTCCGCGAGGAATCGGTCGACCGCATTCTTGACCGCTCTCTCACCGTCTTTGCTGACCCAATCGTAGTCATCGCCTGTGATCAAGCCACCCGGCTTGATCTTTGGGAAGTAAGCCGCCAGATCGTTATATACCGCTTCCTCCGAATGATCACCGTCGATATAGATCCAGTCGAGGGACTCGGCGCGCAACTCCCGCGCGGCGTCCAGCGACGTCTGGCGGTGAATCTCGACTTCGCTCCGGTCGGCGAATCGCCTGACCACGCCTTGGTAGATAGCGTCCATATCGCCTTGACTCCGTGCGATGCCACCGCCATAAGCCCGAGCCGGAAAGGCCGGATTGAACATCCAGGGGTCGATCAGGTGTAAGCGAGCAGGGCGGGCTGTGGCCAGGATCCTGGCCGAGAAGTCTCCTTGCCAGACGCCGACCTCGGCGCCCGTCGAATTCTGAGGCAGCATTCTGAGCAGGAAGCCGCGCCGGTCGTACCCGATCCGCAACATCATCTTCCAGCCGAGCACGCGCAGCGATTGAGGCAGATGGGGTCCCAGAGCTCTTCGCGCCCAATCGATCATCGCCGTCTCCGCTTATCCGCCGGCTGCGCCGGCATTCCTCGGCATGTCGGTCTCGCTGTCATAGATCTTATCGATCACGTAGCCGGCACGCCCCCGCGCTTCCGCCATGGTTCGCCACAGGTACTCTCCGATAATGCCTAGCATCAGCATCTGCATTCCGCCGATCAGAGATACCAGGACCGCCAGGGTCGCCCAGCCCTGAACCTCAGTTCCGAGCATCAACCTCCTGACGATCACTGACGCACCGAATAGAAAACCGAACAAAGCACAGGCTATTCCACACAGCGAGATCGCACGAATCGGTAGAAATGAATAATTGAGGGTGGCGTCGATCAGCAGCGTCAGTTTTCGACCGAACGTCCATCGCGAGGAACCGATCTTTCGTTTGAGCCGCCGATACTCGATCATCTTCGGGCGGAAACCCGTCCACAGGATCTGGCCCTGGAAGAAGGGCTGCGCGTCCTGGTTGGCCAGAATGGTATCCAGCGCCCGCCGCCCGAGAAGAACATAGTCGAATCCGCCGGGTGGCATCTCCTTGAATACCATCCGCCGCATCAACCCATAGAACATCCTTGAAGTCACGGCTCGATATCTCGAGTCCTCACGGGCAACTCGAGTGGCGATCACGACTTCATGCCCTTCTTCGAAATGAGCGTGCAGCATGTCATTGATCAGCGAACAAGGATCCTGGCCGTCGGCAGATCTGGAGATGACACAACGACCGCTGGCATACGAAAGCCCGGCAAGCCGTGCGTTGGGTTGTCCGAAGTTGCGGGTCAGCTGAATGATCTTGACCAGCTCCGGATGATCGTTATAGATGCCCAAGAGCTCGTCCAGGGACCGATCCAGCGATCCATCGTCGACAAAGATGACTTCACACGTCAGCTCGGGATGCCGCGCGATGACCTCGCTCTTCAAGGATTCCATCGTCGCCACCAGCAAGCCCGCGTTGCAGTACACGGGCATGACGACCGAGTAGTCGACAGGACGAGGCGAACGGCGTTCAATGCCGGCTTCTGTCACTGATTCTGATGACGTCATGGGAGCCTCAGATATATCCATATTGCTTCAGCATCGGCGAAGCAATCCGTTCGAAATTGCGGCATTCCGAGGCGGTCAACTCCTGCTGGTACCGAAAGGCTTCCGAGGCCAGGGGCGGCAGGAGCGTTTTCGCCTTCCAGGGCATGAGCTCCCGCGGCTCCAATTGCTGTTCGCCATTGACCCGGTGATAGTCCAACATTCCAGGGTCATAGATCTCACCGAGTCGATGGCAGACTTCCCGCAGAGAATCCTCCGGTTCGGAAACCAGATCTTCAAACCTGACCTCGTGAACTCCGCGCCATGCGAAGCCGTCAAAAGCGTGGCGAATCGTCTCGATATTTGCCTTCCAATGCGCGGCGATTTCCTCGAGTTGCGACGGCAGCTTCGGCGCGTATCTGGAATCCATAGCCATGGTCTTGAGACGTCGATAAGAACAGGCGACGCTGCGCCCGTCCTTGACGATATGCAAGAAGAAGGCGTGTGGATAGAGTTGCTTGATCTCAGCGATGTGATCGAGGTAGTAGTTGTTTTTATCTCCCCATCGACGGCAGCTCTCGGACACGCCTGAGGCATAAAACTCATAGACCGCGGAGGCGAGATCCGCGTAGTATCCCGGCCTTCGCGCCCGTAGATATTCGGCCAAGTCCTCGGCATTCAGGCGCCAGGTCTCGATCTTCTTGCAGCGCATGAGATCGGCGACAAAGCTCGATAAACGTGACTCGGTATCCCTCTGCCTCCAGTCCTGATACTTCGGGCGGAGCCAGAGCGCAAAACCACATTCCGGCGGGACAACGATGTGCCGATGACACGTCATCATCAACCGCAGCAATGTAGTCCCGGATCGGGGATTGCCGATAATGAAGACGGGTGCCTTCATGCGGCTCGCCACAGGCGATGGAGCCTCGAGATCGCGGTACAGATATGTCTCACGGTCTCCATCGCCAGAGATCCATAGATCGGCAAGCAGAGGATGCGCCGGGTCGCTGCTTCCGCGACCGGCAAATGTTCGGGCGCCGATGAAGGGAGGGATCTATAGTGAGGATAGTGGGAGCACAAAGGATAGAAGTACTTGCGGGTATGAATGTTCAGCTCCGCCAACGCCTCGTGCAATTGGTCGCGGCCCATGCCGAATCGCCGAGATCCGACCAAGATCGGGAAGTAGCCATGATTCTGGCGCGTACCGGGAACATCGCTCATCAGATCGATGCCGGGGATCTGCTCCAGCTTTGACCTATAAACATCCGCCAACTGCCGGCGATCCGAGATCTCTTTCTGAATCGAGTCCAGCCGAAGCAGTCCATAGGCGGCCTGGAGCTCGTTCATCTTGCCGTTGATCCCCGGCATGATCACGTTCTCCGCGTCCGCGATGCCAAAGTTCATCAGGTGATCCAGGTCGCGCTTCAGGGCGGCGGACTTGATCACCACGGCACCGCCCTCGGCGGTCGAGAAGAGCTTGGTCGCGTGAAAGCTCAAGACGGATGCGTCGCCGTAGGCGGTGAGAGCTCGCCCTCTGTAGCCAACACCAAAGGCATGCGCGGCGTCATAGATGACCGGCAGCCTGTGTTCAGAGGCGACCTCTCTGATGCCCTCTACGTCACAAGGAGTGCCGTAAACGTGGACCGGCAGAATCGCCCGGGTTTCTGAATCGATCAAGTCCTGCAGGCGGCTGGGGTCGAGATTGAGCGTGACCGGATCGATATCGCAGAACACCGGCTCGGCGCCGAGCCATGAAATCACATGCGCTGTCGCCGGGAACGTAAACGGCGACGTAATGACCTTGCCGCCGTCGATGTCGAATGCGCGCAGCGCGAGTTGAAGCGCGGTGGTGCCGTTACAGACGACACTGATGTGCTCGACGGCCAGGTAACGCGCCAAGCGCCTCTCGAATTCTTGATGAAGCTGTCCCCGATTGGTCAGCCATCCGCTGTCCCAGATCCGCTCCAAGAGCCGAACATAGTCCGGCAGTGGCGGCATTGTGGGACGGGTGACATAAACCGGTTCGCTCAGCTTGAGCTCTTCAAGGCTCCCAGGACGAAACAAGTTGTCATACCCATGTATTGCTGCTGAAACGATGCGCAGCGTTATTGCAACGAAGCATAGAGTTTAGCGTAGCAGAGCATGGCCCTCACAGCAATTATCGAACGTCTCACCATCGTAGTTGCCGTCCGGTTCCTCTGGACGGCAACTACAAAAGAGGCGTTGGACCACCTAAGCCGATCCGTCGCCTTCCGAGGCGAGCAGGCCGAAGAACCGGCTTCTTTGAAGCAGTTAGTCGTTGCGACCGCCGAGAAGACCGGCACGCATCAAGAAGTAGAGCAATGTCAGGACGGAAGACGCGGCGGCGGCGACATAGGTCAAGGCCGCGGCATTGAGCACCTTGGAAACTCCCTGGCGCTCGTGGGCACTCACTAGACCGTAGCGAAAGGCCAACTCTTTGGCGCGAGCCGAGGCGTCGAACTCGACCGGCAGGGTGACCAGTTGGAAAAGTACGACAGCCGAAAACAGGATAGCACCGAGGCCGATCAGGCCCTGCATGCCCAGCATCAGTCCGATCATCATCCCCCAGAGCCCGAAGTTAGAGCCGATACCAGCCACCGGTACCAGCGCCGAACGCGCCCAAAGCGGTGCGTAATTTCGTGCGTGCTGGATAGCGTGGCCAGCTTCGTGACACGCCACGCCGATCGCCGCCACCGAGGGTTTTGAATAGACCGCCTCGGACAGTGCGAGGGTCTTGTTCACCGGGTTATAGTGATCGGATAAGAAACCACGGGTGGCCGTCACCTCGACGTCCTGGATGCCGGCCTGAGCCAGCATGTGACGCGCCGCCTCGGCACCGGTCATGCCGGTCGACACCCGCTGGCGCGAGTACTTGTTGAAGGCGGACTTGGTCATCCATGAAGCGCCCATCGACAGCACCATGGTCGGCAGCGCGACGAATAGCAGATACAAGGGGTCTATCCCGAACATCTGAATCTCCTGTGAAATAGGGGGGCGGTCACGAATGAGCTTTCCCGCGACCGTTACCCTTTAGAACGGTCCAGGCAAGGGCGAAATTCCGAATCCGAAGCGGAGTCGCTATGATAGGTGTCTCTGGCAAGACGAATCACTTACCTTGACACGACTCATGCGAGCCTTCGTCCATGGCGGCGAAGCCGATTCACCGATCGTGAGGAAACAATGAGACTCATTACCCGCGGAGATCTGGACGGTCTGGCGTGTGCAGTGATCATCACCAGCCAAGAAAAGATCTCGGAGATCCTGCTGGTGCATCCCCAGGACATCAGCGATCGGCAGGTCGAGGTCAAGAGCGACGACATCATCGCCAACCTGCCCTACCATCCGAGCTGCGGGCTGTGGTTCGACCACCATCTGTTGAGCTCTCCGAATCGCCGGCCGGACGCCGAGTTTCGCGGCCGCTATGCCCAGGCGCCGAGCGCCGCACAGTTGGTCTGGGAATACTACGGAGAAGATCCGAAATTCGCGGACATGGTGGAGGAAACCAATCGGCTGGACTCTGCTCAACTGACCCGAGACGACGTGCTGAATCCCGAGGGCTACATCCTGCTCGGATACACCATCGACAGCCGCACCGGCCTCGGCGCCTTTGAGGTCTATTTTCGCCAATGCGTCGACTGGATCAAGGAGCTGCCGATCGACGAGGTGCTGCGCAAGCCGATGGTCGCCGAACGGGTCCGGCGGATGCGGGAGGAGGATCGCAATTTTCGCCGGGCTCTTCAGGAGAATTCGCGGCTCGACGGCAACGTCGTGGTCACCGATTTCAGGTCCGAGGTGCTGCTGCCGATCGGCAACCGCTTTCTGGTCTACACGCTGTTCCCCGACGCCAACGTCTCGCTCAGGACCCATTGGGGACCGAACCGCGAGTTCGTGGTGGTCGCTGTCGCGCACTCGATCTTCGACCGCAGCTGTCAGACCCGGGTCGGCGATCTGCTGGCCCGCTATGGCGGCGGTGGCCATGCCGGAGCCGGCAGCGCGCCGATCCCGACCGAAGAGGCCGAGGACAAGATCGCGGAAATCCTGGAGGCGTTGAAAACAGCGGGCTAGCAGATCGCATCCTATTTCTCCACCTCAGAGGTCGCGCGGGTGGAGCGAGCACGGGCGAGGATGTCTGAGCGCTCCAGCGAAGCACTCAGGCGTAAGCCGTTGTTTAACTGTGGCTTACAGTTCCTCGCCGAGAACCAGGCGAGTTACGCAGCGCCGCGCGCAGCCCACCCGCGCGACCGGCCTGCCTGCGTTTCTGGGCGGGATCACCACGGCTGAAATCATCGGCTTGATACACTGCAAGCCATGATCAAATATTCGAGCCTAGCCATCGTAATCCTGAGCTCGATACTGATGGGCTTCGGGATGACGCCGGCCGAAGCCGGCGAAAATCTAGCCTTTACCGACGTCACCGCCCAGGCAGGCGTGGCGCTTCCCGGCACGCTCAATGAGTCGGTCGCCTGGGGCGACTTCGACGACGACGGCGATCAGGATCTCTATCTCACCAACGATGGCCCCAACAAGCTGTTCCGCAATGACGGCGGCGGCGCCTTCACCGAAATCGCCGCCGTGGTCGGTGTCGACCACCCCGGTTTCAGCGTCGGCGCGGCCTTCGGGGACTTCGACAACGACGGTGAGGTGGACCTCTATGTCGTGTCCTTTGGAGGCGGACCTGACGTCCTCTACCGCAACCAGGGTCCGATCGGCGCCGGCGGCCTCCACCTGTTCAGCGATGTGACGGCTGCCGCCGGCATCACCGACGAGTCGAGCAGCCGCGGCGTCGCCCTGCTCGACTACGATCGCGACGGGCTGCTCGACATCTACGTCAACGCAATCGGCCCGGACATCCTCTACCACAATCTGGGCAACTTCCAATTCGTCAACGTCGCCGCCGCCCTCGGCGTCGATACCGCCGGCCAGGGGGTCGGCGTGGTGGCGACCGATCTCGACAACAACGGCTGGATCGATCTCTTTACCGGCAACCGGAGTGGCGATCTCAACCGCCTCTATTTGAACGACCAGGGTATGTTCACCGACGTCACCGTCGCCGCCGGCATCGACCAGGTCGGCCTCGGCATGGGCGTCCTGTCGATCGACTACGACAACGATCTCGACTTCGACCTCTACTGGACGACCTGGCCGGGCGCCGGCCCACAACCCCAACCCAACGCCTTCTACGAAAACCTCGGTCTGGGGAACAGCTATCTGGAGGTCGCCACCGCTACCGGCACCACCGACCCTGACGGCTGGGGCATCAGCTGCAACGCCGGCGACATCGACAACGACGGCTGGCAGGACTTCTTCGTGACGAACGGCTTCTCCGACACGAGCACGAAGAACGTGCTGTTCCGGAACCTCCAGGGTACGACCGGGTTCGAGGACATCTCGGCGAGCCTGACCGGCAGCGCCGACTGGGACGGCCGCGGCGTCGCGTTCGCCGACTACGACGACGACGGCGATCTCGACATCTACGTCACCAACTACGGACCCAATCAGCTCTATCGCAACGAGGGCGACGGTACGTTCCGCAACGTGACCGAACGCGCGGGTGTCGGT
>JAAUXY010027310.1_pt1 | contig 13253 bp, 9 predicted proteins | sample 7278121 | NCBI WGS metagenome assembly JAAUXY01 (sample SAMN14350117, study PRJNA611818) | marine sediment metagenome | isolation source: surface marine sediment (1.8m) | place: French Polynesia: Moorea | collected 2018-08 | reverse complement strand
GCGGCACGGCTTTGCCGGGATCTCGCCGTGGCGCGACAAGCTCGCCGAGATGGGCGTGGAGCGCGCGGCACGGCAGATCCGCGACGCCGGGCTCCGGGTCACCGGCCTGTGCCGGGGCGGGATGTTTCCGGCCGCGAACGAAGCCGGACGTGCCGCCGCACTGGAAGACAACCGGCGCGCGGTCGACGAAGCGGCCGCGATCGGGGCCAACTGCCTGGTTCTGGTGGTTGGCGGGATGCCCGAGGGGTCGAAGGACCTGGCGGGCGCGCGCCAGCAGGTGCGGGACGGGATTGCGGCCACGCTGGACTATGCGCGCACCGTGCCGATGCCGCTGGCGATCGAACCGCTGCATCCGATGTATGCGGCCGACCGCGCGTGCGTGAACACGCTGCGCCAGGCCAATGACCTTTGCGATGAGCTGGGCGACGGCGTCGGCGTCGCGGTCGACGTCTACCACGTTTGGTGGGACCCGGAGCTGAACGCGCAGATCGCGCGGGCCGGCCGGGAGCGGCTGCTCGCCTTCCATGTTTGCGACTGGCTGGTGCCGACCCGCGATCTGCTGCTCGACCGGGGAATGATGGGCGACGGGGTGATCGACATCCCGGCGATCCGCCGCCAGGTCGAGGACGCGGGCTATGACGGTCTCTACGAGGTCGAGATCTTCTCGGCCGAGAACTGGTGGAAGCGGGACCCCGACGACGTCATGCGGATCATCCTGGAGCGCGTCGAGACGGCCGTTTAGCGGGTGTCGGAAAGCACCCACCGCCGACAGGGCTCTTCCATCTCCCTCAGCCGTTGCTGTTCGCCACGGCTGGGCGCCCTCAACGCGAAGCTTTTCTCTCTTTCCGTGAGTTGTTTGAACAGAAATTCAGACATGCGAAGCCGAATGTGAATTGGCCTCAACCTCACCGAGTGATATCGTTTCATCTCTGAAGAGAGCGCCATCTGGGGGGATTCCCGATGATTCATTGGGAACAGTTATCTCGCAGATCTTGTCCGTGGCCGCTGTTCGAAAGCCGGAGCATTTCATGATGGCTCCGCCGCTCCCCCTCTTTTCGTTCCTCTTCGCAGCTATGGCGACCGCTTTGCTTCTGTCTTCCGCCGCCGCGCAGGAACAACCGTCGGCGGAAGAGCGCTTCGTCTACCCGGTGAAGTTCGTGTGCGGCCCGTCCTCCGAAGCGTTCCAGGAAGGCATGGTCGCCGGATTTGCCGCGACGGCAGTCAACATCCTGAACCCGTCACTCGATCGAAAGGTTCAGTACGCGAAACGGGTTTCGCGCGCGCTGCCCTATCAGGCGGCCGGCCCGATTTCCGGAACGATTCAAGACGTGATCGGACCGCTGCAGGCGATCGAGATCGAATGCAACGAGATCCGGCAATTGCTCCCCTCGCAGATGACCGAGGAATTCAGGACCGGCTATCTGGTGATCCAGGCGGATGCGGAATTGGAGGTGGTCGCCGTTTATTCCGCTCGTCCTCGCGACGGCGAGGTCTCCACACTCGACGTTGAACGGATCAGCGGGACCAAGGCGAAAGGCGTTCGCCGTCCCGCCGAAGGCAGAGCCGACCTTACGCCCAGAAGGCCGGAATGTGTGCGCCCAGGCACGGGAGAGGGCAACCAGCCCAGGAGAGTTCGGGTGGAGATCAGGAACCGCGGCGACGGCGACGCCGGACCGTCGATCACGCGGGCCGAATTCGCCGGAAAAAGCAGCGTCTCCCAGCAGACGCCGGCGGTTGCCGCCGGCTCAGCCACGACGGTGCAATTCGATATCCCCGAAAGATGTCCGGCGGATTGCCGGTTCAGGGTCTTGGCTGACGCAGCGGAGACCGTCTCCGAAAGCAATGAAGACAACAACGCGATCAGGGGGCGCTGTCTTCCTCTGCCGCAGTAAGCGGACGGGCAGGTCAGTCCGTCGCGGTTGAACAGATAGGCATTGGGCCGCAAATGACCGCACCGCCATATCCGACGAGACTGACGACGGCCATGGCGGCCCTCGCGCCGCTTTCTGGAAGGGCGTGCCGATCGGTGCTTGTTGGGTTGCTGGCCTGCACACTGCACTTGGCCGGCCAAGCCCTGGCTCAGGATCAGCCGGAAGCGCCAATTTATAGGTCGGGAGCGGGGTTTGTGTACCCGGTAAGCGTTCTGTGCGGCGATGCCACGGAAAGCTTCCAGGAAGGCGTGGTGACGGGATCCTATAAGACCGCCCTCAACGTCTTTAATCCATCGCCGCGCGAGAGGGCTTCGATCAGGGTCGAGATCGCCAGATCGCTCCCCTATCAGTCGAGTGGGGCGCAATCCGCTTTGCCGGGCACGGACCTTGCCCCCCTGGCGGCCATGGAGATTGAGTGCGACCAGATCCGCAACGCCCTGCCATTGCCGGGTACGGCGCAGTTCAGAACCGGATATCTGATCGTCTTTGCTAGCCGAGACGTCGAGGTCACGGCGGTTTACTCAGGCCGCCCGCGCGGTAGCGAAGTCGCCTCTGTCGATGTCCTGAAAATCGAAGCGCGGCGGCCCTGTGGACCGGGAGAGATCGGCCCCGCGGGGACTTGCAAGTGCCCCAAGGGCCTTGGTGGCCGGCGGTGTGAGGTGGTCGTGGCCAAAGGTTCGGGTCCGACGTTCCTACGAATGAAATGGGTGGGCCTTGACCGGCCGGGAGACGTCTTTCGATCAGAAAACGATTGCATCACCCTCGAGATTACGAATTTCACCGACCGGGAGCTCCTGGCCAACGTTGAGTTCTACGGAACCCTCGACGGTGATGCCAAAGGCATGATCTCGCCGCTCTCGAGCCTTCCGTTAGAGGCAAGAGCGACCGAGACGATTGAGCGCTGCCTGCGCGATTTCGAGGGACAGGGCGGCGCATCCGATCTGATCGATTTGGCGTTTTCCGCCACCCTGAACGCCAGGGCCACCGTCTTCGGCGGGCTCGACGGGCAAGGCGGCCGGCTCGACCGTATCTTTGCGCCGACCGGCTACTTCCATGTCGAACCGGACCCGGAGCTGTTTGTGCCCTATCGAGCGGTTCTTTATGACGGTGTGGCACGGCGGCGGAGCTTCGGCGGCGGGGACTACGCGGGACGCTTCGGCTTCGCGCTTCCCGGCGGCGGCATCTACATCCCCGATACCCATCCCGATGAATTGTTCGATGAAGGCGGACCGGCGCCGCCGCCCGTCATCGTGCCGGAACCTTGATGCGGCAAACAGGAGAAGTTCGGAGACCATCATGGCGGGTTTCACAGTGACCGGCCTCCTGGCGGGGGCTTCCATTCGATTTGCATCGCTTCTGGCCCTGTCGAGCTTGGCCTTGACCGGCACCGCTCTGGCCTTTCCCGAAGAGGACGAAGTGGCGATCTGCCTCGGCTACGGGGTCCACAATTCCGACAGCTGCGTGAACCAGCCGCCTGAGTCTCCCAATCCGGAGACTGGAAAGTGCGACGGCGGCGGCGAGGATTTCTATGCCGTCAACAGCACCTTTCATCCCTATTGGAAGGCGCGCGGCGTGTATTTCGAGGTGTTTGACTGGGAGACCGCCGACGTGACCGAGTTCGCGCCGAACAGCGGCCTGATCAGCGGAACGGCACGCTTGGACAACGGCTGTGTTGTCATTCCCATGGACGATCTCGGCGGAGCCACCAAGCTTGCCGTGCGCATGTATCTCGACGCGAAGATGCAGGGCATCACCGTGCGCGTTCGCGGTGACGTCGATTCAACGGACGAATTCGGGTCCGGCGGGAGTCCCAATGAGAATGGCTCCGTAGCCGGCGCGTGCGGGACCAATCCGCTGGATCCCGACCCGGACGGAACAGGGCTCATCTACTGCCAGCCCCAAGAGATGATTCTGCCCGTCAATTGGAACGGTGGCGACCCGCAGGACGTGGTCGCAGGTGAGCGCTACAACATTGCCTACGATCAGAACGAACTGAGCACGCTAATGGCCCTCGCCCAGTTCTCCGTGTTCTGGTGGAACCAGAATCTCGACATCCTGAAGGCCAAGGATCCGGCGTTCGATCCAAATCAAGAAATGACGATTACCCTCACCCATCGGAATTATATCCAGGGCTCGGGCTGCACAGCGGAATTCCCATGTTCGTCAACCGGTTGGCTGCATGAGGAAGTCGATGGTCGGGGCGAGATTGAGTCCAACGTTCAAACGGTCTGGCCTCGTTATTCCAGGAAGTATCTGGTGGCGCATGAAATCGGACATGCCGTCGAAATGATCTGGTCGCGCCGCACCAAGAGTGTCAGCGATCACGGCGCGCTAATCGGTGAAGATGGGTATTTGCTCGATGATACGGCGCATCCCGAGGCCTGCAAGCCGGCGACAGCCGTCGTATCGCACGGACTGAGCACCGTCGAGCATGTCAGTGCGGCGGCAAATGAGGGGTTTGCCCATTTTTTCGCGGCCGATGTCTACAATGACCACACAGAGGCCGACGGCAAGTTCAACTACTACAAGATTTCGGACGCGTTCGGATTTGAGCGCGACGTGGCCCTGGACGATCAGGAAAGCATCCGTGAGGACATCTGCGGCGGCGGAGGAGCGGCGGGATCGCTCGGCAACGCGACGGGCGTGGAAGAAGACTGGCTGCGCCTCTACTGGAACATCCACAGTTGGATCAATCGGGATGACGGTTTCAGGTCCCTGATCGACCCCGATCTGACCGACGATGACCGTACGCGCGAGGCCAGAGCCCAGGACATCATGATGGCCATACACGCGGGCGTGATTCTGAACGAGACTGACGGAGGCGATTTTGCCTCCGATGCGTACTACGACGTGCTCGTAGCCGAAATGTGTGACGACAACTCGCAGCTGGTCGAGTTCATCGAGAAGCTCAACGTCGACATCGACGCGGTCAGATCAGTCTTTTTCGACTTCGTGTCGGACTTCGGCGTGTGGACCGGAAGCGCTTTTTCAGAGGCCTGTTGAATGCTGACGCTGGTGGGTGCTTCCTAGCACTCGGGCATTCGGCGATTTCGGGGGGCCTTCGGGCTCGGTCATGGCCGTTGGGCGGCGTGGGCAACGGTCTATGCGGCTATTGCCGCGTCTTGTAATGCCTGGCGTGGCGCCCCTCTTGCGAGCAGTCGCGTGGAGACCAGGGTGGGCGATTGTTGCGGGGAAGGATCTGGATCGCGGCATGCACGCTTTTCCGGCACGCAGGGATTAGCTGCCCAAAGGCAGCTTTCGCTCCCGCAGGAAGTCACGAACCAAATCCCCCAGCCCCGGCTCCTCGAGCTCGGCGAACTCGTAGCGCGCGCGCAAGATCGGCGGCTTGACGTCGATGAGCGCCGACAGGTCGCATGGGGTCGCCGAGACCACGACGTCCGCGCCGACGGCGTCGATGGTCCGTTTGAGCGCGTCGAGCTGCGCGGGATGGTAGCCGACGGCCGGCAGGACCGCGCCGATGTGCGGATAGGCGTCGAACACCTGGGCAATCTCGTCGACCGCAAAGACGCGCGGGTCGACGACCACCTCGGGACGCGCGCGGGTCGCCGCCACGTATCCCGCGCCATAGGCCATGCCGCCATGGGTGATTGTTGGCCCGTCCTCGACCACCAGCACCCGCCGGCCCCGCACGCGCTCGGGATCTTCCAGGACGACCGGCGATGCGCCGGGGATGATCGTGGCCTTTGGATTGGCCGCGCGGGCCGCTTCGGCGACGCGCCGCACGTCGGCGTCGGCGGCCGAGTTGGCTTTGGCCACGATCACGATGTCGGCCATGCGCAGAACCGCCTCGCCCGGATGGTGCGTGGTTTCATGGCCCGGGCGCAGCGGGTCGACCAGGACGATATGGAGATCGGGGGCAAAGAACGGGAAATCGTTGTTGCCGCCGTCCCACAGGATGAGATCCGCCTCCGCTTGGGCTTGGGTCAGGATCGCGGCGTAATCGACGCCGGCGTAGACGATGTTTCCGACCGCCAGATGGGGTTCGTACTCCTCGCGCTCCTCGATCGTGCAATCGGCGGCGTCCAGGTCTTCGGCTGCGGCGAAGCGTTGCACTGCCTGGCGCTCCAGATCGCCATAGGGCATCGGGTGGCGGACGACCGAGACCGTCAGTCCTAGCTCGCGCAGCAGGCGGGACAGCCAGCGCGTGACCTGGGACTTGCCGCAGCCGGTCCGTACGGCGGAAACCGCGATGACCGGGACTTTCCCAGGCAGCATGGTGTGTTCCGGCCCGAGAAGCGCAAAGTCGGCTCCAGCCGCCAGGACGACGGAAGCCCGATGCATCACATGGGCGTGGGGCACATCGCTGTAGGCGAAGACGACCTGCGTGACGTTCTGCGCCCGACACAGGTCGGCGAGTTGGTCTTCCGGCACGATCGGGATGCCGTTCGGGTAGCGCGGACCGGCCAAGGACGGCGGATAGCGCCGTCCGGCGATCTCCGGGATCTGCGTCGCCGTGAAGGCGACCACCTCGCTGTCGGCATCGTCTCTGTAGACGACGTTGTAGTTGTGGAAGTCGCGCCCGGCGGCGCCCATGATGACGACCCGATTGGGGGCTTTGCTGCTCGGCATGGTCGGCGTTTCCGCGGTGGTCCTGCAGAGGTCGGACGGTCCCAACGGAGGCTCAGACCGCTCGGCTGATGAGCCTCTCGCCAGCGCCCCGCGGAAACCGTCCCACGACCGTCATCGGACCACCCTGGCCGCGTCAAGCCGGAAGACTCTGGCGAGCCAATTCCGCGCCTCCGGTATGCGCCTGCCTCACGCCATCCAGAACGGCTTGTCGATCTCATGGCTCGCCTGGTCGCGTGTGACGCCGATGTCTTTGAGCATCCGGTCGTCAAGCTCCGCCAGGTCATGGCGTTGCCGGTACCGGGCGAACCACGTGCCGATCACCTTTGTCCAGCTCCGCAGGGAGATGTGGCGGACATGAGTCGGCGGTGCCGCCGGGATTACTCCACCATCATCTCCCGCGTGCAAGCTGGGCACGACTTTCATCAACATTTTTCAGGCTCCTTCGGTTTGAGCGGGTCTTACGCCCTCCATAGGGCCCTCTAAATAGTGGCTCCTGCCGCTTGCGCGCAAAGCATCGTTTCTCTAGCTTGCCTGAGAATTTCTAGGTCTAGGAGAGGTGCGCGATGGCTCGCCGACTGCCGCCCTTGAACGCGCTCAAGGCTTTCGAGGCTGCCGCCCGGCATGAGAGCTTCACCCGCGCCGCCGACGAGCTCAACGTCACCCAGGGCGCGGTCAGCCACCAGGTGAAGGCGCTGGAAGCGGAGCTGGGCCTGCAGCTGTTCAACCGCGCGCCGCAGAAGCTGATGATCACCGAAGCGGGGCGCGACTATCTTGTGGTGGTGCGCGACGCGCTCGATCGCATAGCGGTGGGCACCGAGCGCTTGCTGCAGCGGCAGAGCACCGGATCTCTAACGGTCAGCACGTCGCCCAACTTCGCGGCCAAGTGGCTGGTCCATCGTCTCGGCCGGTTTGCCGAGATGCACCCCAGCATAGACCTCCGGGTCAGCGCCACGCTCCACCATATCGATTTCGCGCAGGAGGACGTGGACGTCGCCATCCGGCACGGCGATGGTGTCTGGCCGGGCCTCCATGTGACGCGGCTGTGCACCGAGGAACTGTTCCCGGTGTGCAGCCCCCGGTTTCTGGGTGGCCCGCACGCCCTGCGCAGTCCTGACGATCTGATCCACCACACGCTGCTGCACCTCGACCATCGCCAGGACTGGTCGAAATGGCTGGATGTCGCCGGCGTCACGGGCGCCGACTTGTCGCGCGGGCCGATCCTGAATCAGGCGAGCATGATTGTCGACGCGGCGGTCGACGGTCAGGGCGTAGCGCTGGCGCGCACCGCGCTGGTCGCCCGGGACTTGATCAGCGGCCGTCTCGTGCGCCCGTTCGCGCTGGCCCTGCCGGTCGCCTACGCCTACTGGATCGTCTGCCCGATGGCGACGGCCGAGCTGCCCAAGATCGTGACCTTCCGGGATTGGCTGCTCGGCGAGGCGGCCGAAGACATGCAGCGGCTTGGAGAAATCACGCCGGGGTCGGCCAACTGACGGATATCGTCCCTATTCTGATCAGCGATCAGACGTCACGGCTCGAACACATCGGTCGCCAGTTTGCCGTCCACCGTGCCCCAGCGGCCAAACAGGGATTTGCCGACCTGCAGCGCGTAGGACATCTGCCAGTTGCCGGAGGTGATCTCGTTGGGTGGCGCCGGGATTGCGAGAGTCGCGCTGGCCGGCCGGCCGAGGCGGCGTCCCTGGAGGTAGTCAATCGTCTCCAGCAGAGCCTTCGCTTCGGAGTGCTCAGGGTTCAGCTCCAGGATGTCCGTCATCGCGATCCGTGCGGAGATGAGGTTGCCCCGGATGAACAAGACGGTTCCAATGGCAAAGCCCACTTCAGCCCGCCGTTCGGCCCGCTCCGGACTTCCCTCCGGATGTTGAAGTTCCGTCAGACGCAGCGCGTCCCGAAAGAACCGCTCGGCTTGAAAGAGATTGTCGTCGACATCGCTCTTCGGCTCGCCGGTCTCGATGCGCAGTTGGGCCATGCTGAGGAATGACTGGCCGGCCAGAAAGAACAGGCCGGCGGGCCTGCTCTCGAAGGGTACGCGCATGCGAGCGCCGGCCCTGAGGGCGCGCGATGCGTTGTTCTTGGCCATCTCAAAAGCCCGCATGGCGTCGTCCAGGTCGCCGGCCCGCTGCTTTTCTGCGCCGAAGCGCAGACTTTCGTGCCCTTGGGCAATGAACCCGTTGGCTTCGCGCACCTCCGCCTGGGCCAACACGGACGTCGGGGCGGCCGCGGCGCCGACACAGATCAGCAGAAATGCGCTGACCATCAGCGCGTGCTTGGCCGATGCCAACGCTTTGGTCGGAGCGTGCTGCCAAGATCGGAGCGGTTGCCACGCCATCGCAGAGATCCCCTGACGGTTACGTCGCTGATTATGCCGTGGAAATCGCGCACGGCCGAGTCTCGAACCCGTTGCGGGATGGGATGCGCAGTGCGACGGCGGTTGGCCGCGATCGGACCAGGCCTCGACCTTCACCGCGGCGCGGTTGACAGCCCCGGTCGGACCGGGTGATATCCTTGGTCTTCGGCGATCATCAAGCAAAGGCGTTCGCCCAATGCGATGTTGTCAGTCCTTCAGGATCTATTGAGACCGGGATCATTCGCCCGGTAACCCGCTTTGCCGCCCGGACGAAGGTTCCGCTGGCGCGCACAGCCACTCCAGCCTGAGACGGACTTGGCAGCAATGACGAACGCGACGCTTACGCTCACCAACACGCTCACGCGGCAAAAGGAACCCTTCCTGCCGCTCGATCCGCGCAACGTCCGCATGTATGTGTGCGGGCCCACGGTTTACGACTACGCCCATGTCGGCAACGCACGGCCGATCGTGGTGTTCGACGTGTTGGCCCGGCTGCTGCGCCATCTCTACGGCGGCGGGCAGGTCACCTACGCGCGCAACATCACCGACGTGGAGGACAAGATCAACGCGCGTGCGGCCGAGCGCGGGATCTCGATCGCCGAGCTGACCGCCGAGACTACTGAGTTGTTCCACCAGGACATGGCGGCGCTCGGCGCCCTGCCGCCGGACGTGGAGCCACGGGCGACCGGTCATATCGCCGAAATGATCGTCCTGATCGAACAGCTGATCTCCGGCGGCTACGCCTATGAGAACGCGGGCCACGTGCTGTTCCACGTGCCGGCCGACGCCAACTACGGGGTGCTGTCGCGCCGCTCGCGCGACGACATGATCGCCGGCGCCCGGGTCGAGGTGGCGCCGTATAAGAAGGACCCGGCCGATTTCGTGCTGTGGAAGCCATCGTCCGGGGCCGAGCCCGGCTGGGACAGCCCGTGGGGGTTCGGCCGCCCGGGCTGGCATATCGAGTGCTCGGCGATGAGCCAGAAGCACCTGGGGCTGCCGTTCGACATCCATGGCGGCGGGGTGGATCTGGTGTTCCCGCACCATGAGAACGAGATCGCGCAGAGCTGCTGTGCGCTGGGTGTGCCGGACAAGGCGGAACGGTTTGCCCCGGTGTGGCTGCACAACGGCTATGTCCAGGTTGAAGGCCGCAAGATGGCCAAGTCGGAGGGCAACTTCATCACGGTGCACGAACTGCTGGAGGAAGGCGTGCCAGGGGAGGCGATCCGGCTGACCCTGCTGTCGGCGCACTACCGCGAACCGCTCGACTTCACCCGCGCCAAGCTGGCCGAGGCGCGGGCCAAGCTCGACCGGTTCTACGGCGCGCTGCGCCGGTGGCGCGATGTGCCGGCCAACCCCAAGGCCGAAGTTGACGGCGAGGTGCTGGCGGCGCTGTGCGACGACTTGAACACCTACCCGGCAATCTATCAGCATCTGGAGCATCTGGCGGGCGCGCTGAACCAGGCGTCGGACGGACAGGCGGCCGGGCGCAAAGCCGATCTTCTCGCCAGCGCCAAGTTGCTCGGCCTGCTGCAGCAGGACCCCGAGGCGTGGTTCCACGGTGCAGCGGAACCGGGCGCCGGGCTGAGCGATGCGGAGATCGACGAGCTGATCGCCGAGCGTGATGCGGCGCGTCAGTCCAAGGACTTTGCGACCTCCGATCGCATTCGTGAGGAGTTGAAAGCGGCCGGGATCCTGCTCGAGGACGGACCCGACGGAACAACCTGGCGGCGCGGCTGATCGACGCCGGGGCAACGTGCCCCGGCGTGGTCCTGCTCTAGCCCGCATTTCTCACCATGGACCGGACCGTCATCGCGTTGGGCGGTGCTCGATCCGCTAGGAGAAGGCCGCAGAGCATAGCTGCGCTATGGTCAAGGCCTTCGACGCCCCTGAATGACGTAAAGGGGGCGGCCCGCCCGGCGCGGCCCCCAATATGGCACGTGGGGGGCGGCCGAGCGCAGCCGACAGACCGCGTCAAAGCGCTTGCCCGATGCGCTGCATCGGGCTTCGCCCCTTTCCTAGCCTGTCGGCTGCTCTCGGCCGTGACGGCCCGGTCCCTGGTGAGAAATGCGGGCTAGTAGATCAGCGGCACGGTGTAGGTGAACCGGACCTCGTCCGGCTGGCTCGGCTTCTTTTTCTTCAATTTTGGAACCTCTGGCGGCGTGTAAGGAATTTTCTCGTACGGGACCTTGCTCAACAGATGTGAGATACAGTTGAGGCGGGCCTTGCGCTTGTTGCTGGCCGGAACGCGGTACCAGGGCGCCATCTCGGTGTCGGTGTGCCGGATCATGCGCTCAAAGGCTTCGGTGTAGTCCCACCAGCGCGCGGCCGATTCGACGTCCATCGGGCTCAGTTTCCAGTGGCGTAGCGGGTCTTCCGCACGGCGTTCGAACCGCCGCCACTGCTCCTCCTGGCTGACGTCGAAGAAGTACTTGATCAGGATGATCCCATCGAGAACCAGTTCGCGCTCAAAGGCCGGGCAGGTGCGCAGGAAGCGCTCGTACTGCGCGTCTGTGCAAAAGCCCATCACGTGCTCGACGCCGGCCCGGTTGTACCAACTGCGGTCGAACAGGACGACCTCGCCGCCAGCCGGCAGATGGGCCATGTAGCGCTGGATGTACAGCTGCGTCTTCTCGCGCTCGGTCGGTGCCGGCAGTGCCACGGTGCGAAATACGCGCGGGCTCACGCGATCGGTGATGCGCTTGATGACCCCGCCTTTGCCGGCCGCGTCGCGTCCTTCGAAGATCACCACGACGCGCGCCTTGGTCTCCTTCACCCATTTCTGCATCCGGCACAGCTCGACCTGAAGCTTCAACAGCTCCCGCTCGAACTCCTCGAATTTCATCTTCTTTTCCGGCTTCGCGCCGCTTGCGGCCCGTCGATTTGATTTCGCTGTCTTCTTGCTGGCCTTCTTCGCCATCCGTTCCTCCCGTACACCAATGTGAATCATCTGGTTGCTGCGCTTGGCTGCCAGCGCACAAGAAGTTGCCCACACATCCTTCGCGGCTCCGCCCAGGCTAGGCATGGACGTATTGCTGCTGGCAGGCCTGCTTCCCGCTGAACTATTGCGACTGTCGCGTAACCCCCCTGTTGCAATTCTGTACTACATCACTTCGCAACGCGGCTGTATACCTGGATGGATTCGATTGCAGGCAAGACTGATTCGGGACCCGACCAATTGGATTCGATTGCAGGTACACCGATTCGGCCGGCCGATATGTGTGGATTCGATTGCAGTATACCGAGTCGGTAATCCTTCCCTTGTGGATTCGATTGTAGGCGCCGGTGATTCGGGGCGTCACCGGGGCGATTTGAAGCAGCCTGGCGGGGCGGGGCTTTTGCCGAGGATTGATGATCTTGGCCCCCCAGGCGCAATTCCGCGCCCGGCGATGGTTGTGTCCGCGCTGCCACAGGGGGTAATACCCTGGGCTTCCTGCGGCTTCGACCGAGCGACATCAGACCTTTGCGATGACTTCACAGCCGAGCGACAACAACCGCGTCTATCTGTTCGACACCACCTTGCGAGACGGTGCGCAGACCCAGGGCGTCGACTTCTCGGTCGCCGACAAGCAAGTGATCGCCCATGCGCTGGACGCGATCGGGGTGGACTACGTGGAAGGCGGCTGGCCTGGCGCGAACCCAACGGACGACGCATTCTTCGCTAAGCCGCCGCAGCTGGGCCACGCGATCTTCACCGCGTTCGGAATGACCCGCCGGCCCGGCCGCAGTATCGAGAACGATCCCGGCCTGGCCGCGGTGTTGGATGCCGGCTCACCCGCGGTCTGTCTGGTCGGCAAGAGCTGGGACTTTCATGTGGACGTTGCGCTCGGCATCGAGCGTGACGAAAACGTCGCGATGATTCGAGACAGCGTTGCCCGGGTCGCCGACCGTGGCGCCGAAGCGATGTTCGATGCGGAGCATTTCTTCGCCGGCTACCAGGCCAACCCGGACTACGCGCTGGAGTGCGTCATGGCCGCCTATGAGGCGGGCGCCCGCTGGGTGGTGCTGTGCGACACAAATGGCGGCACGCTGCCGGATGCGGTGGAGCGCATCGTGTCCGAGGTGGCAGCCCGAATCCCCGGCGAGCGGCTGGGCATCCATTGCCACAACGACACCGGCAACGCGGTGGCCAATTCGCTGGCCGCCCTGCGGGCCGGAGTCCGGCAAGTCCAGGGCACAATCAACGGGCTCGGCGAACGCTGCGGCAACGCCGATCTGATCAGCCTGATCGCCAACCTGAAGCTCAAGACCGAGTACGAGATCGGGATCTCGGACGAGCAGCTCACCCAGCTGACCCCGCTGTCGCGGCTGCTGGACGAGCGCCTGAATACGCACCCCAACCCCGGCGCGCCCTATGTCGGCGATCGCGCGTT
>JAAUXY010041426.1_pt1 | contig 13258 bp, 10 predicted proteins | sample 7278121 | NCBI WGS metagenome assembly JAAUXY01 (sample SAMN14350117, study PRJNA611818) | marine sediment metagenome | isolation source: surface marine sediment (1.8m) | place: French Polynesia: Moorea | collected 2018-08 | reverse complement strand
CGAGGGCAACATCCTGACCTTCAATTCGGGCTGGGATCAGAGCGCGCACGAGACCGGCGATTTCACCGATGTGCGCGATCTGCAGAAGGCGCTGAAGGCCAAGGGCATCGCGCTGGACACCGAAGCGGATGAAGGCGGCGAAGGGCCTGCCTCCTTCACTCTCAAGGACCCGGACGGCAACGTCATCCTGGTGGACCAGCACCGGTGATCCGCGCGGCGCTCATAACGCTGCTGCTCGCCGCCTCTCCCGTGGCGCAGGCTGCGCCCGCCGCTTGTTCGAACAGAAGCCACCCCGACAACCCCTTCATCGTCTTCGACTACCTCATGGTCCCTTGGACGGTGAAGCTGATCTGCAACGTTCCAGCAGAGGAAGAAACCGCGTCGATCCGCTGGGTCTACCAGGATTTCGGATGCACCGCCGACAGTGAGATTGGCCAACTGATCGAAGCCGAATTGCAGAGGGCGCAAGACCGCGTCGCATTGCTTGAAGGGTTTGCACTTGATGCTGAACCCGACTTGGGATCGCCCTATTGGAAAGAGGTCTGCGCCACCGCTGAGGCGGCGCGACTTTTGCGCTTTGCCCTTCGGGCAGAATACGAGGGACGCGAATTTACAGCGTCCGAACAGCTTGCAGTGAACGAACAAAAGCCACTTTGGGCCAAGCTCTTCGAGCTTTTGGAGCAAGGTCCCACTGAGTGAAGGATGCCGGCGATGCTTGATGCCAGCGAGACCAAGACGGTCACATTCCAACTGAACGGCAAGGACGTCACCGTGCCCGAGGGCTGGACGATTTGGGAGGCGGCGAATGGCCAGGGCCTGGTGATCCCGCATCTCTGCCACAAGCCCGCGCCCGGCTATCGCCCCGACGGCAATTGCCGCGCCTGCATGGTCGAGGTGGAGGGCGAGCGCACGCTCGTCGCCTCCTGCATCCGGCCCGTGGCCGAGGGCATGGTGGTCACCACCGACAGTGCGCGGGCAGAGACGGCGCGGAGGCTCGTGGTGGAGCTTCTCGCCGCGGATCAGCCGCAAGCGCCGCATGACCGGTCGAGCCATTTCCGGGAGATGGCCGACCTGAACGGCGTTAAGGAAAGCCCCTTTCCCGCCAAGGCGCCGGAAGCCGTGCCGCTGCTCGATGACAGCCACGTGGCCATGCGGGTCAATCTCGACGCCTGCATCCACTGCAATCTTTGCGTCCGCGCCTGCCGCGAGGTGCAGGTCAACGACGTGATCGGCATGGCCGGGCGCGGCGCGACGGCGGAAATCGTCTTTGACATGGCCGACCCGATGGGCGCCAGCACTTGCGTGGCCTGCGGCGAATGCGTGCAGGCCTGCCCGACCGGCGCGCTGATGGAGGCGAGCCTGCTCGACGCCGACGGCGTCAGGACCGAATACGAGGACCGCTCGGTCGACACGGTCTGCCCCTACTGCGGCGTCGGCTGCCTGATCAAGGTCAACGTCAAGGACGACAGGGTTCTCTACGTCGACGGCAAGAACGGCCCGGCGAACCAGAACCGGCTCTGCGTCAAGGGCCGCTTCGGCTACGACTACGCCCGCCACCCGCACCGCCTGACCGTGCCGCTGGTCCGCAAGGAAGGCGCGGCCAAGGGCGGCGACCTCGAGATCGATCCGGCCAACCCCTTCAGCCACTTCCGCGAAGCCACTTGGGACGAGGCGCTGGAGCTGGCGGCGGCCGGCCTGAAACGGGTGCGCGACCGCGACGGCGGCTCGGCGCTCGCCGGCTTCGGCTCGGCCAAGGGCTCCAACGCGGAGGCCTATCTGTTCCAGAAGCTGGTGCGCACCGGCTTCGGCACAAACAACGTCGACCATTGCACGCGGCTCTGCCACGCCTCCTCGGTCGCCGCGCTGATGGAAGGCATCAACTCCGGTGCGGTGACGGCGCCCTTTACGGCTGCCGAAGACGCCGAGTGCATCGTCGTCATCGGCGCGCGGCCGACCGAGAATCACCCGGTCGCGGCGACCTTCCTCAAGCAGGCGGCGAAAGAGGGCAAGAAGCTCATCGTCATGGACCCGCGCCGCTACGCGCTGTTCCGCCACGCGACCCATCCGCTGCAGTTCAAGTCGGGCCAGGACGTGCCGCTGCTCAACGCGATGATCCACACGATCATCGAAGAGGAGCTCTACGACCGGCAGTTCGTTCAGGCGCGCACCGACGGCTTCGAGGAGATCGAGCAGAACGTCCAGGCCTACGCGCCGGAGGCGGTCGCCGAGCGCTGCGGCATCCCGGCCGAGACGATTCGCGAGGTGGCGCGCATCTACGCCAAGTCGGAGGCCTCGATCATCTTCTGGGGCATGGGCATCGCCCAGTCCGTGCACGGCACCGACAACGCGCGCTGCCTGATCTCGCTCGCCGCGATCACCGGCCAGGTCGGCCGGCCCGGCACCGGCCTGCATCCTCTGCGCGGCCAGAACAACGTGCAGGGCGCCTCGGACGCGGGCTTGATCCCCATGGTCTTTCCCGACTACCGCTCGGTCGAGGACCAGGAGATCAGGTCGACCTTCGAGGACTTCTGGGGCAGCCGGCTCGACCCGAAGCGCGGGCTCACGGTGGTGGAGATCATCGACGCGATTATCGCCGATGAAATCAAGGCCATGTACATCATGGGCGAAAACCCGGCCATGTCCGACCCGGACCAGGCCCATGCGCGCGCGGCGCTGGCCAAGCTCGAGCACCTGGTGGTGCAGGACATCTTCCTGACAGAGACCGCCTGGCAGGCCGACGTGGTGCTGCCGGCCTCGGCCAAGGCCGAGAAGTGGGGCAGCTTCACCAACACCAACCGGCAGGTGCAACTGGCCCGCCCGGTGGTGCCCCCGCCGGGCGAGGCGCGCCAGGACTGGGAGCTGATCCAGGAGTTGGCCAACCGCATGGGCCTCGACTGGCGCTACGGCCACGCGAAGGACGTCTTCGCCGAGATGGCTGAGATCATGCCGTCGCTCGACAACATCTCCTGGGAGCGGCTGGAGCGCGAGGATTCGGTGACCTATCCGGTCGACGCGCCGGACCAGCCCGGCAACGAGATCATCTTCGCCGAGGGCTTTCCCACGGAAAGCGGCCGCGCGCGGCTGGTGCCCGCGGGCTCGCTGGCGCCCGACGAGCAGCCCGACGGCGACTACCCCATGATCCTTTCGACGGGGCGCATGCTGGAGCATTGGCACACCGGCGCCATGACCCGCCGCGCCACGGTGCTCGACACCATCGAGCCGGAGGCCGTCGCCAGCCTCTCGCCGCTCGACGTCCGGCGCCTGGGCCTTTCGCCCGGCGAGATGATCACCGTCGAGACGCGGCGCAACGCCATCACGCTGAAGGTGCGCCAGGATGCCGACGTGCCCGAGGGCATGGTCTTCATCCCCTTCTGCTTCGCCGAGGCGCCGGCCAACATGCTGACCAACCCGCAGCTCGACCCCTTCGGCAAGATCCCGGGCTTCAAGCTCTGCGCCGCGCGGGTCACGTCGGCCCGGCAAGTTGCCGCCGAGTGACACAGGGCGGCGCCATGGCCGCGGCCATGGTATCGCCGGGTTCGCGCTCGGGCTGTTCCTCGCGCTCGCGGGCTTCGGGGCTTCGGCCCAGGAGGCGGTCCCAGACCAAGCCCTGATCCAAGCGGCGGCGGCCGACGACGTCGAGCTCGCCCGCTTCGCGCTCTCCAAGGGCGCCGACATCGAAGCGCGCGGTCCGTCGGGCAGCACGCCGCTGATGGTGGCCGCCGCCAGCAAGAGCCTGGGCGTCGCCGACCTGCTCTTGAACGAGGGCGCCGACGTCGCGGCCACCACGCCCGACGACGGTTGGACCGCGCTGCATTACGCCGCCTACGAGGGCCACGACCGCGTGGCGCGGCGCCTGATCGCGGCGGGCGCGCCGCTCGACGCGCGCGAGACGGACTACGGCAACGGTCCGCTGCACCTGGCCGCGCGGCGCGGCCAGCGTGGCGTGGTCGACGCCCTGCTCGACGCCGGTGCAACGATCGACCTGCGCGACCGGCGCAACGGCAACACGCCGCTGATCAACGCCGCTTTCAATCCCGGCGCCGCGGCCATCGTGGCGGAGCTGCTGGCCGCCGGGGCCGACGCCAAGCTCGCCGCGAAGGACGGCACCACCGCCCTGCTCGCCGCGGCGGCCCGCGGCAACGAGGCGGCGGTCGAGCTGCTCTTGGCCGAGGGCGCCGAGATCGGGGCGCGCGAGGAATCCGGCAGGACCGCGCTACACCTGGCCGCCGATGCCGGCGCCACGGGCATCGTGAAGCGTCTGATCCGCGAGGGCGCCGACCTCGAGGCCCGCGCCGCCAAGGGCGAGACCGCGCTCGGCCGCGCCGTGCTCTCGGGCCACGTCGACACGGTGATCGCGCTGGTCGAGGCCGGCGCCGCGGTCGACGCCCCCGGCCGCGACGGCCTCACCGCCGTCATGCTGGGCGCCATGGGCGGCCAACAGAGCACAGTCTACGTGCTGCTCAGCGCCGGGGCCGACGTCGACCTGACGCAGGCCGAGACCGGCAACACCGCCCTCATGTTGGCCGCCAACCGCGGTCAGCTCGAATCCCTGCGCATGTTGCTCCGCGCCGGCGCCGACGTGAACGCCAAGGCCAAGGACGGCTGGACAGCGCTGCAAGCCGCCGAGGCCATCGGCGACGACGAGGCGGTGGCGCTGCTGCGCGAGGCGGGGGCGCGGGAATAGGCGCCGGGCGGCGCTTCAGGCGTCCGGGCGGGTCTCGGTGAACGAGGGACGTTTGGCGAGCGCCGCGTACCAGGCCTTGAGCCCGGGGCAGCGCGCGCGCCAGTCGTAGCTCTCGAAGCGAAAGTCGAGATAGCCGAGCGCGCAACCCAGCGCGAGTTGGGCGATGTTCAGCGGCGCCGCCCTGGCGTCCTCGTGGGCCTCGAACCAATCGAGTCCGTTGCCGACCTTGTCCCACTGATCGTCGATCCAGGTCTGCCAGCGGAATTCCTCCGGCCGTAGCGCCGTTTCGTAGCGGATCAGCACCGCGGCTTCGCATATGCCGTTGGCGAGCGACTGCTGGGTCAGCACCCGCCAGCGCTCGGCGCCTGCGGCCGGGATCAGCTTGCCGCCGGCGAGGCCGTCCAGGTACTCGCAGATCACCGTCGAATCGTAGAGCACGCTCGCATCGTCGATCACCAGCGCCGGGATCTTGCGCAGCGGCGCGAAGTCCCTGGCGTAGGCCTCGTTCGGCTGACCCGGCGCGACCGCGGTCATGACCAGCTCGATGCGATCGGCCAGGCCAAGCTCGATCGAGGCCGCCCGGACCTTGCGGACGAAGGGCGACAGCGGGGCGTACATCAGCTTCATGACGGGACTCCTGACAACGAGCCGGCAGGGGCACTCTCGGCGGCCAGGCGGCCGGTGCGGGCAGGCCCCGCGCAGCCCAGCGATAGGAAGAGAGCTTGGCGCGCTAGAGCCGGACGTTCCCGGTCGAGTACATATCGGCGGAGCTCAGCCCCAGGGCCTCCAAGATGAAGAAGGCGGCGACGGCGATCACGATCGCCGCGGCACAGCTCGAAAGGAAGGCTTTCACTTCGGGTTTCCTCCGTTGGCATCTCCAGGATGCTAGCGCGTGACGGCCGCGCTTTCGAGCCGCGAAACGGTTACTCGAGCCTGGAAGAACCGGGCGTCGTGATCCGCTTCAAGTAGGCGATCAGATCGGCCCGGTCCCGCGCGTCGGGCATGCGCTGCAGCGGCATCTTGGAGCCGGGCGTGTATTCATCAGGCCCCTCGGCGAAGAGCGCGTCGATCGTCTGCTCGTTCCAGATCAGGTCGCTGTCGCGCAGGCTCTTGGAGTACTTGTAGCCCTGCACCGTGCCGGCGCGCCGGCCGAAGACGCCGTGCAGGTTGGGTCCCGCCCGGTTGCTGCCGTTCTCGGACACGGTGTGGCAGATGCTGCACTTCTTGAAGAGGTCGGCGCCGCGCCGCTCGCTTTCCGTCTGCGGCGGCGGCAGGTCCGCCCGGGCCAGCGCCGCCCGCTCGGCCGCGCCGATCTCGCTCTGCTGCTCCAGGTCCCAGAGGCGCACCACCTCGTCGGACCCGGCCGACAACAGGCGCCGGCCGTCGGGCGTAAAGGCGAGCGACCAGACCGGCTCCAGGTGGCCGACCATGAACATGGCCTGCTGGCCCTCCTGCAGGTCCCAGACCCGAATCACCTGATCGACGCCGCCCGAGGCGGCCAGGCGGCCGTCCGGCGACAGCGCGACCGCGAAGACCGGACCCTCGTGGCCGAGCAGGCTGAGCAGCTCGGCGCCGCTCTCCAGATCCCAAAGCCGGACCGTCTCGTCGACACTCGCCGAGACCGCCCGCTTCCCGCTCGCATCGACGGCGATCGAGGTGATGCCGAAGTCGTGGCCGTCCAAGGTGACGATCGGCGAGCGCTTCTCCAGGTCCCAGAGCTTCAAGGTCGAGTCGTAGCTGCCGCTCAGGAGTCGACGGCCGTCGGGCAGAAAGGCGACGGCGTTGACGTTGTCCTTGTGCCCCTCGAGCACGCCGGCGGGCGCCAGCGCCTCGAGATCCCAGAGCCTGACGGTGCGGTCCCAACCGGCCGAGGCGGCGAGCCGGCCGTCGGCAGAGACGGCGACCGAGGCGACCTTGCCGCTGTGGCCGGCGAAGGTGTGCGCCAGTGCCCCGGTCTCCACGTCCCATATGCGGACCGTGCCGTCGTCGCTGCCGGACACGGCGCGCCCGCCGTCGGGCAGGAAGGCGACGGCGTTGACCGATCCCTCGTGTTCGTTGAAATCGCGGATCTCGTTCTGGCCTTCGAGATCCCACAGGATCAGACGGTAGTCGAAGCTCGCCGAGATCGCCCGGCGGCCGTCCGGGGCGACGGCGACGCCCTTGACGAAGCCGCCGTGGCCCGCGAGCTCCGCGCGAAGCTGATCGCCCACGCCGAGGAGGGCGATGGCGCCGACGACGACGAAAGCGCAGGCACGGCGCAGGGCCGGCCTCGGCGAGTCCACGCCGTCGCGTCGCGAATCCAGCTCAGCCATGTCGCGGCAAGTCAACACGAGCTAGTTGATGTCGAAGGGCTCTTGCGTGACGGTCTTGCCGACGCTGGCCGCAAGCGGTCCGACCATGGCGCGCACGATGCGCGACTGATTGGTGGTCACCATCTCGCAGACCACGTCCGCTTGCCAGACGACGGTTCCGGTCTCCAGGTCCCGAAGGGTCGCATTGATGTAGAAACGCGGATCGCGCTTCTGGCCCGACGAGGGGTTGCGCCCGCCGAACAGCGAGTCGCGGGTGGAAGACCAGACGTTCATCTGGACCTCGACGCCCGCGTCCTGACCCTGATTGCCGACCGTCTGCCCCGTGCTGGAGGTCACTTGGCCAAGGCTCGGCGGCCGATCTACCATGACCGACTGGACGATCTTGGACCGGAAGGCGAGCTCGAGGGGGGCGTTGTCGATCACGATCCTCCCGGTCTCCTGCAGCGCCTCGGTCAGGAGCCGCTTGATCTCTTCGTCGATCTCGCGGTCGTCGATCGCGACGATCGAAACAGGAAAGCCCTCCGGCATCCGGCGCAGCTTGCGGCTGGTCAATACGCCCGGCGCGCCGCGCCGGTCCCGGGTCACGGGCGCGAGGTTGTTGTCCCGGCTGGGGGGCTGCAGGGGTGCGACGCCCTGTTTGCCCAGGCCGCTGTCGCGCGTCGGGTGCAGATCGACCGGCGCCTCCTGGGCGGCGGCTTGGTGGCCGGCAGAACCGAGCACGAGGCCGATCACGAGAGCCATTGCCGTCAAAGTACGAGTCATGTCTACCCGGTCCCGCTAGCGCCTTGTCCGCACGGACCCATTGTCACCGAGGTCCCGCGGATGGCATTTCCTAGATGCTACATCCTATCGTCCAGAGGCCCAAGCCCACAGACCGCCTCACCGCATTGTCCGGCTTCCGGGCCGGTTTCCGTAATGAATTTGTGGGTTTGGTGAAGCTTGGCAAGTCTTAGCGCCAAGTACGGCCGCGGTGCGCGTCGGGCCGGAGGCCGGCCTTGTCGTCCCGAGGCCGCGCGCCGGGCAAATCGTAGCCGCTCGCCCGATGGCGGAAACTCGGCACCAAGTCGCCGGTCTGGCGGTCGACCGCCAGGGTGGTCACCTGGTAGGCGTCGTTGCGCGCGCCGCCGCCCTTCATAACCGTGACCAGCCAGACCGCCGTGCCGTCGATCTCACCCTCGCGCACCTTGAGGACCCGAACGTCGTAGGCTTCGGCGATCTTGGCCGCGGCTTCCTGTTCGCTGACCGCAGCCAAGGCCGTGCCCGACCCGAGCAGGGCCGCGCCCAAGAGGACAGCGGTCAGAAAAAGGACTCTCGAAGCTGGTTCGATCACCGTGTGCTGCTTTCAGATCACTCTGCCGGTTGCGGCGAGCCCGTGCCGTGATCGTCGAAGTCCGGGATCGGCTCGCCCTTGACCTCGGCGACCCAAACGCTGTGGTGCTCGCGCGCCCAGTTCTCGTCGACGTGTCCGGAGCCCATGGCGGCAAAGGCGCCTTCCATGCCGATGGAGCCGATGTAGATGTGCGCGATGATCACCCCGATCATGACCATGGCTATGATGCCGTGCCACAGCGTCGAGAGCTGCATCTCCTCCATCATGGTGATCTCGGTCGGCAGGCTGAAGCCGATCGCGTTCAACACCGAGAAGGTCGGGCCCCAGTAGGCCAGGGTGAAGGGGAACAGCAGCGCGATTCCGGAAACGCTGAGCGAGACGCCGCCGACGATGACCATCCAGAAGATCAGTTTCTGGCCCAGATTGAATTTCTTGGAAGGCGGATGGACGCCCTTGACGAAGAGACCGCCGCCTTTCGACAGCCAGATCATGTCGTAGCGGTTCGGGATGTTGTGGGCGACCCAGAGCACGAACATCATGATCACGCCGAGCATGAAGGGAAAGGCCAGGTAGTTGTGGGCGTATTTGCCCGCCGTCGATATCGCCGAGAAGATGTCCGGCCCCAGGATCGGCAGCAGAACATGCCGGCCGTACAACAGGTTGAGTCCCGTCAGCGCCAGGATGATGAAGGTGGTGGCGGTCAGCCAGTGAGCGAAACGCTCGATGCCGTTGAAGCGCTCGATGGTGCGGCCGCTCAAGCCGGAGTCGATCTTGATCCTTCCGCGGACCGCGAAAAACAGCGCCACCACGCCGACGAACCCCAGAACGATCCAGGCGCCGCCGACTGTGAGCGGCCCGTTGCGCATGGCGCGCCAATTGTCGCCCTCGGACTGAATCAGCACCCCGGCCTGCTTGTCCGGGATCGAGACGTTGCCCTCGATGCCCCGACGCACGGCGCGCCAGATCTCGGAATCGCTGTTTGCGCCCAGGGACTGGCCGGGGACCTGGCCGCCGACCGGGCTCTCCTGCTCGACCTGACGCAGGCTGTCCTGCGCCTCCTGAGCCTGGGCCGGGACGGCCACGAGGCTCGCCTGGGCCAAGACCAGCAGCAGGCAAAGCCCGAGTGTCGGGACAAGCCACGCCAAGCGCTGCTTTGCCAGAGCGATCCGATCAAGCATTTGTTCTCTCTCCGACCTTGTTGCAGTGGCGCGCAATCCGACTGAGGGGCGTCGCCGCCCCCCATGCCCGCTTCAACTGCCCGCCTGTTGTTTCGCCCGGAAGCGAAGTTCCTCCCGCGTCGCCTCGTCGAGCGGCGCGTCGGGTGGCCCCAGATAGGTGCCCTTTTCGTAGCGCAGAATGCGGCCTTGCTCGTTTTCATCGCAGGCCGCCAGCGTCAGCGCCGCCGCACAGAGCCCCGCCAGCGTCCACACCGAAGCCCTCTTTGCCATCGACGTCCTCCGGCCTTCTCTAATTCATGGGATGAAGGGCGGGAGATTCACGCGTGGATCTCGCCGCCAAGCCCATGAAAGTCGACTCTATGCCTTAATGAATTCTTAACCAAGGACTCAGCCCGGCGCCTCGACCCGCAGCCGACGGCCGGTCGAAATCGGGGGCGGCGGAATCCGCCGCCCCCTCTTTCCGCGTTTCGCCGTGCCGCAAAAAGGCGCGGCGATCAGGAGCCCGACTTGACCGAGTAAGCCGTGCCCCAACCCCAGGCGCCCGACCCGAAACCGCGGGCCACGACGCGCTCGCGGTAGATGTCGGACACCGTGTCGCCGTCGCCGGCCAAGAGCGCCTTCGTGGCACACATCTCGGCGCACAGCGGCAGCTTGCCTTCGGCAAGACGGTTGCGGCCGTACTGCGCGAACTCCTTGGAGGAGTGGTTCTCCTCCGGACCGCCCGCACAGAAGGTGCACTTGTCCATCTTGCCTCGGCTGCCGAAGTTGCCCGTCTGCGGATACTGCGGCGCCCCGAAAGGACAGGCGTAGAAGCAGTAGCCGCAGCCGATGCAGAGGTCCTTGGAGTGGAGCACCACCCCTTCCTCGGTCTCGTAGAAGCAGTCGACCGGGCAGACCGCCATGCAGGGCGCATCCGAGCAATGCATGCAGGCCACCGAGATCGAGCGCTCGCCCGGCTTGCCGTCGTTGATCGTGACGACGCGCCGGCGGTTGACGCCCCAGGGGACCTCGTGCTCGTTCTTGCACGCTGTGACGCAGGCGTTGCACTCGATGCAGCGCTCAGCGTCGCAGAGGAACTTCATACGTGCCATAGCTCAGGTCCTCCTTACGCTGGCTCTATCCGACACAGCGAGACCTTCGACTCCTGCATCTGGGTGACAGAATCGTAGCCGTAGGTCATGGCCGTGTTGCAGGCTTCGCCCAGAACATAGGGGTCGGCGCCTGACGGATACTTGGAGCGCTGGTCTTCGCCCTGGAAGTGGCCGCCGAAGTGGAACGGCATGAAGGCCACGCCTTGGCCGACCCGCTCGGTCACCATGGCCATGACCTTGACCTTGGCACCCTCAGGCGTGTGCACCCAGACCATCTCCCCGTCGCGGACGCCGATGGTGTTGGCGTCGAAGGGATGGATCTCGGCGAACATGTCCTGCTGCAGCTCGGCCAACCAGGGGTTGGACCGCGTCTCGTCGCCGCCGCCCTCGTATTCCACGAGGCGTCCGGAGGTCAGGATGATCGGGAAATCGCCCGAGAAATCCTGTTTCTGGATCGACTCGTAGAGCGTCGGCAGGCGGTAGGCCTTGCGATCCGAGTAGGTCGGATAGTCGCCCACGAGATCGCGCCGCGGCGTGTAGAGCGGCTCGCGGTGCGTCGGCACCGGATCCGGGAAGGTCCACACCACGGTACGCGCCTTGGCGTTGCCGAAGGGCGCGCAGCCATGCTTGATGGCGACCCGCTGGATACCGCCGGAAAGGTCGGTCTTCCAGTTGGTCTTGTCACCCGCAATGGCCTCGATGGTCGCCCGCTCGTCGTCGGTCAGGTCACCGTCCCAACCGAGCTGCTTGAGCATGGCCATCGTGAACTCGGGATAGCCGTCCTGGATCTCCGAGCCGGCCGGATAGCTGCCCTCGGCGAGCAGGTTCTGGCCGTCCCGCTCGACGCCGAAGCGCGCGCGGAAGCAGAGGCCGCCTTCGGCCACCGGCTTGGAGGTGTCGTAGAGGATCGGCGTGCCCGGGTGGCCCATCTCCGCGGTGCCCCAGCACGGCCACGGCAGGCCGTAGTACTCGCCGTCGAGCGGCCCGCCCCGTGCCTGGAGCGTGGTCCGGTCGAAGGTGTGCTGGTGCTTCATGTGGGCCTTCATGCGCTCCGGCGACTGGCCGGTGTAGCCGATGGTCCACATGCCCTTGTTGAACTCGCGGGTGATGTCCTCGATGACCGGCTCGGCGCCCTCGACTTTGATGTGCTTGAACATCTCGTCGGCGAAGCCGAGCTTCTGGGCCAGGAGATACATGATCTCGTGGTCCGGCTTGCTCTCGAACAGCGGCTCGAAGACCTTGTCGCGCCACTGCAGGGAGCGGTTCGAGGCGGTCACGGAGCCGTAAGTCTCGAACTGAGTCGCCGCCGGCAGCAGGTAGACGCCGTCGGTGCGGTCGTGCACCACCGCGGTCATGGTCGGATAGGGATCGATCACGACCAGGAGATCGAGCTTCTCCATGGCCTTCTTCTGATCGACACCGCGGGTCTGCGAGTTCGGCGCGTGGCCCCAGAAGACCATGCCCCGGAGATTGTCGGGCTGGTCCATGTTCTCCTTGGCCTCGAGAACGCCGTCGGCCCAGCGCGACACCGGGATGCCCTTGGACTCCATCAGCTCCTTGCTGGCGAAGCGGCCGAGCACGTAGTCGTAGTCGACGTCCCAGACCCGGCACCAGTGCTTCCACGAGCCGGTCTTGAGGCCGTAGTAGCCGGGCAGGCTGTGCGACAGCACGCACATGTCCGTGGCGCCCTGGACGTTGTCGTGGCCGCGGTAGATGTTGGCGCCGCCGCCCGACGTCCCGATGACACCCAGAGCCAGACCGAGAGCACAGTAGGCACGCGTGTTGTTGTTGCCGTTGGTGTGCTGCGTGCCGCCCATGCACCAGATGATGGTGAAGGGGCGGTTGTTGGCCAGCGTGCGCGCGACCCGCTTGAGCTGCGAGCCGGGAACGCCGGTCACGCGTTCGGTCTCCTCAGGGTTCCACTTCTTCACCTCGGCCTTGATCTGGTCCATGCCCCAGACACGCTGGCGGATGAACTCCCGGTCCTCCCAGCCGTTCTCGAAGACGTGCCAGAGGATGCCCCAGATCAGCCCGACGTCGGTGCCCGGGCGGAACCGCACGAACTCATCGGCGTGCGCGGCCGTGCGCGTGAAGCGCGGGTCGCAGACGATGAAGGGCGCGTTGTTCTGCTCCTTGGCCTTGAGCATGTGCTGCAGGGCCACCGGGTGGGCCTCGGCGGGATTGCCGCCGATCTCGAAGATCGCGCGCGAATTGTGGATGTCGTTGTAGGAGTTCGTCATCGCGCCGTAGCCCCAGGTGTTGGCAACACCCGCGACCGTGGTCGAGTGACAAATCCGCGCCTGATGATCGCCGTTGTTCGAGCCCCAGAAGGCGTAGAACTTGCGGAACAGATAGGACTGCTCGTTGTTGTACTTCGCCGAGCCGAGCCAGTAGACCGAGTCGGGACCGGACTGCTCGCGGATCTGGAGCATCTTGTCGCCGATCTCGTCAATCGCCTGCTCCCAGCTCACCCGCTCCCACTTGCCGTTGACGAGCTTGGTCGGGTACTTCAGCCGCCGCTCGCCGTGGCCGTGCTCGCGGACCGCCGCGCCCTTGGCGCAGTGCGCGCCCAGGTTGAACGGGTGGTCGAAGGCGGGCTCCTGGCCGGTCCACACGCCGTTGCTGACCTCGGCGTAGATGCCGCAGCCGACCGAGCAGTGGGT
>JAAUXY010151611.1_pt1 | contig 13259 bp, 9 predicted proteins | sample 7278121 | NCBI WGS metagenome assembly JAAUXY01 (sample SAMN14350117, study PRJNA611818) | marine sediment metagenome | isolation source: surface marine sediment (1.8m) | place: French Polynesia: Moorea | collected 2018-08 | reverse complement strand
CGCGAGCAGCCCGGCACGGGGGTCAACGACCGCCGACATGGTGCTCGAGGCGCGCGCCGGGCGCGGCGTCGAACCAGTGCTCGACGAGCCGGTAGGCGATCGAGACCCGGCGCGGCACGCGCAGCGCTCCGGACGACAGGCCCAGCGCGATGTCGTCGCGGGAGAACCAGCGGGCGTCCTCGAGCTCGTCGTCGTCGCGCTGGATCTCGTGGCTCGTCGCCCGGGCGACGTAGCCGAGCATCAGCGAGCTCGGAAACGGCCACGGCTGCGACGAGTGGTAGTGCACCTCGCCGAGGTGCACGCCGGTCTCCTCGAGGGCCTCGCGGACGACCGCCTGCTCGAGGCTCTCGCCGGGCTCGACGAAGCCAGCGAGAGTCGAGAACATGCCCGGCGGGAAGTGTGGTGAGCGGCCGAGCAAGACTTCGTCGCCGCGCTCGACGACGACGATGACCGCCGGGGCGAGGCGGGGATAGTGGGTCAGACCACAATTCGGGCAACGCTTCGAGCGTTCTTTCGGATGATCCTCAGTCCCGGTACCGCAGCGGCCGCAGATCTGATGGTCTCGGTCCCAGGCGACGATCTGGACAGCGTGGGCGGCGATCCAGAACAGTGGCTCGTCAAGGCGGAAGAAGAGGCTGCGCAGGTCTGTGAAGTTCATACCCTGGGGCGCTTCGACGGCGTCCGGAAGCTCGAAAGAGACCACATCGCGACCGCGGTAGGTGCCGAGGTATTGGCTTCTTACCGGACCTAGCTCCGCCGTTTCGATTTCGCGCAGGTCGGGCACTCGCGCGGCTTCGCCGTCTTTGTGGACGAGCAGCCGTCGGTCGCGAAAGGCGAAGGCCAGGCTTTTGGGTAAGACGGCAGCGGGGGCTTTGACCCCGGGGATGAAGTCGTCGGGAAGACTCATGTCCTGTGGGTACGTCCACTGACGACGACTGGCCCGGCGGTCAGCCGAGGGAGCCGAGCCGTCAGGCTTGGGCTCCTCGCACTCTTACTTGCCGTAGCGACGCTGACGCGCGTCGTAGGCGCGCAGGGCGCGCAGGAAATCGATCTCGCGAAACGCCGGCCAGTTCATCTCGGAAAAGTAGAACTCAGAGTAGGCGCTTTGCCACAGCAGGAAGCCCGACAGGCGGACTTCGCCCGAGGTGCGCAGGATCAGGTCGGGCTCGGGCTGGCCTGAGGTGTAGAGGTAGGGCCCGATAGAATCGGCATCGAGCTGGGAGAGGACCTGGTCGACCGGACGTCCGGAGTCGATCTCGGCCTTGATGCGTCGACGGAAGGCGTCGGCGATCTCTTCGCGACCGCCATAGGCCATAGCGATATTGAGCTGCAGCCGATCGTAGCCGCAAGTGGCTTCCTCGACCCGCCGGATCTCCTGGCGCAAACTCTCGGGCAGGAGCTCCAGCCGGCCGATGAAGCGGACGCGGATTCGGTGTTCATGGACCTCGCCGCCGTTGGCCATCTCCCGGGCCTTGTCCTCGAACAGACTGAGAAGATCCTCGACTTCCTGAGCGCTGCGCTGGAAGTTTTCGAGCGAGAAGCACCAGGCCGTGACTACCGGAATGTCGGCTTCATTGCACCAGCGGAGAACTTCGTGAAGCTTCTCGGCCCCCAGACGATGGCCGGCCAAAGCACTGGCGAAACCGGCCTGGCGGGCGTGACGGCGGTTTCCGTCCATGATGACGCCGAGGTGCCCGGGCCTTCTCCAGGTCTGGGACTTGGCACGCAAGCGACGCAGATAGAGGGAGTAGAAAGGCTGCTTGATGGTGTTCTTGAAGATTTGCCACAGGCTTCCTGCCAGCGTTTGGCCGCCAGTCCCCAGGTGGCCGCGAGCGTCGAGAGCTCCGGGATGGCCGATCGATGTTGCCTCTTGGGTCATGCATGTCTCCTGCTGGTGGACACGGTGTGCTCTTGAGTTGGTGAAGATGAAGCGTCTCGCGGATCAGGTCGAGCACATCGGATCACAGTCATATGGAGGGTATGTGGCAAGAAGGTGGCGGTCTCCGGGCGCACTCCGCTGTCACTACCGTCGCCCCGTCGAGCCGTCTTGGCACCTGATGCCCTTTATTTATCACACATGGGCGGCATTTCGTCCTGTTTTGGCGTCTCGTGACCTCGCGAATGGGCTCCTTGCCCCGTGCTAGACTCTGTCCAGTCTCTGAACTGTCGCGACCCAGCTCCCTTCAGGGAGCGCCATCTAACCGGAGATTGCCGTATGTCCTTGCCGAATTTGACCCTGGGCATCGAAGAGGAATATCAGATCATCAACCCCGAGACGCGCGAGCTGGCGCCGGCTTCCGAAGAGATCATCTCTCGGGGTCAGGAGCTTCTTGGGGAACAGATCAAGCCCGAGTTCATGCGCTGTCAGGTGGAAGTCGGGAGCAATGTCTGTCGTGACGTCGCTGAAGCTCGCGCCGAGGTCGTGAGATTGCGTCGCGCGATCCATTCGCTGGCCGAGGAGCGCGGCCTCAGGATGGTGGCTGCCAGCACCCACCCGTTTTCTAAGTGGAGCGAGCAGAAGTTGACCGACGCTGATCGCTACGAGAAGCTCGAAGCCGACCTGCGCGACGTGGCGCGACGGCTGTTGATCTTCGGCATGCACGTGCATGTCGGTATCGAGGACCGCGAGCTGCGTATCGATATCCTGAATCAGGCACGTTATTTCATGCCTCACCTGTTGGCGCTATCGACCAGCTCACCTTTCTGGCACGGCCGCGATACGGGGCTGAAGTCCTATCGCTCGGTGATCTTTGAAAACATGCCACGGAGTGGCACGCCGCCATCCTTCCGAGCCTATAGTGAATATCAGGGGTTCATCGACACCCTGGTCAAGACCGGTTGCATCGATGAGCCCACCAAGATCTGGTGGGACATCCGGCCGCACCCCAAGTTCCCGACACTCGAGTTCCGGATTTGCGACGTTTGCACTCGGGTCGACGAGGTGATCTGCGTCGCGGCTCTGTTGCAGGCGGTGGTCGCCAAGCTGATCAAGCTGCGCCAGGACAACCGTTCCTGGCGTCCCTACCGTCACCATCTGATCGCCGAGAACAAATGGCGCGCTGTCCGTTACGGGCTCGACGGCAAGCTGATCGACTTCGGTAAGAGGCAGGAAATTCCACTGCGCGATCTGGCAGTCGAGGTGCTCGAGCTGGTGGATGATGTGGTCGATGAGCTCGGCAGTCGCAAGGATGTGGAGTATCTGAACACCATTATCGAAGGCGGCTCCAGCGCTGACCGGCAGCTGGCGACCTATCGGGAGACCGGAGACCTGGCCACGGTGGTGGATCGTTTGGCAAACGAGTCTCGCGAAGGCTGCGCACCCTGAAGCTGGAAAGCCAAGCCTCAAGGCTCGGCTTCCTGCCTAGCGGTTCGGCCTTACCTGCCTGTGGCAGATCGCCATGTTCTTCCGTCTCCTACTGCTGTTCACCACGATCCCACTGATCGAGCTCGCGCTCCTGGTGGTGATCGATCGTCACATCGGCCTGCCGGCGACTCTGGCTCTGGTGGTCATGACCGCGATGATCGGAGCCTGGCTGGCCAAGAGCCAGGGCCTGCGCGTCTTGACCCGGCTGCAGAGCGAGCTACAGGCCGGGCGAATGCCGACCGAGCCGTTGCTCGACGGCCTGATGATCTTCATCGCGGGAGCGGTACTTCTCACCCCGGGTCTCTTGACCGATCTGTTCGGTTTCTTTCTGCTCGCCCCGGCCGGCCGCGGTTGGGTTCGTCAGGTCGTGGTCCGACGCCTGAAGCGGCGTTTCGCCCGCGGCTCCCCGCGGGTCATCGTCATCGATCCCAGCGATCAGTGAATAGAGAACGGTGCCCTGGCGCCTAAACTAGATGCCGTCCAGAAACGGCCTTTTTTCCGCGTCGCCCGAACCCCTGCGGGTGGCGCTGCCCTGAACTCGCGCGGCCTCTTCTGGTATCTAAGGTGCTGATTCCAAGCGATTTGCAGTTCCAACGAGGCCGCGCTCAGACACGGCTCAGCGCCGTCCTCGGGGATCCGGGCCGCTCCAATGCCAAGAAAGTGCGTTTCTGGATGAGATCTAACTAAAGGCCGTTCACGTATTTTTCGAAGCGCCGCTGGGAGTCGGAGGTGAACGAAAGGAACCGCATGCCGATGCCGCCGACTTTGTCGCGGCCAACCATGGTCTGGCGAACCACTTCGGCGACGCCGCTGATCGGCCGGACATCGTCAGGCAAGGAGAACTCGAAATCGATCTTGGTGCCCCGGTCGTAGCGCCGCTCGGTCTTGATCAACATGCCGCTTGCCGACAGGTTTTCGGTTTGGCAGAGGATCATGTCCTTGGCACCGCCGAGTTTGATCTCCATGCGCGCCAGGAAGCGCGCGTCTTTTCGCGGCGCGACCGCGAGCAAGCTCGAGACGGTCGCCTGCAGCTCGTCTTCGGCTTCTTCGACTTGTAGCACGCGGTTGGCGCCGCGGCCGATATAGGCCCCTGCTTCGGCTGCTGCGGCGGCGTCGGTGAGGATCAGAATCGGCGACGTCATGCACTTGCTATCCGGCTGACGCACCGCCTGAAGAAAGACGCCGAGATCCATGTCCGGGAGCGGATAGCGCACCAACAGCACTTCGATCGACACGTGGGCGGTGAGCTCGAGTGCGCCGGAACCGCTGGGGAATCGATCGACATCGAAGGCATCGCGGGCCAGGAATGGGGCCACGCGTCCGAATTCTTCGGGGCTGACGCCGATGACGAGGACGTTTCTGCGCTTGGACATGCTAGGGCACTCGAATATAGCTGGCGGTCACGGCAGACGGTCTCTCGGATGCGGATGGATCTGGCGTGGGGCGAGAGTCTACTACGGGGGCGGAAACTTTGGGAGGGGAGACAGGGTGGCGGCTGAGCTCCGATCGTCTCGTGTGCCCGAGTGGGATGGCCATCGCTTATTGGCCGTCCGGCGATTAAACTTTCGGTATGAGCCGTCATCAAACCGTCCTCATTCTCGACTTCGGCAGCCAATACACCCAGCTGATCGCTCGCCGGGTGCGCGAGAGCTGCGTCTACTGCGAAATCCATCCCTGTCATCTTCAGGTGGAAGAGATCCGTGCCAAGAACCCCGCGGGCGTGATCCTCTCCGGTGGGCCCGACAGTGTTTTTGACCCCGACTCACCCCAGATCGACCCGCGCGTCTTCGAGCTCGAGGTGCCGATTCTCGGCATTTGCTATGGCCTGCAGTTGATCGCTCACCATCTGGGTGGCGCGGTCGAACGATCCGACGGTCGCGAGTACGGCCGAGCCGAGATCTCGATCGGTGACCCCGGGGCGCTTTTCGAAGGTCTGGGTCGGCGAGAAACCGTGTGGATGAGCCACGGAGACCACATCACGGCGGCGCCTCCGGGATTCGAAGTCAAGGCTTCGACGCCCAATGCACCGGTGGTGGCGGCAGAGGATTCGGCGCGGCAGATCTACGGCATCCAATTTCATCCCGAGGTTTCCCACACGCCTTCAGGTGCGGACATCCTGCGCAACTTTCTGCTCGGCGTCTGTGGCCTCGAAGGCGATTGGCGCATGGCCTCCTTTCTCGAAGAGGCCGTGGCCCGCATTCGAAAACAGGTGGGGGAGGAGCGGATCATCTGCGCGCTTTCAGGCGGCGTCGACTCGACGGTGATGTCGGCGCTGGTCAAGCGCGCGGTGGGGGATCAACTGACCGCGATCTTTGTCGATAACGGGGTCCTGCGTCAGGGCGAGAAGGACCAGGTCGTGCACAGTCTGCGCGACGGCCTCGGCCTGCCGATCATGGCGGTCGACGCCCGCCAGCGTTTTTTCGACGCTCTGGCCGGCAAGAGCGATCCGGAAGACAAGCGCCACGCCATCGGACGCACCTTCATCGAGGTCTTCGAGCACGCGGCTCACGAGCTCCAGGGGGTACGCTTCTTGGCTCAGGGTACACTTTACCCGGACGTGATCGAGTCTGTCTCGGTGGGTGGACCGTCGCACAAGATCAAGACTCACCACAACGTCGGCGGCCTGCCGGAGCGTCTCGGCTTTGAGCTGGTCGAGCCGCTGCGTTTCCTGTTCAAGGATGAGGTCCGTCAGCTGGGCCGCGAGCTCGGCATTCCCGAGGATCTGATCCTGCGCCACCCGTTTCCGGGGCCGGGGTTGGCGGTTCGCATTCTCGGCGAGGTGACGCCGGAGCGTGTCGCTATCCTTCAGCGAGCCGATGCCATCTTCATCGACGAGCTCAAAGCCGCCGGCTGGTACAACCGAGTCAGCCAGGCCCTGGCGGTTCTGCTGCCGGTCAAGAGCGTCGGCGTGATGGGGGACGAGCGCACCTATGAAAACGTGGTCGCCCTGCGCTCTGTCGACACCCAGGATTTCATGACTGCCGACTGGAGCCAGCTGCCCTACGATTTGCTCGGTCGGGCGGCGAACCGGATCGTCAACGAGGTTGCCGGTATCAACCGGGTGGTCTACGACGTCACCAGCAAGCCGCCGGGCACCATCGAGTGGGAGTGACGGCTGGGTGAGGGTAGGGCCAGGATGGATCGGGCTGACGGCACTGATCGTGTTGTTCGGCCTCGAGAGCCTGCGGGCGCTGATGCCGCTGACCGTCTTCGTACTTCGCGACCGCTTCGGCTGGCATGCCGCGGCGGTCGGCTTGGCGATGTTGGCGGTCCTCGCCACTGGCTTCCTGGCGACGCCTTGCTGCCGGGCGTTCGGGGTGCGCCGTTTTCTGCTGTTCGCCGCCGGCGGCCTCGGCCTGGCACGCCTGGCGCTCCAGGCATGGACCGGCGATCCCCTGGGCGATCTCGGTCTGGCGGCCGTCGCGACGATTTTCTTCTTTTTTGCCTTGCCAACACTGGCCAGCGCCGCTGATAGGTCAGTCTTCGTTTTCGGCTGGTGGATCGGGCTCGCCGCCGACACCGCGCTGCACGGCGCTTACCGCACTTGGGATATGAGCTGGCGATCGGATTTGGCGACCCTGCTGACGGTCCTGGGCTTGGTGGCGCTTCAGTGGCTTTTGCTCAGGGCGGTCGGGCAATCCAGGGGACTGTCCAGCCCAGGGCCTCGCTCGGACTGGCCATGGATTGCCCTCGGCCCTTGGCTCTTCCTCGAGCTGTTAGTGCTAGGCAACGTCGCGCGGCTGACGACGCTGACCGGTTGGAAGATCGAAGCTGCCACCCTGTGGGTACTCGTCGGCCGCATCCTGGCGCTGGCCGCGGTGGCTAGGCTGATGGTTCGCGAGCGTCGGTTGGCGTGGCCAGCAGTCGCGAGCCTGACCCTGGCGCTGGCCGCGTCTCTCATGATCGGCTGGCCACGGGGATATCTGGCCGCGCTTCTTTTGCTCGCCGGTCAGATCGTTGCCGCGTTGTTGTGGTCGACAGTCTTGCTTGGCGTCGATCGCGACGGCGATTCTACGCGCCGTCTGGCGTGGAGTCATGGCGTCTCTTTGGTGGCGTTCGGAGTCCTCTTGTTCCTTTACTACGGCAGTATCGATATTCGCCTGCCGTTCAACAAGGATCTGCTGCCATCGGTCGCGGCGCTGGTCGTTGGGGCCGCCGCGCTCGCCGTCGTCAGGTCAGTTGCGGCTGAAAGAAGGGCCAGAGACTGGCGGCCTCCCGGCTATGCCTGGTTAGCTCCGAGCGTCCTGTTGGCGCCGGCGTTGCTTCAGCTGGCCGCGGCACCGGGTTCCGCTCGTGTGGTTCGTTCCCAGCAGCCGGTCGCCGACCCACCGGGATTCTCGCTCAGGATCATGACCTACAACCTGCACCTGGGGATAGATCCTCGGGGTCACCTCGGGCTCGAGCACATTGCCGCGACCATCGACACAGAGCGTCCGGACGTGGTCGCTTTGCAGGAGGTGGCCCGTGGCTGGGCGATCGGTGGCAATGTCGATGTTCTGGCCTGGCTGTCTCGCCGTCTCGGCATGCCTTATGTCTTCGCCGCGACCGCCGATCCGCTTTGGGGCAATGCGTTGCTGAGCCGACAGCCGATTCTCGAGTTCGAGGCGATCGACCTCCCGAGCAGCGGCTTGCTCATCCAGCGTGGTCTGCTCGCCGCGCGGATCGACGTTGGCGAGAGCGATCCGTTCAGGATCATCGTCACCCATCATCATCACAAGCGGCACGATGGAGCTATCCGCGAGCTGCAATCGCGGGCCATTCTCGACCATTGGCAGGGGGCTCCTCGCACCGCGATCCTCGGCGACTTCAACGGCCGCCCGGGGGAGCCTGAGATCGAGATGTTGCGTGTGGCGGGCCTCCGTGACGTGCTCGCCGTGGCAGGCATCGAGCCGGGTTACACCAGCCCGGCGATTCGGCCGATGCAACGCATCGACTATATCTGGATCTCTCCTGACCTGACGGCGAGCGAGGTCTCCGTACCTCAAGCCCGAGCTTCGGACCATCTACCGGTGGTCGCGACCTTGAGCCCCAACACTTCAGGATAACCGGAAGGGTTCTCCTGATCAGCGACGCAACACGACCCAGCGCCAGAGGTTGAGCAAGCTGGCCAGCGAGCCGGCGACGTAGGTCAGGGCGCAGGCGGTCAGGATGCTGCGGGCCGCGGGGCGGTCCTCGGGGCGAATGTAGCTATTGGCGGCGAGAAGCGGCAGCGCTCGGCGAAAACTGGCGTCCAACTCCACCGGCAGAGTGATCAGGTGCACGGCCACCGACGTGGCCATCGTCGCCAGGCCGACCAGGAACATCAGCAGCCCGATTCGCGGCGAACGAGCCAGCACGGCGATCACCGGGATCAGCACCATCAGGATGCCGCCGATCCTCTGGACCACCTGGGCGCCGCGGACCAGGCGGCCGCGTTGACGAAAAGGACCATAGCCGGTGGCGTCCTGTATCGCGTGTCCGACCTCGTGGCTGGCGACGACCAGGGCGGTGAGGGACTGGGCCGACCAGTGCTGTTTGTTGAGTCGCACCGATTTGGTGGTCGGGTCATAGTGGTCGCCCTGATCCGTCGATTCCACCTTCACTCCGGGCAGCTTGAGACCCGTGATCAGGTGGCGAGCGAGCTCGCCACCGGTGCCCGCCAGATCTTCACGCGGTCCATTGTGTCGGGCCAGCACTCGCTTGGCCCACAGCTGTGGGCCGAAGGTGATGAGGACAAAGAGGATCAGCAGGAGGATGAACGGCATCTTGGGCGGCTCCGCCCCTATTCTATGTCGACTTCTCCCGGCCTTTGAATTGAACGAGGCGCTGAACCTGCCGGCGCAGGTCCTGCTCGGCGGCATAGAGGCAGGGCAAGAACAACAGGGAGACGAAGGTGCCGAAAGCGACGCCCCAGGCGATGGCCATGACAATCGGGGTCATGAAAGGGTTCGAGCCGGCGAGGCCGTAAGCGGCCGGCGCCAGGCCGGCGACGGTGGTCACCGAGGTGATGACCACCGGGCGCAGGCGTTCTCGGGCACCTCGACCGATTTCGTGGTCGGAGAGGAACGCTCCGGGTTTCTTGTCCTTGCGTCGATTGAGCACGTCGATCATGACCACCGAGTCATTGACCAACACTCCGGCGAGGCCGAGGATGCCGATGAAGGCGAGCATCGACATTTCAATACCTTGCAGCGCGTAAGCGGCGATCACCCCGGTGAAGCCGAACGGGACCACCGCCATGATCAGGAAGGGCTGGGTGAGGGAATTGAACAGTACGACCAGCAAGAAGAGGATCGACACCAGGCATAACGCGAAGGCGGTGCCGGCATTGCCGACCGCATCGCGCTGCTGCTCGAGCTCGCCGCCGAACCACAGCCGAAGGCGCTCGAAGCGGTGCAAGAGCCCCTGCTCCTCGACGAAGCTCGCCAGCTCGGCGTTGATCGCCGCGGTGGAGGTCTGCCTGGGATCGATGTCGGCGTAGACGGTGGTGGTGCGCTCACCGAAGTAGTGCTTGATCGCCGCCTCGCCCGGACGGATCTCGAAGTCGGCGACGGCGCGCAGCGGCACGGGCAGGCCTTCGGGGTTGACGACTACCAGGTGGCGCAGAGTTTCCATTTTGCCCTGCTCCGAAGGGCGGAACTGAAGGCGATACTCGATCTTCTCCTCGACCGTACGCAACTCGTCGATCACCGCGCCGTCGAAGGCGATGCGCACCGCCCGGGTGACGTCGGCGACGGTCAGACCGCGGCTGGCCAGGGCCTCGTGATCGAGGTCCAGGCGCACCACGTCCTTGCCCGGTCGGTAGCTGGTCCAGGCTTCGGTGACGCCGTCGGCGCTCTCCAGGTACTCCTCGAGGATGCGTGCCAGCTCGAAGCGGCTGGGGTCGTTGCCGATGACCTCGACCTCCACCGGCTTGCCGAGCACCGGCGCGTCCTCGATCGGTCGAACGCTGATGCTCTTATAGTCGGACAGCTCGCGGGTGCGCCGGCGTAGGGTGGCGATGGCGTCGTTGGAGTCGGTGGTGCGCTCCCCCTGGGGAGCCATGAACACGGTGATCAACGCCCAGGCCGGGGACAGCCCTTCTTGCGCGCCGTAGAGGTCCGTGTCGTGATGGCCGACCTGGGTGTTGATGTTGAGCAGGTCGACGGCCGGCACCACTTCGCGCACCATGTCCTCGAGCTCCCGTACCTTCTCTGCCGTGCGCTCGAACGAGGAGCCCTCCGGCAGCTCGACCTTGACAAAGAAGGTATCGACGTCGATCTCCGGGTAGAGCTTGAAGCGGATGGTCAGAGCGCCCCAGCCGACGATCAGGAGCGAGCCGGCGACGAAGGCGGCGATGGTGGCGTAACGGTGGGCGATCAACCCGTCGATCAGACGGTCATAACGTCGCTGCACGGCCTCGAACCAGCGCTTCGGGCGCGGCGCGGTGCCGATCGAGTGAGCGAGGTGAGCGGGCAACATCAGCTGGCACTCGATCAGTGAGCCGCCGAGGGCGAGCAACGCCATCACCGGCAGCGCCCATAGGAATTTGCCCTCGTAGCCGCCGAGAAAGGCGGCCGGGGCGAAAGCCAGGACGGTGGTCAGGGTCGAAACGATCACCGGCCGCGCCACCGACGCGACGCCGCGCACGCTCGCCTCGGCCGGCTCCAGGCCGAGCTCCCGCTGGCGCTCGATCGCCTCGCCGGTGACGATGGCGTCATCGACCAACATGCCGAGCACCAGGATGAAGGCGGTCAGGGTCATGACGTCGACGCCGAGGCCGGCGAAGGGCATGGCGGCGAAGGTGATGGCGATGGCCACCGGCAGGCCGATGGCCACCCAGAAGGCCAGGCGAAAGTGGAAGAAGGCGAGCAACACCGCGAAGACCAGCACGAAGCCGAGGGCCGCGTTGCCGGTCAGAATGTCGAGAAAGTCGTAGGTGAAGCGCGAGATGTCGTTGACCATCAAGAGCTCGACTCCCGGGGGCGTGGCTCGTCGTGCCGAGGCGGCGAAATCCCGCACCGCGCGGGCGGTATCGAGACCGTCGGCTTCGGCCTTCTTGCGCACCAGGAGCGCGATGCCCACCCGCCCGTCGGTCCTCGAGCGCACCTTCCAGTCCTCGTAGTCGAGCACTACCTCGGCGACGTCGCGCACGCGCACGAAATCGCCGGCGCCGGCGGTACGCACGATTACCTCCTCGACTTCCTTCGGCTGGTCGAACTGACCGACCACCAGCACCTTCTTCTCGGCGACGAAGGACTCCAGCGAGCCGCCCGAGTCGCGGACGTTGCGCTGGCGGATCGCGTTTTCGACCTCGGCGTAGGAGACGCCGAGACGCTGGAGTCGGTCGGGATCCAGCAGGATGCGAACCTCGCGCTTGCGATAGCCGACCTTGTCCACGCCGGCGACGCCGGGGATTTCGCGGAGGGAGTCCTCGAGCTGTCGAGCGGTGCGTCTGAGAGCCTCCTCGGAGACTTTGCCGGTGATGTGGATCTCCATCACCGGCATTTTGGTCGAGGAGAGCTCGTCGATCAGCGGTTTGCTCGGCAGGTCGGCGGGCAGCTCTGAGGCGGCGCGGTCGACCGCCTTCTGGAGGTCGGTCAGGATCTTGCCGGAATCCTCGGCATCCGGATCGAGGCGCACGGTGATCACCGACAGCCCTTCCATCGACGCCGACAGCAGCTTGTCGATGCCGTCGACGGTCAGGATCTCCTCTTCGAGCGGCACGGTGATCGACAGCTCGACGTCCTCGCTCGACGCCCCCGGGCGATAGGTGGTGACGCTGGCGATTCCGAGATCGACCTTGGGGAAGCTCTGAAAGTTCATGAACGAGGTCGCGGCCATGCCGGCGACCACGGCGAAGACCATCAGCAGGTTGACCAGCAGCGGCCGGTGAACGAAGAAAGCGTAGAAGCGATGGCTGGAGTCGTCGCTCATTGCTGGCCGCTCCCGGTCTGGCCGGCCCTATCCTCGGTGCCGGCTTCGGCCCCTCCCGTGCCGGCCAAGGGACCCGGCGCTAGCTCGACCGGGGTGCCGTCGACCAGGTCCTCGAAGCCGGTGGTGATCAGGGCGTCACCGGCCTCGAGGCCGGCGAGCACCGGCAGCCGGTCTTCGAGGGTGGCGGCCAGTACCGGTTCGACCTCGCGGGCGAGACCGTCCCGCAGCACGTAGACCACCCGCCGGCGCTCGCGGTCGACGGTGGCGGCGGCGGGGATCAACAGCACCTGGTCGAAGCTCAAGCCTTCCAGCTCGACACGCGCGGTCATGCCGGCGCGCAGCAGGCCGTCGTCGTTTTCGACCGTCAACTTGACCGCGAAGTTGCCGGTCGCGGCTTCGGCCTGGGCGGCCACCGACTCGATATGAGCCGGGTAGACGCGACCGCGCACGCCGGGGGTAGTCACCTTTGCCGGGCCGCCGACCGAGAGGGCATTGACCTCGCGCTCGGTGACGAAAGTCGAAACCCGCAGGACGTCGGCGGTTTGCACCACGCCCAGCACCCGGCCCGGCAGCACCGTCTCCCCGGGCTCGACCCGGCGCCTGACCACCCGGCCGGTCACCGGCGACGTCAGGGTGGTCTCGCCGAGGTCACGCTGGGCCAGCCGGCGGGCGGCGACCGCTTCGCCGTAACGGGCCGCGAGGCTGCGGACCTCGGCACGTGCCCGCTCGTAATCCTCGCGCGAGATCGAGTCGGCGACAAACAGGTCTTCGGCGCGCCGCAGCGCTGCTCGGGCGCGGTCGAGCTGGGCGTCGATCTGCTCGACGCTTTGCTGCGCCCGATCGAGCAGCAGTTGGCGCTCACCGCGGTCGAGCTCGAGCAGCGGCTCGCCGGTGCTCACCCGGCCGCCCTCGCGAAATCGAACCTTGCGCACCGTGGCCGAGAAGTCGACCGAGAGGGTGACTTCTTCGGCGGCCTCGAACACGCCGTAGGTGCGGATCG
>JAAUXY010094513.1_pt1 | contig 13259 bp, 12 predicted proteins | sample 7278121 | NCBI WGS metagenome assembly JAAUXY01 (sample SAMN14350117, study PRJNA611818) | marine sediment metagenome | isolation source: surface marine sediment (1.8m) | place: French Polynesia: Moorea | collected 2018-08 | reverse complement strand
CCCATGACCATGCTGCTGGGGCTGATCAGCATGCGTTTTTTCGGCATCGAGCTCGAGCGGGTCTCGATTGCATCATCGATTATTGCCCTGGGAATGCTGGTGGACAACGGCATCGTCATCGCCGAAGATATCCGTTCGCGGCTTGAACGCGGTGAAGAAAGAAACGCCGCCTGTCGCGCCACCGGGAAGACGCTGGCCATCCCGCTGCTGACCTCATCGTTGACCACCATTTTTGCATTTTTACCGATGTTATTGATCGACGGCCAGACCGGTGAATACGCCTTTTCCTTACCGATGGTGGTCATTTTGTTGCTGTTATCCTCCTGGTTTCTGTCCATGTATATGACCCCGGCCATGTGCTTCTGGTTTATGAAAATCAAACCACCGAAGAAAACGGATTCACAGGCTGCGGAATCGGTTGATATTTCCAAGGGCGAAGACGAAATGGCGGCTTATTCGGGGCGCTTTTACCAGATCTATCTGAACATACTACAAAAAATGCTGCACCTGCGGTTCATCGTGATTGCCGCGGCTGCCGGTACCATCATTTTCGGCGGATTCCTGGCGTCGCTGCTGGTGCGCGAGTTCTTCGGGCCCAGTGTGCGCAACCAGTTTCTGGTGTATGTCGACCTGCCGGCCGGCTACCGCATCGAGAGCACCAATCAAGTGGTTCAGCAACTGACCGGTTGGCTGGCGGATAAAGAAAAAAACCCGGAAATTACCAGCACGATTGCCTACGTGGGTATGGGCGGACCGCGCTTTTTTCTGGTCCTCTCGCCCCTGGACCCGGATCCGCATGTGGCGTTTGTGATCGTCAACACCGAGTCTCCCGAGCCAGTGCCGGATATGGTCGAGCGCGTGCGGCAGTACTTTAATGATCATATCCCCGAAGCCAATGGCCGCGTCAAGGAAATGTGGATGGGTTCGGAAGAGCCCGGCTTTTTGGAGATTCGCATCTACGGTCAGGATCCGGCCTATATTTTTAAAAAAGGCAACCAGCTTGCCGCCCGCTTAAAAGAGATGCCGGGCAGCCTGGATGTGCGCAATACTTGGGAGAACAAAGTCCTTAAGGCCCATGTGGTCGTTGATCAGGCCCGGGCGCGCCGTGCCGGTGTCACCTCCGAAGAAACCGCCCTGTCTTTGCAGTCGCACATGGACGGGGTTAGAGTGACCGATTACCGCGAATTGGATGTGGCCATCCCCGTCATCGCCCGCTCGGAGGCTGAAGAACGCAAGGTCCTCAGTGACCTCTGGAACGTCATGATCCGCTCACCCCGCGACGGCACCAGCATACCGCTGACCCAGATCGCGGACATCCGCGGCCAATGGGATTTTAGCCGCATTGCACGGCGCAACCAGGAGCGCTGTGTAACTGTTGAGGCCAAGCATGAAGTCCTCAAAGCACCGGAGCTGCTAGAGGCCGCCAAACCCTTTATCGAGGAGCTCAAACTCAATGAAGACAGCTGGTGGGAGGTGGGTGGCGAGTTAGAGTCTCAAGCCGAAGTCATGGAAAAGCTCACCCGCTGGATGCCCCATTGTTTTTTTGGTATTGTCGTCCTGCTGGTGTGGCAGTTTAATTCCATTCGCCGGCCGCTGATCATTTTTATCACCATCCCGCTGGCGTTTGTGGGCGGCTTTATCGGGCTGCATGTCATGCGGGCGCCTTTTGATTTCTTTGGCATGCTGGGGCTGCTCAGCCTCGCGGGGGTCATCATCAACAACGGCATTGTGCTAATCGATAAAATCGATGCCGAACGGGCTGAGGGGCGTGAGCCCTATGATGCGGTGATTATGGCGGCGGTATCACGCTTTCGTCCGATTATCATGACCACCATAACGACCATCCTGGGCGTGATGCCCTTGATCATTTCGCGGGATGCGCTGTTTTATTCGCTGGCCATCATTCTTGCCTTCGGGCTGGCGGCCGGCACCGTTCTCACCTTAGCGGTGGCGCCGGTTTTGTATTCGGTGCTTTTCCGTGTCAAGGCGCCAAAATAACTTAGCAGCGCTTTTAGAATGCATAAGCAAAAGCCTCTCAATGAGGAATGCAACGTCAAGTACTTACCATGGTTTTTGGCCGGAGTGACGCTGCCGAAGCTCATTGGTGGTGTCAAACATACCAAATTCCGGATTCCTATTTTGGCTTGCGCATCAGCGCAATCTGTGATTTATATTTTTAATCTTTCCAGAGCATCATCATTGGCCGGAATTTCATTCCTTCGGCGGCAAATCAAACATCACGATGAGGTCGAATTTATGTTACCGAAATTATTTACTAAAACGCTTGTGTTGAGAAAAAAAACAGTGGCACCAAAACTGACCTTATGCGGTGTCCTAGCGGCCTTGCTGTGGCTGAGCGGCTGTACCATGGTGGGGCCGGATTTTGTCAAGCCCGAGGCGCCGGTTCAGAGCGAATGGATCGAATCGCGCCATCCGGAATTAAAAACTGAGCCCGCCGATTACAGGGAATGGTGGACGGTATTCAATGATCCCGTGCTCAACCGCCTGATCGAGAGCGCCTATCAGCAAAATTTGCCGCTGCAGATCGCCGGTCTGCGAATATTCCAGACCCGGGCCCAGTTGGGTGTGTTGGTCGGCAATATCTATCCCCAGACACAACAGGGACGCGGTGGTGCCGACTATAATCAAATAAGCGAAAATGCCCCCAATACGCTCAATAGCGATGATTCCTTTTGGCAATACAATATCGGTTTCGATGTCGCCTGGGAGCTGGACATTTGGGGAAGATTCCGGCGCGCGATCGAATCCGGGGTGGCCGATTTGGAGGCATCGGTTGCCGACTATGATGATGTTCTGGTCACCTTAACCGCCGAGGTGGGCCGCGTGTATGTTTTGTTACGCACCTCTGAAGAACGCCTGGAAATTGCCAGAAAGAATGTGGACATCCAACAGCGTTCCCTGGATATCGCGGAGATCCGCTTTAGGGCCGGCGCGGTCACCGAACTGGATGTGTCTCAAGCCAAATCGTTGTTGAGAAATACCGAGGCCTCTATTCCGCGTTTTGAAGCCGACATCCGTCAGTTTAAAAACGCACTGGCCGTCTTATTGGGAAAACTGCCCGGAGAAATTGATTATATGCTCAGTGGTGCCAAACTTATTCCCAGTGCGCCAGAACAGGTGGTGGTCGACATACCGGCAAATTTGTTGCGCCGTAGACCCGATATTCAGTTTGCTGAATTTCAAATCGCCACCCAGACCCCGTTAATCGGGGTATCTAAGGCCGATTTATTTCCGGCCTTTGAATTGTTCGGCTCCTTCGGATTGCTGACCAGCAACGCCAGAAATACCAAATCCGGCGGTCAAAGCGGCAGCGGTTTCAGTGATCTGTTTGAATCCGACAGCTTTGAATTCTTCGGTGGACCGGCTTTTCGCTGGAACCTGTTTAATTACGGCCGCATTACGAACCGCGTGCGGTTTGAAGACGCCCTTTTACAACAATTGATTGTCAACTATGAAGATACGGTCATCAGAGCCCATCAGGAAGTGGAAGATTCCCTGGTGGGTTTTTTACGCAAACAGGAGGAAGCCGCGTTTTTGCTGGGCAGTGTCCAGGCTTCCCAGCGCTCGGTGGATCTCTCACTGCTGCAGTACAAAGAGGGGCTGGTCGATTACCAGCGCGTGCTGGACACCCAGCGCTTTTTAACAGACCAGCAGGACGTGTGGACGACCACCCGTGGTGATGTGATTTTAAATCTGATCGGCATGTATAGAGCCATGGGTGGCGGCTGGCAAATCCGTGAAGGCCAGTTGTTTGCCTCCAAAGGTAACATCGACGCAATGCAACAACGCACCAACTGGGGGGATTTGCTCGAACCGAAAGCTGTGGTCACGCCGGCGTCTGCAAAAGAACGCCAGGATTGGCGCTGGCCGGATTGGTAAATATTTGACCAAGGGAGACTTATTTAGAGAGGAAAAAGCGGAAATCAACGGATTTTGCTCGATTGTCGCTTTATGGAGGACTCAAAAGGGGATTCACAAAACATCAGGTGAGAGGATAGCGTGCGATAGCGGGCTTCAAAGATATTCACAGACCTGCTATTGGGGTAAGCTATAAGCAGAGATCTTGCTTATTCTTTTTTTTACACATCTTACCGGTTTTCACGTTCTTGTAAAAACCCAAATAATGTTTAAATTTCATTCTATTAGAATTCCGTTAGCAGTTTAGTGCTGCCTCTGCATCATTTTATCAATTAATTCAGAAACGTTTTCAAAATCATTGTTAAACTCTTCGTTCAGGCCTTAGATTTACGCGAACGGAGATGGTTTCACCCACATCTCAATCCGAAAGGAGACATCAAATGAGACAGGTGATCATTGTTATGGTCCTGATAGGGTTTTTAAGCTTTATGGCCGGCCCGGTGCTGGCGCAGGATCCGATTGTATACCCCGCTCAGGGTCAAAGCCAGGATCAGATGGAACAGGACAAATTCGACTGTTATCGATGGGCTCGAGATCAAACCGGCTTTGATCCCATGAAAACGCCCAGAGCCACATCAGAACGGCCAGCCAAAGAAAAGGAAGTGTGGGGTGCGGGTAAAACGGGGTTGGCCGGAGCCGCAGGCGGAGCAGTCGTTGGTGGCATTGCCGGTGGTGGAAAAGGCGCTGGCAGAGGTGCTCTGATCGGCGGCGCCGGCGGGGCCTTAATCGGCGGCATGCGACGCTCTAATCAGAGAGATCGTGAAGAGCAGCGACGAGAACAATGGGAACGCGAACAGGCCAATAACTACGCCCGTGCTCGCAATGAATACAACCGCGCCTTTGCGGCATGTATGTCAGGACGCGGGTATACCGTCAAATAAGAAGACCGGATACGTTTTCAAGCAGCGCTTGATGATCCTGCCAGACGAGATGTGAAGCGCAGGGAACGAAAATTAAGGAGATGACCATGAACAAATTAAAAACAGGCAGCCTAATACTCTTATCCGTTTGGCTGATGTCCGTATCGGCAGGGGCCGGCGATTTTGACGGTTCCAAAGAGCTGATTTGTTCGGCTATGGATATTGTTGAATGTCTACCCGGTGGAAAATGCATGGAGGTCACCGCCGAACAAGTTGGGATTCCCTATTTCTTAAGAATAAATTTCAAAAATAAAAAAGTCAGCGCCACCCATGCGGATGGAAGCCAGAAGAACAGTGCTATTAAAAATATTGAAAAGATTGATAATAAAGTCATCATTCAGGGAGCTGAAGATGGCATCAAAGATGTCAGGGATGGTGTCGGCTGGAGCGCAGCCATCTCTGAAGATAGCGGTAAAATGGTCATCACCGCAGCCGGCGATGATGTGGGGTTCGTCATATTCGGTGCCTGTACGGTCCCGTAATTGAGATCAAAAGAAAATCAACCCATATAGTACCGGTACAAAAAAGTGATTTTTTGTCCATCCGCTTGAAACCTTGTTCTTAGTCTGTTAAATACTTTGTAACGCCCCTTAAAAATTAAAAATTTCACTGGAACACCATAAGGAACAACAGATGACCCAGGAATTTGATCCCCGCAAAAGTTATCTAACAGTTAAAGCCCATGAAAAAATGATTGCCTATGTGGGTTTTAAAGTTGGAACCGGACAAGATGACTCAAATCAGGAAGGGGTTATTAAAATATCTTCTTTTCAACGTCCTTACGGGGGCGGATATTATACCCTGACGTTTATCGTGGATACCAACGATGATAACGACCTAAAAGAAACATTAAAGACACGCTTTAACAACCTCACCGAGGCATCCTTAAAACCCTTTCTGGGAAAAGATATTCAAAAAATCGTTAAGGTCTCTTTGGATACCTTGGAAAAAATTCCGGAATGGTATGTGGAAGAAATCAGTGTACATTTAAGTAAAATTGATGAACGCGCAAACGTTTTAATTGAAGATAAATTGATTCCTGCCCTGGCAGACAGTCTGTCTTTCTCGTTTGATCCCGTGCAGTGGTGGCCGGCCGACAAACCGGTTAAAGAACCCGAAGAGGTCTCTTGGATGGAGCAGCTGTCCCTGAAAGGGTTGTTTCGTAAATGGTTCAAAGGCGGCTGAAAATAAATAATTTGGATCGTACAATTGGAACCGAAAAGTAATACGTTCAGTGCGGATTTTATTCAGGAGTAATGGAGTAGTGGAGTAATGGAGTATTGTAAAAAATGTATCCAGAGCTTCAGAGTTTCAAGATTCTTCCAGTACTCCAACACTCCAGTGCTCCAATCCGGCCTTCGTAGCCGAAGCTACTTCGGCGGAGTAGGCTACTCCAATGAAAGGAGTCTACATGTCGCTTAAAGTTAATTCAGGCGAAACCCGACCCGGCGTTTTCACTGTATCTCCGATTGGATCACTCGATGGGAATACATACAAAATTTTAGAGTCTACTGTCGATGCGGTCTTAAAAGAAATGCCGGATGTGATTATCTTCGATATGGAATTTTTAGATTATATTAATAGCATGGGCGTCCGGGTTTTACTCAAGACCAAAAAAGAGCTTGAAAAGAACAACGGCAAGATCATGTTTGCCCATTTGCAGCCCCAAATCAGAAAGGTTTTTGACATTTTAAGCGCCTTGCCGACCTTGAAGGTGTTTGCCAGCATTGAGGAGTTGGATAAATATTTAGACACGATGCAGAAGGCAGCCCGCTAAAACTGGATATAAAGCCGTTATCTTTTGCCCAACAACTGTGTTACGGACGGCTTCAAAATGCTCGAGTACTCTCGTGTACGCTCCACTTTTGAAGCCGCCCGCGCCTTGTTGTCAGACAAAATCTAATCGCTTTTTATCCAGTTTAACATTTAAAAATTATTGCAAATCCATCTATTCATGCATATAAAAATTAAGGTTCCAAAATCTATTATCTAAATATTTAAAGTAGTATAGACTCCATCACTCCATTACTCCAATGATAACGAACCATGGAAGCGGTGTCTGAAAAGAAGATCCAAGCCTGTGAGCTGAGTTTTGAAACGCCGACGAGTGATACGTTGCTCGTAAAGCTGAAGGGCGGTTGGACCATCGATCAACAACTGCCGTCTGTAAAAGAGGTCAGTGGGCAGCTTGAATCGGATCCGGCGATCAAGCAAATTGATTTTGATACCACGGCGCTCTCGGACTGGGACAGCGGTCTACTGTCTTTTCTCACCAAAATCATCACTGAAAGTTCAGCAAAAAATATCACCATCAACCAGGAGGGGCTCTCCGAAGGCATCCAAAAATTGCTTAAGCTGGCCTTTGCGGTTCCGGAAAGAGAAGGCGCGCGCAAAGAAGCCGTGCGTGAGCCTGTGTTGCAACGAATTGGCGAATCCACCGTTGCCGTCGGCCAGGAGGCCATCGACACGATCAACTTCATCGGTGACGCCTTTGTGTCCTTTTTAAAATTCTTGGTCGGCAAAGCTCGCTATCAGCGATCGGATCTGATGCTGACCATTCAGCAAGCGGGCGCCCAGGCATTTCCCATCGTTACCCTGATCAGTGTTCTGGTGGGCCTGATTCTGGCGTTTATCGGCGCTGTTCAGTTGGCCTTGTTCGGCGCCCAGATTTTTGTGGCCGACCTGGTAGCCATCGCTATGACACGTGTCATGGGCGCTGTCATGGTGGGGGTCATTATGGCCGGGCGCACCGGGGCGGCCTTTGCAGCCCAGATCGGAACCATGCAGGTCAATGAAGAAATCGATGCCCTGCAGACCCTGGGGATCTCCCCTATGGAATTTCTAGTCATACCCCGTATGCTTGCATTGATTCTGATGATGCCGCTTTTATGTGTCTATGCGGACCTGATGGGCATCCTGGGTGGGTTTATTGTCGGAGTCGGCATGCTCGATATCACCGTCAGACAATATATCAATCAAACCATCAATGCCATGAATCTATACCATTTTTTTATCGGAATTTTTCATGCCTTTGTTTTTGGGATCCTGATTGCGCTGGCCGGATGCCTGCGGGGGATTCAGTGCGGCCGCAGTGCATCGGCCGTAGGGGAGGCCACCACATCGGCTGTGGTCACCAGTATTGTGGCCATTGTTGTGGCCACCGCGATTATTACCGTGGGGTGTAATATACTCGGTATTTAATTATTAGCTATTCGTGTTTGGTGTTTGGTATATTCAGGTTTCAGGCTTAAGGTTTTTAAGGTTGCGAGTTGCGAGTTTCGCGTTGCGGGTTTGGAATTGAATAAGCCAGAAGCAAGGAGCGAGCAGCCAGCAGCTATACGTTAGAACCATTAATCTTTTGAACTTATGACTGAGAATGAAGAACATAAAGAACCCCACATCATCATCGATGATTTAACGATGGCGTACGGCAGTTTTGTGGTTCAGCGGGATCTGAACTTTACCATCAATCGGGGTGATGTCTTTATCATTATGGGGGGCAGTGGCTGCGGCAAGAGCACCTTGATGCGCCATATGGTGGGGTTGAAATCGCCGGCCAAGGGCAAGGTTTTGTATGGCGACATCAGTTTCTGGGATACCGATCCGGAGCAGCGCGAACAAATAATGAAAAATCTCGGCATCCTGTATCAAAGCGGCGCCCTGTGGAGCTCGATGACCCTGGCTGAAAACATTACCCTGCCATTGGGTGAATATACCGATTTGAGCCCCAAACAGATGCGTGAAATTGCGTCCCTCAAGCTCTCCTTGGTGGGTCTGGCCGGCTTTGAAGATTATTATCCATCGGAAATCAGCGGTGGAATGCGCAAACGCGCCGGGCTGGCGCGCGCCATGGCGCTGGATCCGGATATCCTTTTTTTTGACGAACCCTCGGCCGGATTGGATCCCATCAGCGCCAACTTATTGGATGATCTAATTTTAGAGCTACGCGATAGTCTGGGCGCCACCATCGTCGTGGTGACCCACGAACTGGCCAGTATTTTTGCCATTGGGAACAATTCCGTATATCTGGATCCGAATAAAAAAACCATGACTGCTGCCGGCGATCCCAATAAGCTGCTGCAAGAAACCGAGGATCCGGAGCTGCGCAGATTTTTGACAAGGGGGCAAGAGTAAAGGATTTGGAGTGTTGGAGTAATGGAGTGATGGAGTGGTGGAATGGTGGAATGGTGGAATATGCGAAAGAATAAAAATCGCGGGTTTCAAAAATTGAGAGTGTGGCAGGATGCAATAGAATTCTATAAACAAACGTATAATTTATTCAGACAATCGCCTTTCGAATTGAAGAAAGTTGCAAGTCAGGCAATCGCATCAAGTGATTCAGTTCATCGCAATATCTCGGAGGGCTACTGTAGGCGCTCTGTACATGAATATATCAAATTCCTTTACATAGCTCTCGGCTCCCTTGGCGAATCAGTATCAGGTCTTTATGCATATAGAGCCACAGATCAGATAACCAAAGAGGAATTCGAGAAACTGGATAACATAGCCTTTAAGCTCGAAAATGGCTTATTAAAGTTAATTGAAAGCATTGAACGGAAAAGAGATCAGGGGGAATGGATTGATTATCTCAACGTAAAGGAGACCAATGCCCTGTATGGTGCATAATAATCCAGTACTCCATCACTCCATTATTCCAACACTCCAGTAAAGGTAATTATCATGAGCAAACCGGCAAGTAAAACACTAATAGGGGCTTTTGTTGTAGGAGCTGTGGCACTGACGGTTGCGGCTATTATCCTTTTTGGTTCTGGCAGACTTTTTAGAGATGTTGATCTCAACTTAGCATTTTTCGAAGGCTCGGTGAAGGGGCTGAACGTTGGCTCGCCGGTGACGTTTAGAGGGGTTCAGGTCGGCCAGGTAACCGATATCATCGCAGGTTTTGATCCGAAGGGTCTCGAGGTGTACATTCCGGTTATTTTTGAAATCGACGCGCGCAAATTCCTGTTTCTCGGTACCAGTGAAAGGCAGAGCAGATGGGAAGATGTAGATGACGAACAACTGCAACGTGCTCTGGTTGAAAGGGGTTTTAGAGCCCAGTTGCAAATGCAGAGTCTGGTCACCGGTCAACTGTCGATCAATCTTGACTTTCTCCCGGACACACCCGCGCGACTGATCGGGATCGAGATATTTGGAGATAAACTAGATATTGAAGAATGGATGGAAATTCCAACGGTGCCGTCGCCATTGCAAAGACTTGAAAAATCGCTTGAAAAAATTTCATTCGAGGAATTGGTGGAGGATATCAGAAAAGCGATGAGCGGCGTCGCCATATTGGCAACGTCTCCCGAATTGCATGCCAGTATCGGCGAACTCAAACAAACGCTGGTTGCGATCAAAGAGCTGGCCCGTAATGTAGACGCCAAGGTAGAACCGCTGACCACCAGTCTCGATCAAACGCTGGTCGACGTCAGAGCCGGCATCGGTGATGCCCGCATTTTGATGAACAATGACATTAAAGCAGCTGCCAATTCGGCTAAAACCGCCCTGGATAAGGCCAAGAGCACCCTTGCCAGCATTGAAAATTTTGCAGACGAAGGCAGCGAATTGCGACATGAAATCTCAAGAACACTCAAAGAAATTTCAGCGGCATCTCGCTCTGTGCGTGTTTTGGCCGATTTTCTCGAACAACACCCGGATGCGGTTATCCGCGGACGGGCCACTGGGACGGGAGGGAACTGATGCATCGAATCCATTCTAAACTCACCATTGCAGCTTTGCTGGCCATTGCCCTGTTTATCACTGGCTGTCTGGGAGGGCCCAGTCCGACGCCTCCCACGCGGTTTTACGTCCTCAATCCCGTATACAGCGCTGAGAATCCCAACCGCCCTGAGCCGATAACGGTATTAGATGAAGATGTCGTCCTCGGGATCGGCCCCATAAAATTGTCGCAGGCGCTAGATCGTCCCCAGATTATCATGCGCACCAGTCAAAATGAAATCCAAGTGGCTGATTTGGACCGCTGGGCAGCACCCCTGGATGAAAATATAGCGAGTGTCTTGACGGATAACCTGTCCACCTTGCTGGCCACCGGATCTATCCTTAGATTTCCCTGGAAAACCAGTATCCCGATTGACTATCAGATCGTTATGGAAATTACGCGCTTTGATGGCATGCCCGGAGGCAACGTCAACCTGAGAGCCCGCTGGGGTGTTTTGACCCAAAATGCGTCAATTGTGTTAGCGAAAAATGAAACAATCTTAAACGGGCCCACCGGGGGTGATACCATCGGCGAAATGGTTGCGGCTCAAAGCCGATTGATGGCAATGCTTAGCGAGGAAATCGCTAATATTATAATGCGGCTTGAAGAAAGCGCGGCAAGGCAGTAGGATTTGAAGAGTGTGGAATTTAGCGTGTGAAGAGTTTAGTCGGATTAAAACAGATTTGGGATGAATCCATCGTAGATTTGATAATTGCCCTGTGGAACTCAGTCGAAGACTTCTACGCAGGAGGCTGACTTCCACAGGGTAAAAATTTTAGGTTACGGATTTGCAGAGGCGAACATGAAAAAATACGTTTTGTTGATGATGATTGTAGTTGTGCTGACAGCATGTACCAGCGGAAAAACCGAATTTTTCCCCTCCCAAGGATTTTCTGAGGATGTGGCTGAAGTAACGGTTATTCGCCAAAGGCGTATGGTGGGTCTGGGTTTTTCAATGAAGGTTCTATTGAATGACGAGGTCATCGCCCGCTTAAAGGCCAACCAGTATGTCACTTTTTACGTCAATCCCGGTGTGCATACCATCGGCATACCGAATTCACAGCTGACCGTGGCATTGGCGCGTGGACGCAAACACTATTTTGCCATCCAAACCGAGTCATCCCAATTCGGATTTGAGATCGAACGCATCAGCGAGCGCAAAGCGACGTCTTGGATGGCGAATGCCAGATCGATTCGATAATGATTGCGGATTGTTCTAAAAATTAATAGGAAATTTGAACCCTTAAATAAGCGCGGGGCTTTGATGTCATCAAAGCCCCGCTTGCTTAATCGTGTTGGGTTTTAAATTGAGTTCATACACAAGTTCAAGTGCATGTTGGTTACAAGCTCATGATTCTGTTGACCCATCAGCGGCGCTGCTAAAAGTTCCATAATACCAGTATGCCGGCAAACACTTGGGTTTCAGAGCCTTCGTCCACCACCGGGCTGTCATCATCGGCATCACCCACCAGCTGTTTGATTTGAAACAAGCCCCGTAGGTCCCAGTTTTGGGCAAAACCCCAGTTGACACCCAGATCCAAACCGACATCTTTCATGCCACTATCGGCGTTATATTCATCAAGGCCGCTGTTGGCTGCATCCGCCCCATCAACGCCAAAATAGGTGCTCATGTAATCCTCGTCGGCATAGGTGCCGAAAGCGCCAATTGACAGCGCCCATTGGGGATTGATAATCCAGTTGTAGCCGCCTTTGAGCGTACCGTAACCGCCGTCATGGGCATCGCCGATATCGGCCAAATATTCTAAAAAGATAAACCAGTTGTTCCATTCGATGCCGCCAAAAATACCCAACTCGTTGGCATCACTTACATTTTTCAGATCATCCACCTGGTCATTATCCACATCGCTGCGGGAGGGACGATAATTGTAAACCGGCCCCAGGCGCCAAAAATCGCTGGGAATCAGGTTGGCGCGTAGATTCAGTCCCAGCAATTCGATATACATGCCGTTGCTGAAACGGGCCTCACCGGCAGGAATCGGTACCACCTCATAATCATCGGACCCTTCATAATCAGGCGCGATACCCAGACCGCCACCGATGGAATAGTCCGCCGCCTGAGCTGTTGGCACAACCAAGCATACGGCCATCAGCGCAACCAGCAATCCGCTTACCATAATTCGAATCTTCATCTTTTGCTCCTCCTTTTATGAATCATTTAATATCCCCTTCAACAATGTTAGCAACACTACGTAATGACCGAATCTGTATAATGATTTTCTTAACCATTTTAATTACGACGGAACAACCATTTCTTCGTCGGCCAGACCTCCCAGCAGTTTGCCCCGCCGGGTTGAGTAACAACTTCCTTTGTGCCCTAGTTTGAGCGGTTCAGGGTTCATCGTTTCGCAATTGTTTTTCTATTGCATCGAATGCTCCGGTCACCCCCGCTGTAGGTGATTTTGGCAGAAATGAGATTGGCGCCCGCTAGAATTTATGGTTTTCCATTCTAGTTCTACCCAATAAGCTGATGTCTGTGCACTAAATTTAGGATAAACAAAAGCTATTTAGGGGAGCATTAATTCCAAGAAATGCATAAAGCCATATGGCTTTAAGGCAACCGATAAATGACAAATTTAATTTTTTTTGTCAATTTTTAATCTCTAGTCCCAAGAGGGTAATATCATCCTGTGGTTTGGTGCGGTCACCAAATTTCATTAATG
>JAAUXY010004512.1_pt1 | contig 13259 bp, 11 predicted proteins | sample 7278121 | NCBI WGS metagenome assembly JAAUXY01 (sample SAMN14350117, study PRJNA611818) | marine sediment metagenome | isolation source: surface marine sediment (1.8m) | place: French Polynesia: Moorea | collected 2018-08 | reverse complement strand
GTGGCCCCGGCCACGGACGATCAGCCCTATTTCTTCCGCTTCTTCAAATGGCGCATCCTGCCCGAGGTCCTGGCCATGCGCGGTCGGGCCGGGCTGGCGCTCTTGGAAGGCGGCTATCTGATCCTCGCCGCCACCCTGCTCCAGGCGGTGATCGCGGGCCTGGTGTTGATTCTGCTGCCGCTGCGCTGGCTCACGCCCGCGGCGGGCGAGGCCGAAGCGATCGGCCGGTTTCGCGTGGCTGGATACTTCGCGGCCTTGGGCTTCGCCTTCCTGTTCGTCGAGATCGCCTTCATTCAGCGCTTCGTCCTGTTCCTGGGCCATCCGCTCTACGCCATCGCGGTGGTCTTGGCCGCCTTTCTCGTGTTCGCCGGCCTGGGCAGCGGGTTCGTCGCCCGGCGCACGGAAGGCGAGGGCACCGGGCGCAGGATACTCTCTGCCGCGGTCGCGGGAATCGTGGTCCTGTCCGGGAGCTATCTTCTGCTGCTGCCCGAGGCGTTCACCTGGCTGGCGCCGGCGCCCCAAGCAGCGCAGATCCTCGCCGCCATCGCGTTGATCGCGCCGCTCGCCTTCTGCATGGGCATGCCCTTTCCCCTGGGGCTCGCGCGGGTCAAGGCCGAGGCGCCGGCGCTCGCGCCCTGGGCCTGGGGGATCAACGGCTGCGCCTCGGTGGTCAGCGCCGTGCTGGCAAGCCTCCTGGCCATGCATTTGGGGTTTTCTGCAGTCCTCGCGCTGGCCATGCTTCTTTATGTCTGCGCGGCGCTCATCTTCCGGCATTGACGGAGTTCTTCGTCACCCCATGTGAGTCTGAGAGGGCAACAAACCGATGGACCGCTTCGACGAGCTTTGGGTCTGGACCGACACGGCGCTGGCCGCCTCGCTCGGCTGGTATAGGGACGTCGCGGTCAACCGCAAACCGGCCAAATTCGTCATCGCCCGCACCATCCCGGTCGAGTTGGATCTCGACGGCGCGTCGGAAGAGGCGCTCTGGTCCGAGCTCGATACCCTCACGCCGGTGTTTCTCGAGACCTGGCAGGGGATCCGCGACCGGGGCGCGCCGCTGGGGTCGCCGGCCTCGGGACCGAGCCTCCTGGACCTCTGCCGGGCGCTCACCGAGCGGATGCTGGCGCACTGCAATTTCTGTCAGTGGAACTGCGCCGTGGACCGGCGCGCGGGCGGCAAACTGGGCACCTGCAAGCTTGCGGCCGACACCCGCGTCAGCAGCTATTTCCATCATCCGGGCGAAGAGCTCGTCTACCGGGGCAACCGCGGCTCGGGCACGATCTTCTTCACCTCTTGCAACATGCGCTGCGCCTTCTGCCAGAACGGTGACATCAGCACCGACAAGGACAACGGCGAGGTCGTGAGCGCGGAGACACTGGCCGCCATGGCCTGGCTGTTGCGCCTGGAAGGCTGTCACAACATCAACTGGGTGGGCGGCGACCCCACCATCCATCTGCATACCATCGTCGCGGCCATCGCGCGCCTGGGCGACGGCCGCGAACCGCCGGACCGCGACCGGCTCAGACGCGCACTCAAGACCAAGGCCGACCCGTTTCACGACTTTAACCTGGTCGAGGGACGCGCCCTCTATGACGGCCGGTTCAACGTGCCGATGCTGTGGAACAGCAACTTCTTCATGACCGAGGAGACAATGAAGATCCTGCGGCTGCTGATCGACGTGTGGCTGCCGGACTTCAAGTTCGGCCCGGGGCGATGCGCGACGCGGCTGGCCCGGACCGCCTGGTACTGGGACACGGTGACGCGCAACCTGAAATGGCTCGCGGACTGGGGCGAGGACTTCACCATCCGTCACTTGGTCATGCCCAACCATCTCGACTGCTGCACCTATCCGGTCCTGGACTGGATCGCCGAGCACATGCCCACGGCGCCGGTCAACATCATGGATCAGTACCATCCGGACACCTTCTGCGACCCGCGGCGGCGGCAATACGATCCGAAGTACGAGGACCTGTCCCGGCGGCTCAAGCGGGACGAGATCCTGGACGCCTACGGCCATGCGGACCGGCTGGGCCTGGCCTACAAGGCCATCACCCATGAGCGGAGCCGGCTGGGGCTGCGGTTTTAGGATCCGAGCCGCCGGTCGCCGCGGTTGACCCGGGTCACACGGCCCTTATCCTTGCAGGATAAGAACGCATCAGGGGAGGGGACAAACCGGTGCGCCCGCTGATCGGCCAGATTGTCGGCATTCTGCTCGGGGCCTTGGTCTCGGCCGGCGGCGCCGTGGCCAAAGACCGGGTGGATCTGCTGCTGGTGCTGGCCATCGACGCCTCCGGCAGCACGCGCGGCGGCGATTTCCTGACCCAGATCCGCGGGCATGCGGCGGCCTTTCGCGACCCGAGCGTGATCACGGCGTTGACCGCCGGCCCCGAGCGCCGGATTGCCGCGGCGGTGATCGTCTGGTCCGACGACGCGCAGCAGTGGCGCTGCGTCGACTGGACGGCGATCGCCTCGCTCGACGACGGCGTCCGCTTTGCAAAGGCGCTGGAGCGCTGTCCGTTCATCGGCGGCGGCACCTCGATCGGCGGCGCCCTGCGCAATGCCCGCACCGAACTCGGCTGGTCGCCCTTCACGGCGCCGCGGCGGATCATCGACATCTCGGCCAATGAGCGGTCCGGCATGGTCATCGAACCGTCGCGCTACTACGCGATCCGGGACGGCATCACCATCAACGCCCTGGTGATCGAGTCCGGCAAGGAAAGCCTGATCCCCTATTTCAGCCGCTTCGTGATCGGCGGACCGGGCGCTTTCGTGATCACCGCCACACCCGAATCCTATGCCGAATCGCTGCTCTGGAAGCTGCAGATCGAGACCGCGGGCGTGGCCGGCACAACGCCGCCGCAAGAGGCGCGCGTGCGCACCGGCGACGGACCGCCGGACCCCGGCCAGGTCATCACGCCGACCCAATCGAATTCATCGAATTCTAAGTGACGACGCGCGCGAGGCGCGGCGTGCGCGCGGCGAGCATGCAGACGCCCAGGGTCGCCGCGAAGATCAGCAGCGGATAGCCGAGCTGCCAGAGAAGACTGTCGAACTGCACCTCGAGCAGGCGGGGTATGCGCAGCATCACCGGATGCGCCACATAGATGCCGAGGGTAAAGGTCCCCCATTGCGCAAAGACCGTGTCTCGACCCCAATCCGGCCGCGAGACGGCGAAGCGCAACAGGCCCAGCGCCACCGGCACGCAGCCGAGGTAGAAGCTTTGCTGCGGCGTGCCATAGAACTCCCGCATGGCCAGCATCTCCACATGTATGGAGACCATGCCCAAGAGAATGAGCCAGAAGCACACGTTGTCCCGCGGCACCGTCCGGCCCGCCTGCCAAACCCCGAGGGCAAACAGAAACGGCCCGCCGAACGGACCCAGATAGGCACCCATGAACAGATCGATGCCAAGCGGCGTCCGGTTGTAGAGACCGCCCAAGAGACCCAGGACGTAGAACAGGCCGGTCACCAGCAACAACACCCGCAGCCCGCCAAACCGCAGGAACAGCGTGGTCATCGCCACCGCCAGCGCAAAGGCCACCAGGTACCAGAGATGCGTGCCCGTGCCGGAGAACAGGAAATCCCAGGGCGCGGCCTGGAAGGCGCCGATGGTCTTGAGCTCGATGGCTTCCAGATAGCCGAGCTTCTTGAAGTGCTTGATCCGCGGCAGAACGGCGAAGATCAGGCTCCAGACCACGTAGACGAGGGCGACGCGGGACAGGGCCGTCCGGGCGGCCTCGGCGAGGCCGCGGCGGTCGATGGACTGCGCGAACAGATAGCCGGACAGGATGAAGAACAACGGGATGGCGAAGCGGGCGCTGGTGTTGACGAACAGGAACGCCTGCTGCGTGAACTCGGTCTGGGGCCGAATGTGCGCGAAAGGCGCGGTATGGATAACGATCACCGCCAGGATGGCGACCACCCGGAGGACCTGCGCGCTGTAGAGATAGTGTTGGCTCTGCATTCAGGCGGTCCGTATAGACCCCACTCTCATATCCTGGGCGGACATAGGACTTTGGTAAGCTGTTTTCAATTTCGGCGGGACGAGCCGGCGATCGTCACGGCAGGATGCGCGCCGACCTGGCCAGCGCCAGGTCGATGGCGTTGATCGGATTGTCCCGGTCGACGTCGGCCAGGCCATCGAGGACCTCGTCGATGGGTCGGAGGACGACGGTGTCGGGGTCCTGACCGTCGGCGAGCACGGCCCCCCAGTCGAAGGCCTCGGCCAAGCGGGCCTGAAAGGCATCCACGCCCAATGGCATCCGGCGCAAGCCGTAGGGCCAGTATTCGGTGAGCAGGAGATCCGTCTTGGCGAGCACGTCATGCCCACCTTCGAGCGCCAGCGGCTCGGCACCTTGGATGTCCATTTTCAGCACCACGGGTCCGGCCAAGGCCGACGCCGGAATGACGTCGTCCAACGTGCGGCCGGGGACGGTGAGGGTTGCGCGGCTGGACTCCCGATAGGTGTCCGCGGGCTGCACACCATAGCGCACCCGGTGGTCCCCCAGATTGGTTGGCGCTTTCTCCAGCTCGACGGGACCGGGTTCGGCCACGATGGCGGCGTGACAGGTCTCGACCCGGGACGCGAGGCCGTTTCGCGCGAGATTGCGCCGGAGCAGGGCGTAGTTGTCCGGATCGGCCTCGACCGCGTAGCAGGCGACCCGGTCCAGACGCGCAACCGGGATGGTGGTCAGACCGATATTGGCGCCCAGGTCGATGTAGCTGCCCTGTCCGGCCTGCCGGAACACGCCGCAGGCGAGGCCGACGATGGCCGGCGACCAGACGCCGTTCTTGAGGTATTTGAGGGCCACCGTCTCGTCGCTCGTGAACCCCTCGACCGTTCCCTGGCGGCCCTCGATGACCAGGCCGGGCACGCCCGCCGCACGCAGCAGGCGAAAGACCAGCTGGTTGCGCGCTTTGACGGGCAGGGCGCGGATGGCTTCGTAGAGGGAGTCGGGTTCGTCGGTCATCATGCTGGATGGCCATCCGGCGTTCCGCGAATGGCGATGGATCGGACGATGAGTCTGACGGACTTCCCCGTGCAGCGCAACGCGGTGCGGCGATCAGACCACGAGCTTCATCCGTGTGGACGGACCCACGCGGCGGCTGCGGTGCCAAAGTTCTTTGCGCGAAAGAAAAGTCCACCACATCTGTCCAGCCGCTCACGGTGGGGCACACGCGTTGCTTGCTCGCCTCTGAGCCAGCGCTGCCGCAAGCAAGAGGGTGAAATTTAGCACGACCAGCGGTAGATAGATCGCCTTCGGCCGACCGACGACATGCGGAAAGAGCAAGATATGAAAGAGCGTTACGTAGACCAGCAAGACCGAGAGAAGGGCGATGCTGGTGCGCAACCTCGTCGGTATGCGGCGCCACCAGAAGATCGCCCAGATAAGGAGGGGAACCGTCCCGAGTCCCACGCCGGCATAGACCGGATCCCAGACGATTGAGAAGTATGACCCGGGCAGAAAGGGGTGCCTGTTCACCACCTGCATCAGTTCCACGTTCCACCAGGCAACCCAGAACCAGACACCGTCACGAACGAGCCCGTAGCCGGTGGACAAAGGTTCACGGAACAGGTCGGCCACAAGCGCGCCGAGCCGGCTCCCGACAAAGCCCGCGGAGCTGCTGTCCATGATGGCACCCGCTTCGATTTGCGCACGGCGAAAGTGGGTCTCACCGATCGGCAACAGCTCAAAGAGGTGGAACGTCCGGCCCTTGTCCTCGAAGAACAGCGGGGTGGGCAACCAGACGGCGATCGTAACCGATGTGAACAGGGCCACGCAGGCGACCTTCTGCCCAACCGTCCGCCCGCCATAGAGCCAGACGCCAAGGGCCAGGACGGGCGCCAACACGATCAGAACGTCCCGCACATAGGCACCCGCAGCAAACACCAGCGCGGCCATCATGACCGTCGGCCACGGAGCATCGACCCCATGCTCTGGCGGAGCAGGTTCGGAGCGGGCTGTGGCCGGGCGCACCATGATCAGACACAAGGCTCCGCCCAACAGAAACATCGCCATGCTGTCCGTGAGGAAGACCGCGACATGCTTTCCCGGCGCCGCCATGATCATCCAAAGCATGGCCGGCAACAGTGCAAACCACTTCCAACCGGTGAGTCGAAACACCGCGAAGTATAGAAACCCACCGATCGCCGTCTGGAACAACACATTGGCGATCAGACCCGGACGTGGATCGACGCCAAAGAACTCGAACAGGCCGGCATTCAGAAGCGAATAGCCAAGCACTGACGGAAACCGAACCGGCGCGTCATTGTTGAAGATCTCGAACGCCAACAGGAAATAGCCCAGAGAGTCCTCGAACAGACCGTTGCTGATGGTTGAACCGTAGGCCTCGAATTCGAACGACCGGGTAACGTCGTTCAGGATGTCGAGACGCAATCCGGCGGTTGCCAGGAGCACGGCTGCGATCGCTGCCGCGGCCAGAGGCTCGGCCGAGGCATAGCGCAGGAAGCGAGCGCTTGCTATCACCAGCAGTCCCCCCAGTCCCAGGATCACCATCGAGACCCCGAAGGCGCGGCGTCCGATGAAGTGGTGGCGCACCCCAAGGCGGGCCAGGAATGCCTTATCGGAAGATGCGTCGATGGCCGGCCAAAAGGCCTCGTCGCTCGGCCGCACGTCCGTGTAAAAGTGGCGCGTCCCACGAAAGGAGACCGGCCGAATTCCCGCAAACGGGATTCGTGCGCCGTCCCGCTCGAGATAGGGCTGCGTTGCGGGGTTCCGTGGCATGCTGACTCCCCAGAGCGCAAGCCGGGCGCCGGGCGTCGCCGGCTCATATCGGATCGCGAATGAGGTGAGCCCGGCCGCGGGAGGCTTGGCAAGGGGAATACGCTGCCAAGCCGCAAATGGCGTCTGGCTCACAGCCGTCGAAGAGCCATCAACCCAGATGCGGCCCGATTTGGTCGCCCCGGTCTCGCGCGCCAAGAGGTCCAGGAACCACTCCCCGCTCGCGGATGGCGGCTCGCTGCGAAGGCTCACGTGGAGGGTGACACCGGCCGGCAGTTCGTAGACCCACCAGGGGAAGTTGACCGACGCCCCGTCCCCACGCATCTCGTAGCTGCCGGGCAACCGGACTTGTGGATTGTGGGTCTCGACTCCGTCGCGCGGGTAGCTGAGCAGCGCTCCACCCACAACACAGAGGATCAGACCAAGCATCAACCAATGTCGGATGCCGACCCGCAATCCCGATCTCCTTTCTAGGCCCACGACTGCGACTGTTTCTGACTACCGACCTTTCCTGTCGTGCGTGCCGGCGGAGCGGTAGCCCGGCCAACGAGCGAACGGCGCATACCCCGAGGAGACCAGATCGGCACGCGAGACCGACTGCGACGTCACGTTCCGGCCCGATGTGCCTCGCTGGCGATTGTCGGGTAACCCAGAGAGGTCAACAAGGGGCCAATAGTCATGTGGATCTCGGCAATCTGCTCAGCAGTGAAGTGAGATGGCCATTCCGGATGCTTGGCAGGCTGGAGGTCATGGGCCAAGCCGGCCTGCACTGGGGCACCCATGAATGATAGGATCGCCTCCAAGGTGGGATCCGGCGTCGAAAGCAAGGCTTCGTACCGAATCTCCATGCACTGATTTGTTGGAATCAGCTCAAACTCCGCCAACACGCTCTCAACGCTGTGTTTCCACTGCAAAGCATTGAACACGGGTACGCTGTGCGCGGCGAGAGCCCCTTCCCAGCCGGGAAAACGAGGTCCCCACCCGACGTTTCCTTTCCACTTCGCCTTGTTCAAGGGAACCGTTGTGGGTGGCATACCGACATTCGAGAGTTCGAACCAAATCGCTTGCAGTCTGTTGCGCCAGAACGGCTGACGGCCCAGCATTGCGGCTGCGCTCTTCCAGAACCCCTGGAAGTCTCGATCACGAACGATACGGCTCCTCCGGCGCCACTCCCGGTTGATCGAGATCACGCAGTCGCGGCCGTCCCGGACCAGATGTATGAACTTGGCTGCCGGGAACACGGCGCGCATGAGAGGTATCTTGAACGCGTTTTCGGGTGTCTTCTCCAGCAACAACCGTCGTCCCGACTTGGCATGAAACAACGCGAACTCGCGTCTGATGTAACTGCGCGCGCGACCAGTCAAATCCGCTACCGTGCGCCTGTCATCTGAGCCATTGCCAGAATGAAACTCCCAGAGAAAATAGGGTTCATAGAGAAACGCTATGTCCGGATGGCGAGCCAGCACTTCAGCCAGATAGGTCGTGCCGGATCGTGGCGAGCCGACAATGAAAACGTAGCCTGTTCCGTCTTCCGGCAACGCTGATGATTCCTGGTGTTCCACTCAAGCCACGGCTATCCGATCGACTGCCGAGCACAATCCCACTGAGGTGCGCCCCTTGACAAACCGGCCCAGCTGGGTTGTCTGAAGTTGATGGCGCCATGTTTGCGCCTCGGCAGTTTGGGCATTGTTGCGACCGGAACTCCCTGAATACAAGCACGACGACGGCGGTAGCGACGTGGTGGGCGAACTTTCAGCGCTGAGACTCGTTGGAATCCTGGTTGGCGCGGTGCTTCTCATCCTCGTCGCCACTCGACTCCGCCGGCACTCCCACGATCGCGGCCTGACGGTTCTCTTGGCCTTGGGTGGCCTCACAATGGCCTTGCTGGGCCTGTTTCCCGGACTGGCGAATCTACCGGCCGATTTGGTCTTTGTGCGTCGGCAGCCAGGCGGGCGGTTGATCACGCTGCTGATACTTGCGGTCGGAATGCTCTGGCTGATCATCCTATGGGAGCGATCGAAGACCCGGCGTCTGGCGCGCAAGCTACAAGGATTGGTCAGCGTGCAAGCGATCAGGGAGTACGAATCGACGCAGTCTGGGCAAACGACTACGGGCGCAATTTGGGTGGTCTTGCCAGCATTGAACGAACAAGAAGCCTTGGACCGTTTGCTGCCCTGCATGCCATCTCGCGTCGGAGACCGCCAGGTTGAAGTCCTGGTTGTGGACGATGGCAGTACCGATCAAACCGATATGGTGGCGGCACGTCACGGCGCGCGCGTAGCTCGCCTCCCGGTTAACTGCGGGGGAGGTGCGGCGCTGCGGACAGGATGTGAGATCGCCAGCCGAAACGGCGCACGGGTCATTGTGACCATGGACGGCGACGGACAGCACAATCCGACGGAGATTGAGCGACTGGTTGGCCCAATCCTGGACGGCCGGGCGGACTTGGTCATCGGTTCACGCATGGCTGGGTCCCATGAGCCCGTGTCTGTAGCCCGCTCGATCGGTATTCGCGCCTTCAACATGCTGATCAACATGCTAGCGGGGACGAAAATCACGGACTGCTCGAGCGGCTTCCGCGCCGTAGACGCCGCGTTTCTCGGCCGCGTGCACTTGGAGCAAGAGCAGTATCACACGGCCGAGATGATCATCGAGACGGCAAAACACTCGGGGCGCACCGCCGAGGTTCCGGTGGCGATGCGACGACGCTGGGCGGGCCAAAGCAAGAAAGGGGGGGATATCGTGTATGGGCTGTTCTTCCTCAGAACAATCCTCAAGACCTGGCTGCGCTGACAGACGGACTTCTGCATCCCTGACGATCGCAGCTCTGAGTGGAGCAGGTCGATGACCTGTCTCTCTCTGACGACTGTTCTGGGTTGATCGTCCGATGCGGGTGCTCATTACCGGAGTCGACGGCTACCTCGGCTGGCCGCTTGCACACGCTTTGGCGCGGCGCGGTCACTTGGTGGCTGGGATCGACGCGCTGTTGCGCCGAGAATGGGTTGCCGAAATGGGCAGTCAGTCGGCGACGCCGATTCTGGACATAGACTCTCGTCTGACCGTTTTTCGGGAAGTGCACGGCGAAGATCTGCGGTTCGTCCCTGGCAATGTCTGCAACTATGACCTCGTGGAAGAGGCCATTCGCGACTTCATGCCGGACTGTGTCGTGCACTTAGGTCAGATGCCATCGGCGCCCTACAGCATGATCGACGCGCATCACGCTGTCTTCACGCATCAGAACAATATCGTCGGCACCTTGAATCTACTCTTCGCGCTGCGGGATCTGGCGCCGAACGCACATCTCGTGAAGCTGGGAACCATGGGTGAGTACGGGACGCCCAATATCGATATTCCGGAGGGTTTCTTCGATATAGAGTACCGTGGAAGGCGAGACAGACTGCCATTTCCCCGACAGCCCAACAGCATGTATCACCTCACGAAGGTGCACGACAGCGCCAACATCCATTTCGCCTGCCGAGTCTGGGGACTGACATGTACGGATGTGATGCAGGGCGTCGTGTTTGGCACGCGCATCGACGCGCTGAATGGAGATGACCGGCTGCTCACCCGGTTCGACGTGGACCAGGCCTTCGGCACAGTGATCAATCGGTTCTGCGCCCAAGCCGTGATCGGCATGGCGCTGAGTCCATATGGTCGAGGGCATCAGCGGCGCGGCTTCTTGTCCTTGCGTGACTCGATCCAGTGCCTGGCGCTGATCATCGAGAATCCCCCAGACGGGGCAGGCGAGTACCGGATCCTCAATCAGTTTCACGAAACATTCGATGTCTATGACCTGGCTCTAGTCGTGCAGGGTACGGCTCGCGACATGGGCATCGACGTCGAAATCAAGACTGTGGAGAACCCCCGCATCGAGGCCGAACGCCACTACTACAACCCTGATCATCAGAAGCTCTTCGACTTGGGCTATCGACCGACACGAACCGTCCGTGAAGAGATCCGAGAAACACTCGAGGACCTGGGGAGGTTCGCCGAGAGGATCCGCCTGTGTAGAGGCGCGATCCTTCCATCCATTCGGTGGCGTGAGAGGAAGCCCAGACCCTCGCCGGTTGGCGGATTTTGAACAAGCCAGCCTTTCTTGGCCAAGGCAGCCAAGGCCTTGGCCTGCAAAGCGTGGCTCCGCCCGGCTGACTACCGGCGGCGGGACGCGCGACGCAGGCGGCGGACCAACCCGATACCGAGCCCGAGGATTCCGCCGGCCATGCCAAGCTGTGCCGCAAGCGCGACGATCTGGCTCTGCGCCATGCCGAGGGATACCCCGACAACGGCGACCATCAGCCCGGTCATGACTGCACCCAGATAGGCCCAAAGAACGGCTTTGACGACCACGTTACCCTCCCAAACAAGACATGAAACCTTGCCTGCTCGTATGGGCTACACTGCCCTACGGGTAAGGTTTTGTCAATCTTCGTAAAATAATTAACCATTTCCATTAACTATTTCATTAACAAAACCCGAGTTTTGAATGGACTTTTTCTTCTGAATACGAGACTTCGCCTTTGCCAAGCGATGCCGACAACGCCTTGAGCGACACGGAACCGCCGCCAAGAGCCTCAACGGCCTGGACAAATTGGACCCGTGCTGCGGGACGGTGCTTCGTGCTACGATCACCGCCAAGCCGGTCGACCGGTCCGGGGCTTCCGGTGGACGGGCTACACGCATCCACACACGGCTTGGCCGAGGAGCGGCGGCCGGCGATCGTCGATGGGAGGAAGAGATGACGCAGTCGCGCGCAGTTGGACACCGCCTTGGCCCCGTAGCAACCGCAATCCTGCTCCTGGCTCTGGCCGCCGCCCTCGTCGGCGTGGCACTGCTGTCGCCCGCCCGGGCCGAGAGCGCCTCGCAGCGCGAGGCGGAAAAGCTCGTCGCCGACGCCCAGGCCAGCTTCGCCGCCCTCATGGCGGATGAGAAAAAGGCCGTTCCCGCGGCCATCCTCAAGAAGGCCCGCGCGGTGGCGATCTTTCCGAGAGTGGCCAAGGGCGGCTTCCTTGTGGGGGCAAAGACCGGCACCGGCGTTCTGCTGGTCAAGCGCGGGCGCGGCTGGAGCGGCCCGGCATTCTACAATCTGGGCGGCATGACCTTTGGCGCCCTGGTCGGCGTCCAGGCCATCGACCTGGTGATGGTCGTCATGACCGCCAAAGGACTGCAGCCGTTCCTAAGGCAGGAGTTCACGATCGGGCCGGACGCCTCGGCAGTGGCCGGCACGACGGGAGCGCGCGACGCACGCGATATCGATGTGCCGAAAGGCGACCTCCTGACCTATTCGCGGGTCGAAGGCCTGTTCGCCGGGCTTTCGATCGACGGCGCCAAGATCATCTACATGGACAAGGTCACCGGCGCCTATTACGGCGAAGCGGTATCGGCCAAGGGCGTGCTGATGGATGGCGCCGCCAAGGCGCCCCCGAGCGCCGACGGGCTCAAGCGCATCCTCGACAAGAGCATGGCGGCACAGGCACCGGGCGCCGACAGAGCCGCACGGACGGCGGAAGGGACGGCCGAAACCACCGGCGCGGGGCCGGACGCACGGCCCGGCGGGTGACGGCAACGGAGGCTCGACCCGATCAAGGGGCGAAGCGCGACCGGCTCTCTGTGATGGGGTTCGGCAGCGGCGGGCCTATCGTCTGCCGCGCTTGTATTGCGTGGGCGTGACGCCGGTCCATCTACGAAACGCATGATTGAAGGCGCTCGGCTCCGAATAGCCGAGCATGTACGCGATCTGCGATGTTCGGGCGTTCGAGTCTTCAAGATACCGAAAGGCGAGCTTTCGGCGCACCTCGTCGACGATCTGGCCAAAGGACGTTTCCAACGCCTGCAAGCGTCGGGCGAGGGTCCGCTCGCTCATGCCCAGCTCTTTGGCAATGCTCATGATCCGGACCGATCCGGTTGGCAGCAGCCTTGCAACCAAGTGCTCCACTTGACGCCTGAGATCGAGCTCTTGTCGACGCTGCTTGAGGATCTGCTCGCAGTAGCCCTTGAGGATCCCGAGGAGCCGTTCATCCGCCGAATGACACGGTAGCTCCAAAAGAGACCGGTTCAGGGCAATCGCGTTGCGCCGGCGGCCGAAGTGGACGGGAGCGCCAAAGAACCGCTCGAATTCATCCACGTGATCCCGGCGCGCGTGGCGGAATTCCGTCCATTCGGGAGTCAACCGGTTCTGGGCCACGAAGCGGCTGAAGTTCGTGATCAAGGCCAAGCTGAATTCCACAGTCTGCTGGTACTGCCGAGCACTCGGATCGACGATCTCTTCGCTCAAGACAGCCAACTGGTCTTGGATTTCGAGCTTCTCGCGAACACCCTCCGAAGACACGCCGATGTACTTCTCGATCATCCGAAATGCGTCTCCCAAGGTGGCGGCGCTCGCCGCCACGTAGCCGATCAGCCCCGCGTCCAAAGGATCGGCACTGGCGCCAAAATGCAGCCCGAAGCAAGGATCGCCGAGGTGAATGGCTGCAGCTTCGAACATGTCCACTTCCTGAGCGAAATCGATCTCAGCTTCCG
>JAAUXY010107790.1_pt1 | contig 13267 bp, 13 predicted proteins | sample 7278121 | NCBI WGS metagenome assembly JAAUXY01 (sample SAMN14350117, study PRJNA611818) | marine sediment metagenome | isolation source: surface marine sediment (1.8m) | place: French Polynesia: Moorea | collected 2018-08 | reverse complement strand
GGCGGAGTTCGCCCTGCGCGCCGGCGGCTCCGGTCAGGCCGTCGAGATCGTCGACGGCGACACCCTGGTCCTCGAATCGGGCGAAGAGGTACGCCTGGTCGGCATCCAGGCTCCCAAGCTGCCGCTCGGCCGGAAGGGCTTCCGCGCCTGGCCCCTGGCCGAGGAGGCCAAGGCGGCGCTGGCCGCGCTCGCGCTCGGCAAGACCCTGACGCTCTCCTATGGCGGCCGGCGCATGGACCGGCACGGCCGGCTGCTGGCCCATCTGCACGACGCCGAGGGGCGCTGGATCCAGGGCGAGCTGCTCGCGCGGGGCATGGCGCGGGTCTACAGCTTCGCCGACAACCGGGCCCAGGTGGCCGAGATGCTGGCGCTCGAGCGCGCGGCGCGGGCCGCCGCACGGGGCATCTGGGGCACGGACCCGCCGGTGCGGGACTATTACGGGATCCGCGCGGTCACGGAAACGCCCAGATTCCTCAATAGCTTCCAACTCGTGGCCGGCCGGGTGCGCCGGGTGGCCCGGGTGCGCGGCAAGACCTTCCTCAACTTCGGGGAGGACTGGCGCAGCGATTTCACCATCGTGATCCCGGCCAAGGCGCGCCGCCTGTTCGACCGCGCCGGCGTGGACCCCGCCTCCTACGAGGGCAAGCGGGTGCGGGTTCGCGGCTGGCTCAAACCCTTCAACGGCCCGATGATCGCCGCCAGCCATCCGGAACAGATCGAGGTGCTGGACGAATGATGCGGACGACCAAGACAGATGGCTCGGGCTTCGCCCTTCGAGAGGCTCAGGATGAGGCCCTCGTGCTGAGCTTGTCGAAGTACGAGGGCCGTGGGTCGATGTCGTCCGTCATGGGATCGTTCGTATGAGATTCCTCCCGCGCAGGCTTGCCGGGCTGCTGCTGGCCGGGTTGTTGGCCGCCGTCCCACTGGCCGCCCTGCCCCGCCCCGCCGCCGCCCAGCTGTTCGACGTGGCGGCCATGTCGCGGGCCGAGCATCCCAAGATCGTCCGGCAGTTCGGCGGCGAGGTGAAGGATCCGGCGCTCCGGGAGTATGTCGCGTCGCTCGGCAACAGCCTGGTGCGCCATACCGAGCTCGCCGGCCAGCGGTTCACCTTCACCGTGCTCAGCAGCGACATCGTCAACGCCTTCGCCCTGCCCGGCGGCTATGTCTATGTCACCCGCGGGCTGCTGGCGCTGGCCGACAGCGAGGCCGAGCTCGCCGGCGTCCTGGCGCACGAGATCGGCCATGTCACCGGGCGGCACGGGGAAAGCCGCATGACCCGGACGATCCTGGCCCAGCTCGGCCTCGGCGTCCTCGGCTCGGTGGTGGACAGCCAGCTCCTCAACAATTTGTTCCAGGTGGGCGCGCTCGCGGTCCTGCAGGGCTATTCCCGCGACCAGGAGTTCGATGCCGACACCCGCGCGGTGCGCTACATGCGCACCGCCGGCTACGACTCCTTCGCCATGGCCCGATTCCTGGCCAAGCTCAAGGCCGAACGTGACCTGGCCGCGCGGATCGCGGGCAAGCCGGACGGCGGCAGCGACCAGTTCAACTTCCTGGCCACCCACCCGCGCACCACCGAGCGGGTCAAGCGCGCCATCCAGCAGGCCGGCGGCGCGGCGCCGCCGGGCACCCGGCCGCGGGTCGGCGTGGCCGACTACATGCGCGTGATCGAGGGCATGTACTACGGCGGCGACCCGGAGAACGGCTTCATCAAGGACCGCCGCTTCGTCCACCCGGCCCTCGGGTTCTCCTTCCGGGTGCCGCCCGGCTTCTCCCTCATCAACAACGCGGATTCTGTGATCGCCTCGGGCCCCGGCAACGCCCAGATCGTGTTCGACTTCGACAAGCGGCCGCGCGGGACCAGCCTGCAGCGCTATGTGCGCGACGGCTGGGGCCAGAAACTGCAGTTGCGCTCCTTGGAGCCGATCACCGTAAACGGCCTCGAAGGCGCGACCGGGACGGCGCGAATGCAGACCAACCAGGGCGACAGGGATGTACGCCTGGTGGCGATCGCGCACGACCGCGCCCAGATCGCGCGCTTTCTCTTTGCCACGCCGCCCCGGGTGACCGGCCAGCTCGCGACCGAGCTCCAGCGCACCACCTACAGCTACCGCCGGCTCGACCCGGAGACCGCCCGCCGGGAACAGCCCTTCGTGGTCCGGACCACTCAGGTCAATCCCGGCGAGACGGTGGCGATCTTCGCCGACCGCATGCCCTACGGCAAATTTAGGGAAGAGCGCTTTCGCGTGCTCAATGGGCTCGGGCCGGACGAGAAGCTACAGCCCCGCTGGTGGGTTAAGTCCATCAGCGAGTGAGGCGCGCCGCTCACACGCCACGGCTGCCGAAGGTCGCGCGCAGAACCTGGACCGCCTGGTCGTGGATGCCCGGCGCCTCGCTTTCCCGCGATCCCGCGACGTTGAGAATGCGGATCCCGTGCGCCTCGAGCCAGCGCTCGATGCTGTCGCCGGTGACGCCCACATCGAACTCCGCCCCGCCGAGGGCGACCAGCAAATGCGGCTTGCCCAGCCTGAGCGCCGCCCGCAGGGCGAGCCGGGTGCCGCCCGTGGGGTCGCCGGGACACAAGATCAGGAGCCCGTCGGCCCGCCAGACGTTCACCAGCGTCCGCCAGGCATAGGCGCGCAGGCGGGATTCCGTGAGGGGATAGCGGTCCGGGATGCGGCCATCCTCGGCCCGCCGATCCCGCGGGCAGAGCCCGCCGCAGTCGATGCCGAGGGCCAGGGCCACGTCGAGTGCGGCCCGGTCCACGCCGGTCTGCCCGCCGGTGATCACGCGTGCGATCATGTCGCCGATAGCCTAGGGCGTTTCGGGCGCTGCGGCCACGGGGCTCGGCCGCCCAGATCCAAAAAGGAAAGGCCGGCGCTTGGCACCGGCCCTCCCCGATCTCAATGGGATCCGTCCGCCTCAGGCGGCCGCCAAGAGCTTTTCGAGCTTTTGCGTCGCCGCGTCCTCGTCGATCTTCTCCACCGCGGCGAGTTCCCGCACCAGCCGGTCCAACGCCGCCTGATAGATCTGGCGCTCGCTGTAGGACTGGTCCGGCTGCCCGGCATTGCGGTGCAAGTCGCGCACCACCTCGGCGATCGACACCGGATCGCCCGAATTGATCTTCGCCTCGTATTCCTGTGCCCGGCGGCTCCACATGGTGCGCTTGACCCGCGACCGCCCCTTGAGCGTCGCCAAGGCCGTTTCCATGATCTTCCGCGTGGACAGGCGCCTGAGCCCGGCAACTTCCACCTTGGACACCGGCACCCGGAGAATCATCTTCTCCTTCTCGAACTCGATGACGAAGAGTTTGAGCTTCTGGCCTGCGATTTCCTGGGTCTCGATCCCGGTAATCTTACCGACCCCGTGGGTCGGATAAACTACGTAGTCTCCTTGATTGAATCCCGGCTGACCTGTCATACGTCGTCCTCTTCACCGCCGTTCCACCGCTTCTATATTGGCGCTCGTTCCGGATTTACGAGCCCGGATCGCGCCGCCGCCCCTCCTTGCGTAGCGGCCGTCCCGCCGCCCCTGCCGATTAACCTTAACGGAATCGCCGCAGGAGGGCAGGCAACAATAGACGGCCCGGGCGCTGGACAAACTGTCCAGACACGGGCCGTCCACATCAAACTGTCACATTTATATCACAAAAACCGGCCCAAGGACAGGCCTTCCTGCCGGGCAAACGGCAAGGCCCCATGGGAGCGGGGGGCGGCGAGGCTCTTACTGGCCGGGGCTCTCGCTGAAGTACTGCATCTTGTCCGGCTTGCCGTTCCACTCCTCGGCGTCGGCCGGGGCCTCCCCCTTCCGGGTGATGTTGGGCCAGGCTTCGGAGTACTTCCGGTTATGCTCGACCCACTGCTCCGCATCCGATTCCGTGTCGGGAATGATGGCTTCGGCCGGGCATTCGGGCTCGCAGACGCCGCAGTCGATACACTCGTCCGGGTGGATCACCAGCATGTTCTCGCCCTCGTAGAAGCAGTCCACCGGACACACCTCGACGCAGTCCTGGAATTTGCACCTGATGCAGGCTTCAGTAACGACGTAGGTCATTCTTTGCTCCAACTCCCTCGCATATGCGCCCTGATCGGCCCGATCAAGGCTCGGCCGCCGTCCTAGTCCTTTGCCAGGCCGAAGCGCTCGAGTACCCGTTTGCGGGCGGCTCCGCTGTCGCGGTCGGAAACATAAAGTAGTCCTGTGATCCGCCGCAACAAGTTCGCCTCGTAGTCATGCAGCTCGCCATCGGCGTAGGCCACTTCCCACAGCATCTCGATCAGCTCGACCCGCTCGTCGTAATCGAAACTGTTCTTGGCGACCCGGGCAAAGGACCAGTACTCGCCCGCCTCCGCGGCCATCTGCTCGGCCTCCGCGATCAGCGCGTCCGCGTCCGCGATCTCGAGCCGCTCGGTGATCGCCCGCCGGATGACGTCACGCTCGTCCGCGCCGAACTCCCCATCCATGCGCGCGGCCTCGATCAGGAGCGCGGCCACCGCGAGCTGCAGCTCGCCATGGGCATGCGACCCCGAAGGGACGACATCGGACCCGGCGCCCAAGTCGGGAAACAGCGCCTTGAGCCGATTCAACATGGCGGCCTGCCTATCACACGGGTCCGGGGCGCACAAGCCCGGCCGGTGCGCGCTTTCGCCGCGCGATATCGGGCTGATAGGATGCGTCGATGACCTCGGCAGATCGGCATAGCGGTCTCTCGTCCGCGCCGGCGACGCGACGGAACCGCGAGCCCATTCTCGCGGTTCTGCAGCGGGTCCTGCCGGAGGCGGGCAAGGTCCTCGAGATCGCCAGCGGAAGCGGCGAACATGTGACCTTCTTCGCCCCGCACTTCCCTGATCTGGTCTGGCAGCCGAGCGATCCGCACCCAGGCTCGCGGGCCAGCATCGCCGCCTGGACCGCCGAGCTGGAGACGCAGAACGTCCTGCCGCCGCTCGATATCGACGCCGCTGCCGCGGACTGGGGCGCGGTGGAAGATGCGGCGGTGGCGGCGATCCTGTGCATCAACATGATCCACATCGCGCCCTGGGATGCGGGGCGTGGCCTGCTCGCCGGAGCGGGCCGCCTGTTGGCGCCTCGCGGCCTGCTTTACCTTTACGGCCCCTTCCAGCGCGGCGGCCGACACACCGCTCCGAGCAATGCCGCCTTCGACGAGAGCCTGCGCGCCCAGAACCCGGACTGGGGCGTGCGCGACCTGGACATGGTCGCCGCCGAAGCCCACGGCCAGGGGCTGGACCTTGCGGAGGTCGTCGACATGCCGGCGAACAACCTGTCGGTGATTCTCCGCAAGCGCTGAGCGGTCCCGCGAAGTGGGGCTTGATCGGACATATTGCGTTGGTGCGGCGTCGGAGCATAGAGTCGCCTCGGCACAGGCATCCTTTGAGGGAGGGTGTGCGATGGGCATGCTGACGCGGGAGGAAATAATCGAGATCGTCGGCCGCATCGACGATCAGCGTATCGCCGAGATTATCGGCACCGGGGCGACCGGTTCGGAGCTGCTCGAAGCCTGGACCTGGCTTGCCAGCAAGGAAGTCTCCGGTCGGTTCAACCACCGCCGTCCGCGAGGCCGCGCGGCGCGGCTGTGCGAGATCCTGTCCGCCGACGAGCCGCCGGAGCCGGACGAGGCTGCGTAGCACCGCCGATAGGATAAGTCCCTGAGCTCGCCGCCTTCGCGCATCCGTATCGGCACCTCCGGCTGGCACTATCCGCACTGGGTCGGGCCGGTCTATCCGCCGGGAACGCCGGCCGCGCGGTTCTTCGGGATCTACGCCGAGCATTTCGACACGGTCGAGATCAACGCCACCTTCTACCGGCTGCCCACGCCGGAGACGGTCGCCCACTGGCGCGCCGCCGCACCGCAAGGCTTCGCCTTCGCCTGCAAGGCGAGCCGCTACGTCACCCACATGAAGAAGCTCAAGGACCCGCGGGCCAGCATCGCACGCTTCTTCGAAACCGTGGCGGGGTTGGGCGACCGGGCGGGGCCGGTGTTGTTCCAGCTGCCGCCGCACTGGCGCGTGAATACGGCACGCCTGGACGCGTTCCTGCAGGCATTGCCAGACCACTATCGCTATGCCTTCGAGTTCCGGGACCCGAGCTGGTTCACGCCGGCGGTGTTCGACCTGCTCTCCCGCCACCGGGCCGCGTTCTGCCTCTACGAGCTGGCCGGCGCGCAGACGCCCGTCGAAGTCACCACGGACTTCGTCTATGTCCGCCTGCATGGGCCCGGCGACGCCTATGCGGGCTGCTATGACGAGGCGGCGCTGGCCCGCTGGGCCGAGCGCTTGGCTGCGTGGGCCAACAGCGGCACCTCGGCTTGGTGCTATTTCGACAATGACGAACGGGGCTATGCCTTCGCCAATGCCCGAACGCTCAAGGCCCTGGTGGGCGAGCTGCAGGCCAGATAGTTCTGTACGCCAAAACTTGCCGCGCTTCATCCTTCGAGACGCCGCCTTCATCCTGAGGAGGCCGGCAAGGCCGTCTCGAAGGAGAAGGCGGCTCCTCAGGATGAAGCTCTCGGGATCAGGGCGAGCGCAGATCGCTGTCTGCGACCGCTGATCGCAACTCGGTCAGCCGCCCTCACCCACCGGCAACTGCGTTTGGCTGGCCGCGTGCTGACGCCAGCTCTGGGCCTCGATGAACACCCGCTTGACCTCCGGTTGGCTGGCGCGGATCGCACGCTCCATATCGGTAATCGCCTGCTCCACCTCGGCCGAGCTCAGCCCGTTGCTGAAGTCGAGGCTGATGTTGAGCAGGATGTCCTGCGGCCCGAGATGCATGGTCAAGAGCTCGTTGACCCGGGAGACGCCCGGCTGGTCCTCGACGATCTTGCGGATGCCCGCGATCACCGCCGGGCGCGCGCCTTCGCCGATCAACAGCCCCTTGCTTTCATAGGCGAGCACCATGGCCGTGACCGCCAGGATCACGCCGATACCGATCGAGCCGGCCCCGTCGAGCCAGGGCAATCCCAGCGCCTCGCCCAGCGCGATGGCGACGAAGGCCACGATCAGGCCCAGCATCGCCGCAGTGTCCTCGAACAGGACGGTGAACACCGTGGGATCCTTGCTGACCCTGACCGCCTGCAGATAGCTGAGCCGGCCCTTGCTGCGCCGGAACTCGCCGAAGGCGATCCACCAGGCCACCGCCTCGAACACCATGGCGAGGGCGAGCACGATGTAGTTGATATGCGGATCCGTGATGGGGTGCGGCTCCAAGAGTTTGATCACGCCCTCATAGAACGACACGCCGGCGCCGACGGCGAAGATCAGGATGGCGACCACGAAGGTCCAGAAATAGAGCTCCATGCCGTAGCCGAAGGGATGCTGGCTATCCGCCTTGCGTTTCGACCGGGCAAGCCCGTGGAGCAGCAGCATCTGGTTGCCGGTGTCGACCAGGGAATGGATGCCCTCGCTGAGCATGGCGGAGCTGCCGGTCCAGGCGGCGGCGAAGAACTTGGTGATCGCGATCAGGCAATTGCCGACGAGCGCCGCGTAAATGACTTTCTTTGAGGCGGGGTTGGCCATGGGGCCGATCAGCCCTCGTCCGTGCCGCGCAACCGGTCCAGCGCCCGGCGGTCCGCTTTGGTCGGCCGGCCCGTCCCGGGCGGGCGGGCCGGCGCGCGCGGCGGACGCGGCTGCGCCTCGGGCGGGGCCAGGTCTTGGTAGAGCGTGCGGGCCTCGACCGCGGGGCCGCGACGGCCGGCCAGCGCCTTGACCTCGATGACGCGGATATGGGGGCCCATGGGAAAGGTCAGCACGTCGCCAACCCGGAGCGTTTGATGCGCCTTGCGCACGACCTGGCGATTGAGGCGCAGCTTGCCGGATGCGCAGAGCCGGGACGCCAACGACCGGCTTTTGCAGAAGCGGGCGTACCAGAGCCACTTGTCGATGCGGAGGCTGTCCTCGCGCGCTTGCGTCATTCGGACACCGTCAGCTCCTTGAGCTTGGCAAAAGGCGAATCCGGATCATGGCCGCGTTTCGATCGCGACCTGCGCGCGGCCGGGCGCGGTTTCTTGCGTTTGCTCTCGCCGGCGCGGTCCTTGGACGGTTTGCGCGGCGTGCCCTTGGGCACGAAGCTGGGTTCGCCCTGATCCTCCCGCATGCGGTAGCCGAGATGGGTCAGCAAGGGGATCAGCGCAGCGCCGTCGCAGCCGGCCGCGGACTTGAGCGAACCGGTCACCGCGAAGGGCCCCTGTCGCGCAAGCCGCCGCGCCTCGCCGGCGAGCTTCTCCAGGCGGTCGGCGCGGACCGCCCGGCCGCCGATTAACCGGTAGCCGCAGGCGTCGTAGAACCGCGCGGGCACGCCCTCCGCCGCGGCAGAGGACGGTCCGGCCGGAGACGGCGGCACCGCGTCCCGCCCCTCATGCGCGGCCCACAGGACGGCGCGTAGGGCCACGGCAGGCTCCCGGGTGAGGCCGGTGAGATAGACACTGGTCGCGCCGATCCGCACGCCCAACGCGGCGAGCGCCTTGCGATCCGCCTTGCCGAGTGCGGCGATCTGGTCCGCGATCTCGCGGCGGGGCAGGAGACCGAGGCGCTCCACCAGCTGATAGAGGATGCCACGCCCGGCTGCGCCGGGATCCGCCTCCGCCGCGGCGTGCAGCCGGGCCAGCGTCCGTGCGCTGTGGGCGTCGAGCCAGGCGGTCAGGCGTCGGCGCACGCGCTCGCGTAGGCCCGCCTCCAAGAGATCGCTGCGCAACGGCTCGACCAGAGGCTTGAGCGGCGAGGCGCCCGGGCGCAGGCGCGCCACGGGGTCGCCGTGCCAGCCGATGCGGCCGGTCTCGAGCAGCGCGAAGGCGTCGTCGGGATCACGCTCGAAGCGGCGGACGCGGGCCTCCACGTCGCCCCGGAGCGCCCGCAGCGCAGCGCTCGACAGCGCCTGGGCATCCTGGCCCTCGGCGTCCGCGGCGAGCTGAAAGCGAAACCCCTCCAGCCGGCCGACGAACTCGCCCTCGACCAGCACGTCGCCCGACCGCGTCACCGCGGCGAACAGGCGCTCGCCCGTGTCCATGCGCCGCACCAGCGTCGCCGCCCGACGGTCGACGAAGCGGTTGGTCAACCGCTCGTGCAGCGCGTCGGACAGCCGGTCCTCGATGTCGCGCGTCCGCTGTTGCCAGTGGACTGGATCGTCCAGCCATCCCGGCCGGTGCGAAATGTAGGTCCAGGTGCGGATATGGGCGATGCGCCCGGTCAGCGTGTCGACCTCGCCGTCGGTCCGGTCGAGCCGCCGGATGTGGCTCTCGACCCAGTCGGCCGGCAGCCGGCCGTCCGAACGCATCAGGTGGCGATAGACCTGGCTCAGGAGACGAGTGTGGTGGTCCGCGAGAATCTTGCGGAAGTCCGGGATCTGGCAGACCTCCCACAGGAGCTGCACCGTCTCGGGCTCGGCGGCACCGGCGGCGATGTCCTCCTGCTTGGCCAGTGCCCGCAGCGAGAGATAGTCGTCCGCATCGCGGGCCCGGCGCAGGAACGGGGCTGGCGGCGTCGCCTCCAGACTGCGGATCAGGCGGGGGAGCGACTGGAAGTCCAGATCCGTGTTGCGCCAGAAGATGTAGCGGACCGGGTCGAACTCATGGTTCTCGATGCGCTCGACGACCTCCGGCTCGAGCGGACCCACATCGCCGGTGGTGCCGAAGCTGCCGTCCTGCAGGTGGCGACCGGCGCGCCCGGCGATCTGGCCGATCTCCGCGGGCGTCAGCCGGCGCGGGTGGCGGCCATCGAACTTCACCAGGCTGGAAAACGCCACATGCCGGACATCCATGTTGAGGCCCATGCCGATGGCGTCGGTCGCGACCATGTAGTCGACCTCGCCCGCCTGGTATAGGCCCACCTGGGCGTTGCGCGTGCGCGGCGAGAGCGCACCCATGACCACGGCGGTGCCGCCCCGCCGGCGGCGCATCAGATCCGCCAGGCTGTAGACGCCCTCGGCCGAGAAGGCGACCACGGCGCTGCGCGGCGGCAGCCGGGTGATCTTCTTGACGCCGGCATAGCTGAGCCGCGACAGGCGCGGGCGGGAGACCATCTCGGCCTCCGGCACCAGCTTGCGCAGCAGCCGGCGCACCGTGTCGGCGCCGAGGAACATGGTCTCCTCCTCGCCGCGGGCGTGCAGCACCCGGTCGGTGAAGACGTGGCCCCGCTCGGGGTCGGCGGCGAGCTGCACCTCGTCCACCGCCAGGAAGGCGACGGGACGGTCCAGCGGCATGGACTCGACGGTGCACAGGAAATAGGCGGGATTGGGCGGGATGATCCGCTCCTCGCCGGTGATCAGGGCCGCGGACTTGACGCCCTTGGCCCGCACCACCCGGTCGTAGTTCTCCCGCGCCAAGAGCCGCAGCGGGAAGCCGATCATGCCGCTCCTGTGGGCGAGCATGCGCTCGATGGCGAAGTGGGTCTTGCCGGTGTTGGTGGGACCGAGAACCGCCGTGATGCGGCGGTGCGGAAAACCGTCCTGCATGGCTGAAAGATCGGGGTTTTGCGGGGCGGTTGCAAGGGCCGACGCGAGAGCAAGCGGCCGGACCGGCTCAGCCCGTCGGTTTCTCGCCTCCAGGCTCGCTCCCGCGCGGCCTCAGCGCCGCCACCGCGTCATGCAGGGCATCGGCGATTCGCCGGCCCGGATCCTCGCCGCGGCCGCGCGTTTCCAGCATTTCGGCGCCGATCGGGGCCCCAAAGGTCAGCCCGACCGGCTTGAGCCGCGGCACGCGCCGATAGCGGGGCAGCGCCTCGAAGGTGCCGCGGATCCGCATCGGCACGGCGGGCGCGCCGCTTTCGGCGATCAGGATGCCGACCCCGGGCAGGAAGTGTTGCAGCTCGCCGGTGGGCGAGCGCCATTCCTCGGGGAACCAGATCAGCATCTTGCCGCGGGCCAAGACCTCGCGACCGAAGGCGAGGCTCTGGCCAGGCGTCCGGTCGTCCACGGGGAACAGGTTGAGCATGCGGGCGACGAAACGGCGCACGGGCGTGCCGAACATGCGGTTCCGGTCCGCCCCCCAGTGAGCCTGGCGCATCCGGCTCCAGGGCAGGCCTGCGATGAGCACGAAGGGGTCCAGATCGCTCATGTGGTTGCAGACCAGGATCGCGGGTCCGGTCTGCGGCAGTTCTGCCACGCCCTCGACCCGCAGCCGGAAGAACAGGCGCATGACCGCCCAGACCAGCGTCCGGGCGAGAAGTCCGAGTGCCGAGAGCGTCGGCCCTGCTGGAACGAGCCAGCGCCGGTCGGCCGGCGATAGCTCCGCCGTGCCGGGTTCTGCCTCGGCCGCGGCGGGTGCCGCCTCGACCTCGCGCAACAGGTCACGGATGGTCAGAACCCGGGACACCGCCTCTTCGCCCAGCCGGAAACCGAAGGCGCGCTCGAAGCTCATGCCGATCTCCAGCCAGGCCAGTGAATCGATGCCGAGATCGAGCTGTGGGCTGGTGTCGAGGCTGAGCGGCCGGTCGGGATAGCGCCTTTCGAGCCACTGCCAGACCTGTCCGGCGCGCGGCTTGGCCAGGAGCGCCGCGTCATCCTCGGAGGGCGGCGCGGCGGGCGCGCCCGCGCCCGTCTGCGCCTGGGCGTAGAGCTCGGGCAAAAGGTGCCGGCGATACTTGCCGAGCCTCGTGCGCGGCGGCGGTTCGTGCCCGATGGCGTAGCCGGAGATGCGCTTGTAGGGCGGCAGTCCGCGAGAGGCTTCGGCCAGCGAGACGCGCAGCGCGTCCTCGATCCGGCCGGTGCCGGCGGCGCGCAGCCCGTCCATGTCCGGGATCACCAGGCCCACCAGCGTGCCCGCCTGCTCGAGCACCGCGACCTCGCGGACATAGGGGCTGGCCGCATAGGCAGCCTCGACCTCTTCCGGAGCCACGTTCTTGCCGTCCGGCAGGACGATGATCTCCTTGAGGCGGCCGGTGATGTAGAGGTAGCCGTCGTCGTCCAGATATCCCAGATCGCCGGACCGGAACCAGCCGTCCGCGGTGAACGCCTCCCGGTTGGCCTCGGGATTGTTGCGATAGCCCGCGAACACGGTGGGTCCCCGCAGCAGCACCTCGCCCTGGCCCCTGGCATCCGGTTGGCCGATGCGGACCTCGACCCCAGGGGCGGGCCGGCCCACGCTGCCGGGGCGGGGACGGTCGGGCGGGTTGAAGGTGGAGATCGAGGTGGTTTCGACCAGACCGTAGCCGTTCAGGACCCGCCAGCCCAGGCCCTCGAGCCGCCACTCGAGCGCCTCCTCGAGTCGCGCCCCGCCGCAGATCAGCCGGCGGAGAGACGGCGCAAACCCGGCATGCACTCGCCGGAACAGTGCGCGCCCGATCCGTCGGCCGAATCGCCTGCGCAGCCAGATGGAGAGCGCCATGAGCCCGCGAAAGGCGGCCGCCGGCAGCCCGCCCGCGGCGGCAACCTTGGCCATGATGCCCGACAAGAGGGCCTCATAGAGGCGCGGAACACCGACGATGGCCGTCGCCCGCGCGTCCTGCAGAGCGCCGACGATCTGCGGCCCGCCGACGCCTTCCGGCAGGACCATGGCCGCGCCCGAGGCGAGCGGCATGAGCATGCCGACGATGAACGGATAGGAGTGGTGCAGCGGCAGCGGCAGTAGCAGCCGGTCGTCGGGCCCGATCTGACCGACGGCCAAGAGCGTGGCAAGATTGGTGGCGATATTGCGCTGGCTCAAGGGGACGCCCTTGGGCGCGCCGGTGGTGCCGGAGGTGTAGAACAGCGAGACCACGTCCTCCGGCGCGGGCCGGGGCAGGCTATCGGGCCGCTCGGCCAACAGACTTGCGATCGGTTCGGCCCCTTGCTCCGCGGTCTCGCCGTCGAGCAGATAGACCTCGTCCACGCCTGCCGCCGAGGCTTCGGCCAGATGGGCCCGTGTGGTGAACAGCCGGCGGGCGCCGCAGTCGGCGATCGCCTGGGCGAGCTGAGCCTCGCTGAGAAGATAGTCGAGCGGAACCGTGCGCGCGCCGACCGCGAGCAGCGCGAGCCGGACCGCGACCCACTCGGGCGAATTCTCGGCGTAGAGCGCGACCGGCTCTCCGGGCGTGACGCCCCGGCGCAAGAGCCCGCCGGCCAGTCGCATGGCCTGGTCCTCAAGGTCCGCGTAGGATACCAGCCGCTGACCGCCCGCTTCGAACGCGATGACCGCCGGCCGGTCGCCGAAGGCGCGAAGCCGGGCCAGAATGAAGGCAATCGTATCGTCGTTGGTCACCGGTATTCACCGAGGGACAGCAAAGGTCTCGATCAATCGGAAGCGCGGGACCAGTCTACGCGATTTGACGCCCTCCGACCGCCCTTCGCG
>JAAUXY010029477.1_pt1 | contig 13274 bp, 5 predicted proteins | sample 7278121 | NCBI WGS metagenome assembly JAAUXY01 (sample SAMN14350117, study PRJNA611818) | marine sediment metagenome | isolation source: surface marine sediment (1.8m) | place: French Polynesia: Moorea | collected 2018-08 | reverse complement strand
CGATGCGTTTGGGGCCATGGATAAGCCCCTAGCGGGCAACCCGCCGGGCCAAAAGGACGCTGGGAGTGCTGTTCAGTCAGCCGATGGCCAACTGCCGTGGGATATTTGCGTTGCCCCCTTCGCGGGTGGCGCTGGTCATGTGGGGGGCCTGGAAACCACAGTTTTCAAAGCCGGTACATCCTATGATCGAACTTTCCACAGCGGGCAGGATGACCCAAAGGGAATGCGTGGCCTGATCAGTAAGCCGTTGCCGGATTTTTTCAAGAATAACACCCACGCTTTTTATGGGCGTCAGCCCGATAGCGAGACATGGGTGCATTTGGGGAGTCTGTCCAGACCGGGTAGCAAATCGGATTTTCCCCAACAGTACCGGGCCACGCTTGACCAACAGGGACGGCTGCGTATTCACGCCGGCGAAGTTCCCTATTGGACCTCGTCGGCGCCGGAGGTGCTCAAGTCCACAGAGGGTTTTGTGTACAGCCGGGATCTGAATCCGGCGGACAGTCAGGTTGATAAGGACCGTGATCCGTTCAGTGGAATGCACTGATGCAGGTTCTGCATACACTGTTGAAAAAACGTAAGGACGATAACTCGCCGCTGGCGCAAGCCTTGTATTACGCTCTAAAGGGCGTACGGAGCTCTATGGAGGCTGCCCTTGAGCATGCCCTTAAGGACAATCCCGATGATGTCGGCATTAAAGACTGTCAACAACTGCTTGCCGATCTGGATGAGCTGCTGGGTGTAAACGGGCCGGCCGAGGACTCAGACCTGACGAGTTGGTTGAGAGCCACAGGGTCATCTGATGTACAAGCTAATGCCCCTCCCAGCAAACTGACACAGATTCGGCTCAATCCTTTGCGTGATGAAATCTTGGCGCAGAAATCGGGTCTGACGATTGAGTTGGGGGCCTTGAAGCTGCGTGAGGATTCCGATGCCTGGTTGTGGCGGGATGTTCAGCTCCTGCTGCTGCGCCTACCGGCGGATCAGGCCGTTCGTTGGCGCGACCGCGCCCGCCTCATCGCGGAGGGTGTACAATGCCAGATAACGGTCCATAATGTGGCCCGGTTTTCGTTTCACACGGAAGAGCTGCTTTTCCCGGGGCTTGAGGGTGCGATACAGGCGCCTGGGTTAGGTCTGTCACCGGATGCGCCCCTTGAACCGCGGGTTAAAGGTATCTTCTCTGAAGACATGGAAAACAATCCCGAGCTGCGGTTTCTGGCGCAAGCCGTATCTGTTTGTCTAGGCATGGCCGATCTCGATCCCAACCTGCACCATGCGTTGGAGACGGTGTACCGTTTCGACGTGGTTCCCTTTCAGGGAGATCAGCGCACCCGCTTCGAGCAAGAATTGTTGAATCGGTTGCAGCGCGTTTGTCAAATGCCGGAGGTCTCGATGGACGCTCTCAAGTCCCGGCTTGACTTGGACGAGGCGATTCACTCCCTTACCCATATGCCCCCCGCAGATCGTACCAGTTGGTGGGGCGGATTTCGCCAGCGATGCCGGGATAGTTTGTTTCGAGCCGCTAACCGGTTACGTAGCCAGGGCCATGAAGTACAGCTTCGGGCAGCTCCGGAAAGCTTCAGGAGTGCTGATGAACTGACCCATAATAATGTGCCGCTCAAAGTGGGCGGCGCCACCGGAATGGTACTTGCCAGTCTTCGCATTTGGGCCAAACTGGATGGCAGGGTATACCCTGGCCGAGTAATTTATCGTTCTTAGATTTTGCCTCATATGGGCCCCTAACTTAAGGTGAGACACTTTGTTACTCCGAGCGAATGCGAGGAATGACAAAATCTAAGATGACGTGATGGGTTACACTATGCTTCACCCAACCACCCTGGCTATTGACGATGACAAAGAGTTTAACCAATGCAACCAGTTGGCTCTCGTTGGGGCTATTTTTCTCTATGCGGTTTGTCCTGTTCGATCAAACTAAACACCATATGCTCATGGTGGTTGATATCAAACCGTTTCTACAGAAAGCATTGATTTATGACCGGCGCTCAATATTAGTTAAAAAATAGCCGGCGGTTACAAGAATATTTGTGGGAAATACAGATGTTTGCAATAAGGCCTTGGATCATAGGGCTAATAGCCTTGGGCACGATTGCGTTTTTGGGAAAGGCGCTTGGGCAGTCGGAAAGTGAGGCGATGGAGCAGGAGAAAGTTCGACACTTTATCGTGGCGATCGATGTATCAGGAGATATGAAGGCTTTAATCAGAACTAGAGATATTGTCGTCCTCAGTATTCCGCGCTTACTGTTTCATGATTTCGATACGAAAAAGGTTGGTCCACTCTTCGAAATGTTTCGGCCAGGAATCGACAAGCTGTCCATCGTTTATTTTGCCTTGACCAAGGCCAAGGTCGACTCCAAATGCAAATCGTTCACCGGTTATGACGCCAGACCGGAATACCTGTTTACCTGGCAAAAATTGTCGGATCCGAGCCCTAATAAAACGCATCTTACGGATAAGCTGCGGGGTTTGTTGAAAGAGCCGTGTGTTCCTGTCGGCGCACCTTCGCTGTCCCCTATTGTCACAGCAGAATCTACCGTTGCAGCTTTTGTCGGTAAACAGCTTGCCAAAAATGGCGAGCAGGATCTATTGTTTGACCAGACTTATCTGATCGTTGCATCGAACGATGCTTATAATGGGTCCCCTTCGCGAGAACTGCCTTTTTATCAGAAAAGGTTTGGAGTTAAAAATATAGAGGCCGCTTTGGCTCATAGTGCCCGTATACGGAAATACTTCTATATCGAATCACCGGAGAACTGGGTTTTCACCATTAACACAAAGACAGGTAATTTCTTGCGGGGTGTTGTACGTAAGGAAGATTTTCCTTTAATTCTCCGTGTCTCGGAACTGCGACCAGTAGAAGGAAAGAACGCAACCACTGCTTTCATCGACTTTCGCAAAACTAATAATTTAGACAGGCTCGCTGTTTCTGATACAGAATTACGCTTGCTCGATGAGGCGGGCGTTGACGTACCAGCGGAAATTCGCTTTGTACCTTCCGATCGCTTTAAACCGATCTCGATGACCTTTGAGTATGAGGGTAGCGCAGAGGAACCCTTGCGTATCGGTAAACGGGAAATACCTGAACGGGTGACGGTGGATCTCGGAGACTGTCAGTTGCCCACTTGCCAGCGGGATGAGAAGGGCAATCTGAGTGTATCACCGCTGGCGGCAGCCGGTGTGCCAGCTGAAATCAAGGCAAAGGATCTTAATCTGACGGCTGGAAAGATCCGTTTCCGCACTGTATTTCGCTATGGAAGCGGTGGGCCATATTACCATCTTCGGATCAAGACTGACTGGAAAGAGATGGACATAAAACTGGTACCGTTTCTGGAACTACGGGGAAGCCGTTGGCTCGGTGAGGATGCCCGTCATCTAACGAACTTCGATCTAGTAGAGCAATGGCGCGAAGAAGATGGTCGTCTGAGTCAACATAAAGCGCGACAACGCCTGTTGGATAAGCTGCAGAGGCAAGAGACAGATAAGATAAAAGAGATGGAAGAGATTAGGGCACGAGAAAGAGCACGAGAAGAATGGGAGCAGACTGTTTTCTGGCTTGAGCTTCTGGCAGCGTCAATTGCAATTTTAATATCGACATACCTGTTGCTCCACTGGCTCTTTTACAACCGTCCCTTTAGACCGCAATTGATTTGGCAATCAGCAGAAGTGCCTAAGCTGGATTTTAACCGATCCAGTGCCAGCCATGTGTTATTAGGAACACTTACTGTGCAAAATACCGGCTTGGTGCCATGGTTCGGACGATTATTGGGTAACAAAACACAACCTCGGCGTAATGCCAAACTCCATCTGGAATATGAACCCGAAGACGATAATATCCAGTTGGACGAAAAGCCGGTTACCGCATTGGGCTTCTTAACTTCTAAGCAGCAGAAGCAGCAGTTGATCTCCAAAGTAGATCAGGACATCGCCGATAACGATAGGTTTTACGTTTTCTTCGCCAGCGATGCGGTAACCGATTGCGAGTGCCCAGATGAGGTTTTCGATCCTACTCAAAAGACCTTTTCATTAAAGGCACGCCTTGACTGGCAATCCCAGTGGGGGGACCGGGTAGCGGAGGACCTGCTTTTTACCCAATCACTGCGCTTATTGCGTGAACACGCTAGCCCCCCGCGCATATGTTTCAAGCACTTGGCAAAGTCAGTTTATTATGTCCATCGTAAAAAGGTCAGTGTTGGCACCTTTGTCTTGGAAAGTACGGCGCAACACAGTTTCGCCCAGCCCTTCAAGGGCCGCTTTGCAATTTTGGCCCGTGACGTGAATGGTCCTCTTGAAGAGGGTGTGATTGCCTTTGATAGGGATAGACTCAATGGTGAAAATGAAGAGTTTGTGCTGCAAGGACGTGAGACCCTTGAGGTGCCGGTGGTAATAGACTGCAACGGTGAGAGTGTAAAAAATCCCTATCCTTCCAAGGAGGAATACAGTATCCGCATTATCGGTGACTACGCCCCCGGATCGTATCCCGAACCGTCGGATCCGATCGTATTGCGTCGCGATCCGGTTAAAGCTGGCGCCCAATTGGTGCTGGAACACCGGCGTAAACAGCGGGAGATCTATTGGCCGAAGGAATCGAATACACCGCGCGTGCGGTTACGGGCCCAAAATGGAGAGCTCGGTATGGATGAGCCTTTGGCACAAGGGTGTCTTAGATTCTCGGATGTAACGCCGCTGCGTTTTGAGGACTTCGATGTCAGAGGTCCCCTGTTCTTCATGGAATTAGGCAACACCGGGAGATCGGGCAATGGTATGGTTCAGTTGGATTGGAGTACAAAGCTGATTGTACAAGATAAAGATAAAGAATTGTTACCGTTACTGCACGATAATGCCAGCTATGACAGCCTGATCGTTCTAGTGGATGCTATCTCCAACCAATCTTACAAGAACATAGAAGTAAGGGAGAAGGAACCATCATGCAAGGCCATCTTCGGGGTTGATTACAGTCGCATTAAATCCTTCGAAGGCGGACGCTCACCGGAGCTTACCGCGCAGCTGATCCTAGATATTAGCGTGCGGGACGAGCTTGACGAAGAAGGTGCACAGACTCGCTATTGCGTGCAGGTGGAGGTGCCCTTTACCCTTGAAAAACTGCCTTCCCCGCTTTGGCTTGCCATTGATTTTGGCACTTCGTCTATCTCTGCTGCGCAAGGCAAGGCGGATCGGGTAAAGATTATTGATTTACAACAAGTGGAAGATTCATCGGACCGTGCCCTACAGATTGCCCGCAATTTCAGAGACTTTGACACTCTTAATCCAGAGATAGACACGGATTTCTTGCCTAGTTACGTGCTGTGCGATGCCGACCAGCGCCAAGAGCCTTCCCACAAATCTTATGTGCTCGCGGGATTCTCCGGCTTCCAGCCGGCCTCGCTGTGTCCCGGTGCCCCTTCGTTTATCAGTTTACCTCCTAGTACCACACAACTGCAGCGCCATGCAGACCGGGTTATTTTTTCTTTGAAAAGCTGGCTTGGTCAGGCCGCTTTCTACATTAATTTACCGACGCGGGTGCGTTACAGGAATGAGGACGATGAAGAAGTGCAGGATAGTTCTCTGGAGTTGGAACCTCTAATGGAATCGGCCTTTGCGGCATTGGCTACTGCATATCTAGCGAAGCCTATCTATCGGGGAGGACAATTGGTGGTTACTCACCCGAACACCTTTACGGAGGTGCATTGTGAACGCCTGAAGCGCTGTGTTTTCCAGGCCGTGTCCAAACCGCTGGACATTCCGCTTGAGGATCGGATTGCATTGATTAGTGAGTCGGATGCGGTTGCTTACTACTATTGCCAGCAGCGCAGAAACGAGGGACCGGTGAAGGGCACCGAGCGGATCTTGGTGTATGATTTCGGTGCAGGAACCCTGGATCTGACACTCGTGCGGTTGAAGTGGCACGAGCGCACCGCCAGTCGCCCCCCCGAAGAGTGGGTGGTGGAAAATCGGCTTGGCGTTCCTGTGGCCGGTAATCACTTGGATAGTATCTTAGCTCGGCTGATCGATGAGCTGCTCAGCGATGATGCCGTGTTGGACAAACAATCATTTGAGTATCGTTATCCAGTTGTGGCAATGGACTTTAATCACAATCCGCCCGATAGGACCAAGGAGTTTCATCTGGACGCTATATATGAGTTTGCTAGGGCAATTAAGCAGGCCAAGCAGGGCGATGCTCGCGAAGGCATAGATTCCTGGGATGGGCGTTCTCCTTTTATAGTGCAGGTGGGATCGAGCGTTGGTGGAAACTATTTGGTGGGCATTACAGGGCCAGCGGCCTTTCAACAATTGCCCAGTGAACCCATTGACTCGGCGCCTACCCTCTGTCGCCGTGGGGAGAAAGAGCTTTGTCTGGCAATTCCCGCCGATGATGTGCGTAACTTTGCACCGATGCGCGAATTCATGGACTTCGTGACCCTTGAGGTGATCGAGGAGTTGTTACTCGGTGCAGGTCTGGGTATGAATGTTGCGGACACTGTAAATACGCTCTTGGTCTCTGGGCGTGGTGCCCTTTGGCCGGGTTTGCGTGAGGCTGTTTGGGATCGCTTCCCGGATTCCGTGAGCAAGCCGGATTTGCATGAGAAATTCGGCGACCGAATGAAAGATGCGGTAGTCCGGGGAGCGATAGCCTGGCAACAACTTAAGGGCGATATCGCGACCAAGAAGGAAAGGCAATCCCAACTCGCCATCTTACTGGAGGGCAGTGGCGAGCTTATTCCCGATAGTGAGTGGAGAAGGGATAAGCCGATCGATCTGTCCAGTAGTGCGTCTTTTCGGCTTGTGCAGTGCGAGACGATTCGCCCTGATCCCGCTGTTGACATGCAAGGGCTGCGTCGCTATTTCTATATTGATGTGGATAAAAAGGTGTTCAATCGAGCTACCCGATGGTACAAAGATCCGCCTCATTTGTATGCGAAAAAGGACCATGATCCTCGTGGCCATATGCTGGTCCGCCTGGAAAATGCCGATGGGGAATGTGATCTGGTAGGTATTAGCGCGCAGGCTACGCGTGTATTTGCCCGTCCACCTTGGCCGGTGGGGATAGTGCTGCTCTCGCCTTACAGCACGCTGCCTGAATAGGAAATCCATTTATGCGATTGTAAAATAAGATACCAGATTGCGCTGGGTGAACGGCATGGGCAGCAAGCCCAAGACCGCTGTCCAAGCAGAGCAGGGACAGCGCAGGGCCGGGATTGTTTGGCTGCGATGGAATCTTCTTTGCCAGAAATCACCTTAACTACCGTGGCTGTCTCGCCAACGCAGGCAGCGATGCCTAGTTTTTGAAAATGGTATGAAATTCATGCTGCTCAATAAGTTGCTAGGAACTGCGAAACATTTGCTCATGTTATGCTCCGAGAGAGCTTGTATGGCGCCCACGGGCAGTGCCTTTGCCCGCCGGCTTGGGAGGCTCGGCGTGCTTATGGCGGTGGTGCTTGCTGGAATAGGATTGACAATGGCGCCCCTAGGCCTGGCGCAAGACCAGCCGAGCATAGGAGTGGTTGTTGTCAAGCTGCAGGGTAAAGAGATTCCGAAGGCCCGTTGTGTGGTAACCAAGGTGGAGGGGCGAGCTTCTTCGTATTGTGTGTATCAAACGGGGGCGGATGAATTTAAGAGGGATAATGATGATGGATTTTTCGCAAGCCAGCTTAACTCTGTTGGTGTAATAAAGATGGATAATGATGTTGGTAATAAAAATTTAAGGGATTGGCTCGATAAAAAAGGTAATTTGGATCAGAGAGCGCATAAACTTGCTAAGGTCTTACTGTTACAGGATCCGGACAGGGTTAGTAAGGGAGACTATGGGGTAATCTTTGGTTCTCCGATTGGATTGCAAGAGGGTGAATTAAAGAAATATTCTAACCTTGGCATAGACATAATCGATGATGGGAAGGCGCAGGATATTATGCTGTCTTCCAATATGAATTCAGAGTTGAGGGCTTTACAAATAATAGATAAAGATCAGGCCCTTGGGCTGATTTCTAATTTGATGGCAATGGAGATTGCGATTCAAAAAAGCCAGGACAAGAAAGAAATAGAGCAATTAAAAAGGCAACTGAATGATGAAAGAGATAAGCTAAGACAAAAAGATGATGAACTCACGCAAATAGGTAAGGACATAGAAGGGCTAACAAAGCAGAAACAGGAACTGGATGAAGAAGTTCAGAGTTCTCATAGACTAATCAACGGATTATTGGGATCTGAACTAGAAATAAAAAATCTAAAAGAGAATATGAAGTTAGAGGAGAAAACTCAAGCATTGGTCGAGCATATCCAATCTTCGAAGATGATGGGTACACAACGGATCATGTATACGATCCTAGTAGTAGTAACGCTAACGCTAGCGGTTGTCTTGGGAAATCTGATTTATAGTAGACATTCAAATATGCTTGCGCAGTGGTTACACAAAAATGCTGCAAATAAAAATCATATTCTTACAGAATTGAAAAATACACAACAAAGTACAATTGAAACAATTAAAAAAATGATGATAGAACAAATCCCTGACAAATTTAAAAGGGGTTTTAACGAGCTGAAGGGACAGATTACTGCGTCGAAAGACGAATTAATAGGAAAGTTTGAGCAACCCAGGCTCCGAGCTATTAAGCTGACCAGTGAATTGGAAGGTAAGTTTGAAAACCTAGGAGGACAAATCTCTAACCTAAGCACCCAAATCTCTGACCTAAGCACCCGTGCCGACCTTAAGAAAAAACCACCTGTCAAGCTCAAATTGCTTAAACTTATAGGCCAGGCTGAAGAGCATCCCAGTTCCTGGAATGCTGACATCAGCCCGGAAGAATACTATCTAGTGGAAGGGGAAGGGATCATTAAGGGCATTAACTCTTATATTACAACACAACAAGAAATGGCTAACTTGCAAGAATCCAAGCCCAATCTGCGTGAACTCTTGAACATTGCCGCAAGTGGTTCTGAATTATGGCAGGGCGAATTGAACAAGCAATTAGAATACCTTGTGGATGGTGAAGAAGTGATTCGTTACATTAACGTGTGGCAGGAAAATTGTGAATTTCGCGAAGCCATTGAATCTTTAGTAGCAGACGGCGGGTCTGCACTTAGTTCTAATCATGATCTTATAGCCCAGCTCAAAGGTGGTATTGAGCAAATTGCAAACGCAGTTACACCCAAGTCTTCTACGATGAGCTTGCTCGGGCTTGCCGAGGGTGTTGAGCGCCTTAAGGGTGAGAATGAATCCAAGCAACGGTCTATTGAAAAGCTTGGAGAGCAGGCACGTGAAAAAGAGCAATCTTACAATAAACTACAGAAATCAAAAGATCGAACAACCGAAGAACTTGAAAAAATAACGGCCTCTCATCAAATCTTGGAGAATCTATCCGAAGCGCTCTGCAATTATGTCTCACTGCCACCAGGACTGCTGATCGGAGGACCATCTTTAGCATTGGATAAGGGGCACCAACGTATATACGATCAGGGTGTCTTGCAGCGGATACAGGGTCTGACCCAGGATGAATCGTATCGCATCCTGCGTCTAACGCTTGTCAGTGTTATGGCGGCCTGGGATATTGCCATTGACTCGCTTAAAAAACATCGCAGGGACGACGTAGTCGATGGGTTAGGACTTGAAAAGTTTCCCCGTATCTGGCGTAAGTTGCTCGATTCCCCGCCAGAACTAGCAGCCGATGCACTGTGGAATGCTATCTTTAAGGGGTTCCAGGATAATTGGTTGCATGATCTGTTCCGTGCCGACTATGTTTTTGATGCGTACCTGCCCAAGGGAGAGCAGGGCGATGAGGGTGGTGATATATTCGACCCTATGCGAAATCTGCTTAACCAAGCGGCTTCAGCCTTTCGGACAGCGATGGATCGTTGCGGTTATCATCTACAGGCGGCAAAGATTGGTGATGCCCAGCCAATATGGGCAGAGCCGTCTCCTAATCCTACTGCTACTAACTTGCTGGGGATTTCCGAGGTGAAAAATCGAATGCAGACTATGGTAGATAAGGGCGACCGGAATGTAGTTGTGAATATTGAAAGATTCGGTTACATCGAGTTGAATAAAGAGCAGGGAACAGGGGTAAGGATTAACCGGCTAAATCCATCTGACATTTCGTAGGTTCTGTCCATGGCTCAAAATTGGTGCGCGATTTTGTTAGAACTTGTCTATGGCAAATTACTTGTAAAGCGGCCATTGGGCGGCCAGTCAAAAAACTCATGCAGCTTGGTGGTATAGTGTTTAAGAAAAATATACTGACCAAAGAGAGTTAAGCGGCTTGATCGAATTGGTAGTACATGCCGAACAGAGCAAGCACCTATCCCTATAAAAAACTCAATCCAGGGGTCGGTAACTGAGGGCGGCGAGGTATCAACAATGACGGGTGCGCTCATCCCAAGGGAGGTTTGGAACATACTCCATGTCAACACCCTTGGCAGGGAGCGTTGGAAACAGATCGCCAGCTCGAAGCCTTGAACGCAGTCGCGGAGACGATTAACACAGCAGACCGCGAAGCGAGGACGTCGGGCTTGCTCCTCAGGTGGCGTCGTGTTGAAGACCAACCAGGTGAGGGAAAGCAACCGCCTTGCCCCTATGGGGTGATTCGACCTGGCGGGATTCCGTAGTTTAATTGTCTAACGCAAGATGCGTTCGCGCCTTGTGATACAACTCCAGAAAGGTAGCGCCAAGCGGGAATTTTTTAGGTTCTTTTAGAGTGTTACGGTCGGCCCTTTCCATACTCTTACCTCTTGATTCTTGAAATTTTACAGCTGTCTACCCGCGCGTATAAGTTTTCCGCAACTTAGACCCATCTTCCATAGGCATGTTGCTTGCATATAATGATTTTTTCTTTTTACTATCAGTTGGTTACAATTCTACCTGACTTAAAATTGCCTTTTTTACATGCCTACACTTTTCTTAAGTTATTGTTTTAAAAGATAAATCATATTTTCGGAATGCGTTACAATTCAAGGACTTAAAAAAGTGTAGGCATGTAAAATCAACAGAATTCTGCAGCTATTTTCCGTAACCATCTGTTTAAGCAGAAGAAAAAACTTTTTTAGCAAATAGTACGCCTAAGGAAGATCGGTCTGTGGCATCGACCACTCTAGTCTATCCATCGGCAATGAGTGAGAGCCCGTAGCGATTGATTGGAGCACCGGTGCGCTTCCGCCTAGTTAAGAACCGTTTAACGGGTCCTGCGCCTTACCCGAGCCCCGCACTAACTAGATAGCCCATGGAGGGCGCTAAGCCCGTACTTTTTGAATGGGCCGGCATGAGGAGAACTCGAATAAATTCTAGAGCGACACTGAACCCCACAGTGTCATTTGACTCTCTATATGTGTTGAGGCAGAACCTGATTTTGAATTAAAAGGCAGTTCACCTGTTTTTCTGTCGCTGCCGGGCAATAGTTAGCATCATCCGTACATTTTTTGTCCGGATTAAGAGGTCATTGCCTCTTGACAAACCGGAGGCTCATATGTGTTGGGCATACCCAGATTAGATCAATTTTGCATTGTTGCATCGCTTTTTTGCCTTGGCAATAATGTTTGTTGCCAGACGTGCCTTTACACCTTCAGTTAGTTCCTTAAGTTCTTTAGCGATCCCTTCTTGAAGCGTAACGCGCTCGCTGTCTGGTCGTGAGAGCGCTGAACCAGCAGATTCCGCTAGGCCTTGATAGCGCTGACTGAGACGGAGGCATTCTGCCTGATATTCGTCGCATTTGAGGGCTTTGTGAACAGCAACCAGTACAGCAGCAAGGCCAGCTAAAATAGAGGCTGGGGGTAATAGCCAATGCCCAAACAATTCTTGTATTTTCTCCTGCGGTATTGCTGCAAAGACGGCAGCGGCTGTTGAACAAACAGCAGGAAGTACCACGAACATCAGATTTGCCCACCAGAGACGGCTCAGTTCTAGGCGATATGCCTCAGAAAATATTGAGCAACGTGATTTCGTATCTTCAAGCCACTTGTTTATATCATCCACTGTGCTCTTTCCATCGAAGCCCAACGTTACAGCAGATTTCAGTTTAATTGACCTCCCTATGTCTTGAATGTCTAAGTGATAAACCGTATTTCACCCGTCAGTTATTCTGAAATCTGCTGTAAGTTAAGCGGCTTCTGCCCAAGACAAAAAAACACGCGCGGGATCGTTCGTAAGGCTTTACGAGGGTCATCACCGATTTTGTCTGGCCGCTTGAACTTTTTGTTGGACTCCCCATCTCTCCGCAAACTCGTATTTAACTATGAAGATTGTAGGGGCAATGCGGAAAGTGTGCAATGAGGTAATTGGTGGGCTAATGGCCCTGGAGGTGCTTGCAGGTAATAGCAGGCGGGTCGTTGAGCAGGTCCCCCGGGCTAAAGAGGGTCGCACGACGGTTTTGGGTGATTTTCGGCGCAAGAGCGGGTATGGGAGATTAATTAGAGACTCCAGAAAGTCGGCCCTGATAAGGTCGTTGTCAGTGTCGATGGGTCGCCTCCTTAGCTCGGGGTGGGTCATGCTGTCGGGGGACGGGTTGGGCGAGTCGGATACGTGCCCCGCAGGTGGAACAGGTGAGGACCTCGGTGCGGCCGGTGAGGTTGATACAGTAGGTTTGCCAATCCAGAAATGGGGGCGGTTCAACAGCAGGTTGATCAAACAAACCACGGGCGTGGTTGAGTCGGTGGGCCTTGCCGTGGGCATAGAGCCCGTAGCTTCGCACTCGCTGACGGCCGGGTTCGGGCACATGTTGTAAATAGCGGCGGATAAATTCTTCGATCGGCACCCAGAGCTTAGTGGGGTTGATCTTGCGCCCGTCGGGGTTGTCTGAGTGGGCATAGTAACGGTAGCAGACCTGGGTATCGGTGAGGCCGCGGATCTGGGTGTTGTGCAGTGGGCCGCCGCGCACATAGCGGGCCAAGTAGGTGGCCACGCCCTGGCCATGCGGGTAGCGTTGACGCAGATGCACGTTCCACTTTTGGCGCCCGAGTTTGTTGAGCAGGTTGTCGAAGCGCCGGGGGCTTAGGGTGTCGAGCAAATGCACCTGGTCGCGTACGACTGCCTGGCGAAGGTTGGCGATGAATTTACCGCGGAACTTGCTCATGAGTACCCGAGCCGGTAGGAAAGCTTGGCGTTTGGGCGATTGCCAGTGACCTGAGGCGGTGAGTCCACCTTCGGTGATCAAACAGTGAAGGTGCGAGTGCAGGGCCAAAGAACGCCCCCAGGTATGCAGCGAGAGGATGAATCCTGGCTCTGCACCCAGATGTCTTTCGTCTTGGAGCAGTTCCATCAAGGTATCGCGTACCGTTCG
>JAAUXY010019717.1_pt1 | contig 13280 bp, 12 predicted proteins | sample 7278121 | NCBI WGS metagenome assembly JAAUXY01 (sample SAMN14350117, study PRJNA611818) | marine sediment metagenome | isolation source: surface marine sediment (1.8m) | place: French Polynesia: Moorea | collected 2018-08 | reverse complement strand
GGTGCCCAGCAATGGCAGCGGTACCTCGTCGCAGTCGACACCGCGAAACCCGGAATTACAGGGGAGCAGGCTGATCGCGTTTGCGCCCAGCTTGAGCAAGGACCGCACGCGTTCGTTGTAATCGTCCGGCGTGCCCAGTCCGATCAGCTGTCGCTGCGTCCAGGTCCTGCCGCGGTGCATCGTGGGATAAATGCCACGTGTGAAAGGAAACTCTCCGGGGAATCCGAGCGAACCGAGAAAACCCGTCTGTTCCCCTCCCGCATCCGGCGAATACAACGGATCGATTTCGATACCGGACAGGTTCCGGATGGTCCGGTCTTTGTCGCCGATTTGTGCCTCGTAGCTGGACTGCCAGCGCTGCTCGGCCTCCTGCAGAGGCTCTTTGCGCTTTTTTGGCACGGAGCTCAGGACTCCATGCCCATCGCGGCGCGTTTCTTTTTCTGTGCTTCCTCCGCCAGCGTCCTGGCGCAGGCGACGATTTCGTCACGTTGCGCCCCCGGCCCGAATATCGCGCTCACTCCTGCGTCCGTCAGCATGGATCGCTCCTGCTCGGGAATGATGCCACCGGCGAATACGGCGACGTCCCCGAGCCCTGCCTCGCGCAGGGCATTCATCATGTCGGGGATGATCAGGTGATCGGTCGCCAGCGAGCTGACGCCGATCACGTCGACGTCTTCTTCGAGCGCGATGGATACAACGGCGTCGATCTCCTGCCACGGCGGTGTATAGATCACGTCCATGCCGGCATCTCTCAGGTAGGCCGCGACAATGCGACTGCCGCGATCATGGCCGTCGAGCCCGATCTTTGTGATCAGGACTCTCGCTAGAATCCCCACTGGAGTTCGATACCGCCAATCCGCGGCGGCTGGATCGAGGCGGTCAACTGGTTGTTGTAGTAAGCGCTGCTCCGGGTCTTGTTCTCGATGATATCCTCGTCGAACGCATTCCGGATGTAGGCGGTTACGCGCAGGTTGTATTCATTCGAGCGGTACGTCAGCCTGAAGTCAGTGCGATCAAACGAATCCACGAGCGTATCGCCTCGATTGAAGATCGAAGACCACTGATCGCTCTTGTAAACCCAGGACGCGACCAGACTCAGGTCTCCCTCTGCCAGTTGCCACGTGTAGTCACCGATTAACGAAATCTGGTGTTCCGGCGACTGAATCAGCTCATTTCCCGCGAGATCCGAGAGCACTGGGATCGCTGCGGTCGAGTCGAACACCGGCTGTCCCATCGTCTCGATCTCGGTATTCATCCACGAGTAAGTGGAATAGAACGTCAGCGAGTCGATTGGCGCCCACTGCGCCTCGACCTCGAGCCCCCAGACATTGGCTTTCTCTGCATTGACGAATCGTCGGGTGGTGACTCCGGTCGTAAAGATGTCGACCGGTACCTGCATGTCGTCGTAGTCGTAGCCGTAGGCGGCAACATTCACCCGCGCGCGATCGAATTCGCTTTTTACGCCCAGTTCCCACGCCAATACGTCTTCTTCCGCAACCGCAGCGTCCGGTTGCAGGTTGCCGAGCAGGTAACCGCCGGACTTGTATGCCGTCGATACTTTGCCGTAGACCATGATGTCGTTGTCGAAGGTGTAGTCAGCGCCGAGCGACCAATCTGTGCTGGACCAGTCATCGCGGTGCTCTGCCATCTGGCCGCCGAACGACAGATCCCAGGCTACGCGGGCCTGTGGGCCCGGCGTCGGTGTTGCGACGTTCAGCCAGGACAGGCCCGTGAGATTGAAGATGAAGGCATATACACCCTGACCGTCGAAGATGACGCGATTGTACTCAGCGGCCGTTTTTTCATCCTCGGAGTAACGCAAACCGAGCGAAAAATGCCACCTGTCGTTCGGCCGGAAATCCACTTGGCCGTAGGCGGCCTGCGATTCGGTATTCAAACGGCCCCACTGTTCGTAGTAAACGGCGTCAGGATTGGGTGCCGCATCGAGCACACAGAAGCAGAAATCCCCGGCCGGGTCAGCTATGACCGGCGTCTGCAAAACAGGGTTGTCCGGGGCCATCGCCTGGAGCGGCTGGAAATTATCGCTGTCCCAGTAGAACAGGCCGAAAATGAACTCGATATTTCCACCCAGGCCGGAGATCAGTTGCAGTTCGTGCTGATTGGATTTCTCGTTCTGGGCCAGGAATGTCGAGTATTGAAGGTCGCTTCGAGCTGTCTTGTCGAGGTCCTCGAAAAAGTCGAATTTGTAATCAGTAAACCCGTAGATGTACTTGAGGGTCATCCTGTCGAGGTTATAGGCGACGTGTGCCGTGACGCGATCCATCTCCTGCTTGATGATTCCCGGATCATCCCAGTTGACGGTGTGAATGTCCGTTGCACCCGGATTGCTCTCCGTGTAGCCGAACTGCGGATTGGGTGCCAGCTGCTCGAAGTCGGTGAAGAAGTCCCCGACCAGCGGGCCGGGTGTCACCGTGTTGTAGGGGGAAATCAGGTATCCCCCGGTTCGATTCTGGTCCAGCTCGGAGTACTCGTACTGGAGCCAGACGTTGAGATTGTCCGTAACGTCATAGTCGAGCTGGGCTTCGTACCGCATGAACCCCTTGTCGTTGACATCTTCGCCGGCGATGTTAGTGACCCAGCCGTCATTCTGGTCCATCTCCGCCGCGACCCGATAGCGAATCCGGTCCGTTATCGGTCCGGAGACCGCCGCACCCAGCTGCTGTCCGGCATCGCTGTAAAGTCCAGCCCTTATTTCGGCCGAAAACTCCTGCGTAGGCCGCTTGGATATGATGTTGACGGCACCGCCAACCGCGTTCCTTCCGTACAAGGTTCCCTGGGGCCCACGAAGCACTTCGATCCGGTCCGTGAAGAACGTCGACTCCGGAAGCTGGCCAACTTCCTGGGCGTAGATACCGTCTCGATAGACGGCGACACCCGGCTCGGTGCCGAGCGAGTTTTCGACGCGGCCGACCCCCCGAATGAATATGCGGTTGGGGTTCGTGTTGAAGGTTGTGCTCGGCGTATGGTTCGCGAGATCTGCGTTGCTGATGATTCCGAGGTTATCCCGCAAGTCCCGGCCGAAGGCAGAGATTGCGATCGGAACATCCTGAATGGACGCCTCACGTTTCTCGGCCGTAACAATGATTTCCTCGACTGTGAACCCTTCGGGCACCAGGTCGTCGTCCTGTGCCAGCACGAGCGGTGCCGACAGGCCGCACACGACCATAGCAATCGGTATATCTCGGAGCAGTTTGTTCATTTTCTTTCCCCCCCTGCCGGATCCGGACGGACCATTGGCAGGATTGCGGTGTTATTAGCTATACGCTTCGGTGCAATAATCCAAGAACTATGGCATAATGTCTAATACCTTTTTATTAATACCTATAAGAAATTCTTATGGCTGCCAGACTCGATTTTCGCAAGCTGCGGTATGTCGTGACCGCCGCAGAAACGCACTCTCTGACGGCCGCGGCGAGGCAACTTTCCATTACGCAACCGGCACTTACACGCTGCATCGCGGAAGTTGAGGAGCAGCTCGAAACGCAGCTGTTCCTGCGTTTGCCGCGCGGCGTCACGGTCACCCCGGAGGGCGAAAAATTCGTCAATCGTGCTCGCGTACTGCTCGAGGATCTCGACGCACTCTGCGAGGACTCGCAGCTCGGGTCACGCATAACCTACCGTCGTCTTCGTCTCGGTGTGGCGCCCGGCCCCTACCTCACACTTGCAGCCGGCTCACTCGCGGATTTCGCGGCCGACAATCCCGATGTGGATATAACGACAACGGAGGGGCGTCCCCAGGAAGTCATCCCCATGCTCGAGACGGGCGAGGTGGACCTGGTGCTGACGACGACCACGTATATGGACCGCTGGCCGGAGGCTGTGGTCGAGCATATCGCCCCCTTGCAGTTCGCCTACATGGTCAGAAAGGGACATCCCGCAGAACAGTACGACGATCTCTCCAGGGATGACATGCAGCGATACCCTGCAATCCTTCCTGCAACCAGCGACTGGCTGCTCCAGGATATTGCCGTTTTGCAACAGGAGCGAGGCTTGCCGCCATTCAAGGCAACGTACAAAACGGATGACTACAACCTGATATTTTCGCTGGTGAACCGCACGAATGCCTACTTTCCGATCGTCACGATCAGCAGTTCGATCAGCGAGCTATCGAAGAGATTCAGCATGATCAACGTGATCACCCCGTCTCCAAACCAACACCTTTGCCTCGCCTTTTCGAAGGCCAGAGCAATTTCACCGCTCGTGAAGTTGTTCGTGCCTATTATCAAGGACAAGCTCGGCGACTGACCGGCACCTAGTAGTAGAGCAGCGGGTGCTTCAGTTCATGATTTTCAGACAGTTCCATAACGAGATTGTCGTCTTGCGGATAGAGCGTGTTGATCGAGAGCTTGGGTTCCGAGAGATACACCGTGGGCCCGAGCGCCCCGACAACCTGGTTGACGCAGAGAAATTCCTGCAGTTCGCCGTTGTACGGGACTTTGATGCGATAGCTGGCCATGGGCGCCATGGTGGTTGCCCGCTCTGCCCAGTCGGCAGGCAGATTCGGATGAGAGCGCAGCGTTTCGAGAATCCGGTCCCAGCTATCCGAGGGGTACAGCAGCGCCGACTGCATCAAGGACATATAGATCACAGACAACGTATTTTCCCAGCCCTCGAGGTACGGACCGATGCCGTCTGAGCTGACGAGGAACTCCCAGTGATTGGTCACCTTGTTGAGCGTCTGTGGGGAGACTGTCGTCTGGTAGAAGCTGACCCAGGCGCGATTCACCATGAAGATGTCGCCGGGGCCATTGAGCAAAACGGACGGAAACGGGTCGTTGGCTTTGAGCACCAGCGTCATGGCTTTGCGAAACCACTTCATCTCCGGCGCGAGTACGTCGACGAGTTCCTCTATCGGCGTGTATCCCGCCGCGAATCTCAGGTGATTGTGGTCCCGTTCGAGGATCTTGAGGGCACGCGCGATGTCTTCGATCAACGCCTCACTCGGGCGGCTCGAACCGTTCTCCACGCGACTGATCTGCCTGGACGAAACGCCGACCTGGTCCGCGAGTTCTTCCTGGCTGATCTTCCTGACCGAGCGCCAGAATCTCAGCAGTCTGCCAAACCCATTTTGCCCCACGAACAAAGTGTATTGATTGCCACCCGACATGTCACGTCGTGGTCGGAACCGAAATTTGCAGACAGAATGTCCCGGCTACACGCACACCGGGTAGAGAGGAAACCGGATGAAAGTCATTGAACGCGAAAACATTTCTGAACTCGTCGGCCACCAGACCGAGGCAAGCGACTGGCTGGAAATTACGCAATCGCAGGTCAATCAGTTTGCAGACTGCACGTTCGATCACCAGTTTATCCACATTGATGAAGAGCGAGCGAAGAGCACGCCCTTCGGCGGAACGATTGCCCACGGATTTCTCTCGCTGTCGCTGCTTTCCCACTTTCTCGGCCAGATCGGCATCGTCATCAATGGCGCACACACGTTCATCAACTACGGCCTGGACGGCGTCCGCTTCCTGGCGCCCGTTCGGGTGGGCAAACGCGTCAGGTCACAAGCCTTGATCGAGAGCATCGACGAAAAGAACCCCGGGCAGTTTGTCGTCAGGTACAACATCACGGTGGAAATCGAAGATGAAGACAAACCTGCGTTGGTAGCCAACTTCATCACCATGCAGATCCTGAGTTAAGGAGAACAGACAATGTCAGTAACGTTTGAAGACAGAGTCGCAATCGTCACCGGCGCCGGCAACGGTTTGGGCAAAAGCCACGCCATCGAGCTCGCGAAACGCGGCGCAAAGGTCGTCGTCAACGACCTGGGAGGCGCACGCGACGGCACCGGCAACTCCAGCGAAGCGGCCGAGCAGGTCGTTTCGGAGATAGGCGATGCGGGTGGCGAAGCCATCGCGCACGGCGCAAACGTGGCGAAGTTCGACGAAGTGCAGGACATGGTGAACCAGGCCATGGATCGCTGGGGCCGCGTCGACATCCTCATCAATAACGCCGGCATCCTGCGCGACAAGACGTTCAGCAAGATGGATCTCGCGGACTTCCAGCTGGTCGTGGACGTACACCTGATGGGCAGCGTCAACTGCACGAAAGCTGTCTGGGAGATCATGCGCGAGCAGAACTACGGTCGCGTCGTAATGACGACATCGTCGTCGGGCATGTACGGCAACTTCGGCCAGTCCAACTACGGGGCTGCCAAGATGGCCGTGCTCGGCTTCATGAACACGATCGGCATCGAAGGCGCCAAGTACGACATTCGAGTCAATGCGCTGTCGCCGACCGCCGGCACGCGTATGACCGAAGGCCTGGTTCCGCCGGAAGTCTTCGCGGCAATGACTCCGGAGTCGGTTACAGCCGGCGCGCTAACGCTGTGTCACGAGGATGCCCCCAGCCGATTCATCCTGTGCGCCGGCGCAGGGGGCTATGCATCCACGCGGCTATTCGAAACGGATGGCGTTTATTTGCCGCCGTCGCAGCAGACGCCGGAGGCGGTGCTGGGGCACTGGAAAGGTATTGGCGACACCTCGAACCAGGCGCAGCTCGAAGCCGGTGCCGGGCAAACCGAGAAGTTTCTGAAAAAAGCCTTCGAAGCATTGCAGGGTGGTGCCGCATGAGTGAACTGGACGTATTTCGCAGCGAAACCCGCGCCTGGCTGGAAGCAAATTGCCCGGAGTCCATGCGAGTCCCACCGACTGACACGAATGCATGCTGGGGCGGCAGGAACTGGGAATTCACCTCCGAAGACCAGAGGCTCTGGCTGGACCGCATGGTGGAAAAGGGCTGGACGGTGCCGACATGGCCGAAGGAATACGGCGGTGCTGGTCTCGACCGGGCGCAATCGGCGATCCTCGTCGACGAAATGAACAAGCTGGGATGCCTGTCGCCACTTTCGAGCTTCGGCATCTGGATGCTTGGCCCCGCCCTGCTCAAGTTCGGCAGCGAAGAACTGAAACAGCAACACCTGCCGCCAATCGCGCGCGGTGAAATACGCTGGTGCCAGGGCTACTCGGAGCCCGGCGCGGGATCGGACCTTGCCGGGCTATCGACCAAAGCTGAAGACCGGGGCGACCACTACCTGGTCAACGGACAAAAAGTCTGGACATCCTACGGCGACAAGGCAGACGCCATCTTTGTACTTGTCAGGACCAATCCGGACGCCACCAAGCATAACGGCATCAGCTTCGTACTCGCGGACATGGACCAGGAGGGCATCGAGGCTCGCCCGATAACCCTGATCTCCGGGAAAAGCGACTTTTGCGAGGTGTTCTTCAACGATGCGAGGGTGGAAAAGGACCAGGTGGTCGGTGATATTGATCGCGGCTGGGACGTGGCCAAGTACCTGCTTACCCACGAGCGCGAGATGATCGCCGGCTTCGGCTCGCAAAGAGAAATGCCGGCACTGGGTGATATCGCTAAGGAATATCTTGGCTCCGATCCGTCCGACCTGGCTGCGAGCGGTTTGCGGGAAAAAATCGCAGAATTCGAAATCGACTCGCTCTCGTTCGACAGCACGATGGCGCGCTTCCTGCTGATGGCCAAGGCCGGCGAATCCCTGGGCGCAAATTCATCGCTGCTCAAGTACTACGGGACTGAACTCAACAAGCGGCGTAACGAGCTGGCGGTCGACGTCGTCGGACTCGATGCGGCCAACTGGGACTACACCGTGTCCGATGGCCCGTCGGTAGCGCAAGCCTATCTGCGATCGAAAGGAAACTCGATTGAAGGCGGCACAACCGAAATTCAATTGAACATCATGGCCAAGTTCCTGCTTGGTCTTCCGACCGCAAGGTAATCGAGGTTGTAATGATGCTATTTACAGAAGACCAGGAGATGATCCTGGACGCTGCGAACGGACACCTGGAACGAAACGCACCGGTCAGCACGTTCAGGAAGCTCCGGGACGAGAACCAGGACGCCTACTCCGAGAACCTCTGGACGTCCCTCGTGGAAATGGGCTGGAGTGCAATACTCATACCCGACGAATTCGATGGGCTCGGATTCAGTGCCGTCGAGGCCGGCATCGTCGCGCAGGAACTGGGCAAACGGCTCACGGTTTCGCCGTTTATTTCGTCAGCAGTCCTGTCGACGGTTGCGATCACCAACAGTGACAACGAGACACTTAAGGCTCGACTTTTGCCTGCTCTGGCTGCCGGTGAAACGAAAGCCGCGTTCGCTTGCGATCAGGGGTCCAGACACGATACCAGCCTGCCGGGAATCGCGTGCGAGGTCGAGTCGTCGGATGATGGCTTCACGGTGTCCACGACGATAGGAATCGTCGATGGTATGGCGTCAGCCGACAATCTCATTGCCTACCTGTCGATCGACGGCGAGGCGGTGTTGGCCTGCATTGATACTACTGCCGAAGGCATCGGATTCGAGGCCCTGCGAATGATCGATGCAAGGTCTGCCGCCAGGGTCACCCTGAATTCAGTGAAACTGTCCGAGAACGACATCCTTGCACGTGGAGAAGACGCCCGATCTGCCGCCTCTGCCGCTGTAACCTACGGCCGCGCCGTGCTCGCAGCCGAGATGGTCGGCTGTGCGTCGCAGGCCCTGCACCTGACGGTGGAGTATCTCAAGGAGCGCAAGCAGTTCGGCGTACCGGTCGGTTCCTTCCAGGCGCTGCAACACCGCTGCGCGATCCTGCACACCGAGGTCGAATTGGCAAAAAGCATCGTATCGAGCGCGCTTGCTGCGTTGGCGACCGGCAGTTCTGATGCGGAAAAGCTCGTCGTTGCCGCTAAGTCGAAGGCCAACGATGCCGCGATTCTCGCCGCCCAGGAAGGCGTGCAGTTGCACGGCGGCATCGGCATGACCGATGAGCACGATATCGGCCTGTTCCTCAAGAGAATCCGTACCGCATCGCTGACTCTCGGCGACAGCCACCAGATGAAATCCCTCTTTGCCACCCTGCGTGGTTACTAATCCAGGACATCAACATGACCAGAGCAGTTGTCGTATCAGCCGCAAGAACTCCGATCGGTAAAGCGTATCGTGGAGCCTTCAACAACCTCGAGGCGCCGTCTCTGTCGTCCTATGCCGTGACAAGCGCAATCGAAAAAGCCGGTGTTGACCCGGCCGAGATTGAAGACTGCATTTTTGGTGCAGCCATTCAGCAGGGTACGCAGTTCGCCAACCTCGGTCGCCAGGTCGCGATGGCGTCGGGTTTGCCGGTGAGCGTTGCAGGCATGACCATCGACCGCCAGTGTTCGTCCGGGCTCATGAGCATTGCGACCGGCGCCAAACAGATCGCGCTTGACGGGATGCCGATTGTCGTCGCCGGCGGCTGCGAGTCCATCAGCCTCGTGCAGAACGAGCACATGAACGTCCACCGGGTAGCCGACCCGAAAGCAATCGCGCACGCACCCAATATTCACATGCCGATGCTCGATACGGCAGAAGTGGTCGCAAAGCGCTACGACATTTCGCGCGAGTCCCAGGATGAGTACGCCGTCGAGTCGCAGGCACGTACCGCGGCCGCGCAGGAAGCCGGCAAATTCGACGACGAGATTGTCCCGGTGACAGCAACGAAGCTGGTCGTGGACAAGGAGACCGGGGAAACATCCGAGCAGGAGGTCACGCTCACGCGGGATGAGGGCAACCGGCCTGGCACGACACTGGAAAACCTGTCCGGGCTGTCACCTGTCCGCGACGGAGGCAGTATCACGGCCGGCAATGCATCGCAGTTGTCTGATGGCGCCGCTGCGGTCGTGTTGATGAGCGACAAACTTGCCGAGCAGCGCAATCTCGAGCCGCTTGGTGCCTATTGCGGCATGGCCGTTGCGGGGCTCGAGCCCGACGAGATGGGCATCGGCCCGGTGTTCGCAATCCCGAAGCTGCTCGAGCGCACGGGTTTGAAGATGGACGACGTCGGACTCTGGGAACTCAACGAGGCCTTCGCCTGCCAGGTCATCTACTGTCGAGACAAGCTCGACATCGACTCGCAGAAGCTCAACGTCAATGGCGGCGCAATCTCGATTGGCCACCCGTACGGGATGAGTGGTGCGCGCATGGTCATGCACGCATTGATCGAGGGGAAACGGCGTGGTGTCAGGTATGTCGTCGTGACGATGTGTGTTGGCGGCGGCATGGGTGCCGCCGGTCTGTTCGAGGTTCTTTAGCGACTCCGCGCCCGGGCCGAGACGATGAAAGTCACGAAGGCGATGTTGCATGCAGACCTGCAGCCTTACTATTCATCGCTCACGTTCTTCGCCCGGCTGTACAAGAAGCATTGGTTTCGCAGGTTCAGCAACTGGTTGACCGCCAGGTCACTGCAGGGAAAGGACATCGACGGCCTGCGCTGCGAGGAGCGCTACATACCGAGCAGCGATCCCGACTGGAAAATTCGCCTGAGGATCTATCGTCCCGAACATCACGATGGCGATCGATTGCCGGCGATGATCTACTTCCATGGCGGTGGCTATATCAGCGGCATGCCGGAGGTCGCTGGCGAGGTCATCGAGTCCTTCATAAAGCGCAGACCATGCGTGATTATTGCGCCCGACTACCGCAAGGCCAACGTCAGGCCGTTTCCGGCGGGTTTCAGCGACTGTTACGAGACCCTGCTCTGGGCCAGGGACAATGCCGATGACCTGGGCATTTCCCCCGCCAAGTTTATGGTGGCCGGTCACAGCGCGGGCGGCGGATTGACCGCAGCCGTAACCCTGAAAGCGAGAAACACCGGCGACGTACAGATCGCGTTCCAGATGCCGTTCTACCCGATGATCGACGACCTGCAGCCGTCTGATCCCGCGCGACACATTGAGACACCGGTATGGGATTCTGAACTCAACCGAATAGGCTGGCGCTCGTACCTTGCCGACTTGCGGGAAAGCGGCAGCGAGATTCCTGCGTACGCAGCGCCTGCACGCAATTCCGACTACCGCGATTTTCCGCCGACGATTACTTTTGTCGGTACATCAGAACCGTTCCACCAGGAGACGGTCGCGTATGTCAAAGCGCTGAAGGACGAAAACGTCGAAGTCGCATTCAGGGAATATGAGGGCTGCTACCACGCGTTCGAGCTGCTGTCACCGAAGGCGAACGTCAGCAAAGACGCGTGGAACTACACGTTTGACAACTTTGCGGAATTCTACGATCGCTATGTGAGTGTCTGAGATGTTCGAGCCGACGATTCAGGGCGGCGTCGCACCGGGATTCGAGCCGGTGCGCGACGCGTTCATTGCCAACTTCAACGACCACGGTGACGTGGGCGCAGGCGTTGCCATCTACGTCGACGGCCAATGCGTTGTTGACCTCACAGGTGGTATCGCCGACGTGGCCACCGGCCGACCTTACGACACCGACACGCTCGAGATCGTGTTTTCCACGACCAAGGGCATCGTCGCCATTTGCGGTAACCTGCTGGCCCAGCGAGGACAGCTCGACTTCGCAGCCCCGGTCACGAGCGTGTGGCCCGAGTTTGGTCAACGGGGCAAGGAGTCGACGACGATCGGTGATATTTTCAGTCACCGGGCCGGCGTTCCTGCCATTGAGCGCAAGCTGACGCTCGACGAGATTCTTGCCGTCGAGCCCGTATGCAGGGCGCTCGAGGAAACGGCCCCGGTGTGGGAGCCGGGAACAGAGCACGGCTATCACGGCTTGACCTACGGGTGGCTGGCCGGAGAAATCGTCCGGCGCGTAGACGGTCGCAGCATCGGGCAGTTTTTGGCCGAGGAAATTGCCGGACCGCTCGGGCTGGATTTGTACATTGGTGTTCCCGACAGTGAGGTCGGACGGGTTGCGCCAGTCATCCCGGCCAACTACGAAGCGGTTGAAATCCATTCGCCAGGCGCCGATACCGAAGAGCTTCGCGCGCTAAACGACCTGACTGCTGCTTACATGGATCTGGAGTCACTAACGTTCCGAGCCATGACCATGCACGGGGTGTTCGGCATTGAGCCCGACGGCCAGATCACCTGGAACCTGCCGAAAGTATGGAAGGCGGAGATACCCGGTGGCGGCGGAATAACCAACGCCCATTCGCTGGCAAGACTTTACGCTGCCTGCGTCAGCGAGATCGATGGCATCCGCCTTCTCGACGACGACACGATCGCCCGGGCAACGGAGGTTCGCTCTTACGGTCCAGACAACGTGTTATTCGTGCCAACGGCATGGGGGCTCGGGTTTTTCACGCCGTCACGGTTCGCGCCGATGCTTGGCGAGGGCAGTTTCGGGCACGCGGGATCCGGGGGCTCAGTCGGCTTCGCCGACACCGGCATCGCCGGTGCCAGGGTAGGATTCGGCTACGTCATGAACCAGATGGGACACAGCCTCTCGAACGACCCGCGCCCGGCCGGGCTCATCGAAGCACTCCGGCGCTGCATCGGCTAGCTCTATTGCTTGCCGGGCACGAAGCGCCTGAACAGACTCTGCGCTCCGACAATAATGCCGCCGGCGATCACGCCGATGATGCCGTTGAACGCGATGGCAACGAGCACACCCATCCCCGGAATACCGTGTACGGCCTCCTCGAGGTAATGAAGGGCTTCGGCGGTCGGTGGAAAGCCGTGAACCAGTATCCCGCCGCCAACGAGGAACATTGCGGCAGTGCCAACCACGGACAGCGTCTTCATGAGCTTCGGTGCCAGCCTGAGTATGAATGCACCGACAGCCTTTTTGGCGCGGCTCGCCTGCTCCAGCAAATGCAGACCGACGTCGTCGAGCTTGACGATCGCTGCAACCAGGCCGTAGACGCCAATCGTCATCAGGACGGCGATCGCCGTCAGGACCATGATCCGCGTGCCCATGGTAGTGTCCTGCACCGTGCCGAGCGCAATCACGATGATCTCGGCGGACAGGATCGCGTCGGTCCGGATAGCACCCTTGATGCGTTGCTTCTCGAATTCGACCATGTCGACTTCGGGATTCATGACGGCGTCGAGACGCTGCTCGTGGGCGGCGTCGTCTTCGGCCGCCGAGTGCAACAGCTTGTGCGCAACCTTCTCGAACCCCTCGTAGCAGAGGAACGCACCACCGAGCATCAGTAGCGGTGTGATGATCCAGGGAAGAAACGCGCTCAACAAGAGTGCGCACGGAACGAGGATGGCCTTGTTGACAGCCGATCCCTTGAACACAGCCCAGACGACGGGCAATTCGCGGTCGGCCCGAACGCCGGTCACCTGCTGCGCATTCAGGGCAAGGTCGTCGCCAAGAACGCCTGCGGTCTTTTTTGCTGCGACGGCCGTTTTCTTCGCGGCCACGCCGGTCATCGCCGAGACGTCGTCGAGCAATGTCGCGATGTCATCGATTAACGCGAGCAGGCTGCTTCCGGCCAACGGGACTCTCCTCTATACGTC
>JAAUXY010036968.1_pt1 | contig 13283 bp, 8 predicted proteins | sample 7278121 | NCBI WGS metagenome assembly JAAUXY01 (sample SAMN14350117, study PRJNA611818) | marine sediment metagenome | isolation source: surface marine sediment (1.8m) | place: French Polynesia: Moorea | collected 2018-08 | reverse complement strand
GGTCGACATGCCCCACCGCTGGTTCCCCGTCATCGAGGTAACGACGCCAAACAAGAGCGGGCCGAGAAACGCAATCGATTTTCCGGTAAAGGCGTAGAGCCCAAACATCTCAGTCTGCATCCCCAACGGCGCGAGCCGCGCCATCAGGGTCCGGCTAGCAGCCTGGACCGGACCGACGAACAACCGCAAGACGAGTCCAAGCGCCAAGAACAGTGTCTGGTCAGAAATCAGCAGAAGCGGAATGCCGCTTACCAGCAGTCCAACCAAACCGATCACCGCGGTGCGCCGGGAACCAAGCCAGTCGTCGACAAACGCAAAAGCGATCGCACCCAAACCGGCGGTAACGTTCAGGCCAATCGCAAAAAGAAGGACACGCTCTAAAGTCATGCCGAAGGTGGCCGCGGCATATAGACCCCCAACCGCAAACAACGTCGCCAAACCGTCACGGTAGAGCGCGGAAGCAATCAAAAACCGAACAATATTCCCATACCGGCGGACTTCGCGGAGCGTCCCCAACAACGTCCGAATGCCGCGGACGATCGCTTCGCCTACTGGTACCGCAGCAACACGTGCCTCAGCGGTGAAAAGAAACAGCGGCAACGCAAAGACAGCGAACCAGACGGCCACTAACAATGCCGTCGCCCGTACGTTCTCGGCGCCTTCCTTACTCAAGCCAAACCACGGCTGCGCCGGTTGCACGAAGCCGACAAGTGCGACCGCGAGCGACGCAAGCCCGCCAAGGTAGCCGAGCCCCCAGGCCCATCCCGACACACGACCGACCATCTTTGGTGGTGCCGTATCGTGCAGCATGGCGTTGTAGAAAACGTTGGCGAGCTCGAAAGCGACGGTCGCGACCGCAACAACAACCAACGTGAAAATGATGTAATCTCGTGTTGGTTCGGCCCACCACAGGAGCGACGTCGCGACAACCGTTATTGCAACGAAAACACCTAACCACGGCTTACGCCGTCCGCCCTGATCAGCGATCGCCCCGAGAAATGGTGACAACACGGCAACGAGGATCCCCGCCACACCGATCGTCAGCGACCAAACCGAGCTTCCTTGGGTCTCTTCGCCGTAGATGCCGCGGGCGAAATAGACGCTGAAGACGAAGGTGCCGATGATTGTGTTGAAGGCCGAGTTGGCCCAGTCGTAGACACACCACGCCGCGATCCCCGCCCTGTTTCCGCCGGTGCGATCGGACGAACCAGGCCGGTCAATCATTCAGGCGGAGCTGACGTCAATCCACCCACGACGGACGGGCGGCCGGCAGGCAACCTATGTGCCCACAACGAGTGCGCGCAGGTCTCGGTTAGCAACCGTCAACATGGCCAAATCAATCTCGGTCGCGGACCGCAACTCCTCAAGCAGACCGTTGGTCCGTTCCACGGCACTGACCCGGCCGCTGATCCAAGTATCGATCATCTCTACTGCAGCCTCCTTGGTCAAAGCACCACTGCCGGCGATATCAAGCACATCGGATGTCATGGATACCTGGTGGCCATAGGTATCGTCGACTATGGCGTTCACCGCGAGCTGTTGCCAGTTGCTTTCCACCTTCACATGTTGGGCGGTTTGTCGCAGCCAGTCGATGCCCAGGCGCGCGCCGATCTCAAAATACACGCGCCCCGCGTCACGCACCGGCACCCCGCCGGCCTCCGCCGCGCCGACGATGTCGCATGCTGAGGCCATCACGTCGAGCGCACCGATCTTTTCAGCCAGCCCCGGAGGAACATCGGCGGCGACGAGTTTGCGAACCCGCTGTGCAATGGTATCCCGTTCATGGGGCGTGACGATTTCAGCAATGCCCTCGGCCAGCTCGCCGATTCCCTTCGAAAATCGCTCGACCATGACGGCGATATCGAACGGCGAAGCGCTGTTGCGCAGGAACCAGACCGTGCTGCGCTCCACCAGACGCTCGAGTTCGAGGGCCATCTCAGCCTGCACCTTAGCGGCCACGCGGCTATCCAGCGCCTCGATCGCGCGCCACTCCGGGCGTAGCCTGAAAGCATCGCGCGCGACAATGTAAGCTCTGGCGATATCCGCGACGCGACGGCCGGTCTGAGCCTGCAGCGCGTGGACGAAAGTAGCGCCAACCCGGTTCACCAGGCTGTTTGTGATGTAGGTCGCGACGATCTCACGCCGCAACCGATGCCGCGCCAGCTGCTCCGGGAATCGCTCCTGCAGCTGCTCCGGAAAATACCGGGCCAAGTCACGCACCAAGTACGGGTCATCCGGCAGATCCGTTGGCAGGATCTCGTCGTACAACGACAGTTTCGCGTACGAAAACAGGACCGCGTATTCAGGCCGCGTCAGTCCCACGCGTGCCGCTTTTCGCTCAGCAATCTCCTCATCGTCCGGCAAGAACTCGATCGTCCGGTCCAGCCTGCCAGACCGTTCCAGCGTCCGCATCATCCGCCACTGCTGATCGAGGAGATCCGACGCCTGCGTCGTCGCCAAACTTATGGCCTGGCTTTGCAGGTAATTGTCATTAAGAACCAAGCGGGCGACCTGGTCGGTCATGTCGCTCAACAGTTGGTTCCTTTGTTTTTCGGTCATATCGCCATCGGCGACGACATCGTCGAGCACAATCTTGATATTGACCTCATGGTCGGAGGCATCGACGCCGGCGGAGTTGTCGATGAAGTCTGTATTTGTGAAGCCGCCCAATCTAGCGAATTCCACACGGCCACGTTGTGTCGTGCCGAGATTGGCGCCTTCACCGATCACGCTTGCACGCAACTCGTTTGCATTCACGCGCACCGCGTCGTTTGCCCGATCGTCGGCGTCCGCCTGGGTCTCTAAGGAAGACTTCACATACGTGCCGATGCCGCCAAACCACAACAGATCGACGTCAGCCTTCAGCACCGCCCGAACCAGCTCGTTGGGCGTCAATGTTTCTTCCTCAATTCCGAAGAGCGCCTTCATCTCAGGCGAGATCGACACTGATTTTGCGCGGCGGTCGAACACCCCGCCGCCTTGACTGATTAAGTTTGCGTTGTAGTCGGTCCAGCTCGAGCGGGGCATCTCGAACAATCGCTTTCGCTCCGCAAAACTTTGTGCCGGATCCGGCGTCGGATCGACAAAGACGTGTAGGTGATTGAACGCGGCCAAGAGTTGGGTCTGCTCACTCAGCAGCATGCCGTTGCCGAACACGTCACCCGACATGTCGCCGACACCGATGGCAGTGAAAGGCTCTGACTGGATATCGCGGCCAAGTTCACGAAAATGCCGCTTCACGCTCTCCCAGGCGCCCCGCGCCGTAATACCCATGGCCTTGTGGTCGTAGCCGGCCGATCCGCCGGAAGCGAACGCGTCACCCAGCCAGAAGCCATAGGCTTTGCTGATCTCGTTGGCAATGTCGGAGAAGGTTGCCGTACCCTTGTCCGCGGCTACGACGAGATAGGGGTCATCGCCATCGTGCCGGACGACATCAACGGGCGGCACCACATCGCCGCCGGCCAGGTTGTCCGTCAGGTCGAGCATGCCGCACATGAGCGTCTTGTAACAGTGGACCACTTCATCCATCAGCGCCTGCCGATCCGGAACCTCAGGCAGCCGTTTGCAGACAAAACCTCCTTTTGAACCGACCGGCACGATGACGGCGTTTTTCACCATTTGCGCTTTGACCAGGCCGAGGATCTCGGTCCGAAAATCTTCACGTCTGTCGGACCAGCGAATTCCGCCGCGCGCTACTTTCCCGCCGCGCAGATGGCACCCTTCCATCCGCGGGCTGTAGACCGAGATCTCGACCATCGGTCGGGGTTCCGGGAGTTCTTCGATCGACCGACTGTCGATCTTGAAGGAAACGTAGCCCTTCGGCTGACCGTCCTTGTCGGTCTGATAGAAATTCGTCCGCAAGGTCGAATCGACGAAATTCGCAAAGCGGCGAAGTATCCGGTCCTGATCAAGGTTGGCGACGGAATCAAGGGCGGTAGCAATGTCAGTGCGAAGGTCGGCGACGCGCTGTTCACTAGCGTCCGGCGCGAAACGCACCGCAAATAGCCGCACGATCAGGCGCGCCAATTCCGGATTGGCCACAAGCGTCCGTTCCATGTACGCCTGACTGAACGGAATGCGCGCCTGCAACAGGAATTTGCAGGCCGCCCGCATAATAACGACCTCGCGCCAGACAAGTCCGGCTCCCAGCACGAGCTTGTTGAAGCCGTCATCCTCGGCTTCGCCCTTCACGACCCGGGCCAGCGCCGTCTGGAACTCCGTTCGGACAGCCGACACGTCCGGGACGGCACCGACCCGCGTCAACGCCTCGAAGTCGTGGATCCAGATTGTTTCGTCATTGTTGGTTGTTCGAACCTCGAACGGCTCTTCGGAGATGACCTTGAGCCCCATGTTTTCGAGCGTGGGCAGCACATCGGACAGGGGTAACGGGTCCCCCGTGTGGTATAGTTTCAGACGCAGATCATTCTCATGGCCTTCAATCGGCCGGTGCAGATGCATGCCGAGTTCGCCGGTATTGATCGCTTGCTCGATCATGTCGATGTCGAACACCGCCGTACCCGGCGTATAGCGTTCCCGGTAGCCTTGGCTGAAGGCAGTGCCATAGAGCCGGTCGAGTCGAAGTCCCGCTTCCTCGCCCTTCGCCTCAATCAGCGCATCGCGCAACTTGTCTGTCCAAGACCGCGCCGATTCCTGCAAGGCTGCTTCGATGTCGTCGATGTCATACTGCGGAATCGAGCCAGGCGTCGTCTTGAGGATGAACAACACCTGAGCAAGGACCGACTCCGGTGACATCTGTGGCGTGAACGCCACGACTTTGCCTGAGAAGGCGCGTTCCAAAATGGCGACGAAGCGCCGTCGCAGCTCGGTGTTGTAGCGCTCGCGCGGCACATAGACCAAAGCGGAAACAAAGCGCTCAAACGGATCGCGCCGAACGAACAAGGCGATGCGCTGGCGTTCCTGCAAATGCAGGATGCCGACTGCATGCGTCAGCAGCTGCTCCTCGTCGATCTGCAGCAGTTCGTCGCGGGGGTAATTCTCCAAGATGTGGGCAAGCGCTTTGTAGTCATGGCTTGCCGGCGCGAAACGCGACCGTTGTTTGGCGTTTTCTAGCTTGCGCCGTAGCAGGGGGATGTTTCGGGGATTCAGGCTATAAGCGGTCGATGTGAAGAGCCCAAGAACAAGCTGCTCGCCAACGACACGACCCTTCTCATCGTATTTCTTGACGCCGATGACGTCCATGTGGACGGGCCGATGAACCGGCGACTTGGCGTTCGATTTGCTGATCCAAAGCAACGCCGGACTCTGGGCAAGCGCCTGCAACTCGGGCGGCAAGGGCTTGTTGGTCAGCCAATTTTCAAAGACTTGCCGCTCTTGGTCGCGGAGCAAGCCGAGCCCACCATCGGCAATGACCAGCTTTCGCGTCGCACCGCGGCCCCCGTAGTCGTACTCGCGATAACCGAGCAGCGTGAAGTTGTTGTCGAGAATCCACTCCAGAAAGGCATTTGCCTCGCTAAGCTCTTCTGGACTCGTCTGCGGCGGCTGTTCCTGCAGTCGCGCACGCAGACCGCGCGTGACATTCAGCATCGGTTGCCAGTCTTCGACGGCCAAGCGGACGTCGGCCAAGACCTGCGTGATGGTCGACTCAAGGTGGGTCAGCACGTCGGGGTCGGTCTGCTCGTCGACCTCGAAATGCATGAATGATTCTTTCTCGCCTTGGCCTGCGATTTCGCCCAGCCGTAGGCGGCCATCCTCATCGCGCGACACCGGCATGGTCGGATGAATGACCAGGTGCACTGTCAGTCCGAGCCCGTTCAGCGCCGCCGTTACAGAGTCGACCAGGAACGGCATGTCGTCGTTCACGACCTCGATGACCGTATGGTTCGATTTCCAGCCGTGCGATTCCTGCCGCGGATTGAACACGCGCATGCGCGGCTGCTTCGCCGGGCGCGTTTGGGCGAACTGCCAAAATGACAGGGCGGCGCCGTACAGGGTCTCCGGGCTCTGTTGGGCGATGTCGACCGGCGGAACATCACGATAGAAGAGCCGAACGAAATGGTCGGCCGCCGTGGCCTCAAGGTCTTGCAGCTTGCTCTGAACAATCTTCGCGACGCGCTCGATTAGCTCGGTCTTTAGATGTTCGATCCGCGGCGCCATCCTGCCCTCCTAGAGACGCTTTTTTCGGCCACAAACGGGCTTTCTTAACGACAGCATATCAATGTTTCATTAACCCTAGACACAAAGAACACGACATCAATGCATGGCACAGACATGGGAGGAGTGGCGAAACGGGTGCCGAGGACGTCGGGATAGACTTGCTGGTATTCAGTCGCCAGCCACGTCTGCGCGGCATTGCCAGCGAGAGCCTAATGAGGGATCGGCTAGCGTTCAGCCCATAAGCCAGGCCGATTCTGCCTATTCACGCCTATGGCAAGTGAAGAATTGGAGCGGGAGACGAGAGTTGAACTCGCGACCCTCACGTTGGCAACGTGATGCTCTACCACTGAGCTACTCCCGCACCAGCCGAGGAAATAAGCGCATCGGCCACCCTTTTTCAAGCGAAACGTCGCGGAGTTGGACATGACCGCCATATTGCCGATCGAAGAGCTCGAACGGCCACTGTTTGCGAAGCTGCGGGAGCTCGGTATCGGCACGCGAACCCACCGACACCCAGCACTTCACACGGTTGCCGAGTCCAAAGCGCTGCGCGGCGACCTCCCGGGCGCCCATATCAAGAACCTTTTCCTGCGTGACAAGAAACGGCAGATGTGGCTGGTCACAACCCGCGAGGATACCGAAATCGACCTCAAGCGGCTCCGCCGCCACCTCGACACGAGTGGGAACCTGAGCTTCGGATCTGCCGACTTGCTCCGCGAGGTGCTCGGCGTCGAGCCCGGCGCGGTGACCCCGTTCGCGGTATTGAACGACGCGGCGAACCTGGTGCAACCAGTGGTCGAGAAGACCTTGATAGGCTCTGAGCTGCTCAACGCCCACCCGCTCCACAACCAGGCGACCACTGCTATCGCTCCGGCTGATCTGTTGGCATTCATGGCGGCCTGTGGCCATCAGCCCCTTGTCCTGGACCTTTCAGGAACGGACCCAGGGACTTGATGGGAAGGCATTCAGGTTCCATCTTCCCACCATTAAGGAATAACCACTCCTCGGACTATGGAAACGCTGCTAAACGACCCGAGCGCGGCGCCACAAGCATCGGCCGTAAAAGACAGCGACACCGCAAACTTCAAAGCGGATGTCATTGACGCGTCGATGGACGTCCCCGTCATCGTGGACTTCTGGGCAACGTGGTGCGGACCCTGCAAACAGCTCGGTCCGACGCTCGAGAAGGTCGTCAACGCCACGCGGGGCGCTGTTCGCCTCGTCAAGATTGATGTCGACGCCAATCCAGAGTTGTCCGCCCAACTCCGCATCCAATCGATCCCGACCGTCTTCGCCTTCCATCAGGGCCGTCCGGTCGATGCTTTTCAGGGCGCCCTGCCCGAAAGCCAAGTCAAATCCTGGGTTGACCAGCTCGTCCGGCGTTTTGGCGGCAAGTCGACATCACCGATCGATGAAGCTCTAGAAGCCGCGCAAGACGCCTTGCAGACTGGGGACGTCGGCACCGCCAGCGCCCTGTATGGACAGGTTTTGGCCCGCGAGCCGGAGAACGAACAAGCCGTTGCCGGTCTGGCAAGGTGCCACCTCCAGACCGGCCAGCCCGAAAAGGCGCGCGTGCTCCTCGACGGGCTACCCGAAGAGGTCGCCAAGAACGCGGACATCCAATCTGTCCGATCAGCCGTCGAACTGGCTGAAGCGGGCACCGCGGCAGCCGGTCAGCTGGGAGATCTGCAACAAAGAGTCGCCGCCAACCCTGGAGACCTGCAGGCCCGCTACGATCTGGCTGTCGCGTTGTTCGGCGCTGGTCAGGCCGAGCAATCCATCGAAGAGCTGCTCACGTTGATCGAACGCGACAAGAACTGGAACGAAGAAGCGGCCCGCAAGGAGCTTCTCAAGGTGTTCAATTCACTTGGTCTCACCAATCCTTTGACGGTCGATGCACGGCGTCGGCTGTCATCGATCCTGTTCTCATGAGCCAGCCGGGCGAAGCCTCATTACCGTCAACTTTGCCGATCTTTCCGCTCAACGGGGTTCTGTTACTGCCGCGCGGACAGCTTCCCCTCAACGTCTTTGAGCCGCGTTATTTGAACCTTGTGACCGACGCCCTCGGCGCCGGGCGTATGCTCGGCATGATCCAGCCGATGCAAAGCGGCGAGTCCGGCAAGAGCAGTTCAGATGCAGTGCCCTTGTATTCGGTTGGGTGCTGCGGCCGCATTACCACATTTCAAGAGCAGGAAGACGGCCGCTTTTTGATCAGCCTGCGTGGTGTCTGCCGGTTCCGCATCGACCATGAACTATCTATCGTCGACGGCTATCGCCGTGTGGCGGCGGACTTCTCATCGTTCATCGGCGACCTCGCCGAACCGAAGGATACACCCATCGAAGCCGAGCGGCTCATCGCTGGACTGAAGGCCTATTTTCGCCTGCGCGACATCTCGGCGGACTGGGATAGTATCAGCAAGGCGTCAACGGATACCCTGATCACCACGATCTCTATGGTGTGCCCGTTCGAAGCCCATGAGAAACAGGCGCTGCTGGAGTCGCCAACGGTCGAGCGGCGCGCCCAGCTATTGGTCGGCATCATTGAATCTTCCTTGAGCCAGTCCGATGATGACACCGTCGTCCGGCACTAATGGAGACTGGCATGGCCGAGAAATCGAAAGAGGTTGATCCGAAGCTCCTTGAGATCCTTGTCTGCCCGTTGACAAAAGGACCTCTAGAGTACGACCGAGAGAAGGGTGAGTTGATCAGTCACAAGGCAGGCCTCGCCTATCCTATTCGCGATGGCATTCCGATCATGCTGATCGACGAGGCACGCGAGATCGCCAAGGACTGATTTGGCCGATCCTACGGACGAGCCCTGGCCATCGGAAATCCGCTATGACCAGGCTGCAAAACAGCTGAGCGTAACTTTCGATGACGGCCGAGAATTCCAGTATCCGGCCGAGTTTCTACGCGTTCACAGCCCATCCGCCGAGGTCAAGGGCCACGGTCCTGGACAACAAAAGCTCATTGCCGGTCGGCGACATGTCTCGATCATCGAGATCGAACCAGTCGGCAACTACGCCGTGCGGCTGGTCTTCGACGATCTGCACGACACCGGCATTTACTCGTGGCGGTACCTGGCCGAAATCGGCGAGCGCCGTGAGGAAATGTGGGACGACTATGTCGCGCGACTCGAAGCCGCCGGTATGTCGCGCGACCCCTAATGCCGTCTACAATGGCTCGCCCCGTGCCAGCCGCGGCAAGTCGCCAACCGTACCCATCGCATGGCGCATGAACAGGCGCTTCAAAGGAGGCAAACGGTTCACCGCCGCCAACCCGAGATCGCGCGCCAGCCGCAACGGCGGAATATCGTTGGAGAACAAGCGGTTCATGATGTCGGTCACGGCGGCAAGGGTCATGTTGTCGAACCGCCGCCAGCGTTCATACCGCTCCAGAACGTGCGTTCCGCCTATGTCGAGCCCGAGCCGCCGCGCCTCGACGACAACCTCCGCCAAAACGGCAACATCGCGCCACGCAAGATTGAGTCCCTGACCGGCAATCGGGTGAATGACGTGGGCGGCGTCCCCCAAGAGCACCAGGCGCTCCGCCGTGTAACGCGACGCATGCATGAGACCGAGGTCATAGGACCAGCGTGGGCCCTCGACCGCGAGGTCCCCGAGGAAATCACCGAACCGGTCGGCCAGTGCGGCGACAAAGGCCGGTTCATCCAGCGCCATCAGGCTGGCCGCCAACCGCTTAGCTTCCGTCCAGACGATCGAAGACCTGTGCTGCCCATTGGGCCCGTCGCACATGGGCAATATAGCGAACGGACCGCCTGGCAGGAATCGCTCATGGGCCACGTTCCGGTGCGGCCGGGCGTGCACCGCCGTGCAGACGATGCTCTTCTGACTGTACGGCCAGGTCGCGATGGGAATGCGCGCGTCCTGCCGCAGTCTCGAATTGCGCCCGTCGCACCCGGCCACGAGAGCGCTCACAATCTCGGTCCCGTCATCGAGTTGTGCAAGCACGCGATGCGGCCCCCGTTCCAAGGCAGCGAGACGGGCCGGCGCTCGCACGGTCAGGCTGCCTAACCCCGCGGCGCGTGACGACAGCGCCTGTCGCAAGTGCCGGTTCTCCACGATATGACCAAGCGGTGCATTGCCGACATCGCGGTGGTCGTAGTGCAGGAACAAGGATGAATCGCCATCGCTGACCCGTATGTCGTCGATCGGACAGGCCAGTGGCGACAGTTCGTTCCACACGCCGATGGCGTCGAGAATCCGCTGACTGCCGTAGGCCACGGCCGTCGTTCGACCGTCGAAGGTCGGGGCGACCATCGTCGCTGGATCCACCCGATCGACCAGCGTGACGGACAGATCGGCGCCCGCCAGCGCGCAGGCCAGTGTCATGCCCGTGGCGCCACCACCGACGATCAACACGTCAACTTTTTCCGAGTCGACCATCGTCTCTTTAGAGCCGCTTCTCAGCTTGAGTTACCAACCTACTGAACATACTATCCGATCCGTTTTCGGTACCGCGTAAGAAGCGGACGCTCCATTCTTGCAAATGCACAATCAGCGGCTTGACCGCTTGACAGATTACCCGTTTCAGCGCCTGCGCGCGCTACTGCGGGACGTCGCACCTCGGGCGGATCTCGAGCCGATTGCGTTGCACATCGGCGAGCCGCGTCACGCGCCTCCCGACTTCGTTTCGTCGATACTCCTCGAACACAACGAACAGTGGGGAAGATATCCGCCCGTCGAAGGCACGGCAGCGCTGCGCGAGGCAATCGCCGACTGGCTTATCCGGCGCTACAAGCTCCCTGCCGAGGCGATCGACCCGGATGGTCATATCCAGCCGGTTGCCGGATCGCGAGAAGCGCTCTTCATGGCGGCGCTCGCCGCCATCCCGACCGATCTGCCGAAACCGCCGGCTGTGCTGCTACCCAATCCGATGTACCAGGCATACATCGGGGCCGCGGTTATGGCCGGGGCGGAGCCAATCCCCGTGCCGGCCACGGCGGACAACGATTTCCAACCGGACTACATGGCCCTGCCAACCGCCGTTCTGGAGCGGACAGCGTTGGCCTTCATCAACTCCCCCGCCAACCCGCAGGGGTCCGTAGCAACGCTTAGCCAGTTGCGCGAACTGATCAAACTCGCCCGAGAACACGGCTTCACCGTTGCCGTCGACGAATGCTACAGCGAGATCTATGGGGACCGTCCGCCGGCGGGCGGGCTAGAGGCCTGCGCTTCCCTCGGAAACGGTTTCGACAACGTCCTTGTCTTCAATTCGTTGAGCAAGCGTTCAAGCGTCCCAGGTCTGCGGTCCGGCTTCGTCGCGGGTGATCCCGACCTTATCCGGGTCTTCCGACGCCTGCGCGACTACGGCGGTGCAACAATCCCGCTGCCGGTGATGGCGGTGTCGGCCGCACTATGGGCCGACGAAGAGCATGTCGAAGCCTCCCGCCTGCTCTACCAACGTAAGTTTGAAACTGCGCTCAGATGGTTGGATGCCCGATGGGGCGCCCGTCTTCCGGGAGGCGCGTTCTTCTTGTGGCTGGACGTCGAAGATGGCGAAGCCGCGGCGAGGCACTTGTGGTCGGAGGCGGCCGTTCGCGTTCTGCCCGGCGCCTATCTTGCCCAGACAACGCCCGAGGGCAATCCGGGACGGCCTTTCATCCGGGTCGCCCTTGTCGACGATGAAGCGACCACCCGCACAGCGTTCGAGAGAATCGCTGAAACCTTGCCAAACATGAAGCTATAGGAGTTGCCGGCGATGCCAGCGCGACGCGCCAGTCATCCAACCATCATCCCAGAAGCATTGAAGCGGTTTGGTCGCAACCGCCTGATCGAAGCCATTGGCCTCTTCCTGCTACTGGCATCGGTTTTCATCCTGCTGGCGATTCTCAGCTTCCATCCCGACGACCCCTCGCTCAATCACGCGACCGACGCCCAGGCACGCAATTTGGGCGGGCAGACCGGCGCCAATATCGCCGATCTGCTACTGCAATGGCTGGGACTGGGCTCGCTCGTGCTGGCCGGGGTCTTGACTTGCTGGGGCACGCGTCTCTTCGCCCGCCGCTCGCTACCTCAACTTGGCCGGCGCCTTGCGTTACTCCCGCTGCTTCTCCTTACCACTGGCGTTCTGCTGACAGCGCTCGGCGCCCAGGCGCCTGGGGCCTGGCCCGTCGCTGCGGGTGGTGCCATTGGCTCGCTTAGTTTTTCCCCCCTTGGCGAGGGCGTGCCATCCTTCGTTCTCGTCCCTGCCGCGGCTCTCGTCGGGGCCGGCCTCCTGTTTTATGTGAGCGCCGTGCCGGCCGAAAGCTGGCTCAACGCAGCGCGTGCGACCGCTTTTGGCGCCCGAGACTCGGCGAGGCTGACAAGTCAGGTCGCGTCAAAGGGCGCGGCGCTAACCCGGCGCGGCATTTCTTCGATAGCGGCCCGCCGCCCGCGCAGCGAGCCCCGTCTCGATATAGCGGCGCGCCGAGAACCAACAGCTAGTCCCAGCCAACCACCGCCCCAACCAACCGAGCGCCGCCGACCTCTCGTGGCCGTTCCAAACGGCAGATCACGCGAAGGCAACCGCGCAGCAGTGGCCCGGCAGACAAAGCTCGATCTGCAGGAACCAGCCGGTGAATACACGCTGCCGCCCCTTGAATTATTGAAGGATGCAAAACCTGAGAAGAAGCGCGGGCAACGCATCAACGAAGAAGCACTCGAAGAGAACGCCCGTCTTCTCGAAGCCGTGCTCGAGGACTTTGGTGTCCGCGGTGAGATCGTCAAAGTGCGGCCTGGCCCGGTTGTCACACTCTACGAGCTCGAACCCGCGCCAGGTACGAAGACGAGCCGCGTCATAAGTCTCGCCGATGACATCGCCCGCTCAATGAGCGCCGTGTCCGTGCGCATCGCGGTTGTCCCCGGCCGGAACGTGATCGGCATTGAGCTGCCGAACACGCAACGTGAACTCGTCCTCCTGCGGGAGCTGTTGTCGTCCGCCGAATTCGAAGAGGCCCGCGGTGCTTTGACGATGACCCTCGGCAAGGACATCGGCGGTGCGCCGATTATGGTCGATCTCGGCCGTATGCCCCACTTGCTGATCGCCGGCACCACAGGTTCGGGCAAGTCGGTCGGCGTGAACTCGATGATCCTCTCATTGCTCTATCGACTGCCGCCGGACCGCTGCAAATTCATCATGATCGACCCGAAGATGCTCGAGTTGTCGGT
>JAAUXY010018459.1_pt1 | contig 13290 bp, 11 predicted proteins | sample 7278121 | NCBI WGS metagenome assembly JAAUXY01 (sample SAMN14350117, study PRJNA611818) | marine sediment metagenome | isolation source: surface marine sediment (1.8m) | place: French Polynesia: Moorea | collected 2018-08 | reverse complement strand
TGCGCAGCAAGCAGCGGCACCCTACCAGGAACTCGCGGAGGTCCTGATCGGGCATCGAATCGTCTCCCGGGAAACGCGCGACGTATGGGATGACGAAGGGGTCATGGGCAGTCTCGCGTTGAATGCACGTCGACAACTTGTCATCGCCGGCCTTTGGACCGAAAGCGCGGTTTGCTCGTCGGCGATTTCCGCAATGACCGGCGCGAACTACTCGGTGTTCGTCGTCTCGGACGCCAGCGGAGGAATGACGACGGAATCGCATGCGCTGGCCTGCCGCCGCATGAGCCTTGCCGGGGCCCGGATCGTAACGCTGCCCCAGGTGACGAGCGAGTGGCAGCGCCAGCCGTTGCCATACAAGGCGCGTCAGCCGGGCAGCGCCGGGCTGGCGTGACTTGCCCAGCCCGAATTGACTTATTGTCGCTCTAATAGCGACGCAATGTCTCAAATCGGACTAATTGTATCCCAATGGGATTCACACAATAATGTGCCCATTGAGAATGACTCTGGATAAGGAGCACGACATGCTTGCTATTCGACCTGCAAACGACCGCGGACTCGCCAATCACGGCTGGCTCAACAGCCGCCATACGTTTTCCTTCGGTCACTACTACGACCCTCAGTTCATGGGCTTCGGTCCGCTGCGCGTGATCAACGAGGATCAGGTCAAGCCGGCCCAGGGCTTCGGCACGCACGGCCACAGCGACATGGAGATCATCTCCTACGTGCTGGACGGCGCGCTCGAGCACAAGGACAGCCTCGGCACCGGTTCGATCATCCGCCCGGGTGACGTGCAGCGCATGACCGCCGGCACGGGCGTCCGGCACAGCGAGTACAACGCTTCCGAGACGGACCCGGTGCACTTCCTGCAGATCTGGATTCTGCCGGAGAAGGACGGCCTCGAGCCGAGCTACGAACAGAAGGCGTTCAGCGACGAAGAGAAGCAGGGACGTTTACGGCTTGTCGGCTCACGTGACGGGCGCGAGGGCTCGGTAACCATCCATCAGGATGTGAACCTGTATTCGTCGCTACTCGACGGAGACGACGAAGTCGATTTCGAGCTCGGCGAGGGCCGCAACGGCTGGGTCCAGGTTGCGCGCGGTTCGCTCGATCTCAACGGCGAGACGCTGACGGCTGGAGATGGCGTAGCGATCCGAGGTGCGAAGACACTTCGTTTCGACAATGCCGAGAACGCCGAGATTCTGCTCTTCGACATGGGGAGCTGAGGTTCTGATAACCGACCCGGGGGCGCGGCGTTGCCGCGCCCCCGCCTACGCATATGAACATTTAACCAGGAGTTAACGCATGACCACCAAGACCGAACTGCTCACCCCGGAGAACTCGCAGCTGATCTTTATCGATCACCAGCCGCAGATGGCCTTCGGCGTACAGTCCATCGATCGCCAAACGCTCAAGAACAACGTCGTGGCTCTCGCAAAGACCGCGAAGCTGTTCGACATCCCGACGACGATAACGACTGTCGAAACCGAGTCCTTCTCTGGCTACACGTATCCGGAGTTGCTGGAGGTCTTCCCGGAGACGGAACTTCTCGAGCGAACCTCGATGAACTCGTGGGACGATCAGAAGGTTCGCGATGCGCTGGCTGAGAGCGGCCGCAAGAAAGTCATCGTCTCCGGGCTCTGGACGGGAATCTGCAACAACATGTTCGCATTCTCGGCAATGGCTGATGCCGGTTACGAGATCTACATGGTCGCGGATGCGTCTGGCGACACGTCCGTTGAGGCGCACGAGAGCGCCATGCAGCGCATGATCCAGGCCGGTGTCGTTCCCATGACGACCATCCAGACGATGCTCGAGTGGCAGCGCGACTGGGCGCGTCGCGAGAAGTACGACGGTCTCATGGACATCATCCGCGAGCACGGCGGCGCTTACGGTATGGGCATCGACTACGCCTACACCATGGTCCACAAGGCCGACGAACGCGTAGAGCACGGTCCGGTACGCGACCCGATCGCTGCGTAAACCGATACCTGGCGCGCTTCGGCGCGCCCGCACTTTTTTTTCAGAAACGGACTGCACGGAAGACCGTGCAGGCACGGTCATATGTTGCCGAAATTCCTCCTACAACTCAGCACGTACCGGCGTCGGGCGATCACGATCGGTCCCCGCCGAACAGTCGGTGCGCGTGTAAGCGAAGGGAACACCGGCAGCTCCGAATCGATGCGCCGCTCTCCCCCTCTCCCCGCCGGCATATCGATGGTCATCGTTGCGGTCGCCGGTCTTGCTCTGATGCCGGACCGGTCCGTGACGGCGGCTTCGATCCACACGTCCGAGTGGGAGTTCAGCGGTGAGATTCGCGAACGTGCAACCTGGGCTTCCGCGCTCGATTTCGACGATGACGCTACGGATACCGGGTCGTTCTGGACGCAGCGGGTCAGGCTGACCGCTGATTACGATGACGGCGCGTTACTGGCTGGCCGCCTGACGTTCCTCAGCGCATTACAGGGCGGTTCGGATACCAGCCCCGTCGAAGAGAACCTCCTCGACTTCCAGGAAGCGTGGTTGCGGTTGAACGTCCGCGGTACGGCGCTGACCCTTGGCCGTCAGGAGGTGATCCTCGGATCGCAGCGACTCGTCGGTTCACGCGACGGGACGAACGTGCGACGCAACTGGGACGGTGCCCGCGCCACTCTCGATGCTGCCGGCTGGCACATCGATGCCTTCACGCTGCAGCTCGTCGATGTCGAGCCGAACGGCGTATTCAACGATACGAGCGACGAAGACCGGGTGTTGGCGGGCGTCTACGCAACGCGTGACCTCAGCTGGACCGGCCTCGACTTGTACTACCTGTACGCACGCTTCGATGAGCGCACCACGATCGAGGGTCTGGCCAATCAGGACCGGCACAGCATCGGGGCGAGAGGTTTCGGCGAGCGCGGACGCGCATTCTGGAACTGGGAAGCGATCTATCAGTTCGGCCGCCACGGCGCTGACGATATTCGTGCCTGGACGCTGGCAACGAACACCGGCCTGCAGCTCGAAGGGGCCTGGTCGCCGAGAGCTATGCTCTCCGTCAACGTTGCGTCCGGAGACTCCGAACCGGACGACGGTCGACTGGAGACCTTCGACGCGCTGTACCCGCGCGGTAACTATTTCTCCGAACTGGCACAGCTCGGTCCGGCCAATTTCGTCAACGTCAATCCATACCTGACGATTACGCCGGCGGACCGAGTGACGATGTCATTCGACGTAAATCTGTACTGGCGCCTGGAGACGTCGGACGGCATCTACGGACCGGCAGGCAACCTGATCCGGCTGCCTGGCGGCAGCGACGAGCGTTTCGTCAACACGGCGCTGTCGGCCACCGTCGAGTGGGAGCTCGATCGGCACTTTCTGCTGGGTTTGTCGCTGACGCACTCGCGGCCCGAGGCGTTCATCGAGGAAACCGGCCCTTCTGACACTTCGAACTTTGCCCAATTCACCTTCGAGGCGCGGTTCTAGCTTTTCTGGAGCGAATCATGAGCATGACAGACCTTATTCTTTACAACGGCAGGATTACGACGCTTGATCCGAAGACGCCAGAAGCGGAGGCGATCGCTATCCGCGATGGCCGCGTCGCGGCGATCGGGTCGGACGAAGACGTGCTTGCGGAAGCGCCCGCAGGCGCGAAGCGCATCGATCTCGGGAAGCGTCGCGTAATCCCCGGTCTCAACGACAGTCATACGCATCTGATCCGCGGCGGTCTGTCGTTCAACCTGGAGCTTCGCTGGGAGGGCGTGCCCTCGCTCGCGGACGCGCTCGCGATGCTGAAGGAACAAGCCGATCGCACGCCCGCTCCGCAGTGGGTGCGAGTGATCGGCGGCTGGTCCGAGTTCCAGTTCGCCGAGCGGCGCATGCCGACGCTCGCCGAGATCAATGCAGCGGCGCCCGACACGCCCGTGTTCATCCTGCATCTGTACGGTCGCGCACTGCTCAACCGTGCTGCGCTCGATGCGCTGGGCTTCGATGCGAATACGCCCAACCCGCCGGGCGGTGAGATCGAGCGGGACGAACGCGGCAACCCTACCGGACTGCTGCTCGCTCGGCCTTCCGCGCTGATCCTGTACTCGACGCTGGGGCGAGCGCCGCAGCTTCCGCTCGAGGATCAGATCAATTCGACGCGTCACTACATGCGTGAGATGAATCGCCTGGGGATCACGAGCGTGATCGATGCCGGCGGCGGCGGTCAGAATTATCCCGAGGACTACGACGTCATCCAGCGGCTGCACGATGATGGGCAGCTGACGGTGCGCGTTGCCTACAATCTGTTCGCCCAGAAAGCCGGGCATGAGCTGTCGGACTACGAGCGCTGGGTGGAGGTGACCGAGCCGGGCGCCGGGGACGGCTTCCTGCGCATGAACGGCGCTGGCGAGAACCTCGTCTGGTCGGCGGCCGACTTCGAGAACTTCTTGGAGCCGCGGCCGGATCTCGCTCCCGTCCTCGAAGACGAACTCGAGGCCGTAGTTTCCCTGCTCGCGGAACGCGAGTGGCCGTTCCGGATCCACGCAACCTACGACGAGTCGATCGACCGCTTCCTGTCCGTGTTCGAGCGGGTCAATGGCCATACGCCGTTCAAGACCCGCTTCATCATCGACCATGCCGAGACGATCAGCGAGCGGAATATCGACCGCGTCAATGCGCTGGGCGGAGGTATCGCGATCCAGCATCGGATGGCTTTCCAGGGCGAGTACTTCCTCGATCGCTACGGCCCCGGCTCTGCTGAGGCGACGCCGCCGATACACGCGATGCTGAAGAGCGGTGTGCCCGTTGGTGCCGGAACCGATGCCACCAGGGTAGCGAGCTACGATCCGTGGGTCGCGCTTTACTGGCTCGTCACCGGCAAGACGCTCGGCGGCACCGAGCTCTATCCTGAAGGCATCGATCGGCGCACCGCGCTCGAACTCTGGACGAAGGGTTCGGCCTGGTTCTCCGGCGAACAGGACGTCAAGGGCACGCTCTCGGAAGGGCAGTACGCAGACCTTGCGGTGCTGTCGGATGACTACTTCGAGGTGCCGGCCGAAGACATCCGCTCCATCGTTTCGGTACTCACCGTCGTAGACGGCGATATTGTCTACGGCGCGGACCGTTACTCAGATCTGAATCCGCCCGTGCCGCCGGCATCGCCCGGTTGGTCGCCGGTGACCCACTATGACGGCGCATGGCGCGGGCACAATCACGCCGCCGCCGCATGCACGGGTCATAGCCATGAGGGACACAGTTGTTCCATGCACGGCTCCGATCGATCCATTGCGTGGTCGAAGCCCGTCCCTGCGCGCGATCCACATGCGTTCTGGGGCGCGCTCGGCTGCTCCTGCTTCGCCTTCTAGACCGCTGGAGCACGTGTGAGTAACTCGACCACCAACTCAACGGCCGTCCCGAGCGGGAACGCGGTTTCCGCCTGGGCGCCGTTCGGCCACAAGGCGTTCGCGCTGCTGTGGACGGCAACGTTGATCAGCAACATCGGCACGTGGATGCACGACGTGGGTGCCGGCTGGCTGATGACGACGCTGAACCCGTCGCCGAACGTCGTAACGCTGGTGCAGGCTGCGACGACGCTCCCGATCTTCCTGTTCGCACTTTTCGCAGGCACGCTCGCGGACAGGGTCAACAAGCGCACACTGCTGGTGATCGTGAACGCGATCCTGTTCGTCGTTATCTCGGTGCTCGCTGTGCTGGTCGCGCTGGAGCAGATGACCCCGACTCTCCTGATCGCGTTCACGTTCGCAATCGGGACGGCCGCCGCCTTCATGGCTCCGGCCTGGCAGTCGGTCGTTCCGGAACTCGTGCCCCGCGATACGCTCAAGCCTGCGATCGCCCTGAATTCGATGGGCCTCAACATCAGCCGCGCTATCGGGCCGGCGATTGCAGGATTCCTGATCACCGCGGTCGGGCTGACCGCACCGTTCGCTCTCAATGCTGCGACACACGTTCTGATCATCGGCGCGCTGCTTATGTGGAAGCGGCCCGAGGCGCCGCCTCGCACACTGCCGCCGGAACCTATCGGCGCCGCGATGATCACCGGTCTGCGACATGCGGCATACAACGGGCCGCTAAAAGCAACGCTGGTCCGCGCCGTGGGCTTCTTCCTGTTCGCAAGTGCCTACTGGGCCTTGTTGCCGCTCGTCGCGCGTGAGATGCCGGGCGGTGGCGCGGAGCTCTATGGCATGTTGCTCGCGTCGATCGGCGCGGGTGCGGTCGCCGGGGCCTTGCTGCTTCCGCGACTAAGGGATCAGCTGGATACCAACAAGGTTGCAGCCGCTGGCGCCGCAACGACCGCGGTTGCCATGCTGCTGTTGTCGACGGTTGCCGTTCCCGCTGCTGCGGTCGCTGCCGCGTTCTTCGGCGGCGTCGGTTGGATCGCCGTGCTGACGAGTCTCAACGTGTCCGCGCAGACCGCGCTCCCCAACTGGGTGCGTGCCCGCGGCCTCGCGATCTTCATGATGGTGTTTTTCGGCTCGATGGCGGCAGGTTCGACCCTCTGGGGTCAGGTGGCGACAATGGCGTCCGTCGACGTCGCTCTGCTCATCGCTGCTGCCGGCGTGCTGGTCGCCATTCCGCTCACGTGGCGCGCCCGACTGGGTCAGGGCGAAGACCTCGACCTGTCGCCGTCCTCCTACTGGCCGGCGCCAGCGGTAGACGCTGATGTCGACGCCGCCGCCGACCGCGGGCCGGTGATGGTCACGATCGAATACGAGATCGATCCACGTGAGGAAGCACCCTTCCTCACTGCGATACATGAGATGTCCGGCGAGCGATATCGCGACGGTGCCTACCAGTGGGGCGTCTACCAGGACGCCGAGAATCCTGCGCGATGGACCGAGTGGTTCCTGATTTCGAGCTGGGCAGAGCACCTGCGGCAGCACGAGCGGACGACTGTCCATGACAAGGACATTCAGGAAGCGCTGAAGGCATTCCACATCGGGCCCGAGTCGCCCCGGGTACGGCATCTGCTCGCGCCATCTGGATCGAATACCAGGAATAGAGAGAACAAGGAGACGAAGAAGTGAACTACAAGACCTGGCTGGGCTTTGCCCTCGCCTTCGGTATCGGCGCCGTGTGCCGCGCAATGGGTATTCCCCTTCCCGCGCCGCCCGTGCTTATTGGCGCGCTGTTGGTGGTTGCGATGACGACCGGTTATGTCCTGACAGACCGGTACGCGGCGCACCGTGTCGCTACCCAGAGGAGCCGTTGCGGCGGGCCGACCGGCGAGACGGCGGGAGAGCGGACATGACTGCGCTCGCCGGTATTGGCCTCGGTCTGGCGATTGGTTTTGCGTGCCGTTGGTGGGACCTTCCGCTGCCGGCTCCGCCCAAGCTAACGGGCGGCATGCTCGTGGTGTTCATGACGACCGGGTTCCTGGCGACCAATGCCTTGCTTTCCACATCATGAACTTCAACAAAGTATTCACTAGCACCCGGAGAGAGACATGACTAGATCGAGCGAAAGTGCTGCCGGCAAATGTCCGGTGATGCACGGCGGGTTAACGTCCGCCGATAAATCGAACGTCGAATGGTGGCCTGAGTCGCTGAATCTCGACATCCTTCATCAGCACGACAGCAAAACGAACCCTCTGGGCGAGGATTTCGATTATCGAGAGGAGGTAAAGGCTCTCGACTTCGATGCGCTCCAGAGCGATTTGACAGCTCTGATGACCGATAGCCGGGAGTGGTGGCCGGCTGACTGGGGCCACTACGGCGGTCTGATGATCCGCATGGCATGGCACGCGGCGGGCAGCTATCGAGTCGCCGACGGGCGCGGCGGTGCCGGCACGGGCAACCAGCGATTCGCGCCGCTGAACTCGTGGCCTGACAATGGAAATCTCGACAAAGCGCGTCGCCTGCTGTGGCCGATCAAGAAGAAGTACGGCAACAAAATCAGCTGGGCGGACCTGTTCATTCTGGCCGGCAATGTCGCCTATGAGTCCATGGGGCTGAAGATGTTCGGTTTCGGATACGGCCGACCGGACATCTGGCATCCCGAGAAGGACACGTACTGGGGTTCGGAAAAAGAGTGGCTCGCGCCGACGGATAATCCGAACAGCCGCTACTCCGGCGAACGGGATCTCGAGAACCCGCTGGCCGCGGTGATGATGGGTCTGATCTACGTCAACCCGGAAGGTGTCGACGGCCAGCCGGATCCGCTGAAGACGGCGCACGACGTGCGCGTCACGTTCGCTCGGATGGCGATGAACGACGAAGAGACCGTTGCGTTGACCGCAGGCGGTCACACGGTCGGCAAGGCCCACGGAAACGGCGATGCGTCGCTGCTTGGGCCCGAGCCTGAAGCTGCCGATGTCGACGAGCAGGGTCTCGGCTGGAACAACAAGACCAGCCGCGGCGTCGGCAATGAGGCGGTCACCAGCGGCATCGAAGGTGCCTGGACGACGCATCCGACCCGGTGGGACAACGGCTACTTCGACATGCTGCTCAACCACGAGTGGGAGCTCAGCAAGAGCCCGGCCGGCGCATGGCAGTGGGAGCCCGTCGATATCAGGGAAGAAGATCGTCCCCTCGACGCCGAGGATTCGTCGGTGCGTCACAACCCGATCATGACCGACGCGGACATGGCAATGAAGATGGACCCCGACTATCGCAAGATCTCCGAGCGATTCCACAAAGACCCCGAGTATTTCTCGGAGGTGTTCTCGCGCGCCTGGTTCAAGCTCACGCACCGCGACATGGGGCCGAAGGCACGCTACGTTGGGCCTGACGTTCCTGCGGAAGACCTGATCTGGCAAGACCCGATTCCCGCCGGCAATGGCGATTTCGACGTGGCGGCAGTCAAGGCAAAGATCGCAGCAAGCGGCCTGACGGTAAGCGAAATGGTCACTACGGCCTGGGACAGTGCCCGGACCTACCGCGGCTCGGACATGCGCGGTGGCGCGAACGGCGCGCGCATCCGCCTCGCGCCGCAGAAGGACTGGGAGGGCAATGAACCAGAGCGCCTGGCAAAGGTCCTTGAAGTCCTCGAGGGCATCGCGGCCGACACCGGTGCGAGCGTTGCAGATACCATCGTGCTCGCAGGCAACGTCGGTGTCGAGCAGGCTGCCGCGGCGACCGGTTTCGACATCACCGTACCGTTCACGCCGGGGCGCGGCGATGCGACACAGGAAATGACCGACGTCGAATCGTTCGAACCGCTCGAGCCGATCCACGATGGCTATCGGAACTGGCTCAAGTCGGACTTCGTCGTGAAGCCGGAAGAACTCTTGCTCGATCGGACCCAGCTCATGGGGCTGACCGCGCCTGAGATGACCGTGCTTGTCGGTGGCATGCGCGCGATGGGCACCAATCACGGCGGCACCGCACACGGTGTATTCACCGATCGGCCAGGCGCACTGAGCAACGACTTCTTCGTCAACCTGACCGACATGGCATACAGCTGGCAGCCGAGCGGCGATGGCCTGTATGAAGTCACGGATCGACAGACCGGCAAGGTCAGGTGGACGGCGACGAGAGCGGATCTCGTGTTCGGTTCGAACTCGATCCTACGCTCGTACGCCGAGGTCTACGCACAGGACGATAACGAGGAGAAGTTCGTCCAGGATTTCGTCGCGGCCTGGGCTAAGGTTATGAACGCAGACCGCTTCGACACGGCCTGACGCTGCCTCGATTCACAATGGGAACAACGGGCCGGTCCCAGCAATGGGACTGGCCGTTCCCTCACTCAGACGACGCTCGGGCGATCGATGCGGGCACATCGTCATCAGTTCTTAACGCGGAGTACTTCAGACAATGATCTCCTTTACGTTGAACGGCGAAACGGTCGAAACCGATGCCGATCCGAACACGATGCTACTTATCTTCCTTCGTGAAGAGCTTGGCCTGACCGGCACCAAGTACGGCTGTGGTGCGGCCATGTGCGGCGCCTGCATGATCCATATGCAGGGGGCACCGATGTTCTCCTGCCAGATCACTCTTGCCAGTGTTGCAGGGATGAACCTCAAGACGATCGAAGGCTTAAGCGAGAATGACGACCACCCGCTGCAGAAAGCCTGGATCGAGGAGCAGGTTCCCCAGTGCGGCTACTGCCAGTCCGGGCAGATCATGCGCGCAGCGGCACTGCTGGACTCGAACCCGTCTCCTTCCGAGGAGGAAATCCGCACCTCGATGAGTTCCAACCTTTGTCGTTGCGGCACTTACAACCGCATCGTCAAGGCGGTACAGCGAGCGTCTTCCGAGATGTCGTCATGAGCGAATCCATAAACGTTTCGCGACGGGTATTCCTAAAGTCCGGTGCAGCCGTCGCGGTCGCGCTGTCTGCCGGTGGATTTCGCCTCGAGGCCTACGCCAGCGAGAATGCTCAGGAGGTTTTCGCCGGGTGGGTAGAAGTTAAGCCGGACAATTCGATCCACATTCTGTTTCCTTCAACGGAAATGGGCCAAGGCAGTGAAACCGGCTTGCCACAGATACTGGCCGATGAGCTGGATGCAGACTGGGATCAGGTTTCGATACACCAGCTGAACAAGGATGATCGCCGTTTCGGCAATCCTGCGTTCGGCAATATTCTCTACACGGCAGGCAGCTCAGCGATCTACGGCTATTTCAACGTGCTGCGCCAAGCCGGTGCCACGCTTCGGGACATGATCAGGGAGCGTGCCGCTGCTGAGTGGAGTGTGGACACGGCAGCGGTAGAAACCGGCACTAGCCGTGTATCGCATGCAGCCACAAATCGCAGTATGTCCTACGGCGAGGTTGTCGCGTTGCCGGGCTTTGCAGAGACAAGGCTCTCGACTCCGGTAGAACTCAAGTCGCACGAGCAGTACACGCTGATCGGAAAGAGCATTCCTCGTCGTGACATACCGGCGAAGTCGACCGGCAAGGCTCAGTACGCGATCGATGTTCGTGTCCCGGACATGCTCTATGCGACCGTGCTACGCAGCCCTGTCGAAGGCGAGACCATCGCGTCTCTGGACGACGAAAAGGCGCTGGCTACCAGTGACGTCGTGGACGTCGTGACATTGCCTGATGGCGTTGCCGTTATCGCAAGAACCTTACATGCGTCTTTCGCCGGAAGAGCCGCTCTCGACGTAAGCTGGACGGAGACGTCACCGTTCAGAAATTACAGCAGCTCCGACACGCTCGAAGCCTATCGAGAGGCCGCGGTAGGCGAGGCCGAGGGTGCAGCCTGGCGCGAGCGCGGCGACGCGAAGGCCGGACTGGCTGGAGCCGATAGGTCCTTCGACGCGGTTTACACCTCTGACTACGCGTACCACGCGCAACTCGAACCAATGGCGGCAGTCGCGAGCGTCGATGCGGACGGCAAGGGCGCCGAGATCTGGGTAGGTACCCAGACCCAGAGCTGGAGCACTCGAACGGCAACGGAAGTGCTCGGTACTACGCCCGATCGCATCAGACTGAATATGATGACCATGGGCGGGGGCTTCGGCCGACGAACTGAGCTGATGCAGAACTACCTGCGCGACGCGCTGCTGTGCTCGAAGGCAGCGAATCAGCCCGTGAAAGTTGTCTGGTCGCGCGAGGACGATCTCAAATTCGGTGCTTTCCGCCCCGCGGCGGCGCAGCACCTGAGAGCCGGCATCAATGAGGAAGGTGTGCTTACCGCGTGGCAACACCGAGTAGCAACACCGTCCGTGATCGAATACTTCAATCCGATTCGCTGGGCGCAGGTGGAGCCGAATGACATCGTCACGATGCGCGGTGCCGAGAGCCAGTTCTACGACATCCCCGACTTTCTCGCGGAACACGTCAAGACCGAACGGCAGGCGCGCATCCTGCCCTGGCGCGGCATTGGTGCTGCGTACACCAGCTTCGCTGCAGAGGCGTTCATCGACGAAGTTGCGACACAGGCGGGGATCGATCCTCTCGAGTTCAGGCGCTCGATCATGGCGGATAATCCCCGCGGCACGGCACTAATCGACCGCGTCGAGCAGATGGCCGCGGCGGTTCCGCTCGCCGAAGGGCGGGGCCGCGGATTCGCGTTTGCCGGCTACGGCGACACGCAGGCTGCCGGAATCGCCGAGATTTCGGTTAATGTGAACTCGGGCACCATCCGGGTTCATCATGTGTGGATCGCTGTGGATGCGGGTCAGATCATTTCCCCCGACAACGCTTTGAATCAGATCGAGGGCGGCGTGCTGTGGGGTGTCAGTAGTGCGTTATTCGAACGCGTGACGATCACCAACGGTCAGGTCGACCAGGAGAACTTCTACAACTACACGATTCTCCGCAACAACATGTCGCCGACGGTCGATGTTTACGTAGCCGAGAACAACGAGAAACCGACCCAGATAGGTGAAGCCGGCAATCCGTTGGCACCACCTGCCATCGCCAACGCATTCTTCGCGCTGACCGGGCGGCGTATTCGACATCAACCGTTCACGCCGGACCGGGTACGCGAAGCGCTGGCGTGAGCAACAGTCCAGTCCCGTTGACGGGACTGGCTCTTCCGTCAATCAATTCAACAGGACGAAAGCATGAATCTCTACTACTTCCCCGGATCCTGCGCACTGGCGCCGCACATCGTGCTCGAATGGCTGGGCGCCGATTTCGAACCAGAGCGTATCGTCAAAGGCGACCCGGAGTACCTCAAGGTCAATCCTCTCGGGGTCGTTCCGGCGATCCAACACGAAGGCCGCTTGTACACGCAGGCCGACGCGATCCTGCACTGGCTCGCCGCATCGAACCCCGACGCGCATCTCGCCGGCGACGGCACACCCGACTCGGAGTACGAGATCAACAACTGGATGGCGTTCCTCACGGGCGACCTGCATCCGGCGTTCTTCCCGTTCTTCAACCCGCAGCGCTACACGACCGACCCGGACGGACTCGACGACGTAAAAGCCGCAGGCGAGGCGCTGGTGGCGAAGTTCTACGATCACATGGAGGTGCACCTTGATGGGCGGGAGTACTTCGTCGGCGACCGCCGCAGCATCGTCGATGCCTACGCGATCCCGATGCTCCGCTGGGGCCGGTTGCTGAAGAAGCCGCTCAAGGAGTATCCGAACCTGAACGCGTACCTCGAACGCTGGGAACAGGACGAGGGCGTGCGCCGCGCGTTGAAGGAGCAGGGACTCATCAAATAGCCTTTACCGAGGGGCCTTTGCCGGCCCCTCTTTCAGGGGTTGACAAACTATCTACTGATAGATAAACTGCGCCACAGACTTAGAGAGAGACCAGCAATGGCCGACAAACGCGAACAAATCGAGAAAGCAGCGACCGATGCGATCAAGCGCGACGGGCTGCGGAGCATCAGCTTCCGCACGCTGGCCGACGAGGTTGGCGTGAAGTCGTCGAGCGTCCACTACCACTTCCCGACGAAGTCGGATCTCGC
>JAAUXY010211192.1_pt1 | contig 13291 bp, 9 predicted proteins | sample 7278121 | NCBI WGS metagenome assembly JAAUXY01 (sample SAMN14350117, study PRJNA611818) | marine sediment metagenome | isolation source: surface marine sediment (1.8m) | place: French Polynesia: Moorea | collected 2018-08 | reverse complement strand
CCCAAGAATCTGCGCCAGGACGGAGTGCGCTTCGTGGTCGCGGAGGTTCGGGAGTCCGCCCGCGGCGGCTTCTATCGCGCCTTCGGCGAAATCCGCAGGCTGACGCAATGACCGACATCCCGAACCATCCGATCACGAGCCAGAGCGCGTGAAGCTGATCGAGCAATCGGTCCTGGTCTTTCGCCTGGGACGCACCGAGAAGGTCTACGAGGTCGACCTGTGCGAGGTCGGCCCCGGCCAGTATGTGGTCAACTTCCGTTACGGACGGCGCGGCGGAACGCTGAAGGACGGCACCCGCACCGTCGCTCCGGTGGCCGAGGCCGAAGCTCGAAAGATCTACGACAGGCTGGTCTCGAGCAAGCGCCAGCAGGGATACGACGACGGCGATCGCCACGCCGTCGCGCCCGAGGTTCCTGAGGCACCGGCGGCGCCCGAAACCCCAGCGCCCGCCGAGACGCCCACCGCTGTCGAGACGTCCACGGCCGTCTCGAACGCGGCGCCTGTGCCGCGTGCAGCCGCGCCGACCGCCGAGATCCCCGACGAATCCGATCCACGGAAACGCGCCGTCCTCGCCCGCCTGGCCCGCGGCGACGCTCCGCCCCCCACCGCCGCCGAGCGCCCTCGACGTCGGTTTCCCCAAAACCTGCGCCACCTCGCCTTTCGCCGACGCCGGCGCCAGACATCTCCGGCGGATCGGGACTGGTCCCTGTCACGGGCGATCTGGCGCGCCGGCGAGTTGCGCATCGAAAGCGCCGCGCCCCTGCTCGAGCGCCTGATCGGCACCGGCCGGGGAGAAGGCGCCGCTGTGCGCGACTACTCGATCGCCTTCGCCCTCGGCATGATCGGCAACCCGCAAGGCATCGAGCCGCTCACCGCCCTGCGCGGCAATTCGCGGACCCCGGATCACGTGCGGCGCATCGCCACCGCCGCCCTGCTCGAGCTGCTCGACGGCGAGCGTCGGGAGGCGCTGCTCACCGAGCTGGCGGCGACCCTGCCGGCGGCCCTCCGCCGCCCGATCGAGGCGGGCACCGCGGACGAGGTGACCGAGGCCCTGGCCGAGCACCTCACCAGCTCGTCCGAAGAGCCCTACTCAGCTCAAGACCCCCTGCACTGGGCGGCGCTCGAGACCCTCTGCCTGATGAATACCGAGCGCACCCGGCCGGCCGCCCTCGCGGCCCTCGCCGAGGCGCCGCTCAAACCGCCGGCCTTCCAGCGTCTGCGGCGCGCCTTCAAACTGGCGGAAATGCGACGCGACGCCCAGGTCTTCGGGCTCCTCGCCCACCGCTTCGCCACCACATCGGCGATGTTCAAGAATAGCTACGACGGCAGTGCCGTGGTGCCGGATCGCTCCGGAAACCGCCAGAGATACATGGGACGGCGGCAGCTGCGGGCGATGCTGGGCAGCGCCCGACCGACCGCCGCCTACGGCTCGAATACCCGCTGGTACCTGCGCCAGCGCGTATGGCGTACCCTCAGGCGCCTGGGCGAGCTCGGCGACCCGGCTTACGTGCCGATGGCGGTGGGAGTGCTGCTCCCCTTCACCGACAGCGACGGCCGCGAGCCGATCATCGAGCGCTCCTATCGCCGGGGGCGCATCGAGCGGACTTTCTTCGACCGCTACTCCCGCTACTGGGCCTTCAATCACATCCTCTTCCTCAATAGCCGGCGCTACCAGAAAGGTCCCCGCCGGTGGAAGATCCAGGGCCGCTATCGCCCCGGGGAGGCCGCGCCGCAAGAGCGCGAAGAGGCTTTCCCCAAGCTGTGGAACGATCAGCCGGCGGCCCTGCTGCACCTGATCAGCGACTCGCGCTGCGAGGTCGTCCACGAGTTCGCGGCCCGCACCCTGGCCGCCCAGCGCGACTTCTGCGCCGGCCTGCCGGCCGACGCCATCGCCATGATCGTCGGCGCCGCCTACGAGGCCAGCGCCCGCCTCGGCTTCGACCTCGCCCAGCGGCGCTTTCGCCCGGGCGTCGCCGAAACAGACCTCCGGACCCTGACCCTGGCGGTGGTCGACAGCATTCTCGCCGACGTCCGCGCCGAAGGCCACCAGTGGATCCGCTCCAGCCCGCGACTTTTCCTCGGCGACGGCCGATTCCTCGCCGGTCTGGTGACCTCCACTCACTCCGACACCCGCGACTTCGGTCTCGAGCTGCTGCGCGACAACCCCCTCGGCGACGACGTCGCCCGGGCGCTCTTCGGCTCGCTCACCGCCCATCTGATGGCCTTCGGCGACGGCGACGAAGAGATCGCCGCTGATCTGGTCGAGACCTTAAAGCAAGCTTTCCCCTCGTTGCTCACCGGCATCGGCGACGCCGTGATCAACGATCTGGCGGGCCATGCCCTGGCTCCGGTCCAGGCGTTCGCCGCCTGGCTGCTGCTCGAGGGCCGGGCCGGGACACCGTCAGAGCAGGCCCTCGAGGCGCTCCTCGACTCCCGCGACGCCGAGGTGCGGGCTCTCGGTGCCCGGGTCCTCGGCCTGCTCAACGACGACACTCTCCGCGGCCGGGAGCAGCTTCTGTGGACGCTGACCACCCACCGCGACGCCGAGATGCGCCGGGCGATCCGGCCGACCGTCCACCGACTGATCCGCGGCGACGCCGACTTCGGCCAGCGCTTCCTGCAGATGCTGATCGCCGGCCTGCTGCGCCGTCGCCTCGCCGAGGGCGTGCCCGGGCACGTCGTCGCCGTGCTGCGCGAAGACTTCGCGGCGCTGCTCGACGGCGTGCCCGAGGACATCATGTGGCGGCTGCTCAATAGCAAGTCGACCGCGGCCCAGGAGCTCGGCGGCATCCTGCTGCCGGAGCGCGTCGACGCCAGCACGGTTAGGCTCGAACGGCTGGTGGAGCTGGCGTCAAATGACGTGCTGTCGATCCGCGAGGCCTCCTGGCGCCTGCTCGAGCGGGCGGTGCCCAGGCTCAAGGCCGACATGGAGACCGCCACTGGCGTCCTCGACGCCGCCTGGGAGGACTCCCGGATCTTCGCCTTCAAGCTCTTCGAGGAGCACTTCGAGGCCGAAGACTGGAGCCCCGCGGTGCTGGTCGCCATCTGCGACAGCGTGCGCCCCGACGTACAGCGCTTCGGCCGCGGCCTGATCACCCGCCACTTCGACGAAGCCTCGGGCGACGAATACCTCAAGAAGCTCGCCGAACATCCGGCCAGCGACGTCCAGCTCTTCGCCACCAACTTTCTCGACCGCTTCGCCGATTCGGCCGAAGATCTCGCCCAGCTCGAGCCCTACTTCGTGCGCACGCTCTCCGGGATCAACCGCGGGCGCGCCGCCAAGCAGCGCATCCATGCCTTCCTGCACGGCCAGGCGGCGAAGAGCGAAGAAGCGGCCCGGGTGGTCGCCCGGATCCTCGGGCGCCTGTCGGCGACGCAATCGATCGAAGGTCGGGCCGCGGCGATCGAGACCCTGGCTCTGATCGACCGCACCTGGCCCGGAGTCGAGACCCCGCTACAGGTCCGGCAGCCGGAGCTCAGACAGTCGGGAGACGCGGCGTGAGATTCGAATACGCCTACGCCGGCTCGACGGCGGTCGCCAGCCGCCCCGGCTCGACCGACATGTCGTTCGTGCCCGACGCCAAGCGCGATCCGACCTACTTTCGCGGTCAGCTCCGGCGCGGCATCGAGTTTCGCGAGGCGATCAGCGCCCTCCATGACGTGGTGATCTCGGACCTACGCTTCCGGCCCAAGGACCGCGAAGAATACAAAGCCTGGCGCGAGCAGCAAGAGCAGCACGAGCTGGCCGAGATCCTCGCCCAGGCCGAGGGAGTCAAGGCCCAGGCCGAAGCCCTGAGCGAAGAGATCAACCGCCTGGACGGCGAGATCAGCTCGCGCATGGGGCCCTTCTACAAGGCCCAGCGACGCTACTTCAACTACCTCTACAAGCGCGACTACGACGCCTGGTTCGTCCTCGACCCGGTGATCACCGTGCACCCGGATCAGATCTTCTTCGAATGCTTCAGCCAGGACGAGTCGACCTACGGCCGGATGGCGGCGAGCTACGACGAATTCGAGGACGTCGGCGAGTTCGCTTGCGGCACCACCAACATCGACTACTCGGCGGCGCTCTACGACGAATTCCAGAAGATTCGCACCTACAAGAGCACCCGCTTCGAGGTCGACCCCAGCGGCTTCGAGGTCGCCACCGAAGGTGAAGACGTCTACCGCGAGGTCAAGATCGACCTGCCCGACTCCTGGGTCCGCGGCTTCCTGCAGGTGTCCTCGGCGATGACCCTGCCGGCCCACAGCTTCGAGCTGCACCCGATGGATCTCCACAACTTCTGCTTCCTGCTGCGGCGCAACAAAGAGCTTCACGGCCCGCGTTCGATGCGCTACGTGCTGCGCCCGGGGCAACCGGTGACGGTGATCTTCGAGCCCTGGAATACCGAAGTCCGCTGCCCACGCTCGCTCTATCAGGGCGACGAGGAGGTCGAGATCCGGGTCTGGGGCCGCCGGCGCTTGCACGTCCTCGAGCGCCTGATCCCGGTGGCCAAGAAATTCACCGTCCACCTCCTGGGCAAGGGCATGCCGTCGTTCTACGTCGCCGACCTCGGCCCGATCAACTTTACCCTCGGGCTGTCCGGCTGGACCGCCAACGATTGGTCGACGGCGGGCAACTTCGACTTGATGGCCCCGCGCGCGGAGGTCGACAGCTTCACCCAGAAGCGGGTCTTCGAGGGGCTCAAGGAGACCTGGTTTGAAGAACCCGAAGCCTTGGCGCGGCGGCTCGAGCTCGACCGTGCGACCGTCCTCGGCGCGCTCTCAGCCTGGAGTCAGGCCGGGCGGGCAATCTACGATCTCGAGCGAGGCGTCTACCGCGCCCGCGAGCTTTCTCGCGAGCCGCTGCCGATGGACCAGCTGCGCTTCGCCAACCCGCGCGAAGAGTCCGCCACCGCCCTGGTGGAGCAGCGCAAAGTCAACCTCGAGACCCATCGCATCGATCCGTCCGGCAACCTGAACCTCACCGGAACGGTTCGCGACGGCAGCCGGAGCTACCAGGTGTCACTCCAAATCGACGGCGACGAGCGCCTGCGCCGGGCCGAATGCTCGTGCCACTGGTGTTTCAGCAACAAACTCACCAAAGGACCCTGCGAATACATCCTGGCACTCAGGATGCAATCGTCACGACCGAGATGACCCAAGGCCACGGAAATTGCACAACACTGTGAAAAAGCCTGGATTACAACCCCAACGGGTTTGCACGGCGCAGCCCAGGGTCAGCGCAGCGCCACCCTGGGTACACGGACCCAGTACATCGAACCCTGTAAGGGTTCCACAACCAAACATCGCACTTGATCGATTGTGCAACCCTTTCAGGGTTGGAATTCAACTTGTCGCCTACCCAGGGTGGCGCGGCGCTTCGCGCCAGCTAACCCTGGGCTATTGGGTGGAACCCCTTCGGGGTTCGCGCGCTCTAGCGCGCTAAGTTCTGTCTTTAAGGAGAGACTTACGACCGAAACGGAACAACCAACATTGCCTATGCGCCGTGGCCCCGGCTGACTAAGCCTTGCAACCCGGGCGGCGGATCGCCGTTCATGCCACACGACTGAGCATGCATCACTGGCTGGCTCGTAACTGTGCGGGGCATTGCCCCCTATGGGCGATTGCGGTGTGGGTTCGCGAGAATCCAGCTCACCCATAGGGGGCAGCCCCGCGTCGAGTTGAGCCATCCAGTCCATAGCCTGTTCGAAGGTTCAGCCGGGGCCACGCGCATAGCATTTCTCTCCCCTTCTCATATGTCGAATCAACCCACCACCCGCCAGGAGCTCTACGACCGCATTCGTTCCTCGTCCAAGAACGAGGTCATTCTCGAGGAGATGATTCGCCTCGGGTTCTGGCCCGCCGACGGCGACGGGCCGGGGGACCTGGCGACCGAGATGCGGCGCCGGAGCGAATTGCGCCGCGAGCTGAGGGCCCTGCGCACCGAGCAGGCACGACTGCGCGACGAGGAAAAAGTCCTCAAGGAGCTGCGCAAGCAGCGCTTTGCCGAAGCTCGGGAAAAGCGCAAGGAGACCAAGGCCCGGCGTCTCGCCGAGCGCGAAGCCCGCGCCAAAGCCTGGCGGGCGAAACAAGAGCGCGAGATAGGCTACCTCGGACCACAGGTCTCAGGCGGCCTGGGGCATACCGAGTGCGACCGCGAGAAACTGGGGAGCTACGGCTTGCCGGTCTTCGCCGACGCCGCCGCGATCGCCCGGGGGATGGGCATCACCGTCGGCCAGCTGCGCTTCCTCGCCTTCACCCGCACCACCTCCGAGGTCACCCACTACACGCGCTTCAGGATCCCCAAGCGCACGGGTGGCGAGCGTCTGATCTCCGCTCCCATGCCGCGGCTCAAGGCGGCCCAACACTGGATCCTCGAGCACCTGCTGTCCAAGGTCCCGGTCCACGACGCGGCTCACGGCTTCCTTCCTGGGCGCTCGATCGTCACCAACGCTCGCCCCCACGTCGGCAAGGCGGTGGTGATCAACCTCGATCTCGAAGACTTCTTCCCCACCGTCACCTACCGCCGGGTCTACGGCCAGTTCAAAGCCCTGGGTTACTCCCCCCACGCGGCCACCATCCTGGCGCTCATTTGTACCGAGCCCGAGATCGACACGGTTAGGATCGACGGCCGCACCTGGCACATCGCCCGCGGTGAGCGTCACCTGCCCCAGGGGGCACCCACCAGCCCGGCACTCACCAACATCCTCTGCCGACGCCTTGACCGCAAGCTCACCACCCTCGCCGAGCGCTCGGGTTTCGTCTACACCCGCTACGCCGACGACCTGAGCTTCTCCTCAGACAACGCGGAAAGCGAGACCGTCGGCAAGCTGATGCGGCGGGTGCGCTACCTGATTCAGCGCGAAGGCTTCACCGTCCACCCCGACAAGACCCGGGTCCTGCGTCGCGCCGGCCGCCAGGAGGTCACCGGCATCGTGGTCAACGACCGTCTCGGGGTCGAACGCGCCACACTCAGGCGCTTTCGCGCCGTCCTCCACCAGATCGAAAAGGACGGCCCGGAGGGCAAGACCTGGGGCCCCGGCGGCAACGTCCTGGGGTCCATCCTCGGCTTCGCCAACTTCGTCAACATGGTCGATCCCGAAAAAGGCGCCGCCCTGAGAGAGCGGGCCAAGGCCCTCTGCGAAAGACACGGCTACACTCCTCCCAAGCCGCCGCGGCGCCCCATCGCCGAGCGCGACGCCCCGAGCCAGCCCGAAGGACCGGATTCACCGGACGCGCCCGAAGCCGAGGGCGAAGGCAAGGGCGAAGACTGGTGGAAGCTCTGGTAAGCCCCACGGGCCCCAAGCTGCTCCTCGCCCATCGCTACCAGAACGACATCGACATCAGCGGCTGGTGGATGAGCGAAAAGCTCGACGGCGTGCGCGCCTTCTGGGACGGCGAGCGTCTGATCTCCCGCCTCGGCAACCTCTACCTGGCCCCCGACTGGTTTATAGCCCGCTTCCCCGCCATGCCGCTCGACGGCGAGCTCTTCTGCGGCGTCGGCGCCTTCCAGCGCACGGTCAGCATCGTCCGGCGTCAGGACCGTAGCGACGACTGGCGCGAAGTCCGTTACCTGGTCTTCGACGCCCCGACCGCCGGCGGCGGTTTCGAGCAGCGCCAGGCTCACCTCGAGCAGGTCCTCGAGGGTTGTGCCTCGCCCCACATCGCCTACCATCCCCACACCGTCTGCGACGGCGTCGAGCATCTCGAGGGCGAACTCGAGCGAGTGGAGGCCGAGGGCGCCGAGGGCCTGATGCTGCGTCAGCCCGGCTCCCCCTACCAGGTCGGTCGCTCCTGGACCCTGCTCAAAGTCAAAAGCTTCTTCGACGCTGAAGGCAAAGTCGTCGCCCACCTACCCGGCACCGGCAAACACCAGGGCCGCCTCGGCGCCCTGATGCTCGAGCTGCCGAACGGCCTGCGCTTCAAAGTCGGTACCGGCCTCAGCGACCAGGAGCGCGAGTCGCCGCCGGCGATCGGCGCCATCGTCACCTTTCGCTACCAGGAGCTGACCAACGCCGGCGTCCCCCGCTTTCCGTCCTACATCGGCGAGCGTCACGACATCGCCTGGGACGAGCTGGTCGCCGAGCCGCGACGAGCGTCACCGACCGCCGACCGGCCGGAGCGACAGCGCACCCTGTCGGTACCAGCCGTCGGGCCCCCACCGTCGATCGGCGCCCCGAAACCCGTCGCCCCGGCCGAACCACCGCCCGACCTCGAGACCAGCGGCAACGTCTACCTCGAATTCCTCAAGGGGCGCACCGTGCGCTTCTGGGAGATCGAGTGGGAGGGCAAGATCGTCTACATCGAGTACGGCCGCGTCGATCGCGAGCCCAAGACCCAGACCAAGACCTTTGCCGACCCGCAGGCCGCCGCTCGCTTTGCCGAACGGCAGATCCGGGCCAAGCGCGAGAAGGGTTACGTCGACGAGATGTGAATCGTCGCCAAGCGGTGCAAGGGATCAAGCGAGCCGAGGGCGATTCACGGTGGCTGACATCCTGACACCCCGATCACTGACGTTCCGCGGACACTTTGACATTCAGGGATATTCCATCCCTGGAATACACCTTCGGGCAGCCACGTCGACAGCCAGGCTGTTTATGGCAAGCCCTATCTTGTCCTTATGCAAATTCCTACCGGTCCAAGCTACTGGCATGTCCCTTGCTAAACATTAGGAATCGTAGACTTTGATAGTAACCATTCGGTTCTTGAGCTCGACTTCTGACCCGGAGCTATCAAATGGGCAATTACCACCGCCTACCTGAAGATCCCTGGCAAAAGGCCACGTCTTCACAAGGCCTAGAAGGAGACGAACAATGATTCAAGTCGTTACTTGCCAAGTCAAAATTCCCAATAACGCTGGAGCATCGGAACGCGTTTCTGCCAACTTCTCACTCAGTCATCTCGACAAGTCGACGGGGTGGAGCGATGACACGAACATAGCTCTATATTGGATGTCCGACACATTTGAGGATATGTGGCTTCGGATCAAGAACGACAAGTCGATGGTCCCCGACACGGATTGGGTGGAAGGCACCGGGAACGAGAGGCGTTTTTACAGGGGTCTGCTCTTGCACCTCCACAAAAAAACGAAATTGTACTTCGCTACTCAGGACTCTGTCAGAAAAGGCCGTTCTGGCCCAATCCTAATCTACGCGGAAATAGACGAATAATTCCTCCGGATAGGTGTGTAGCAGGCACCTTCTCCGGCGGCCTTGAAATTCTGCTACCCGAACCGATCAGCCGGTGAATCCACGGCACGAGGACGGCAGCCCAGAGCTCGGCAGACACCGCGGCATCGTGTAAGACGGTGCCGCGGTGCTTCCGGCACCTATTCCGATCGAGGCGCCTCGGACCAAGGCACCTCGTCACCATCTCAAGGAGAGCGTGATGCAAAGCATCTACAGAGTACTCTTGATTTCTTTACTCATGGTTGCCATCGGATGTTCTGGCGTCCGGACACGAAAGGTACCCCACCCGCCTTCGTACTCACTCAGCGCCCAGTGCAGCGGCGACAAGGACGCCCCGTGTTGGAACGAGCTGCGGAGAAAGGCTGACGAGCTCGCGGGGACTCGCTACTACCTACCACGGCCTTATATCGTAGCCAAGCAGCAATTTCCCGTGGGCGGCGGTACGTTCTTCGTGCGGGCACGGGTAGACGGCAGCCTGCTCAAGGCTGTCGATGCCCTTCCGGAAGCACTCACGCCGTTCTTCCCGGATAACTCCCTTGGGGACATTTCGAGGCTCAAAAAGGGAACTAGCCTCGACAAAACTGAAAACCTGAAGGCCGCTACCCCACTACGTCCGTTCGCCCCGAAGAAGGATGAAGAGCAGGAAGACCAGGGCGAGGAAGACCAGGGCGAGGAAGATCATGATTGCGAGAAAAAGATTTCAGGAGCAACAGCGACTGCTAGCGGCGATCCCTCGACCACGCCGCTCTTCGAGGTTTCTGACCTTTATGACATCCTGCTGCTACCCGACTACAGTGAACAGTATGCCCTCCAGGTGCGCAGTGGTTTGTTCAGGGCCTCGGCCAGTATCAGCCTGGAGAACGGATGGATGGCTGAATTGATCAACACCGAGACCGACAACTCCCAGCTCGGCGAATTTTTACTGTCATCGGCTGACAAGCTGGTAGACGCCGCCACTGGCGAATTCTTTCCGCAGCTCAAGGCCGTGGACGAAGCCGAGGGGCAGCCTGATGCGACAGAGAGCGAAGTCCAACAAACCTTCGAGAGGCTGGAGCAATCCGGCCAACCGTTGATCGTCCGCATCGACTTCGTACAACTGGCGGTGCCAGGCCTGCATCCAGTCCTCAAGATCGAGGAGCAAGAGTGCGGCACGAAGCCGGACGGGCCACATGCCTGCTGGCCTCGCGTAGGGTGGCGGACCCGGGATCGCCTGGTCATGACCCTGGTCGGATTGAAGGACCCAGAGGAAAGCTCCGGGAGCTAATTCCCGCCATGGCCGAGGTGGCGGGCACTTGTCACGGGCGACATCACGTCGCCGCTATCCTGGGAGGCACGCGAGACGCGCCCCTCGCTAGGCCGGTGGCGATCTCATATGACCGTTGTTCCAAAAGCCTCCACGTCATCTTCAACACCTCTGCCGTCAACTGCCCTGCAACAGCATTCTTCTTCCAGGTGAGCACCACGCGCTTTACATCTTCACATGGGCACAACTGATCACATACATCATCCATCTTCACCGCCAACGCCGAAAGTTGCTGCAGGTGCCTCTCCTGGTGTAATTGCTTCCCGAGCGTGACGCCGACCAGCACCGCATCGATCACCTCACCCAGGCTGAAAAAACCATTCATCACTTTGCCATAGGTCGCCTCTGCCCGTCGTGTTGAACCGAACCGCGTCTGGATCAGGCCAAGCACCCAGCGCACCTTGAGTTTCGACACACTTAACAGTTTCTTGCTCATTGACCGGCTGACCTTCGTCAAGACACCCTCGACTCGACTCAGCTCACGAGCAGGTATCGCCCCTCGCATCAGCCCCGTCGCGATGTTGTGAATCGCGGTGAAGAATATCCTGGGTGCCAGCTTCGCGTCGGTCCAGAAAATCGCCTCCGCCCAATCCTTCATGGCTCGCCGCGGGCATCCCTCCCGATGATGCATGAAGCCCCTCGCCAGCAGCGCTTCGCCGAGATGTCGACCCTGAACATGCTCTGGCGCCTCTCGATAGATCGCTATCGATCGATCGGCCACCTCGACCGCCGACGAGAACTGACCCCGGCGGCAGAGCAGTTACCCGAAGCGACACAGAAGACTCGCCACGTCTAAGCGCCGAATGTATCGGCTCTTCCTGGCCAACCCGAAACCGGCCCGGTAGCTCTCTTCGGCCCGGTCGAGCTCGTCGGTGGCCTGGTACCCCGTGCCGAGCACCGCCTGGGCACGCAGCATGAGCCGGTCATGGGATTGACGAGTCTCCAGCTCGGTCAACCTCACCAGCTCCGGCCCCGCCTCCGCCGCCACCAGGCCATCCTCCGGCGCCTCCCAGATCAGCTCGTCACACCGCTCGAAGTACAGCCGGCAGAAGCCCGGGTTCCAGTACTTCGGTCGTTGAATGACGACATCCGCCCCATCCGGCAACACGAGCTCGCGCGCAAGACGTCTGACATGTTCCACACTCGGCATGAAGGTTCGCTCCTGGGCCGCACAACATAACCCAGCTTGTCACCACTGGTGGCGACCTCCTCAATCTTCCTTACCATGCGCCCTGATGCCAGACCGTTCGCAAGTTGACTGATCCCTGCAAACCGTACCTCTTGAGTCACTTTCCCCCGAACTTTCCAAATATCCATATCAGTCCACGGAATTTTCGGGGCTTCAGCTAGCATCCTCCTGAGGCCGGAAGGCGGCCGTACTTCAGCGGCCCTCGGTTACCCCGGCCTGAAGGAGGTGGGAATGGCATTCTTTGGGCCGTACATCAACCCCGATGGCTGAGCCATTGCATGAGATCTATTAGGGCGAGAGCCCTTGTCCTCTCGCCCCGCATTGTTGCATAATGCCTGGCCCGACCCACTGCTGACTTCAGTCATGACGAGCGACCGCGAACCGCTCACCGAGCGCGAAATCAAGATTCTGCTCACCAAGGCAGGAAAAGATCCATATTATGTGCTCACTAACAAAGACTGCTTCAGTAAGGCGTTCTGCGCACGATTCCTCACCCTCTGCAACGAAGTCACCTTCGCCATTCCTGACAAAGCCCTTGAACAATTTTTCATCGCGCGACGCCTTGCAAGAGAGACCAGAGACCCCCACCTCATCGCCAAAGCCACTGCGATGCTCGCCACGGGCTATCGCATAGAATCACTTTACCTCAAGGCAGAGCAATATATCGAAGAGGCGAAAACACTTGCCAACGGCTGTCGCTGTTGTTTGGCGGATATCTGCCGCCGACACGGTCTGATCCTTGCCCATCAACAGAAATTTGACGCTGCTTATACCACACTGTCGCACGCCAGGCAGCACTACGAACAACAGCGCGATAGCGAAGGCGTAGCCCGTGTTCTCATCCATCGGGGCACCGTCCTCGACGCCATGGGACGCCATGCGGAGGCGCTCGACGATGAACAGAACGGCCTGACGCTGTTCTCACCCAACACCCCTTCCCGGTACTACATTGCCGGAATGGCAAACATGGCGGCCGTACTCGTCAACTTCGAGCAATACGACGAGGCCCTGACCTGCCTCGGGAAGGTGCGATCTACTCTCAAAGGCACCAAGAGACGGCACGAACGAGTCCGCGTCATCCTCAGGTGGATCGAGGGTCTGATCTTCGCCAAGCAGGGACGGCGAGGGGACGCCTTCAAGCGGCTCTTCTCGGCCCGGAATGGCATCGAGCGATTCGGGTTCCGGTCAGAGTACATCGCGATCTCGGCTGACATCGCCAAGCTGTACAAGACGGGCACACCCCGGACCAACGATGACCAGATCATCGAGATCGCGGAACACTGTCTCGAAAACTGGAAACCCACCCGGGCCGAGAGCCGGCTGCTGAGGAAACTCTGCCTGTTCCCGGAAGCGGACATCATTGACCGTCTTCGTGAGACCGTCAGTTGTCGAGTGCCGGCGTTGATCTGACGTGGCCAGCTGACCGACCGAGGTGGCTGCACCCACGGTGCTGCAGATCAGAACAGGCGGCGTCACGCCGAGTGATGGCAGCGAAACGGTCTCGCCCCACCTCGGTCACGCCGCAACATTCCACAGCATGGCCGCGTAGCACCTTCATGACGACTCTTCTCGTGATCGGCGACAAACACACGACTCTCGAAGACGAGCTTCTCGCCACGGACGAGTTTG
>JAAUXY010086068.1_pt1 | contig 13291 bp, 9 predicted proteins | sample 7278121 | NCBI WGS metagenome assembly JAAUXY01 (sample SAMN14350117, study PRJNA611818) | marine sediment metagenome | isolation source: surface marine sediment (1.8m) | place: French Polynesia: Moorea | collected 2018-08 | reverse complement strand
TGGACGGTTCGCGCCATCTCCTACCGGCCCCCTGCACATGGGTTCGCTCGTCACCGCGGTGGCAAGCTTCCTGGACATCAAACAGCGCGGCGGCGAGTGGTTCGTTCGCTTCGACGACATTGACCCGCCCCGCCAGGATCCCGAAGCGATTGAGCACATCCTGACCGCGCTTGGCGCCCACGGCCTGGTGGGCGATCGCCCCGTCGACTATCAATCCGCTCACAGCCCGCGCTATGAAGACGCGTTACGGAAGCTCGAGGACCGGTGTTTTTACTGTTCCTGCAGTCGCAGATCGCTGGCCGGCGCCAGCGTGTACCCCGGAACCTGCCGCAAGGAAACCAGGCCGCGACCCGATACAGCCCTGCGTCTGCGCCTGCCTGCGCTTGACGTGAGCGTCGACGACGGCCTGCTGGGCCTCAGGACGTTCAACCTGGCCGAAGCGTTCGGGGATACCATCATCAGACGGCGTGACGGTCTATGGGCTTATCACCTGGCTACTGCCGTAGATGACGGCAACGACGTGACGCACGTGATGCGCGGCCAGGACCTTTTCGAGACCACCCCCATCCACGTTTACCTGATGCAGCTTCTGGATCTGCAGGTGCCCAGCTACTCGCACCTGCCGCTGCTGCGCTTCGACGACGGCAGCAAACTCTCAAAACAAACGCACGCACCGGCCGTCGACAACGCACGTGCCACAAAAAATCTTCGCGACGTGCTGAGCCTGCTTGGACAGAATCCACCCGCTGAGCCGGCCTGGTCCGTCCGCCAGTGGCTCAGCTGGGGTACGGCCAACTGGCAGATCGAGAAAGTGCCTCAAACGCTCGCCAGCTTCACGAGAAAACCCTGAAAAAAGCGGTCCTTCGAGCCCGCGACGCGCATATTCACCTTTGTTACTATGCGCCGCTATGACCGATGTATTGTTGATCGACGAGCAGACTGAACGCGGCGCCGAAGTGGCGCAGGCGCTCGTGGATCAGGGCGTGGCTGTGGAGTGCAGCAAGACCGTGCCCGAAGATTACCAGCTGCGTGAGTGCGGCTGCGTGGTTGTTCTCGACACGCTCATCGGCGAACGTCTGCCTGACATGACACCCATGCTACCGGTTGTCGTGCTGTCTGAACGCGCCAGCATACCGGCTGCGGTGACCGCCATCCGCCAGGGTGCGGTCGACTATCTGGAGTTGCCCTGCGAGCTGCCGACGCTCCTTGCCGCGGTGGAGCGTGCGCGCACCACACCGTCCGCTGCCAGCCAAACGAATCTCGAGAACTTTCCGATGATCGGTTCCTGCGAGCAGATGCGCCAGCTCAAGGAAAGCATCGCCAAAGTGGCGCCGACGGATTCAACCGTCCTGATACAGGGACCGTCCGGCACGGGCAAAGAGCTGGTCGCGCGCGCCCTGCATGCCGCAAGCGGGCGCTCAGGCGCGCCGCTCATATCGATCAACTGCGCAACCGTCCCGCAGAACCTGATAGAAGCAGAGCTCTTTGGACGCGAGCCTTTCGACAATCACGTCGGGCACGCCGGTCTCATCGACGCTGCCGAAGCCGGTACGCTGTTCCTCGATGAGGTTGCCGAGCTGCCCAGCGCCGCCCAGGCGCGGCTGCTGCAGGTCCTGCAGGGTGAAAACCGCAGAGTCGGCAGTGCCGCCGCGCAGCCGGCCGACGTTCGCATCATTGCGGCCACACACCGCGATCTCGGTGAATCGATGCGCAACGGCCACTTCCGCGAAGACCTCTACTACCGTCTGAACGTTGTCCGCCTGGAGCTGCCGCCGCTGCATAAGCGCCAGCAGGACGTCGTGGAAATCGCCAGATGGTTGCTGGAACGCACGGGTAAGCGCCTCGGCAAAGAGGACCTGTCGTTCAGCCCCGACGCAATCGACGCCATGCAGAACTATCACTGGCCGGGTAACGTGCGGGAACTGGAAAACGCCGTCGAGCGTGCGGTGATTCTCGCGGACGCCAACGGCGAAATCTCCCAGGCGCTCCTTGCCATCGAACCTGCCACAACCGCCAGCGCGCCAGCTGAGAACGGTCCGGAAGGTGATCAGACATCGCTTGAGGACTATTTCGTGCGGTTCGTGCTCGATCATCAGGACCAATACACCGAGACCGAGCTGGCAGAGAAGCTGGGCATCAGTCGCAAAAGCTTATGGGAGCGCCGTCAGCGACTGAACATTCCCCGCCGCAAGACCCGCAAGCGCGGACCGCGACGCGATACGCCCGCAGCGTAAACACTCCTTGGAAACGGTTGAACCCATTCGCATTGGCGACCACGACATTGTCGGCACAGATCTCGACAAGAACGCGCTCGATGTCATCCAGCAGCTGAACGAGCACGGCTACGACGCCTACCTCGTGGGCGGTTGCGTGCGCGATCTCTTGTGTGGCATGCGGCCGAAAGATTTCGACGTGGCAACGAGCGCTACGCCGCAGGAGGTCAAAGACACCTTCCGCCGCTCCCGCCTCGTGGGTCGGCGCTTCCCCATTGCGCACGTGCGTTACGGCCGCGAAATCATCGAGGTGTCGACGTTCCGCAAAGGCGAGCACGATCACCTCGAAACCAACGATCAGGGTCTGATCGTCAAAGATCTCGCTTTCGGTGACATGGCGGACGACGCTTTCCGCCGGGACTTCACGGTCAACGCGCTGTACTACGACATCAAGCACCACGAAATTGTCGACTATGTCGGCGGCCTGCAGGACATCGAGGCGCGCCGCCTGCGCTTCATCGGCGATCCTGCCGAGCGGCTCGCAGAAGACCCCGTGCGCTATCTGCGCGCCATTCGTTTCGCGGCGAAACTCGGATTCAGCATCGACGACAGCATTCTGGAGCACGTCGAAGACACCGCAGAACGTCTGGATGCGATTCCCAGTGCGCGGCTTTTCGACGAGTTCATTAAGCTCTTTCTTTCCGGCTATGGCGAGGCGGCATGGCGCATACTGCGCGATACCCCCATCGCACGCAGCCTCTTTCCGAGCTGCAATCCGACGAGCGAGCTGATCGTCGACGCCATGCACAATACCGACGAGCGGATCGCCCAGGACCTGCCCGTGACGCCAGGCTTTCTGATAGCGGTGCTCTTGTGGGAGGACTTTTCCGCACGCAATGCCGGGGAGAATCCCGACGACAAACCGGGACCAATCTTCGACCTGGCGATGGACACCCTGGCAGTGCAGCAACAGCACATCACCATCCCGCGCCGCTACAGCATCTTTGCGCGCGAGGTCTGGCAGCTGCAGCCACGGCTGGTGTCGCGCGCGCCGCGCAACATCCGCAGACTCCTCGGCCACAAACGTTTTCGCGCCGCCTTCGACTTCCTTTCGCTCAGGGGCGCATACGATGCTGAGCTCAAGTCCTGCGCCGACTGGTGGCAGACACTGCAGGACGCTGATGACGACGAGCAGCAGCAGATGATCGGCGCCCTGGGTGGCGGCGGGAAGAAACGGCGGCGACGCCGGCGCGGCAGGCGCGGTCAACCGCGCAGCCCCGCAGACGGCCCACAAGGATAAAAATCCGTCGTGTGGAGTTGATTGCGCGCCGGCGCTTAGGGATGATTGAGGCCACTGCAACTCCAGTCGAAGTCAGTTTGCAAGCAGAGCTCCTGGTCGCCGATACCCCTGGACAGATCGTCCGCAAAGTCGCGGCAGCCGCCGAACAAGACAAGATTCCTCGCTACGTAGCCGTAGAGGGCCCGATTGGGGTCGGCAAAACCACTCTGGCATCACGCCTGGGGCAGGCGTTCCGCTACCCGGTCATGCTCGAACCGGTGGCGGAGAATCCCTTTCTCGACCGTTTTTATGCCGAGGGTGCCCAGCACGCGTTACCCACGCAGCTCTTTTTCCTGCTGCACCGCGCGCGCCAGGTTGCCGACATGCCCGGCGACGACCTGCTGGGGCCAAGCCTGGTTGCCGATTTCCTGATCGAGAAGGACAAGCTCTTCGCCAGGCTCACCCTCGACGACGAGGAGTTCCACCTTTACGAGCAGATCCACGACAATTTGAATCTCCATCCACCGCAGCCCGACCTGGTGGTTTATCTGCAGGCGCCCGCCGAGGTGCTCCAGCAGCGTGTGCGTGATCGCGGTATCGGCTTCGAGCAGGGCATCACAACCGATTACCTCGCGGAGCTTGCTGATGCGTATACCGAGTTTTTTTTCCACTACGACGCAGCGCCGCTCCTGATCGTCAACGCTGCTGAAATCGACTTTGCCAACAATCACGACCACTTTGAGGCGCTCCTCGACCAGGTCTTTCAGATGGATGGCGCCCGCCAGTTCTTCAACCCCAATCCGACCCTCTTGTAATGGCAGAAAACGTGCCAGAAAACGTGCGACTGTTCACACTTGCGACGCCCGAAGCCGTTGCCCGCAAGCCTCTGTTGTACAGTGCACACTTGGCCTGCGGCAGGGGCGCTAAAATCACCCATTGGACAACTGTAATAGTTGGCTAAGCGGACAGGACAACCATGATCATTGCCCGGACAGCAAGCAAACTGGCCCAAGAGCTGGACCCCATACGTCACCGCGGCGGTGCACGCCGATGCGTGAGCCTGGTGACCACACGCGGCAATTTCCATGACGGCCACGGCGCGGTTATGAACGCCGCCAGAACCGTGAGCGACCTCGTCATCGTTGCGGTTGTGCCGAGACCGGATCAGAACAACGGCAATGTCGTGACCGCCTCCGAGTTTTCCGATATTGGATATCTCGAGCACCACGACGTCGACGTGCTCTACGCGCCCGCGGAGGATGCGCTGTTCCCACGCGGATTCGACCACATGTTTTATCTGCGTCCGCCATACGCCTGCGGCGACATCGACGCCGGCCCTCACCCGCTGACCCAGCACCTCAAGATCATCAACGCGGTGCAGCCGGAGATCATGGTCTGGGGCGAAAAGAATTTCATCGAGTATTTCCGTGTCCGCCAGCTCATCAGCGATCTGGACATCCGCACCCAGGTGCAGTGCGTGCCAACCGTGCGTCATGCCGACGGCGTTGCCGTCACCTCGGCCGTGGAGAACATGGAACCGGAGCTGCGCAGCCAGGCGCCCATCCTGTATGAGACCCTGCAGAACGTTGCTCACGCCATCCGCACCGGCGCACGCAACTTCGGCAAAATCGAGAAGACCGCGCGCCTGGCGTTGCGCGGCGCCGATTTCGAGATTGATCACTTCAGCATCCTGGACGAGTCGAACCTGGCTCCGGCTACGGATAAAACCACCACATATCGAATCGTAGGTAGCGTTAAACTGGGCGGCATCCCAGTGACCGACAGCCTAGGTTTGACACTTTGAGCCTTACCGCCACAGACGCCTGGAAAGCACTCGCCACAGCCGCCAACGGCATAGCCAATCAACCTCTGAAAGCCCTCCTCGCTGACGAGGCGCGCGCCGCACAACTGACCCACAACGTCGGCGGCTGTCATTTCGATTTCGCCAAGCAGTGGGTTGATGCGTCTACGCTCGAATGCCTGCACAACCTGGCAGCGGCCGCAGAGGTGCCGGCCAGCGCGGCGGCCATGCTGCGCGGGGACCCCATCAATCGCTCGGAAGGCCGCGCGGTTCTGCACAGCGCGCTGCGCGGTGGCGCAGCAGCGGCGAGTGTCGACGCAGAGGTCAGCGCGGCACAGCAGAAAATGACCGACCTGGCGAACGCCATACGCAGCGGCACCTGGCGGGGCTATACCGGAAAACCGATCACCGACATTGTCCACATTGGCATCGGCGGATCGCACCTCGGCCCCGAGCTGGTGGTCGAGGCGCTGGCCGACTACGCGGATCCGCATCTCACCATTCACTTTGCCGCGAACATCGACGCAAACGACCTGCGCGGCGCGCTCAAGAATCTCAATCCGGCCACCACCCTTTTCATTGTCGTTTCGAAGTCGTTCACAACGCTCGAAACGCAGGTCAACGCAACCAGCGCGCGCAGCTGGTTCGTTGAACGCACCGGCAACGTCGACGCCATCGCGCAACACTTCATCGGCGTTACCACGAACGAGGAAGCCGCCGGAGCATTTGGCCTGGACGTCGATAACCTTCTGCCGATGTGGGACTGGGTGGGCGGGCGCTTCTCGCTCTGGTCCGCCGTTGGCCTGCCCATCCTTTGCGCGGTGGGTCCTGAGCATCATCGGGCTTTTCTCGACGGTGCGAGGATCATGGACGAGCACTTCGCCCGGACGCCTGTTGAAGGCAACGTCCCGATGCTGAGCGCGCTGTTCGCCACCTGGAACTACAACTTCCTGGGCGCGGGCAGCCTGGCCGTGCTGCCGTACGACGAGCGCCTGGCGCTCCTCCCCGACTACCTGCAGCAGCTCGAAATGGAGAGCAACGGCAAGTCCGTGAGCGTCGAAGGCCAGAGCGTGGACTACCACACCATGCCGATACTCTGGGGCGGCACCGGCACCAAAGGCCAGCATGCTTATCATCAGCTGCTGCACCAGGGCACGCGGGCGTACGCCGCGGATTTCATTGTCATCGCCCGCGACGAAGCCGGTCTCCAGGAACATCACACCTGGCTCGTGGCGAACGCCCTGGCGCAAAGTCAGGCCATGGCAATCGGTTACCAGGCGCCGGCGGACGAGCAATACCGCAACGTGCCGGGTAACCATCCTTCGACCACCATCGTGCTCGACGAACTCTCCCCCGCCAATCTGGGAACGCTGCTGGCCGCCTACGAGCACAAGGTGTTTTGCCAAGGCGCTATCTGGGGCATAAACTCGTTCGACCAGTGGGGGGTAGAGCTCGGTAAGCAGCTCGCCAAACCCATTTTCGCAGAGCTCACAGGGCAGACCGGAGGGGAAGCTCAGGACGCCGCCACGGCGCGGCTGATCAAGCAGCTCAAGACGTAGCCGCAAGGCACGGGTCAGACGATGACCCGATAAATAGAAAGAGGAGGCACACCGTGAGCCAGGTCTATCCTGTCACCGAGTTCATGGCAGAACGCAGTTTCATCAATGACGATCAGTACCAGGCGATGTACGCGCGTTCCATCGAGGACCCGGACGCGTTCTGGGCCGAGCAGGCGGACAAATTCCTCGACTGGGAGGAAACCTGGGCAAGCGTCTCGAGCGCCAATATGGAGGAAGGCCAGATCAGCTGGTTCAATGGCGCCAAGCTCAACGTCACGGTCAACTGCATCGACCGCCACCTCGAGGACCGGGCTGAACAGACCGCCATCATCTGGGAAGGCGACGATCCGGCGAACGACGCCAGGATCACGTACCAGGAACTCCACGACGCGGTTGGCAAGCTCGCCAACGGTTTGCGCGAGCGTGGCGTGAAGAAGGGTGACCGCGTCTGCATCTACATGCCGATGATCCCGGAAGCAGCTTACGCCATGCTCGCCTGCGCACGCATCGGCGCCATCCACAGCGTCGTGTTCGGCGGCTTTTCACCGCAGTCGCTCAAAGACCGGATTCTGGATTCGGACTGCCGCACCGTGATCACCGCCGACGAGGGTGTCAGGGGCGGCAAAGCCATTCCGCTGAAAGCCAATACCGAAGCGGCGCTGGCAGAATGTCCCAACGTGCATACGGTGGTTACGGTGCGCCGTACCGGGGGTGACGTCCCCTGGCAGGACGGGCGCGACGTCTGGTACGACGAGCTCACTGCGGCACAGTCCACTGAGGCCGCGCCTGAGATCATGGATGCGGAGGATCCGTTGTTCATCCTCTACACGTCCGGCTCCACCGGCAAACCCAAGGGTGTCCAGCATTCCACGGCCGGGTACCTCCTGCACGCAGCGATTACTCACAAGTACGTGTTCGACTATCACGACGGCGACATCTACTGGTGCACCGCAGACGTCGGCTGGATTACCGGGCACAGCTACATCGTGTACGGTCCGCTCGCCAACGGCGCAACCACGCTGATGTTCGAAGGCGTGCCCACCTATCCCGACGCCTCCCGCTTCTGGCAGGTTGTCGATAAGCATCAGGTGAATACGTTCTACACCGCACCCACGGCGTTGCGGCAGCTGATGGGCCAGGGTGACGAATACGTGACCAGCACGAGCCGCCAGTCGCTGAACCTCCTCGGTACGGTCGGGGAGCCGATCAATCCCGAAGCCTGGGAGTGGTATCACCGCGTCGTCGGCGATCACCGCTGCCCTATTGTGGACACCTGGTGGCAGACAGAAACCGGCGGCATCATGATCACGCCGCTGCCCGGCGCCACGGCGCTCAAGCCCGGCTCTGCCACCCGTCCGTTCTTCGGCGTCAAACCGGCGCTGGTCGACCCCGACGGCAATGTGATCGAGGACACCGAAGCGTCCGGCAATCTGGTCATCACCGGCTCCTGGCCGGGGCAGATCCGCACGGTGTACGGCAACCACCAGCGCGTCATCGACACGTACTACTCAACCTACAAAGGTTTCTACTTCACGGGTGACGGTGCGCGCCGCGATGCCGATGGTTACTACTGGATTACCGGCCGCGTCGACGACGTCCTCAACGTTTCCGGCCACCGCATTGGCACTGCCGAAGTGGAGAGTGCCCTGGTGCTGCATCCGTCGGTGGCGGAGGCTGCCGTCGTCGGTTTTCCGCACGACATCAAGGGAGAGGGTATTTACGCCTACGTGACCCTGATGGTGGGTGACAACCGCGATCCAGAAGAGCTGATGACGGAGCTGATTGATTCCGTGCGCACCGAAATTGGCCCTATCGCCAAGCCGGACGTCATCCAGTGGGCGCCAGGGTTACCGAAAACCCGATCCGGTAAAATCATGCGCCGCATCCTGCGCAAAATCGCGGCAAACGAGCTCGACAATCTCGGTGATACTTCAACGCTGGCCGATCCGAGCGTCGTTGACGATCTGATTACCAACCGCGAGCATCAGTAGTATCTGATTCCGAGCAGATCAGGCGCCGCCAGCAGCAACGGTGGCGCTTTCCATCAGCTGCAACGCGGCATCCCAGTGCTTGTCGAAGTAGTAGAGTTCCGTTGCGATGTAGATCATCAGATAGAGCTCGTCATCCTCGACGAACGCAAGCACGCGACCTTGCTGCGCCGGCGCCTCGCTGGGCGTTGCCTCGAGGTCGAACATCACCGCACGGCGTTCGCCAAGACGGTGTGGACGCAGGCCGCCTGCCTCGACGGCCGTATTCACACCATAGTACTTTGCCAACGACGACTGGGTAAGCTCGACTATCTCGTTGGGCAGCATGTCAGCCTCAAACGCCGGGAAGACGAGCGCATCACTATTACTGACAAAAAGCGTCCCGCCGTTGCCAACCGCTGGAATGATCAACAGTCGATCCAGCGGCAATCCGTCGCGCGTCCACAGCTCGCTATCGTCACGCATCCCTCCCAGGTATATGCCGGGGGCGCGGTTCCAGCCGCCGTCCGCGGCACTCATGCTCAGGTTGCCGACCATCACCGCCCCCGGCGAGACGAGACTGAACTGCGTGGATACACAGCCCGAGAGCAGGACGGTGCTCACCAGTGCCAGCAGCCTTACTTTTGTCAGTCCCATCCGTCCTCCAGGTAGAATTCGATCATCGCCCGATCTGATGCCGCAGGCTCGAGTTCGAGGAAACGTCGGAAGTGCGTCTTGGCCACATCCACGTCACCGTGCTTGTACTCGAGATACCCGAGCTCACGGTATGCCCGTGGATTCGGGTCAGGCAGCGCAATCGCGGCCAGATACGCCTCGATGGCATGCTGATGATCGCCCGCACCGCCGCGAGCGCGCCATGCTTCGCCGCGATAGAAGGCGACATCAGAAGGATTGATGCCCATTGCTTCGTGCCGTTCAACCAACGTCATCAGGCGGCCGTGATCACCAAGCTTGACCTGGTCGTCCATCAACGATTCGTAGGCACCCTGCAACATGTTGACGTACGGATCACCTTCACCGGCGCGGATTCGTTGCGGATCATCCAGCGACTCTGCGAGAGCGCCCAGCATGCCCGCACGACGCTCCGGCGCCGGGTGACTGGATAGAAAAAGTGGCCCCTTGGGCCGCTTGACCGAGGCGCGTTCCTCCTCCGCTTCCAGCATCTGCCAGAGCTCAGCGCCAGCGCCAGCCCGGTAGCCCGCCTCGGACATGAAGTAAGCACCCAGGAGATCCGCTTCGCTCTCCTGCTCGCGGGTGAACCCCATTACCGATGACAGCGCCAGAATCTCAGGCAATCCGCCGCTGGCAACCCCGCCAACCGCAAAGCCCATGGATACCAGCATGCCCGCGGTCATGCGGCTTTTAGCTGCGCGGAGGCGTTTCAGGGAGTGTTTCTGCGTGTAGTGAGCAAGCTCGTGGCCAATGACAGAGGCCAGCTGATCCGTCGACTTGGCACGCACCAGGAGACCCGTGTGCACCAGCATCGTTCCATTGGGCGCCATGCTGGCATTGAAGGTGGGATTGCGGATGACATAAATATTCAGATCATCGCAGTATGGGCCGGCTATCCGACAGCCAACGTCCTCGACAAACCGAACTATCTCGGGATCCCTGACAAGAAGCGGCGAGCGACGAAGCTCTTTCTCCGCTTCGGCCATTTCCATCCAGATCCCCTGCTCGTCAGCCTTGGCATCGGGACCGGGCACGTAGCCGGGCTCAATCAACGGCTTGATTGGTATCTCCGCAGCGCCAGCGCCGCTGGATAGCGTCCAGAGTACAGCCAAAAGCGAAACCATGAACGCGCGCTTGCCCATGGGCTCAGGAATTGTCCGCGGCAAATTCGGCGAACAGTTGCTCGACCAGGCGACCGGCGCCTTCAGCGGAGCGCATGTCACCCTGGGCAAGCGGCAGGTTGTTGAACCAGACGACATCGCCGGACTCCAGATCAACCAGCGAAGCAAATCCGCTCTGATGACCGGTGTATACGGCGCCACCAAGCAGCGCGGCAAATACAGCCACCCCTACCCGGCCGCCACTCGCCTGGTAGTCACGGAAATAGACGAACAACGCATACTTCGCGTCCGTCTCATCAGCAAGGCCCGCAACGCCGGGACCGAGCGACCAGTCGAAGCGGTAGTCGTTGCTGGCGGCGTTCCTTTTCGACGGTAACTTGGTTGCGCCGTAATGAAACATGATGATCGTGGCACCAACCGCAGAGTGCAGGCGATCGTAGTCGACGAGCTCGTCGCTGAGCTCGTCCCGGTTTGTCGACTCGTAGTCTATGCCGGCATCCGAGGCAAATCCCGCAAACGCGTCGTCAAACGCGGTACGCGCCTGGTCCGTCCATTGCGCGTGCGGCTCGGTGATGCCGCTGGCCGTGATGCGATAGTACTTTATGTCAGGGGGCATGAGCAGCACGCGGCCGCTTTCAAGCCGCGTAAAGCCCTGGGTTGCTACGTTGGAGGTTGCGCAACCTGCCAGCACGACGGCGGCTGCTGCGGCCAACATCCCTCTCCACATAACCCTCACACCTGCACACACCGTTGTCTCGATGATAGCCAGCTGAATTTCAAAACGACACAACAAAAAAAGGGCTGCAAACGCAGCCCTTTTTCAACGACGGTGGGATCAGAAATCAGCCTTCAGCCGCCTCGCTCCCGCCATCTGCACTGGCGTTGTCCTGGTACTTGGGCAGTTCCTTGATGGACAGCTTGATGCGGCCACGCTGATCGACGTCGAGAACGACAACGTCGACTTCCTGGCCTTCAGACAGATAGTCGGTCACGGTTTCTACACGCTCTTCAGCAATCTGGGAGATGTGCAGTAGACCGTCCTTGCCGGGCAGGATGTTGACGAACGCGCCGAAGTCGACGATCCGCTCGACCTTGCCGTGGTAAATACGGCCAACTTCCGCTTCCGCAACAATTTCCTCAACGCGAGCAACGGCGGCGTTCTTAGAGTCCTGATTGTCCGCGTAGATGCGCACGGTGCCATCGTCGTCGATGTCCACCTCAGCCCCGGTCTCTTCGACGATACCGCGGATCGTGGCGCCGCCTTTACCAATGACGTCACGGATCTTGTCCGGATGGACTTTGACCGTCGTCATGGCAGGCGCGTTCTCGGAGAGCTCCTCACGTGAGCTCGAGATGACTTTGTTCATCTCGCCGAGAATGTGCAGGCGCGCCTCGTTTGCCTGCTGCAGCGCCGCCTCCATGATCTCTTCGGTGATGCCGTCGATCTTGATGTCCATCTGCAGCGCAGTGACACCCTTCTCGGAACCGGCAACTTTGAAGTCCATGTCACCCAGGTGATCTTCGTCACCGAGGATGTCGGTCAGGACCGCGTAGCGATTACCTTCCTTGACGAGGCCCATGGCAACGCCGGCTACCGGCATCTTGACCGGCACGCCCGCGTCCATGAGCGCAAGCGAGGTACCGCAGACGCTCGCCATCGAGCTCGATCCGTTGGATTCGGTGATCTCGGAGACGACCCGGATCGTATACGGGAAGTCTTCGCCGTCCGGCAGCGCCGCCGCAACACCGCGACGTGCAAGACGGCCGTGGCCGATTTCACGGCGCTTGGGACCACCCATGAAACCTGCTTCACCGACACTGTACGGCGGGAAGTTGTAGTGCAGCATGAACTGATCTTTGTACGTGCCTTCCAGCGCGTCGATCATTGCCGCGTCACGCAGCGTGCCGAGGGTGGCTACCACCAGCGCCTGGGTTTCACCACGAGTGAAGAGCGCCGAACCATGAGTTTTGGGCAGGACGCCTACCTCCACGGAGATCGGCCGAACCGTGCGCAAATCGCGCCCATCGATACGCGGCTCGCCGTTGAGCACACGCTGGCGTACGAGGTTCTTCTCGACCTTGTAGAACATGTCGGCAACTTCGTCACTTGCATGCTCTGCATCTTCAGCACCGGAGATCTGCTCCACAACTTTGCTGCGCAAGGAACCTACGGCTTCCTGCCGCTCCATCTTGTCGCTGATGCGGTAGGCATCGCCGAGGTCGGACTTGACGATGTCGCTGACCTCGTTGAGGAGCGCGTCGTTCGTCGGCTCCGGCTGCCAATCCCAGGCCGGCTTGCCCGCTTCAGCGGCGAGCTCTTTGATGGCCTGAATGGCAACCTGCATTTCCTGGTGGCCGTAGAGCACGGCGCCCAGCATTTCGTCTTCAGTGAGTTCCTCTGCTTCCGACTCGACCATGAGCACGGCGGATTCGGTACCCGCCACCGTCATGTTGAGCATGGACGTCTTCAACTCCTCGTAACCCGGGTTCAGCAGGTAGGTGCCATCCCGGTAGCCGACGCGCGCGGCACCAATGGGGCCCGCAAACGGAATACCGGATACCGCAAGTGCTGCTGAGGTGCCGATCATGGCCGCAATGTCCGGATCCTGGTCTTTGTCGACGGAGATAACCGTCGGAATGACCTGCACCTCGTTCATG
>JAAUXY010046313.1_pt1 | contig 13295 bp, 11 predicted proteins | sample 7278121 | NCBI WGS metagenome assembly JAAUXY01 (sample SAMN14350117, study PRJNA611818) | marine sediment metagenome | isolation source: surface marine sediment (1.8m) | place: French Polynesia: Moorea | collected 2018-08 | reverse complement strand
TTGGGCGGCACGTTTTTTTCTTCCCCATAAATGAGTTTCAAGCCCTGATCATTTGGAAAAACAGTTGTTACCTGTCCGGACGCGCCGGCCACTGCAGCAGACACCAGTGGCGATCCCATCTGTTTGCACTGTCGTTCCAGAATAAAGCGTGTTTTTAGATTGTCCAGGCAGTCAACACAAACGTCCGTATCTCGTAAAAGTTGGGCACAGTTGTCCGCATCCAAAAATCGTGAATGCATGCTCACCTCAAGCGCGGAATTGATGGCATTGATCCTTTGGGCGGCGGTTTCGGCTTTCGATTTGGACAATTGATCCGATGTACTCAGAAATTGACGGTTTAGATTGCTTTCTTCAAACGAATCCCCATCAATAATATTCAACTTGCCAATGCCGATACGCGCGAGGATTTCAACAACAGCACCACCGAGTCCACCGAGTCCGACAACACTGACGTGCGTTTTTAAAAGGGCCAGCTGGTCCTGGAAGCTGAATGCTTTCATATTGCGCGCATAACGCTCCGGGAGGACACCCTGCTCAAGGGCCATGATTTCTATTTCACGTCCGCGGATGCCTAAAGCTTTTGATAATTGGCTGATGTGTCTGATGGAAATGCTGTTATAGGAAGTTTTGTCCGGGAATTCTTTTGGCTGAGCGTGTTTCAATATCCTTTCAATGGCCTCCGAATTCAATGTTTATCCTCCTCCAACAGGCGGGAAAATGCCGACCCTTTCGCCGCCGACCAAAACCGTCGCTAGATCGACTTTGACACCATCAACGAAAACCAGTTTAATCTGGTCATCCGGTACGTTCAACTGTGTTATCAACGAACCTATCGTCATGCCGGATTCGATGGCATAGTTGTCGGCGGCCGGCGGCATAAATTTTTTCAGGCTGGCAAATAATTGGAGCTGTATATATGATTTCTTGGACATTTTATTGCGATTGTATTAAAGAATGCCATTGCTGATAAAGCGACGCCCCATTTTGGGGTTCACTTCTAAACGATGGCTAAATTCTAGAACTAATTCTTTTGAAAGTCAAGCAAACATAGGTTTCGTTGACGCCGTCATGATCAATACGATAACGACTATTATTCCCATATTTGTGATCATACTACTAGGATGGCTGGCCCGGGTTTTTGGTTTCATGCGCAGCGAATTTATCGAAGCGGCCAATCGACTTGTGTTTTACCTGGCTATACCGGCGATGGTCTTCAGGTCCATTTCGCGCACTTCTTTGGGCAATCAATTCGACGGATTGGTCGTGCTGCTGGTCATGCTATCGGTTTGTACGATATTTGCCATTGCATGGCTTTTGGCAATTATGGTGCAGATGTCACAAGATCATCGGGGCACCTTTATTCAAAATTCATTTCACGGTAATTTGGGGTATATCGGTCTGGCAGTGGCTTTTTATTACCTGGGCAATGACGGTTTTGTGCGGGCCAGCATTTTGGCCGGTTTCATGATGATCCTGCAAAATTTTTTGGCGGTTATTGCACTGCAGGTCAATGCACCCCACACCGCGGCTTCCCCCAAAAGAGGGATGGTGGTCTGGAAAATCATGGGTAACCCGATTATTATATCGGCCCTGGCCGGTATGCTTGTGTCTCTGACCGCGCTTCCCATCCCGCTGGTGTTGGGCCGCTGTCTGGATATCTTAAGCGATTTGGCACTACCGTTGGCCTTACTGATAATCGGTGCATCCCTTTCGTTTGAGATGGTGCCCTCTCGCCTAAAAGCGGTGCTGTCTGCAGGCTTGCTAAAATTATTTCTGATGCCAGCTGTGGGTTGGCTCCTGTTTCACCTGTTGGACCTTGAATCAGAAGCAGTCCTGCCCGCAATCATATTGCTGGCCGCTCCAACTGCAACAGTGACGTATGTGATGGCCAAAGAGATGCATGGCGACAGCCAATTTGCGGTGGTCGCTATTTCCGTCAATACCCTGTTGTCGGCGGTAACATATACGATCTGGTTGAGCCTCGCGGGACCATAGCGATTTTGGAATGCACACAAGCCCCATCGCAGGTGCAAATGGCACCTCCTAATGAATTTGTTTGTTGTCGGCGCTGATTTTCCGGTGTAGTATATACACATCATGTTCGACGAGAAATGGGTTAGATCCTAAACGGTCAGACATTGCTCAACCCATTGCGGTCAATTCTACATGCGATAACATTAATCGGAAGCTGAAAATGCAATTATCCTTTAAAAATGCACTGGTAACGGGTGGTGCCGGGTTTATCGGCTCTCATCTAGTGGAGGCGCTGGTTTCTGCCGGCTGTCAAGTGACGGTATTGGATAATCTCTCATCGGGCAACAAAGATAATCTAGCGCATTTGAAGGGGAGATTTCGTTTTTATCAGGAAGATATTCGGGATCCTAAAGCGCTGTTTGCGGCCGCTGAAAATTGCGAAGTCATTTTTCATATGGCTGCGGTTGTGTCTGTTCCGCTGACGATTGAAAATCCGGTCGAGGCGGCTGCTGTGAACGATACGGGCTCATTGCTGGTATTTGAGGCGGCACGTAAACAGGCAGTCAAACGCGTTGTTTTCTCCAGCTCCTGCGCCATTTACGGAGACGACCCGCGTTTACCCAAACACGAAGATATGCTCCCCAAGCCGATGAGTCCTTATGCAGTTCAGAAGTTGGCAGCCGAATACTATGCTAAGGTATATGATGACATCTACGGCATTGAAACTGCTGTATTACGCTACTTTAATGTTTACGGCCCGCGGCAGGACCCGTCCTCACCATATTCAGGTGTGATTTCCATCTTTATGACCAAAGCACTGTTGGATAAGGCCGCTGTTATTTACGGTGACGGCAACCAGAGTAGAGATTTTATCTATGTTAAGGATGTTGTCAAAGCCAATTTATTAGCTGCCACTGCTGCAAACGCCCGCGGTCAAATACTAAATATTGGATCGGGTGGGGCAGTGCTTATCAAAGCGCTCTGGCAGGCAATTTGTCATTTATCCGGACGGCGCATCACGCCAACGTATGCGCCCAAAAGGCCGGGCGATATCATCGCATCTTTAGCTGGCATCGATCGAGCCAAAGACCTATTGAATTTTGAGTGTGATGTCCCCTTTGAAAAAGGACTTGAAGCGACTTTTGAATGGTACCGTAGTCAACAGTAAAAAAGGTGGCAGTGTTTAGGTGTCAGGTTTCAGGTGTCAGTAAACGAAGGCGGAGAACAAAGAAAAGTCAGATAAGTTCTTTATTATTCGATTTTATAGCTGTTTTCTGTCTTCGGTTATTTTTTACTGACACCTGAACACTGACACCTTATACTTTCTGATTGCCGAAACATGAGAATTGAAGAAAGGAGTTGTAAATGAAACTAGATTACCAGAACGTACTTGTCACCGGTGCGGCCGGCTTTATTGGCTTTCACCTAGCCAAACATCTATTGGAAAAGGGTTGCCGGGTCGTGGGTCTTGATAATGTAAATCCATATTATGATGTTGCCCTTAAAGAAGCCCGTCTTGAGATTCTCAAAAAACAAGCGCGCTTCACATTCATTATAGGTGATCTGGCCGAACGCCAACAACTGCAAGATCTTTTTTCCCAGACCCGGTTTGATGTAGTGGTCAATTTGGCCGCCCAGGCCGGAGTTCGATATTCAATTGAAAATCCATATGCTTACGTGGATTCTAACCTGGTCGGGTTTGTCAATATTCTGGAATGTTGCCGGCATCATTCCGTCCAGCATCTGGTATTCGCATCATCCAGCTCGGTTTACGGTGCCAACACCGCTATGCCCTTTTCGGTTCATCACAATGTCGATCATCCCGTTTCTTTATATGCGGCCACCAAAAAAGCCAATGAGCTGATGGCGCATACCTACAGCCATTTATATCAGCTACCCTGCACGGGACTGCGGTTTTTTACCGTTTACGGACCTTGGGGCCGACCGGATATGGCTCTTTTTCTCTTTACCAAGGCCATTTTGGAAAATAAACCCATTCAGGTTTTCAACCATGGCAAGATGCAACGTGATTTTACGTTTATCGACGATATCATTGAAGGTGTCGTGCGGGTAATGGGCCGGCTACCGGCCGCCAACCCGGATTGGAGCGGGGACGCACCGGATCCGGGCACTTCCTATGTGCCCTACAAGCTTTACAATATCGGCAACAATAATCCGGTGGAGCTCATCAAATTTATTGAAGTCATTGAGTCTGCTCTGGGTAAACAGGCCACCAAAGAGTTTATGGACCTACAACCGGGTGATGTTCCCGCGACTTATGCGGATGTGGATGATCTAGCGCAGGATGTCGGATTTAAGCCGTCAACCCCCATCGAAGAGGGTGTTGCGCGTTTTGTTGAGTGGTATAAACAATTCTACGGCAATACATAATAATTATATATTTCTTTAAATAAATAATTACAACAAAATATAAAAAAATAATATAATAATAATTTAAATATAATTAAAATACTTTATATTTAAAAAGAAATTAAGCAATAAAGATCATTTCTAAAGCGTTTTTTGAGTTATCAAAGCTGCGGTTCATAACAAAAGGGCTATCTTAAATACGATAGCCCTTTTCATATCTGGTACGCCCGGCTGGATTCGAACCAGCGGCTTTCAGCTCCGGAGGCTGACGCTCTATCCTCTGAGCTACGGGCGCTCGTTGAGGACTTTGATAAGCATTCCCTTTTGCCCAATTTCTGTGTCAGACATAAATTTTAATCCTCGACATACTTCAAGTATGCCTCCGGTGTAAAATTTCCGTCTTCCTTGAACTTGGACAAAATTGAACGCTTCTAAAAGCCCTCAAAAATGTTTATTTTATCCCTATTTAGAAGTCAAGGTCAAAACCGTTACTTTTATTGTGCAGTTATCGTATAGAATTAGAAACGCGCATCAACATTTTGACGCTAACTTTTCATGGATTTGAGGAGGCCTTTTTCGATGGCCTCTTTGACTTCACCAACCACATACAGTGAACCGGCAATGCAGATCACCTCATCGTCACCGGCGGTCTTCATTGCATATTGGGCGGCTTGTGCGACATCGGATATTATCGTTACATCAGAGATCGTTTTTTTGGCAACGGCAACCAGTTTTTGGGGTGTGATGGCACGGCCCGTCTTGGCACGGGTAATGATCGCCCGGGAACATTGGGGCAGCAAACTGTTGAGCATGGAGCGATAAGGTTTATCATCCAATATTCCGATGACAAGCGTGATCGTCCGGTCGGCCAGGTTCTCGGCCAGGAATTTGGCCAGGTGGCGGGCTGCCACCAAATTATGAGCGCCATCCAGAATAACTAAGGGATGTTGACATACGATTTCCAGTCTTCCTGCCCAGCGCGTGTTGGCTAAGCCTTGTTTGATGTGATCAAATGATATGGCCGTTTTATTCTTTATGAGTAGTTCGCTGACAGCTAGCGCTAGCGCTGCATTTTGAATCTGGTAGCGTCCCAGCAGGGGCGTCTGCAAATGGCGCCAGTTATTTTCGAGGCCGGTATAGGAAAAACCTCCCGATGGATTTTGCCTGACCTTAAAATCTTGACCCAGCATGAATAGAGGAGCAGATTGCTTGCGGGCAACCTGCTGCACAACCGAGCGGGCTTGTTTCTGTTTTACGCCGGTGACCACCGGAGTTGCCGGCTTAATGATACCGGCCTTTTCGCGGGCAATTTCAGCCAAGGTGTTGCCCAAATAATCGCGATGTTCCAAAGATACATTGGTGATGACGGAGATGGCGGGTTGGATGACATTGGTAGCATCATAGCGACCCCCCATGCCGGTTTCAATTACCGCCCAGTCGACCTGATGTTGGCTAAACGCATATAGAGCCATGGCGGTGGCAAATTCAAAAAACGTGGGACTGCGCTCACCGACGTGCACGCGCTTAACGGCTCGATAAAACTTTACAACCTCATTGTTTGATATCTGGCGATTGTTGATGCAGATGCGTTCATTGAAATGCACAAGGTGCGGGGAGGTATACAGGCCGACTTTGTATCCGGATGCAGATAGAATCGAGGAAAGCGCTGCTGCAACCGAGCCTTTGCCATTGGTTCCCGCCACATGAATGCAGGCGTACTTCCGCTGGGGGTTACCAAGACCGCTAAGTATGCCTTGAATCGTTCCCAGACCGAGAATGATCCCGAATCGTCTCAGAGCATACATGGTATCCAGGCAACGATGATAGGTGTCTATTGATGCCATAGCGATAAAAAAACCCGGCAGAAATGTTTACTGCCGGGTTTCCCGTTTATGTGAGGTAGGTCCTTAACGTCTGCGGTATTTGGCAGCACGGGCAGCGGCCAATCTCTCTCTTCTTAAAGCTTCGCGCATCTTGCGACGTCTGTATTCACTCGGCTTTTCATAATTCTTCTTGAGCTTAAGCCGTTTGAACAGACCATCATTTTGAATCTTCTTTTTTAAGATGCGCATGGCCTTTTCAACATCGTTGTCGATGACCCTGACTTCAATATCTTTCAAATTCCTCGCCCCCTTTTATGGTTTGATTTTTAACGATCAGTTCGTGAAATTGTCCGTTGTTTAATAATTAGGTTAAAACGGTTTTTTATATATTGTCTGTTCTAATTTTTCAAGCAAAAATTATCTATATTTATGCAAAATTCTAAAATACTTTTCTCAGAATGCAAATTTTTAGCTCAAAGGCCCGTCAATATTGTCTTGACACGAGCTTCGCCTTCGTCCATACTCTGCCGTCAAAAACCGTAGGTCTTTGATGTTTGAACCTATTATAAACGACAGAAAGGAGAACAACACATGCGATTGATCTTATTGGGCGGACCCGGTGCAGGCAAGGGCACCCAGGCAAACTTTATCAAAAATCAATATCAGATTCCACAGATTTCAACCGGTGATATGCTGCGGGCCGCTGTCAAAGAAGGCAGTGAGATGGGCTTAAAGGCTAAAGAATACATGGATGCCGGCAAGCTTGTCCCCGATGATGTCATTATCGGTTTGGTTAAAGAACGGATTACCCAGCCAGACTGTGAAAATGGCTTTTTATTTGATGGATTTCCACGAACCATTCCTCAGGCAGACGCTATGAAAGATGCCGGAGTGCCTATTGAGGCTGTGGTGGATATTGATGTGCCGGATGAAGAAATCATCAAGCGCATGAGCGGTCGGCGGGTTCACTTGGCCAGCGGGCGCACCTATCACGTGATATTCAATCCGCCGCGCGATGAGGGCAAGGACGATGAAACCGGGGAACCATTGATACAGCGCGACGACGACAAGGAAGAAACGGTAAAAAAACGCCTGGATGTTTATCACGCCCAAACAGAGCCTTTAATTGATTATTATAAAAATTGGGAAAAATCCGGTGAAGCTACCGCACCAAAATATTTCCGAATTGAGGGTGTCGGCAAGGTTGAAGAAATAAGGGACCAGATATTTGCGACGCTGGATAATTTTAAGTAACCATTTAGTGGGTTTCAGGTGTCAGGTGTCAGGATCAGTTAGAAGGGCTGACACCTGAACACTGACGCCTGAAACCAAGCTTTTACTGACACCTGAACACTGACACCTGACACCTAAAAAAAACATTAGCCCTCATTCATTCATACTCGCCTTTACGCTGGTCCTGGATAAGTTGTTGAACTAGTGCGACAGCTTCCTGCCGCGTCATTTCGCTTTTTGACAAGCGCTCTTCTTCCACGCGATCTAAGATTTTTTTAAATAGCGGAGAAGGCTTCAGCCCAAAATCAGCAATCAGGTCGTGGCCGGTAATCAGCCGGGGTTTTGCGGCTTTGGGCTTGAATGTGGATTCAAAATCAAGCATCAATTGATTCAAAAAGCTCATAAAAGCGGTATGCTGCCGGCCGGGCCGGCTTGCTTTGCCGAGCGTGTCAGCGGCGGCCAATACCAGCAACTGGGGAAGGTAGCGGCCGCACTTCATGTAAAATCGTGTCGTTGCTCGGGAAGTAGACTTCGAAGAGCCGTTCGGCCCTGCCTTCGACATGAGCCCTTCGGTCATGCGCTCAGGGTCGAATGACTCAGGCCGAATGTAGCTCACGGCCGAAGGGCTCAGTCGAGTCGCACCTTGTTCATGGTAGGCCGAAAAAAGATCCCGGGGGCGCGTATGATGTCGAACCAAAAAAATACTGGTATTCGTAAAGTGATTTGAGCAGCGCAGCCGCCGGCAAATTTGGTTTGTCATCTGTGCACTGCGGCGCGCGTGACCGTAATAATGAAGCCGACGATCTTGATCAGCAGTTTGTGTCGACGGCTTTCCAATGTCATGCATCAAAATGCAAAATTTAATCAACGGAAATTGTGCATCGGCGATGCGGCTCGCCAAAAACGTGTCAGCGTCGGTTATTGACTTCGGGGAGTCTGACAGCATTCTTTCTAAATGGTAAAATGCTTGCAATGTATGCTCAAAAGCGTTGAATCGATGATGGCGGTTTGGACGGCAATCCCTTAAATCCGAAAGCTCAGGCAAAATGGCAAACAGCAGGTTATTGTCTGCCATTTGGCAAATGGCAGGGTGAGACCGGTTGCATCGTAGCATTTTGAAAAATTCATCGCGTACCCGCTCGCCGGCGGATTGACGAATGTGGGCTGCATTTTTTTCGATGGCAGCCTGTGTCTTGGATTCAATCTCAAAATCAAGTTGCGTTGCGATTCGGTAAGCCCTGAGTAATCGAACGGGATCCGCTTTGAAGATGTTCTTTGATACCATGCGAATGGTGCGGGTTTTCAGGTCGCGCTGGGCTCCCATTGGATCGATTAATTGATGCGTCGACAAATCAAAAGCCATAGCATTGACGGTAAAATCTCGTGCCTTAAGATCTTTTTCAATCGATGCTTCTTTTGCTTGGGCAATATCGATAATGGCCGTGTCGCTAACCACTCGAATAATCTTTTGCCCTGGTTTGCCGATTTCAACAAGACGACCGTTGATATGAGCTTCGATCCGGTGAGCGTACTCAATTGGATCACCGAGCACGGCAATATCATAGTCTAGTGGAGAAAAACCACAGAGCATATCTCGGATCGAACCACCGACAAGGAAAGCACCGGCTGTTTTTGGAAAAATTTTCGGAATTATCTGAATCATTTTTTTTAGTCTTGCATTCAAACACGATCAAGTTGAAAATTTCATTGATACCGCTTTCATGATCAATAATCGATTGATGGATATATCATCTTTCTACAATCCTTATATAACACAGCCGGTGCTGATTTTAAAAGTGATCAACGGTCGGGGTTGGGTTAACGCATTTAAAAATTGGACAAACTGCTTGACATGATTGCCATTATGATATAATTTTTAAATTAGTTAGTCTCAGGCATAACCCGCCAGATAGTGAGGATATCTATTTAGAATCTTCTAGATTAAAGTCACTGTACACTCAAAATCCTCTTTAAAAAATCGATATGGATCCAGTCCATTAGTCTGCTGTGTAGGGACGCCTATATTTTAATCAAACGCACAAAGTTGCCAAGCGCCATCGCCATTAAATCGATTTCTTTCAAGGGTCATCCGCCTTTTACTGAATAATAATGCGCAGGCATCATAACGCGCTAATTGATAAAGCTTTGAATATGTCTCCGTTGCGCCGATTGTCAACTGCGAAGACATATCTGTAATTCAAATTGTCTTAGGCCGGTGGTAGAAAAGCATACCTGAACAATAACATAAAGGGGAAAAAGCTAGATGAACATTGTAGAACTGAAAGAGAAAAACATCAGCGAACTGACTCAAATGGCAAAACGGTTTAAAATCGACGGTGCTGCCGGAATGCGCAAACAGGAACTGATGTTTGCTTTGCTCCAACACCAGATTGAAAAAAATGGATTTATTTTTGGTGAAGGCACTTTGGAGATTTTACCCGACGGATTCGGTTTTCTAAGATCACCGGATTCCAATTATTTGCCGGGGCCGGATGACATCTATGTGTCGCCATCCCAAATTCGACGATTTAACTTGAGAACCGGCGATACGATTTCAGGTCAGATTCGCCAGCCTAAAGAATCCGAACGCTATTTCGCATTGTTGAAGGTGGAAGCCGTCAATTTTGAAGATCCAGAAGTCGCACGCGATAAAATTCTTTTTGATAATCTCAAACCGCTATATCCGGATCGGAAGGTCAATCTTGAGAACGATCCTGAGAACTATTCGACCCGTATCATGGATATGATGATTCCCATTGGCTTTGGCCAGCGGGGCCTGATTGTTTCACCACCGCGATCCGGGAAAACAATGCTGTTGCAAAGTATTGCCAACGCCATCATCGCTAGTCACAAAGATGTGGTTCCTTTTGTCCTACTGATCGATGAGCGACCGGAAGAAGTCACCGATATGGAACGCACAGTAGCTGCGGAAGTCATCAGTTCAACTTTTGATGAGCCTGCCGAAAGACATGTTCAGGTAGCCGAGATGGTCATTGATAAAGCCAAGCGTTTAGTCGAGCATAAAAAAGACGTGGTCATATTATTGGATAGCATCACACGACTGGCAAGGGCCTATAATTCGGTTGTTCCGCCTAGCGGAAAAATTTTATCCGGTGGTGTGGATTCCAATGCCTTGCAACGGCCCAAGCGATTTTTCGGTGCGGCCCGAAATATTGAAGAAGGCGGTAGCTTAACGATTATTGCCACCGCTCTGGTGGATACAGGTAGCCGAATGGATGAGGTTATTTTTGAGGAATTTAAAGGTACCGGCAATGCCGAAATACAGCTGGATCGCCGTCTGGCTGATAAACGCGTGTTTCCCTCATTTGACATTAAACGATCCGGTACACGCAAAGAAGAGTTGCTGTTAAAAGAAGAAATTTTAAATCGGGTTTGGATCTTGCGCAAGTTGCTGACATCATTAAACACGGTGGATAGCATGGAATTTTTGCTGGATAAAATGCAGGGAACCAAAAACAATAAGGAATTTTTAGATTCAATGAATGCTTAAAATCAAATAAGGGTTGCCAAAAGGAACCCTTTGGGTTATTAAACCTGGTTTTTAAGTATAGAGTGATTATCATTTATTGCTTAATATTGAGTGTTTAGTATTTAATGTTTTATATGTTTATAAACTGAGGCGACTTACAAACCGTATTGGCAAACACCAAACACGAGACATTCTTTAGGGGGTTGAGATAAAATGAAAACTGACATTCATCCAGAGTATCACCAAACCACGATTCAGTGTGCCTGTGGTAACGTTTTGGAGGTTGGCTCCACCAAGGCGGATATTCGCGTCGAAATTTGCTCAAAATGTCATCCGTTTTTTACCGGTAAGCAAAAATTGGTGGATACCGCCGGTCGCATCGAGCGGTTCCGTAAAAAATATGAAAAATTTCAACAACAAAAAGAAAAACCCAATTAGCAGCCCCCGCCTGCAATGATGCTGCTAAGCTTATTGGCGTTTGATTACCGGACGTTTACCGGCTTAAGCGCATAAATCAAACAACTGCCGTGCTGGCATAACGACTTACGCGTCCACCGATCCATTCCCGCAAAAAACTGCCTGTTAATGCACGAAGCCCGTTTAAAAAACAAAAGGTCACTTATGCTTGCCGGCTGGTTTAGAGAATGAGGCTTGAAAAGATTCGAGCGTTGACCGTGCTGAGGTTTATGGCAGCCAATGGTTAAAGCTTTTGATGACAGATATAAAATCTTAGGATGCTTTAAAAATGCTTGATCAATTAAAAGGGGTTGAAGAAAGATTCTTAGAGGTCGAAAAGCGTCTGAGTGAGCCGGATATAGTAAAGGACCGTCAAGCCTACCAGGCACTGATGCAAGAGCATGCCGAGTTAAACAAAATTGTAACCGTGTACAACCAATATAAAGAAACGTTGCAGGGAATTGAGGATAGTACCGAGTTGCTGCAAGATTCGGATTCCGATATCAAAAGTTTAGCGCGTGAAGAGCTAGCGAATCTCAGCGAACAAAGAGATCAGCTTGAAACGGATCTTAAACGGCTCTTGTTGCCCAAAGATCCCAATGCGGATAAGAATGTGATCATTGAAATCAGGGCAGGCACCGGCGGCGAAGAAGCGGCTTTGTTCGCCGGCGATCTTTTCAGGATGTACACACGCTACGCGGAAACACGCAACTGGAAGGTGGAAGTCATGTCGCAACACCAGTCCGGTGTCGGCGGTATCAAAGAAATTATCTCGCTGGTTCAGGGAAAAGGCGCCTATGGCGATTTCAAATATGAAAGCGGCATTCACCGCGTTCAGCGGGTTCCGGCCACCGAAGCCCAGGGTCGTATTCACACATCTGCGGTTACGGTGGCCGTATTACCAGAGGCCGAAGAGGTGGATGTTAAAATAGACCAATCCGAACTTAAAATCGACGTGTATCGGTCTACCGGCCCGGGCGGGCAGAGCGTGAATACAACTGATTCAGCTGTCCGCATTACCCATTTACCGACTGGTTTGGTGGTCACATGCCAGGATGAGAAATCGCAATTAAAAAATAAAAATAAAGCGCTCAAAGTGTTGCGGTCCCGATTGCTGGATCAAATGATCCAGGAGCAGAATGCCAAACGCTCCGAGACGCGCAAAAGCCAGGTGGGAAGTGGCGACCGCAGCGGTCGTATCCGCACTTATAACTTTCCCCAGGGCAGGGTGACGGATCACCGCATCGGCCTAACCCTTTATAAACTGGACGATATCCTGCATGGGGAGCTTAGTGAGCTCATTAATGAACTGACGACCTATTTTCAGGCACAGGCTCTGCAAAATGCATCATCCAATCAAGCCCCGGCGTCCTGAATGGACCATTATTAAGCTGCTTCAATGGGCTGCGGCCTATTTTAGTCGCCATAGCATTGACAGCCCCAGGGCCACTGCCGAAATCCTGCTATCGCACGCTTTGGCTGCCAATCGGATCGATTTGTACCTGCATTATGATCAACCCCTGAATGCGGATGAACTCAACCGGTTTAAGGCCCTTATCAAACGCCGCATTAAGCGTGAGCCGGTGGCCTATATTTTGGGACATAAAGAATTTTGGACCTTGGATCTGGAAGTCACCACCGAGGTTTTAATCCCCCGCCCAGAAACGGAATGTTTGGTCGAAAGAGTACTTGAAAACCTGGCGGCGTTACCACATACCGGGCCAAAACGCATACTAGAGCTGGGCACCGGTAGTGGGGCGATCCTGCTGGCACTGGCATCTGAAAATGCCCGACACACCTATTGGGGGACCGATATATCGGCTGCGGCCATCTGCGTCGCTCAGCGAAATGCCAATAGTCACGGCCTGGCCGAAAACACTCAGTTTATTATAGCGGACTGGTTTGCGCCGTTTGCCGCCCGGTCAAATGGTTTTGATATGATCATATCC
>JAAUXY010040526.1_pt1 | contig 13296 bp, 11 predicted proteins | sample 7278121 | NCBI WGS metagenome assembly JAAUXY01 (sample SAMN14350117, study PRJNA611818) | marine sediment metagenome | isolation source: surface marine sediment (1.8m) | place: French Polynesia: Moorea | collected 2018-08 | reverse complement strand
ACCCCTTCATGGCACTGCCTCTGCGCCGAGTGCGAAGGTGGCTCCCCTGGCGAGCTCAGCGACGTCGATCGAGCACCGGTGATCGCCCTCGAAACCGCGCCACGCAGCGCGGTACCGCCCGCTTGGAGCGGACCCACCCTGGGGGGACAACCTCCCCGGTCATGGCGACGAGCGAGGATCCGAGGCGATCCTGCCGTCGGCCGTCGCCCGGGCCACGAACTCCTCCGCCTCGTCGGTTCGCCCGAGACGTCGCAACGCCTCGATGTGCGTTCGGTAGCCCTGATCTGGGAGTGGGCGCATCCGCATCGCCGCGGTCGTGTCCTCGAGCGCGCCTGCCGGGTCGTCGAGCGCAAGCCTCGTGCCGGCCCGCGCAATGCGGAAGCCGGGGTCGGACGGGGACTCGTCGATGATGGTGTCGTAGTCGGCGAGTGCGTTGAGGTGATCACCGCTCAGGTCGTGGGCCCACGCCCTCATCCCGAGGACGTATCGATCGGGGCCGATCGTGTCGACATACGAGTCACAGAACCCGATGGCCCGCTGGTACTTCCGCTCGGTGATCGAACGATGTGCGGCCGCCGCGACGGCGTCGCCGACCCGCCGCTCCATGTCGGCGAGCTTCCTCTTGCCGATCCCCGGATGCCCTGGGCCGACCTCCTTCAACGCGTCAAGGGCGGTCACGATCTCGTCGACGCGCAATTCGTGGTCTCTCGCCTCGGTGAGGAGAGCGGCGATGAGGTCGTGCCACGCGTACCCGTAGCCCGGCGCCATTCGGACGACGACGTTGTACGTGGCAATGGCTTCGTCGATCTGACCTCGCTTGAGCTGCACGCCTCCGTAGCCGTTGACTGACGATGCGAGAGCCTCGAGATCGCGCGCCAGCTCCGTCGTGCTCAGGTCGTCGTGCTCGCTCAGGAGGCCGTTGGCCTTGTCGATCAGGTCGGTGAACACGGCCTCCGCGAGACCGAGGTACTTCTCGGCACCCTCGGCATCGCCGGCATCGCGGTGCTGGCTCTCCAGAGTCGCGTAGAGGTATCCCAGCTGTCCGGAGATGCGCAGACTCATCGGCATGAGGGCGACGAGCTCGAGCAACAGCTGCACACCCTCTTCCAACTCGTAGCGAGCGCGGTCCGTGCGACCTTCCTGAACCAGCTCCACCGCTCTGGTCTGGAGCCTCTGAACTTGGCGTTCAAGCAGCCAGGCGAGGCGGTCGAGATTGACCTCCTCGCTTCGCTCATCCGACACGACGGGGACGTAGGTCTCGAGGAGTTTCAACAGTTGCCGCCGGGCCTTCATCTCCTTCATCAGCACGGCTTGACGGTCCAGGAGCGGGGCGATTGTGTCGGGAAGCGAGTTCACATCGGGAATGTCCGCGCCTGGCGCGACCACCGGGACGATGGGGAGGTCGAGCTCGAGCGCCAGCTCGATCTCTTGCCTGACCCAGTCACGCGGCTGCAACAACCGGACGTTGCCGTTCGCGTCCTTCAACTCCGCCCATCCCTTGCCGATCACGACAACGAGAGCGCTCGCGGCACGAACGCTCTCCCGGATCTCCGACGCCCACGGCGCACTTGCGGCGATGTCCTCCGCATCCCAGAACACGGCGTCCCGGCCGAACCGTTCGGTCAGCCACGAGTAGACGACGACGGTCGGCTCGACGTCAACGCGCCGGTACGAGACGAACACGCCGCTCCCATCGGATTCTCGACGACCATCGGACGTCGGCACAGCGTCACTCATCGCTCCTCCTCGGTCGGGTCCGAGAGGCTCCCGTCTCGGCGGGCGCTACGTCTACTTCCCCGTCATCTCCGCCATCGGCCGCAGTTCTCTGGGCCAGCGATGCGATGCGGGCGAGCGTGATGGCTGCTCTCATGGCCACCTCGATCTCTCATCGACCCTACGGGGATCGTATGTAGCGGGTCGTTGACAAGGCCAGAGGCAACGTGCCCAAACGGACCCGCCACGACGGAGGCTCGCTCGTCGTGACCAGGTTCATCCGGTCCCATCGGCGGGTACGTCAGCCCGAGTTGCGCCGTCACCGCCGTTCGAGCTCACTCTGAATCGACGCTCAGCGCCATCGGCCGCGGCATCGACGTCCTGCTGGTTGACGACCCGGCACACCCCGCTGGGTACGCTGCCGGCCATGATGTCGCTCGCTGCGACCCGTTCGAGGGCCCGCTCGTGAGGCTGCTCCGCAACGCGCTCGGGGCGTTCGCCGTGGCGGTGGCGATCGCCGCGATCCTCCGGGTGCGCGGTTCGGGCGGCACCCCGCCCCAGCACGGCGGCTGGCGTCCACTCGACCTGCCCGATCGATGACCGCCGCGCGGATCGCCCTGGTCGGCGACGGGGTCGTCGGCGGCCGGATCGTGCGGCGATTCCCGATCGCTGCGCCGGACGTTGCGGTACTCCCGGTCGACCCGCGCCGCAGTCTTGCCGGATTCGAGCAGGCCGACCTCGCGATCCTCGCCTGTCCCTCACCGCACGAGCGTCTCGCGGGCGAGCTCGTCGCCCGTGGCATCCCCGTCGTGTCGGTCAGCGACGACCTCGACGACGTGCGCGCGCTGATGGACCTCGACGACCGGGCGCGCCACGCCGATGTCCCGCTGGTCGTGGGCGCAGGGATGTCCCCCGGGTTGTCCGGGCTGTTCGCCCGCTACCTCGCCGACCAGCTCGCGACGGTCGACGAGGTGCACGTCGCGATCCACGGCACCGCCGGCCCGGCGTGCGCCCGCCAGCACCACCGGGCCTTGCGGGGCCGCGCGATCGGGCTGCACGACGACGTGTGGGTGACCCGCCCCGCGGGTGCCGGACGGGAGCTGTGCTGGTTCCCCGAGCCGGTCGGCCCCTACGACTGCTACGCCGCCGAGATGGCTGCACCGCTGCTGCTCCACCGCTCGTTCCCCAGCGCGTCGAGGCTGACGGCGCGGATGTCGGCCAACCGCCGGGACCGCTTGACCGCTCGGCTCCCGATGCTCAGCCCGCCGCACCCCGAAGGTGGCGTCGGTGCGGTGCGCGTCGAGGTGCGCGGCGCGGACGAGCACGGGGGGCGGTCCACGTTGATCGCAGGTGTCGCCGAGCTGGTCGGCACGATCACGGCGGCGACCGCAGTCGCGTTTGCCGTCTCGGTGCTGGACGGCGACTTCGATGCCGGCACGGTGTCGGCGGGCGACGCCGGCCTCGACACGGTCGGGTTGCTCAACCTGATCGAACGGCTGGGCGTCCGGCTCCAGGAGTTCACCGGCGTTCCCACCACGTGAGCCGGGCCGCTCAGTGGGCGTCGGAGGTCGACGTCCCGGTCGCTGATTCGTCGGGTTGACCGGGGAGGTTGGCGACCTTGCGGCCGAGCTCCTCGACCACGTCGGTGAGCCGCTCGAACCGTTCGTTGAAGTCCTCGCCGGTCACCATGTCCGACAACGACAGGCGGACGCTGGCGATCTCGCGGGCGAGGAACTCGGTGTCGGACTGCGTGCGCTCGGCGACGGTGCGGTCGGTCTCGGCGGTGAGCCGATCTCGGCGCTCCTGGCGGAACTGGGCGAGGAGGATGAGCGGCGCCGCGTAGGCGGCCTGGATCGACAGTGCGAGCGTGAGCAGGACGAGGCCGCGGTCCCACGGGTCCCACTGCAGGTCACGGGGGGCCAGCGTGTTCCACAGGATCCAGACGATGATGAAACCGCTCTGCCAGACGAGGAAGCGGGCCGTGCCGATGAAGCTGGCGATCGACTCGGCGAACCTGCCGAACACCTCGGAGTCGTACGCGACGGTCACACGGCGGGTGTCGCGCGGCGAGGTGAGGTCTTCGCGCCGCTTCATCCGATGCCCGCCGACTGCTGCTCGTTGCGCCGCCGCGACCGCCATTCGGACCCGAGCATCCGGTCGATCACGTCGTCGACGGTCACCGCCCCGAGCAGCCGTCCTGCGTCGTCGCACACCGCAACGGCGAGCAGGTCGTAGCTGGCCAGCTCCTCGGCGACCTCGCGGTCGGACATGTCGGGGGGCACGATCGGCGGCATCTCGAGCAGTTGCCCGAGCTCCATGCTCGGCGGCTCCCGCAGCAGCCGCTGCACGTGCACGACGCCGAGGAACTTGCCCGTCGGCGACTTGAACGGGGCCTGGGTCACGAACACCTGGGTGGCGATGCTGACCACCCAGTCGGGATCGCGGATCTGCGCCAGCGCGTCGGCGACCGTCGCCGTCGGCCCGAAGATGATCACCTGCGGCGTCATCAACCCGCCGGCGGTCCCCTCCTCGTAGGACAGCAGGCGGCGGACGAGCTCAGCGTCGTCGTCGTCCATCACGCCGAGCATCTGCTCCTGCTGGGCCTTGGTCATCTCGCCGAGCAGGTCGGCGAGGTCGTCGAGCTCCATCTCGTCGAACACACCGACGAGCCGGTCCCGATCGAGGCTCTCCACGATCCGCACCTGCTCGGCCTCGGGCAGCTCCTCGAGTACGTCCGCAAGGCGCTCGTCGTCCATCGCCTCGGCGAGCTGCCGGCGCTGGTCGGGTGGCAGCGCCCGCACGACGGCTGCCACCTCGGCCGGATGGATGTCGCGCAGCCGGGCGGCCTCGGCCTGCATCTCGGTCGGTGCGTCGAACAGGGCCGGGACCTCGTCGTAGTCGACGAGTCGGTAGCTCGGGCGCCGGCGCAGGGAGCTGCGCCGGGCGAGGCGGACCTTGTCGATGTCCCACCAGGAGGTGCGCCCGTCCGAGCGCGGTCGCAGGGCGATGTCGCTGACCGTCTCGTCGCCGATCTTGCGGTCGATGAGGTCCTGCCCGATGAGCACCTCACCCGGGCGGCTCGTGAACGGGTTGAGGTCGACGTCCCAGCTCCGCAGGCGGGCGCCGTCGCTGTTCAGCTCGGCGACGCGGTGGGCGTTGACGAAGATCCGGCGCTGCTGGCTCCCCGCGACGAACCCGACGACGCGCGGGGGGATCGCCGGGTTCTTTCCCCGCTTGGGCCGCCCGGGGACGACGACGATGTCCTCGATGCGGCCGATCGGTGCGCCGCCGGCGTCGAGCAGCGGGAGGCGCATCACCCGGAAGGCGTAGATCAGATCCCCGGGCATCGACCCAGGCTACCGCTGGTCCCCAGAGCGCTCTTGGACCTCCGGCCGGGCCGCTCCGGCAGGAGTTGAGTCCTCCGGGGCCAGGCCCCGCGGGACTCAACCTCCGGCTGCGGCGACCTCGACGAGGGTGTCGCTGTAGGCGACGCCGCCGCCCCACTCGGTCAGGGTGTCGTTGGTCAGGCTGTTGGCGACCATTCCGTCGGGATGATGCCTGCGCCACCAGCCCCAGGGGATGGCGACCAACCCTGGCCGGACACGGTCGCTCAGCCGCACCGGGAGCTCGACGCGGGCCCGCCGGTTCCAGATGACCGCGGTCGCGCCCTCCCGCAGCCCGCGCGCCTCGGCGTCGGCCGGATCCACCTCGACGAAGGGGACGCCCTCGGCCGGGCCGTGCTTGGGGAGGTGTGAGTAGCCGGAGTTGAGGAACCGGGCGTGGTGCTTCGGAGTCAGGAGTTGCAGCGGGAACTCTGCGGCGAGCTCCGGATCGCCGTCCGGGCCCTCGGCGGGCGGGACGTAGGTCGGCACCCGCGGCTGGCCGATCGCCTCCAGCGCATCGGACGCCAGATCGACCCGCCCGGTCGGCGTGTCGAACTCGCCGTCGCCGAACGGACGGCCGTCGTCCGGGTAGGGGGCGCGCACCCAGCCGACCGTGCGCAGCTCGTCGAGGTCGAGGTCGGGAAGCGCCTGGCGGAGCAGCGTCTCGTCGTCGTCGAACAGCGACGGCTCGGTGCATCCCATCGCGCCGGCCAGCCGTCGGAAGAGCTCGGTGTTCGAGCAGGCCTCGCCAGCCGGTTCGATCGCCGCCCCGTTCCACCCGATCCAGAGATGGCCCCACGGGAGCACGACGTCGTCGGCCTCGATCTGCGTCGTTGCCGGCAGGACGATGTCGGCGTACGCCGCGGTGTCGGTGAGGAACTGCTCGTGCACGACGGTGAACAGGTCGTCGCGGGCGAGCCCCGCGCGTACCGCCTCGGAGTTCGGGACGATCACCAGCGGGTTGCAGTTCCAGACGACGAGCGCATGGACGCCGGGACCCGTCCCGGTGCCCGCCGTCGGCGAGGTCAAGATGTCACCGAGCCGGCTCATGTTGAGCGTCCGGGGCTCGGCCCGGCCGCGGACGGTCTCGAGGTCGGGACGGAAGTAGGCGTCCTCGTCGAGCAGGCCTTCGGTGTAGGAGGCGACGCTCTTGGCGATACCGCCACCCCGCTCGGCCCATGCGCCGGTCAGTGCGGGGAGGCAGGCGAGGGTGCGGAAGAACATGGCCCCGTTCTCGTGGTGTTCGGCACCGATGAGGGACCGGATGCCCGCCGGGCGCACCGTGGCGTAATCGACTGCGAGCTGCTCGATGACCGCGGCCTCGACACCGGTGGCGACCTCGGCGCGGGCCGGCGTCCAGTCGGCGACCGCCTCGCGCAGCTCCTCGTAACCGGTGGTGTGGGCGGCGATCCACGTGTCGTCGGTCAGCCCGTCGCGGATGATGACGTGCATCATCGCCAGCATCATGGCGATGTCGGTGCCGGGCCGGGGCTGGATGAACCGGTCGCCACGGTTGGGGTCGACGGCGTCGGCGGTGATCGTCCGCAGCGGGTCGATCACGACGAGGCGTGCGCCGTCGACTCGGGCCTTCTCGATCGTCGGCCAGAGGTGGCGGTTCGTCAGCTTGGTGTTGGTGCCCCAGAGCAGGATCAGCTTGCTGTGGGCCAGCTCGAGGGCGTCCATGCCGCGGCCCGAGCCGTTGGTCATCGCCAGACCGGCGCCGACGGTCGGCCCACAGATCGTGCGCTCCAGCTTGGAAGCGCCGAGGTGGCCGAAGAACCGGGTGCTGAGCCCCATCATCGCCAGCACGCTCTGGTTGCCGGCGTCGGAGAACGGGAGCACCGCCTCGGCGCCGTGCTCGTCGATCACCCCGTGGAGCCGGTCGGCGATTTCGGCGAGCGCGTCGTCCCACGAGACCTGCTCGAACCGGCCCGAGCCCTTCGGCCCGACTCGCCGGAGTGGACGCAGGATCCGGTCCGGGCTGTAGACGCGGTCGAGGAAGCGGTTGACCTTCGGGCACAACTCGCCGGCGGAGTAGGGATGCGCCGGGTTGCCCCGGAGCTTGATCGCCACCTCCCGTTCGGGGTCGACGGAGACCGTCCACCCGCACGAGTCCGGGCAGTCGTGGTGGCAGGTCCCGTGCACGGTGTGGGTTGCTGTCATCGCCGCGATGCTACGGCCTGGTCGTCGGGGATGATCGCCGAACGCGTCCGGCTTGCTGGACGTCGAGTGACTGCGGGGACAGGCCCACTCCGGACTCAAGTCTTCGACTTGAGTCCTCCGAGGCCAGTCCCCTGTTGACGGAAGGTTGTCGGACGGGGGATCAGTCGCCGGCGCGGATGATGGCGCTGAGGTGGGGCCAGGCGGCGGCGAACCCGGCGTGGAGGGGGAGCCGCTCGACCTCGTCGAGCCCGAACCAGGCGACGGCGTCGGTCTCGAAGTTGGTCGACCTCCCGAACCGCTCGCCGACCTCCACGACGACGGTTGTGTACGCCCAGTCGTTCGCCGGGCGGAACACGTACTCGCCGAGCATGGTCGGCGTCCCGGGGATCTCACCGACCTCCTCGGCGGCCTCCCGCAGCGCGCCGTCGACGGGCATCTCGCCCTGGTCCAGGGCCCCACCGGCACAGGACCACGTGCCGCCCTCGTGCGCCATCGCCGACCGCTTCTGCAACATGACCTGGGCTTGGCCGTCGGCCTCGCGCACCACGAATACCGCCCCTGCCGCGCCGAAGATCCCCCACCGCACGTGGCCGTCGCCGCAGCGGATGAACCCGTCCCCGGTCCGTCGGTCGAACACCCTCCCCACCTTGGCCGATCCCGCCAGCCCCCGTCGACCCGACCGCGTAGTGCTGAGTGTCAGACACTCAGCGTTACGCCGGTCAGGTGAGGAGTGAGACGAAACGGGGGACGTCGACGTTGCCGCCCGACAGCGTGACGCCGACCCGGCGGCCGGTGACGTCGATCGTCCCGGCGAGGATCGCCCCGAGGGCGGAGGCACCGCTCGGTTCGAGCACGACCCGCATCCGCTCGAAGGCGAAACGCATCGCCTCCCGGATCTCGTCATCGGTCACGAGCACCACGTCGTCGACCCGCTCCCGGATGACCGAGAACGTCAGCTCGCTCGGCGCCGTCGTCTGCTGGCCGTCGGCGATCGTGCGTGGCGTCGGGATGCTCACGATGTGGCCGGCCTGGAACGACTGCCGCACGTCGTCACCAGCCGCCGGCTCGACGCCGATCACCTCGACCAACCGGCCGAGCGCCTTGGCGACCGTCGCACACCCCGAGATCAGCCCCCCGCCGCCGACGCAGACGACGAGCAGGTCGAGGTCGTCGACTTCGTCGAACAGCTCGAGGGCCGCCGTCCCCTGACCGGCGACCACGTCGGGATGGTCGAACGGCGGCACCAGCGTCATGCCCCACTCGTCGGCGAGGCCCTCGCCCAGGGTGGTGCGCTCCTCGCGGTACCGGTCGTAGGTGACGACCTCTGCGCCGTACCCCCGCGTGGCCGCCAGCTTCGACTGGGGAGCGTCCTCGGGCATCAGGATCCGGGCCGGGATCCCGTGCAGCCGGGCCGCCAGCGCCACCGCCTGGGCGTGGTTCCCCGACGAGTAGGCGGCGACCCCTCGCGCCCGGGCGGTGTCGTCGAGCGCAGCGATCGTGTTGTAAGCGCCACGGAACTTGAACGAACCGGTGCGCTGGAACGACTCCGCCTTGGCGAAGAGCGAGCCGCCGGTGCGCTCGTCGAGCTGCCGGCTCGTCAAGACCGGCGTCCGATGTGCGACGCCGTCGAGTCGCGTTGCGGCGGTCCGCACGTCGTCGATGCTCGGGAGCTGGTCCACGGGTCGCAGGTTAGGGAAGGAAACGGCTCGGGCCGGCGTTGCACCTTCGACGTGAGTGACGTATCCACCTCCGTCGAGGAGTTCGACCTGATCATCGTCGGGAGCGGGTCGGGCAACATGATCCCCGACTACCTGGCCGACTGGAAGATCGCCCTCGTCGAGCGCGACGTGTTCGGGGGCACGTGCCTCAACCGGGGCTGCATCCCCTCGAAGATGTTCGTCGTGCCCGCCGACGTGGCACTGATCGCCGGCCACTCCGCCAAGCTCGGCGTCGACACGCAGTTCAACGGCGCCGACTGGCCGGCGATTCGCGACCGGATCTTCGGGCGTATCGACCCGATCGCCGCCGACGGCCGCGAGTTCCGCGCCAATGGCACCCCGAACGTCACGTTGATCGAGGGCACCGCTCGCTTCGTCGGCGACAAGGTGCTCGACGTCGAGGGCCGGACGATCTCGGCCCCCCACGTGTTGCTGGCCGCCGGCTCCCGCCCGGTCACGCCGCCGATCACCGGTCTCGTGGAGACCGGGTTCCACACGTCGGACTCGATCATGCGGCTGCCCGAGCTGCCCGAGCGACTCGGCATCATCGGCGGCGGGTTCATCGCCGTCGAGATGGGCCACGTGTTCTCGGCGTTCGGCACGGACGTCACGATCATCAACCGTTCGCCGACCCTGCTGCGCGACTTCGATCGGGACATCTCGGCGCGGTTCACCGAGATGTTCGACGAGCGCGTCAACCTCGAGCTGGGGCACGTCCCGACCCACGTCGAGCGGGTCGCCGACGGCATCAAGATCACCTGCATCACGGGCGAGACGATCGTCGACGAGGTGCTCGTTGCGACCGGGCGGGAGCCGAACAGCGACCTGCTCGACGTCGAGCGGGGCGGGATCGAGTGCCACCACCACGGGACCGTGAAGGTCGACGACCGCATGGCGACCAACGTGCCCGGCGTGTGGGCGGTCGGCGACATCGCCAACAGCTACCAGCTCAAGCACCTCGCCAACGCCGAGGCGCAGGTCGCCTTCTGGAACATCGCTCACCCGAACGACCAGCGTCACCAGAGCTACAAGGCCGTGCCGAGCGCGGTGTTCTCGTACCCGCAGGTGGCGACGGTCGGGATGACCGAGCACGAGGCGGCCGCCGCCGGCATCCCGTTCAAGGTCGGGCGCCGCGACTACGGCGGCACTGCGTACGGGTGGGCGCTCGCCGACGAGACCGGGTTCGCCAAGGTGCTCGTCAACACCGAGACCGGCCTGATCGCCGGCGCGCACATCCTCGGCCCCCAGGCGTCGACGATCATCCAGCCGTTGATCCAGGCGATGGAGCTCGACACGCCGGCCGAGACCGTCGCTCGCAACGTGTTCTACATCCACCCGGCGCTGACCGAGGTGGTCGAGAACGCCCTCCTGGACGCGCTCGGCTGAGCTCGCCACTAGCGTCGCCGGCCGTGGTGCCGACGCCGTTGACCGCCGAGGAGATCGCCGCCGCCCGCGCCGACACGCCCGGATGCCGGCCTGACCTGATCCACCTCAACCACGCCGGTTCCTCGCTGCCGCCGCAGGTCGTGCTCGACACCCAGATCGACCATCTCCGGCTCGAAGCGACGATCGGCGGGTACGAGGCGGCGGCCGTGACCGCCGACGAGCGCGCCGCCGTGTACGACTCGATCGCCCGGCTGATCGGTGCCGACCGCTCCGAGATCGCCCGGTGCGAGCACGCCACCGCAGCGTGGAACGCGGCGTTCTGGTCGATCCCGATGGAGCCCGGCCAGCGCATCGTCGTCCACGACCACGAATACGGCGCCAACGCCGTCGCCTTCCTCCACGCCGCCGCGACCCGAGGCGTGGTCGTCCACCGGGTTCCCAGCGACGAGCACGGCCAGGTGTCGGTCGACGCCCTCGCTGACGCGATCGGCGACGGTCGTGACGTCGCCCTGGTCTCGCTGACGTGGGTCCCGACGAACTCCGGCCTGGTCAACCCGGCGGCCGAGGTCGGGCGCCTCACCCGGGCGGCGGGCGTCCCATTCCTCGTCGACGCCTGCCAGGCGGTCGGGCAGCTCGACATCGACGTCGGCGAGATCGGGTGTGACTTCCTCTCCGCGACGGGACGGAAGTACCTGCGCGCGCCGCGCGGGACGGGGTTCCTGTACGCCCGGTCGTCGATCCTCGATCGGGTCACGCCCTCGCAGCCGGACCACGACGGCGCCGAGTGGACCGCCGCCGACCGGTACGAGTTCATGCCCGGCGCCAAGCGCTTCGAGCACTGGGAGCACAGTCCTGCCTCGTGGCTGGCGCTCGGCGCGGCGGTCGACTACGCGTTGGCCCTCGGAACCGACCGCATCGAGCCGACGGTCGCAGCCTGTGCCGAGACGCTGCGGGCGATGCTGCGCGACGCCGGGCTCACCATCTACGACGAGGGCCTCGAGCGGTGCGGCATCGTGACCGCAGCGTCGGACCGGCATACCGCCGGCGAGCTGCAGGCGATGCTCGCCGATCACGACATCAACGTCTCGACGACCGGGATCGAGTCGTCGCGCTGGGACGTGGAGCGCCGAGACCTGCCGCCGATGGTGCGGCTGTCGGTCCACTACCCGACCACCGAGGAGGAGCTGTCCCGCACGGTCGAGGTCCTCGCCCGGAGTTGAGTCCTCCGGGGCCAGGCCCCGCGGGTCTCAACGGGCGGAGGGGCGGATGAAGTTGAGTCCTTTGGGGCCTGGCCCCGCGGGTCTCAACTGGCGGAGGGGCGGATGGTGTAGGCGCAGCGGAGGTCGCCGGCGACCATGTGGCTGGTGCGCTCGACGGTGGCGTCGGGGAGGACGGCCCGGATGAACTCGATCTCGCTGCGGCAGGCGCCGGGATGCTCCATGGCGACGGCGGCGATCGCGCAGTTGCGCTCGGCGACGACGAAGGAGCCGTCGTCGTTGGCTTCCCACGTCGCCATGTAGCCGTCCGCATCGAGGATGTCGGCGAGGATCTCCACCCGCTCGGCGAGCGTCCGACCCTCCATCCGGTCGGCCGCCTGCTCGATGCGCTGGTCCCGCCGCCGATCGAAGAGCCGCTCCTCGATCTCCGGGTCGTCGAGGAACCCGAGCAGCTCGTTGGTCAGCTCGCCGTAGGCCTTGGGGAACAGACGGTCGGCGTCCGCCGTCACGCGATAGCGGAACCGGGGGCGACCCCGACCGGTCGCCGGTTCTTGGGTGGCGATCACGAGACCCTGGTCCATCAGGGCGGTGAGGTGCGCCCGCGCCCCAGCGACCGTGATACCGAGCGCCGTGGCGACGTCGTCGACGCGGGCCTCGCCGCGTCGGCGGACCGCGTACAGCACGTCGCGCCGGGCCTCCGAGACCGGCGGTGCGACCCGCGTCTCGATCTCGCTGTCGACCTCCACGGGTAGAGCGTGCCAGAGCGCAGGCGGCGGCGTGGTCACCGGCCGCTCGGTCATCGGAGGATCAGGTGGATGTCACCGAACTCGTGCCAGCGGTAGCGGGCGGCCAGCGCCTCCCGGTAGGCGGTGGCGAGTGCGCCGGGCGCCGCGACGGCCTCCAGCATGAGCAGGTGCGACGCCTCGGGCTCGTGCCAGCCGGTCAACAGGCCGTCGACCGACGGTGCGCCCCGCTCGGGCGTGACGACCACGTCGGTCCAGCCATGCCCCGGGTGGACGAGGCCTCGGTCGTCGACCACCGACTCGAGGGCCCGCACAACGGTCGTGCCGACGGCGATCACCCGCCCCCCGTCGGCCCGGGTGTGGTTCACCAGCCGTGCCGTGCTGGCGCCGACCTCGAAGCGTTCTGGGTACGGCGCCTCCCGGGACTCCAGCGACGACACGCCGGTGTGCAGGAGGATCGGGGCAATCGAGACACCGTGTGTGACGAGGTCGGTGATGAGCTCGTCGGTGAACGGCCGGCTGGCGGAGGGCATCTCGGCCGACCCGGGGACTCGCCCGAACACCGTCTGGTACGCGGCGAGCGGCCAATCGCGCTCCACGTACGGGTAGCGGATCGGCCGCCCGTGCCGGGCCAGGTGGTCGGCGGTCGTCGTCCCGGGCGGAAGGTCGAGGCGCGCCACCCACAGCCGCTCCGAACCATCGAAGCGCGTCAGGAGTCTCACCGCGCCGCCGCCGGTGAGCGTGACGGTTGCGCCCGAACGGTCCGTACTGTCCGGGCCGGTCGAGCCGCCGTCGACCGGCCGGCGCACCTCGACCAACCAGAGCGACGACGGCAGCTCGGTCGAGACGTGGACGACGACCCGTTCGCCGCGCGCCGTGCGGCCGTCGATCGCCGCCGCCATCGCCGCCGACGTGTTGACGACGAGCAGGTCGCCGGCGCGCAGCACTCGTGCGATGTCGGCGAAGGGGTGGT